>Ga0302320_10004543_pt1 | contig 31491 bp, 21 predicted proteins | sample Bog_T0_3_FD_202130 | JGI IMG/M metagenome (GOLD analysis project Ga0302320, IMG submission 202130) | Peat permafrost microbial communities from Stordalen Mire near Abisko, Sweden - Bog_T0_3 | ecosystem: Environmental > Terrestrial > Soil > Wetlands > Peat | place: Sweden: Abisko, Stordalen Mire... | reverse complement strand
CACCGAAGAGGCTTCGGCCTATGGCGACCTTTATGTCTGCCTCGGCAGCGACGCCAATGTGCGGCTGCTGAAGGGCGAGGGTCATCCGCATTTGTCGCAGGCAGAGTGGCGCTGACGCTCGTGTGCATGAACGGCGGCACGCCCGGCCTGTATGCCATGTTCGGGACGTTCTTTTTTTCATGTCCGTGATGTACCCGACAATTTTTGCGCTCGGCATCCGCGGCCTCGGCGACCACACCAAGTTCGGCTCGTCGCTTATCGTCATGTCCATCGTCGTCGGCGCGATTGCTGCGCCGTTCATTGGCCGCATCGCGGACACACACTCGATGCGCACCGGCTTCGTGGTGCGCTCGTGTGCTTTGTCTTCATTGCCATTTACGGAGCCGTCTGGCAAAAACTGGAAGCGAAGGACAGCGCGGAGTAAAATCAATCGCCCGCCGGCTTTGCCGGTTAACCATCATGGAAGGCTGCGAATCTGGACCCGATAAGGCTGTTAAGATACGAATAAAATCATGAGGCAACATCCAACCAGTTTTGATTCTGGAAGTAAAAATTCCAGACTTGGCGCGGAATTTCGAATTGCCGGCCATGGCGGTAAAGGAAAACGGGGACGCCGCTTTCGCGGCGTCCCCGCCCCCATCTCCCTATGCATTAACCGGTGAATCGCTCCACCCGCTAATAAATTTCCCGCTCCAAAATGATCAAACAATCATGCGTGACCAATCGGTTGAATGTGACCTAACCGGTGAAGGTGTGATAATCGGTCCCGCCAAACGGCGAGGAATATATTTGGAAGCATAAATGACGCCAACGAACGTTGAATAATCGACAGGCAAACCAGCCTGCTCCTCGCGTCCACAATCCAGACATCGCAGGAATAAAACAGGGCGGTCTCAAGACTCCCAGTCGCCGGTCTGAAGATAGGGCTTGAGCTTTTCCTTGAGTGTTTCGCGGCCGCGATGGATCACCGATTTCGTGGCCGAAAGCGAGCAGCCCAAAACTCTGGCAATCTCCTCATAGCTTAATTCGTCCTGCCGGCAGAGCAATATGGCGGTGCGTTGGATTTCCGGCAGCCCGGCCAGCGCCGCCTCGATTTTTTCGGCGAGTTCGCCGTGCAGCATTTTTTCCGGCGGCAAAAAAATCTTTTTATCCTCGTATTGCCGCGCCGGCTGGTCTTCGTGTTCGGTGTGCGTTTCCTCAAGCGATTCGGCGGGATGGCGCGAGCGGCGGCGGAGTTCGTTCAGGCACAGGTTGCGCGCGATGGTGAAAAGCCAGGTGGAAAATTTCGCCGTTCGCTCGTAGCGGGCGCGGGATTTGTAGACCTGCAAAAAAACATTTTGCGCCACGTCCTCGGCCTCGGTTTCGTCTCGCAGCGAGCGATGGACGAAATTCATCACCGGCTGCTTGTATTTCTCGACCAGTCCGGTGAACGCCGCGCGGTCGCCGCGCTTCACGCGCAGCATCAGGGCGGCATCCGGGTCGAGGTTGGCTGGCATCGCGCGGGTATGATAACAAACTCCGCCCGAACGAAAAGGTTTCGCTATTTTGCGGGCCGGGTGAAATTTTCAGCGCGGAAAACTTGAAACTTGCAACTTGAAACCGGATGATATGCATCCGTGCAGGATTTAATCAGAAAAATCGAACTCAATGCGCAGGAGCGTCTGCCCGCGCCGGCCGGCAGCGATGCGGCGGAAAAGCTCGCCCGTTACAAAGGTTTTCTCAAGGTCGAAACCCACCGGCTCAAGATTGAGCATCGCGGCGGTGCCGGCGGCCGCGAGATTTGCCGCGCCCGCGCCACCATCCTCGACGAGTTGCTCCGGCACCTATGGGCCTCGGCGTGCGCCAGCCTTTCGCCGCAGGCGCAAAAGGAATTTCCGGCCATCGCGCTTGTCGCCATCGGCGGTTACGGCCGCGCGGAATTGAATCCGCACAGCGACATTGACTTCATGTTTCTGCACAGCGGTCAGGTCGCGGTGGGCCGACCGCTGCCGCATTTATCCAAGCTGATTGACGGTGTCTTGTATCCGTTGTGGGACACCGGCCTGAAAGTCGGTCATGCGGTGCGGAGTATTGACGATTGTGTGAAGATTGCCAACGAGGACATGCAGTCCAAAACCTCGTTGATTGAGGCCCGGCTGATCGTGGGTGATGAAGCGCTCTTCAAAAAACTTCAGAAGGCGGTCGTGGCCAAATGCGTCACCGGGTATGAGGGCAAATACATCGCGGCGCGCGTTGAGGACCAGGCGACGCGGCACAGCAAATACGGCAACTCGGCCTGCATGCAGGAGCCGAACATCAAGAACGGCTGCGGCGGCTTGCGCGATTTTCAGAACCTGATTTGGATGGCGTTTTTCAAACACCACACGCGTTCGTTGGAGGAATTACAGGCGCTCGAATTCGTGACCGAGTCCGAGCGCAAGCTGATCGAAGCCGCCTATGATTTCTTGCTGCGCGTGCGGACGGAGCTGCATTACGAAGTGCCCCGGCCACTCGACGTGCTGGGCAAAAACTTGCAGCCCGCCGTGGCGCATGCGATGGGTTATCTTGACCGTTCGCCCAGCAAACGCATCGAGAAGTTCATGCGCGACCTTTACACGCACACGCGGAACATTTTCATCATCACGCGCACGCTGGAGCAGCGCATGGCGCTGATCCCGCCGTCGCCCAGCAAGCTTTCCCTCCGCGCGTGGCTGCCCAAAAGAAAGCGCACGCCGGAGATCGTGGACGGTTTCAAATTCATTGACGGCGAGATTCACGCCGCATCCAGCCGTATTTTCCGCGACTCGCCGCGCCGACTCATGCGCGTGTTTCTTCACGCGCAGCAGCGGCATTTGAAACTGCATCCCGACCTCGCGCAGCTCATCCGCAACCAGCTGGCGCTGGTGGACCGCGATTTTCTGAACGATGAGCATGTCCGTGAATCCTTTCTCACCATCCTCGAACGGCGCGGCGAGGTGGCACCGGTCCTGCGCGCCATGCACGAGGTGAACCTGCTCGGAAAATACATTCCCGAATTCGGCAAGCTGACCTGTTTGGTGCAGCACGAGTTTTATCACCAATACGCCGCCGACGAACACACGCTCGTCTGCCTCGAACAGCTCGACAAAATCTGGGAGGCGCAAGAGCCGCCGTATAAAAATTACGCGCCACTGTTTCAGGGTTTGAACCGCCCCGGCCTGCTTTACCTCGCACTTCTCTTGCATGATGTCGGCAAGGCGGAAGGCCATAAAAAGGGCGGACATGCCGAAGTCAGCGCGGACATGGCGATGCGCGCGGCGAAACGCCTGCAACTCGACGGTGCCGCGTCGCACACGCTGCGGCTCATTATTGAAAACCATCTGCTCATGGCGACACTGTCGCAGCGGCGCGACCTCGACGACCCGTCGGTCATCCGGAATTTTTCGCGGCAAATCCAGACGCCGGAAAATTTGAACCTGCTCACGCTGCTGACCTTCGCCGATTCGCAGGGCACCAGCGACAAGCTGTGGAACGGATTCAAGGATTCGTTGTTGTGGCAGCTTCATTCACGCGCGATGATGCTGCTTACTGGCGGCACGGAGTTCCGCCGCGCCTCAGAGAAGCAACTTGAACAGTTCAAGCAAGAGGTGCGCGAACTGGCACCGCCGCTCATCAGCGACGAAGAGCTGGCGGCGCATTTCACCGCGCTCCCGCCGCCGTATTTTGAAACCCACACCGCGCAGGAGGTGCTCGACGATCTGGAACTCACACACCGCTTCATGCACCGGCTGATCCGCGAAAACGACCGCGCACTCTCGCCCGTGACCGCTTGGATGGATGAACCCGACCGCGGTTACAACGTCGTCAAGATTTGCACCTGGGACCGGGCCGGATTGTTTGGGAAAATTGCCGGTTCGTTGAGCGCCACCGGGCTGAACATCTTGAGCGCGCAAATTTACACCCGCACCGACGGCATCGCCCTCGACACCATTTTCGTCAACGACGCCCGCACCGGGAACCTCGCCGCCCGCGCGCAGCACGACAAATTTGCGGAGCTGCTCGAAAAAGTTCTGGCGGGTGATGCTGTGGATTTGCCCACGCTGATCACCCGACAGATTACCAACCGTCCGGTTTATCAAGCTTACCCGGGCGAGCGGATGCCGACCGAAATCAATTTTGACAACGAGGCGTCCGAAACGCGCACGCTGATCGAGGTTGAAACCGAGGATCAGCTGGGTTTGCTTTACGCGATCTCTCGGACGTTCGCCGAGCTGGCGGTGGACATTGCCGGGGCGCGCATCGTGACCGAGCGCGGCGTGGCCATTAACAGTTTTTATGTGCGCGAGCTGGCCGGCGGGAAAATTATTTCCGCCGAACGGCAGCAAAAGATAGCCGACAAATTACGTGAATCCATCAGCCGGCTTGAAGTGGCCCGCTGATCGCAGCGGTAAACGAGTTGCCACCGGCCGAAAGGTTTGCTAGAAATAGGGGCTTCTCTGCGGACGCGCAGCGTAAGGCGGGTGTGGTTCAATGGTAGAATGTGGCCTTCCCAAGGCTGAGACGAGGGTTCGATTCCCTTCACCCGCTCCAATAAAATCGAGGGTTAAATCAATTGTCTTGATTTTTAGTGCCGTTTTAGTGCCAAATAGTGACGTTTATGGCACGCTCGGCAAACAAGCGAAATCAATCCAAACGGAGGCCCGCAAAGCAGGCCCCCGTGCTTGTCAGGGTCGACTCCGTCGTGGTAACGATCCGCTTCAGCCCGCAGAAAGTTAATCGCACTTGGTACCATTCGTGGATTGTCGACTATTCGCTGCACGGCACACGATGCCGGGATCGCAAGAGCACATTCCGGGATGCGAAAACATGGGCCAACGCCATCGCAATCAAGCTGGCGAACGGCGACATGGAAGCCTTGGCCTTGACTGGGCAGGATCGGAGAATTTACCTCGCTGCTCTGCAAAATATAAAGAAATTGAAAGTTGCTTTGGACGCAGCAACCCGTGAATACGCCGACACCAAGCGCATCGTAAAAAATGCCGATCTCAGGGAGGTGGGGCGATTTTACCAAAAATATGCGCAGAAGGGGCTCAAGAAAATCAAAGTCCCAGACCTAGTTAAAAAGATGATCGCCGATCTCGAAGCCGATAGGAGGGGTGGCTATCATTTGCGAGATTTGGAAGTTCGTTTGGGGCGGTTTGCCTCTTCATTTCCGAAAGACATCGGCGACATCACAGGTTCTCAAATTGATGGCTGGTTGCGTAGTTTGAAATCACTGTCGAAAACCAAGCGGGGACAACCCATATCCGGGAGAACGCGAAATAATTATCGAAACGCAGTCGTTGAGCTTTTCAATTACGGCCGAAAGAATGGGTACTTGCCGAAGGATCTTGGCACCGAGGCCGCTGGCACAAATCGTGTCCAAGAAATTAAGAAAGACAATGAGATATTCATTCCTGATCAGATGGATGATCTCTTGAATGTCGCGTCGGTGCGCATGGTGCCGGGTATGGCGATCAAGGCCTTCAGCGGCGTTCGGACGGAAGAGATTTGTGAGATGAAGCATGAGAATGTGTCGCTGAAAAAGGGCTACATTATTTTGCCACGGGAGATCACCAAATCCAAACGACGTCGCATCATTCCAATTCCGCCCAACCTCAGGAAATGGCTGGAACCGTTTGATGGCTTGACCGGTAGAATCTGTTGGCGGTGGTCTACTCCGCAGTCGGTATTTCAGGCCTGGGATCGCGTTGCGAAAAAGCGTAACATCAAGGCTGGGGCAAATCGTTTCCGGAACAGCTATATTACATACCGTGTTGCCGAAACCGGTGACATCAAGCAAACCTCGCTGGAGAGTGGGAATTCCCCGCGGGATATTCAGGACAATTATCTTGAACTCGCAACTGACGAAGAGGCGAAGGAGTGGTTCTCAATTTCGCCAAGCGAGGCCAGGGTCAAGGAGCTGCGAGCGCACGCGGAAGATCTGAAGCGCCGCCTCGCGCTGGAATTGGATTAAAGTCTGCCGGGCAGGCGAGGAACTAGAGACGACGAAGATCCACTGCATCGAGGCCCTGATGATTTTAAACTGGTGCAGCCCTCTGTGGCGTGGAATCAGGCGTTCTCGCCCACGAGCACGATGACTTCTTGCCGGTCGAAGGATTCAGAAGGCGGTTCGGTCAGATCGAGTTTTAATGTGCTTTTGAGTCGGCAGTCAGAAAAAGCGTTGGGGGCATTCGGCCCGAGCTGCGCATACAAAATTCGGCATAGCGACCCGCCTCAGCGAGCAGGGCATCAAGCGTTTCAATTTTTTGTGGCGCTTGCAACAGCCCAATGTTGGCGGACTATTTTTGCAATGCAAGGAGCGGACTAAAAACAAACGGAGATGTCGTTTTTTTGTCAAGGCTAATGAATTTGCTCCGGGCACATAAAAATTATAACCTCTCGCGCATTCGAGGATCTGCTTAAACTAAATTTACAACGAACCACAAATTTATGGAATTTCGATTTCTTTGTCCGTCTTGCGGTCAGAAGTTGAAGGCGGAAGCAGAAGACGCCGGGCGCATGGTTGATTGCCCTCACTGCGGCGTGGAGTTTCGTGTTCCTCTTTCCGATGGGCAACCCCCTCAAAACAGTCAACCGCCGCAAATGGAATCGATGCGAGACACCAGTGTCGTAATGCCCAATGCGAATGGTGAACTATCCTGTCCCGTTTGTTGGCTTCGATTTGATACTGGGGACGTGATGCACATTGCCGTGCACGACTCGCTCCGAGGAGACCCGCTTTTAGGTGAAGATGCACAGCAACGATTTTTGGCGACACGTTTCAATAATTCAGGGCAGGCCATTGACGCAATGGGTTTGCCGACCTCCGAAGTCGCCTGCCCGCATTGCCGGCGCAAGCTCCCTCCAAGTTTTCTTGCGATGCCGCACCACATCATTTCATTGGTAGGCGACCAGAGCGCAGGGAAGTCGTATTTTTTGAGCGTTCTCACCAAAGTCTTGCCGGCGACACTTTACCGGGATTTCGGAATCACTTTTCAAGATAGCGATCCGACCGGGAACGCACCCGTGAACGACATGCGCAAGGCCCTGTTCGGGGCCCAGGCGCCGGCTCAGGCCAAACTGGCGAAGACCGTTTTCGAGGGCGCGATGTATGAACGCCTACCTCGGCAAGGCCGAATGGTGGCATTACCGCGCCCGTTCGTTTACACCTTGGCCCATGAGGATAAAACTCGTGAACAATGTGCCGTGATTTTTTATGACAACGCTGGCGAACATTTTCAGCCAGGCGTGAACATTGTCGAACAGCCAGGTGCTCAACATGTGGCAAGCGCCGCAGGCATCATTTACCTGTTCGATCCGTTTAACAGCCCGGAGTTTCGAGCCTTGTTGAAAGAAACGAAGGATCCGCAAATCGAAAAGCCGGTCGTCGACCAGCAGGACATCATTCTTGCCGAAATGAGGGCGCGAATTCAGTCGATTCGGAATCTTCCGCACGGTGAGACGATCCAAACTCCGGTTGCGTTTGTTGTTGGGAAAAGCGACGTCTGGCTAAATTTGTTGAACGGGACGTCCATTAAAGATCCGCTTGTTGATGGAAAGCTCGACAACAAAATTGTCTCCGAGAATTCCGATGCCGTTCGTCAGCTCCTGCACCGATTGTGCCCGGCAGTGGTGGCGAATGCTGAGGCGCTAAGCACAAACGTCATGTTCTTTGCGGCCAGTGCGTTTGGCCACACGCCGTTGAAAATCGGCCCAGGGGAATACGTGCCAGATCCGTCCAAGCTACAGCCGAAACAAGTTGAGGTTCCGTTGGTTTGGATTTTAACACATATTTGCCCCTCAATTTTCGGTGCATTGCCTGAAATGGCCCGAACCGCTTCTTCAAGTTCGTCTGCACGGGTCTAGATATGCCACAGCAACTCATATACACCAGTGCACAAAGGGGCTTAGTAGCGGGTCGTTCTGGGCATTGCACGGTTGCTCGTAGTGCCGCAATGCGAGACGCGTTGATGCTCCAGCTTGAAAAATTCAGCTACTATCAGCACCTTTCCTTGAACGGTGGTCAAGAACGAAGGATTTCTGCCTGCCGTGTTTTTGAAATCCGTGGAACTCGCTATCACGTATTGAGCCATATTCAAGACGCTGGTCTTGATTTTACGGGTCGAACCAATTTTTTGGCTCATCATCTGGTGTTTACGCCGGAGGAAATTCGTCAGTTTGCGTCCCCACCGATAATTTTGGCTAGATGGTCAGGATGGCTGAATTCCTGGAGCAAAGAACCGGAGCAATTGGAAAACGAAGACTGGGGAAATCTTTCGGAGCTGTCCTCTGTGGTTTCTGTCCCAGCCCAGAATTGGCAAGCCCTTTCTGGTGAAGCCGCAAACGGATACGGAATGCTGGAAACACGCTCCGGGTCGTCGTTTCGTGTGGACAATGTATCCGAAGAACAAATTTTGGCATTGTTTGCGGAAAGCCTCGAATTGTTGGAGCTGCGTGACCCCCGGAGGGATTTCCGGGTTTCGGCGTGGCAATACACCTTCACGACGTCCATGCAGGAGCAGGACAACCCTTCAGATTTCAGGTGGCGGTGCTTACACTCTGATAACCCCGCATCTTCGCGATTTGCAGGGCCGGATTGCCGGGCTTTAACCGACGTTCGGCTCGTCCGCGTCACCAGCGAGGAAAAGTCATTCGCCCAAAACGGTAGGCAGGCTCCTCGAATCGTGGTTCAGCCCCATGATGTGCGGTTGAAGGAAGGCGAAGCCACGCAATTGTCTGTAAAAGCCGAGGGGGTGCCGGCGCCTATTCAAATTGATGCATCTCGTTTAGATGGCAAGTTACGCCCAATGGGTTTTGACATGCTCTCTGGAACTGTTCGCCCAGTTGAATTTTGTATTATGGACGCTTGCTTCACTTCTTAACTGCCGTTGTTGCCCAGAAATTCAACCTGCATGAACATTGACCTACGCCTTCATCGCATCGTTGCCGCACAGCCGTATCCGTTGCTATTCGCCACCATCAGCGGCGCGCACCTTTACGGATTTCCGTCGCCGGACTCGGACTTTGACCTGCGTGGTGCCCATGTGCTACCGATTGAAAAGGTCATCGGCTTGGAAGTGAGCGATGAAACGGTGCAGGACTCGCGCATCATCGAAGGAATGGAGATGGACATCGTGAGCCATGATGTGAAAAAGTTTTTCGGCCTGCTGCTCAAAAAGAACGGCTACGTTCTGGAGCAGCTTTTCTCTCCGCTCATTGTTCACACCACGCCGGAGCACGAAGAATTGAAGGCCATCGCGCGAAATCGGGCGAGCCGCACGGGAGTGATCACAAAGCATCACTCACATCACTATTTCGGCTTTGCGGAAACCCAGTGGAAATTGTTTCTCAAGGAATCTCCGCGTCGAGTGAAGCCGCTGCTTTACGTCTATCGCGTGCTGCTCACCGGCATTCACCTGATGCGCACTGGCGAAATCGAGGCCAATCTCGTCACGTTGAACGAGGAGTTCCGATTGCCCTACATTGCGGATCTCGTGGCGCGCAAGTTATCTGGCCCAGAGAAATCCAAACTGGAGGATGCCGACATCGCCTTCCATGAATCGGAATATCAGCGGCTGCGAGCGGAATTGCAGTCCGCGCATGACGCCAGCACGTTGCCTGAACTGCCCAGTGATGAAACACGCGCCACCCTGAATGATTTATTGATTCGCGTGCGCTTGAAACTTTTTACAAACCGACCATCATGAGGGCGTCGCCGTTATTATGTCCCTCCTAACGATCAGCGCCCGAGCAATGGGAAAGCGCAAGCCGCTTGTGCCAGACTGGCAAGTGCCGTGGCCACCCGAGGAACATGACTCGGGCGAACCTCTCACCTTGCGGCAGCTCATCACGCGGATTGTTTTTCAGGAAGTCGAGGCCTTCAAAAACCGGCAGGAAGCAAAGCGGTTCGTCCGGATTCTTACGGAACAACAGATCGAGGCGGGTTTGACCAAGGGCCGGGTGGATGCCGGCGGGCGAAATCTTAAGCAGGAGGTCATTCCCGAGGAGGCCGTGGCGACCGCCTTGCAGGCTTTTGAGGACGGACTCTTTCTTGTCATTCTTGATGGCGAAGAACAGCGCGAGTTGGATCGTCAGATTTTTCTACAAGCCGACAGCCATGTGGTTTTTGTTCGCATGGTCATGTTGGCCGGCGGCTGATTTTAAAAACAACAACGGAGGGATTCATGTTAAAACCAGAACTAGCGCAGGCAGAACTCAAGAAGCTGGAGAACAAAGAGTGGATCGCGGCCCGGGCCGTCGCTGCCGATGGTTTGCCCGGTGGCTTACGTGACACGGCGCGTTCAGTTCTTGGCGTCGACGATACGGCCGAAGCCAAGCTTCGCGGCGCGAATAAAAAGCAGCAGCAGGAAGTCATCAAAGCGTTCAAGGAAATGGATGCGAGTGCCCGTTTGCAATTTTTCGAAACAATTGCGCCTGGATTGGGAAAGACCATGGAACAGGGCTGGCAACTCTTTGAGCGGCTGCCCTTCCAATCTGGCTATTCCCGTAAGCCCTTTCGCGCGCCAGGACATCCTGAGGCGTTGATCACCCGGCGAATAAACTGGGTCCTGCAATTGTTCGCCGTGGTTGGCCCCTATCAGCAGGGAGTGGCTTGGTTGGCCGCCTGGTCACCGCACATCGCCCACTATGGTGCGGCTGACAATCTGGGAATTTTATTTGCCGCCGCAATTGACGCCGGCGGTCCGGAAGGTGAGGAAGTTTTTCAGATCCTATGCGCTTCCGGCCGTAATGAGCATGAGGTTGGCGGCATGGGGCGGCACGTCACGCGCGCCCTCTTGAGTGCGAGTCGCCCGGATGGCTGGCAGTTCGTGGAAAACATGTTGCTAGCCGCCCAGCGCGAAGAAGGTCTGCGACAGACAATTCTTGAAACGGTGGACGAGGCCCATCCCCAGGCACTTCGCCGGATGTTGAAATTAATCCTCGATCAAAATCTGGCACGATTCAGTGCGACCGTGCGTGCGTTCGATACCTGGCTTGGCTATCAGTGGGATTCCGTGAGCGCCGGCGTGGTGAACAAGACCATTGAAAAAATGCTGCTCTATCTCGAAGATGCGACTGCTCGTGAAACCGCACTCAAAGGCAAGGACGCCGAGGAGGTTTATCTGGCGCTCTGGTCAAAGGCCTTTGAGGACGCGGTGGCGGTCGTCGCACCCGCGACTGAATTGCTAAAACATCCGAGTGCGGAACACCGATTTGTCGCCACGCATTTGCTGGATCAGTTGCACCTCGTGGCATCGCAAAGAAGCCTACTGATTGCCCTCGAAGACGAAGACTTGCGGGTGACCACCCGTGCCTTGATGGGAATCCAACGAGGTGCCGATCCGCGCGTAAAAAAGGCGGATTTGTTTGAACGGCTGGAAAAACTCCTGCCCCGGTATCCAGAAAAACCCGAGAAATTAAAACCTACGGTGTGGCCTTGGACCGAATTTTCAATATCCAAGGAACTCGTCGCCGATGCTCTGCCGCACAATTTGGGCGAACGTCCGCCGACGCGTCTCATTCCTTATCTGGGCCGGATGGGAACGCACAGTCGCGTGTCGGTGCTCGGCACGCTAGCCAAGCAGGACAAATGGGATACGGCCATTCGTGACACCTTGTTCGCCATGGTCGGGGATGCCAGCCGGCAGGTTCGCGAAGCTGCCCTGCAACACCTGGCGAAGTGCCAGATCACGCCGGCTGAGGCGGGGGCCATCGAACAACTGCTGGATCGGAAATCGGGCGATTTGCGCCGTGGTGCCTTGACCTTGCTGACCCGCCAGAGCGATGGCGATACCCTTGTAAGTGCCGACCGGCTTCTTATTTCCAAAAGTCAGCCGGAGCGTCTGGCGGGACTGGAACTACTGCGGCTGTTGGTGGAAAAGAAGCATTGCACAGCGGAGGCGCGCTCGCGGGCCGCAACCTATTCCAGTGCCCACCCGAAATTAAATGAAGCCGAGCAGCAGCAATTGAATGTTGTGCTCGCCGTGGGCGTCGAGGTGCCCGTGCTGGCGAACGCCCTCGGCCTCTTGCGGCACGAGGATCGGACTTGGCCTGCGACTCCAGTCTCCTGCTCCATCCAATTTCACTCGTCCGCTGCCAAAAAGATTCTAACAACCCTGGATGAAATGCTTCACGCGCATGAACAGACGGTGGTTTCCTTCAAGAACCCGGCTGGCGAGGAGTGGAAAGGTTTGTTCTCAGACATCAAATACGGATTCCCGCATCCGGATCCGAACAAACCAGCCGCAGAAGATCGCGAGCATCTGCCGCTGGCGGAGGTTTGGGAGAACTGGTGGCAATCTCGCGGGCCTGAATTGCGCGATACCGACGGGATGGAATTGCTCCGGGCGATGGCCTGGTTTGAATTCTTTGTCGGATCTTATTACGGCCTTTCTGAAATGATCAAACTGTATCCCGATGGCACTAAAACCATCTTGGGAGAGGTTCCGGATGAAAAGCAGCAGCGCCGTTGGAATATCGGCAGCCTGTTGCGCTGGCTGGTGCGGCTCCATCCGCCGGCGGGCGGCGTGGCCTTTGCGCTGGATGCAACGGAAAGCGCCTTGGCGTTGGTGCCCAAGGACTCCCTGCACCTCACGGAAAAAGACATCACCAAAATGGAAGAGTCGGCGAGTTCCCAGGAGGTTCAAGTTTACCATTACCGGCATCGCGCCGACGCCAGGTCGATGGCTGCCGAGGCCAAGGGCAAATGGCGATCGAAGAATTCTCCCTATGGTTTGTGGTTCAAGGTGGTTGGCAATTTACTGACCTACGCCCCGCAACTGTGGGCGCCGGCCTTGCATGTGCGTCATTGGCAACTATTGCGCTGGTTGGATGAACCGGTGCGTTCCAATGAGGCCGGCGGCACCAGCGGGATCAGCGCATCACTTTGCTTCCAACGTGAGCGGGCCAGTATTCTGACGGTTTGTCACGCGCGTGAAGCCGGTGGGGCAACGGGTGCGGATATTCTGGACCAACTGTTGGGAGACCGTGACACCAGCGGCTATGGCCAGCATCAGTTTCATGATCTAGGCACATTGACCAAACGCAAGGCGCCAACCCTATCGGCGAGCAAAGCACCGTTGGATGCTTCGATTGAGCTTCGTCGCCAGAAAATTCAAAAGGCGGAAGCGCAACTGTGGCGATTTGAATTTCTTTTGCCGCTCGCGGAGCGCTGCCGCAAACGTATCCTCGAAGTTGAATTCACGCGCGGCGACAATCCCACAGCCGCCTCGTCTCCGTCGCTGAGCCTGAGTTCCGTCAAAGGAATTGCAACCTTGGTGGCGGTCCTCCGCACGCTGGGCAAACGCAACTTCGTGCGCGGCTGGCTCCGGGATAATCAAAGCATGGAGACGGTGTTGAGCCATCTGGCGCGCTGTAGCTTTCCGCTCGATGGCGAAACCGCATTGGATTTTAAACGGGAAGTGAAAGCAGCCAGTTTAACCGACGAACGGCTGGTGGAGTTGGCGGTGTATGCCCCGCAATGGGCTGAATTTGTGGAGCAGGCGCTCGGCTGGCCTATGCTGACCGAAGCCGTCTGGTGGATCCACGCCCACACTAAAGGAATGGATTGGACCGTGGACGCTGAAATTCGTGAACTGTGGCAGGCGGACATGACGTCGCGCACCTCATTAAGCGCCGCCGACCTGCTCGAGGGCGGCGTGGACGTGGCCTGGTTTCATCGCATTCAAAAAACGCTCGGCGTCAAAAAATGGGAAGTCATTTACGAAGCGGCGAAGTTTGCCTCGACCGGAGCTGGCCATGCGCGGGCGCGTCTCTTCGCCGATGCGATGCTGGGCGATATCTCAAAACGGGAGCTCGTTCCGCGAATCACAACAAAACGTCATCAAGACGCAGTTCGGGCGCTGGGGTTGTTGCCGCTGGCCGAAGGCAAGAAGCGTGAGAAGGATTTGCTGGATCGCTACAAAGTCATCCAGGAATTTCGGCGCGGCAGCAAACAATTTGGTTCACAGCGGCAAGCCAGCGAAAAGCGGGCGGCCCAGATCGGCCAACAGAATCTGGCCCGGACCGCTGGTTTTGCCGACCCGATCCGGCTCGAATGGGCCATGGAGGCCAAGGCGGTGGAAGATCTGGCCGATGGCCCGATTGAAGTTTTGGTAGAGGGAGTGAATATATCCCTGGGCATCGATCCTTGGGGTGAGATCGAGTTCAGCGTGGCCAAGGATGGGAAGACGCTGGCCGATATTCCGGCCAAGCTAAAAAAGAATCCCAAAATTGCCGCCCTGCGGGCACGCAAGGTGGAGTTGAAGCGGCAGGCCTCCCGCATACGTCCGTCGCTGGAACAATTCATGGTGCGGGGCGACGAGTTTTCCGGCGATGAATTGGGCGAGTTGATGGAGCATCCGCTGCTGGCACCGATGCTGAAAAATCTGGTGATCGCTGGCGAAGGCATCATGGGTTATCCGGTGCATGATGGCAAAGCTCTGGAAAATCATGGCGGTAAACTCGAGGCGATCAAGTCAGATGAAAAGCTACGCATCGCCCACCCGCACGATTTGCTGCCGGCGGCCGACTGGCACCGCTGGCAAAAAGATTGTTTTGCCCGGGAACGTATCCAGCCCTTCAAGCAGGTCTTCCGCGAACTTTATCCGCTCACCGGAACCGAGCGCGAGGAGGGCAAGCAAACGCGCCGTTATGCCGGCCATCAGGTCCAGCCCCGGCAGGCGCTGGCCTTGCTGGGCCAGCGCGGCTGGGTTCACCACCCCGAGGAAGGTGTCCGCAAAGTATTCCATGAAGCAGGTCTGGTAGCCTGGCTCAATTTTCAGGAAGGATTCAATACCCCGGCCGAGATTGACGGATTGACGCTCGAAGGAGTGTTCTTCACCAAACGCGGCGAGCACGAGGCCATCAAATTGGAACAACTGCCTCCTCGTCTTTTTAGCGAGACAATGCGCGACCTAGATCTGGTTGTCAGCGTCGCGCACCGTGGCGGCGTTGACCCCGAGGCGAGCGCCAGCACGATTGAGATGCGCACCACCTTGGTTCAAGAAACGATGCGGCTGCTCAAGCTGAAAAACGTGGAGTTAAAGGACCGCTACGCGCTGATCAAAGGCGAATTGGGCGAGTATAGCGTGCATCTCGGCAGTGCGGTGACGCGCAAAATGCCGGGGGAAATGTTGTTCATTGTGCCGGTTCACAGCCAGCACCGCGGACGAATCTTTTTGCCCTTTGCCGACGATGATCCCAGAACAGCCGAGGTCATGAGCAAAGTCCTGTTGCTGGCCCGCGACAACGAAATCAAGGACCCGACCATACTTGATCAGATTCGCCTCAGTTGATGTATCCGCAGAATATTTGCGTCTTTGACCTAGGCGCCGTTGTGCGATTTAATTCGTTTCAACGATTGGCAAAGCACCCTCTTGGACACGTCACATAAAAAACTTGAACCGTTGCCGTATCACGTCGAGTTGAGGGATTGCCTCAAGTCGCAGGAGCGTGAATTATGGAATTGGTTCGCTTCCGCGCGGGCGCACCATACAGGACTTTGCAGATTTTCGTCGCAGAGCGACGGAGACGGGTTGGGAGTTGCAACGTGTCGAGAAGCTAGTAATGACGGGATGAAATCGTAAGGTTCGGCAAAAGAAAACGTCACGGTTTTGCGCGAAAGAAGGCGGTTCGTTCCAACTTTGTGAACCACTTGTGAAATCTCCTGCGGAGATTTGTCGGACAGTGATTTTCCGGCTAATTCCATAGCATTTACAACCTCTTTGGCAGGTTCGTTCCAAAAACTGGAGCGGGTTCTGTGAAGCCTCTGTTTTTCCTCTTTCAGCGTCGTCTTTTCAAGCACAAGGTCGGCTTTGGCGGCTTGATAACTTTCCTCGTCAATCAATTCGTCAAGAAAAGCGCGCGTGAGCTTGTTAAGCTTTTTCTGCACGAGAGAAACTTTCTCATTTATCTCTGCATTCGCAGTTTCGAGCGATTGGCCGTCCTTGTGCGTTTCTTCGTCAATGAGCGAGCGGACAAAATTGGCCTGCTCCGGCGAAATGGCGAGCGGCTTTACAAGCTCAAGGCACTGGTCAACGACGGATTTTTCCTGCGTATATGGCTCGGAACAAATAAATCCTGCGCCGTTGGCCGTGAACGTCCACGATTGGTTTTGGATGTTGCCGGCAATCGGCACGACTTGAACCTGAAGCTGCACATTGGCCGTCAGAACATTATCCAACGAATCCGAGTTTTTTGTATATTGAATCGTCTCACGCGCCAACAAAAGCGCGTCGAGCGTATTTGCGAGTTCTAATTTGGTAAGAATCTCGGTCGAGCCGTCAAACACGCTGGCGAAAAGATTGTCGGACACAAATTCGGGTTTGAAAAAAGTCGTGGATATTTTTACGGAATCAGATTTGAAGTGATTGGCGAGAGCGGTGCCGACGGCGGAATCCGGTTTCCCGTCCTGGGTCGCCACCACAAGAGCGAAGGATTCGATTCCGGGTGTTTTGGAAAAACCGGCATTCAAATATCGCGCCAAGAAACGTGCATGTTCTGCGGCTGCATCTTGAATGGCTCGTGCGCGCGCTGCTGCGGCATCCTGCTCGAATATGTGCTGTATGCGACACTGGCGGCGTTGCTTCAATGTGAGAATGCGAGCTTGTTGGGAGTTTCCCGGATGCTGCACGATGAGAAGTATCGCGCTTGGGTGGTGAAGCAGGTCAAAGACCCGATGGTGCGGTCGTTTTGGTTGAATGAATTCGCCAATTATGATCGCTCGTTCCGGCAGGAAATCATCAGTCCGATTCAAAACAAGGTCGGACAGCTTTTCCTCGCGCCCGCGCTCCGAAAAGTTCTGGGGCAGGTCGGCACGAAAATCAACTTCCGCTTTATGATGGATCACAAGCGCGTTTTCGTGGCGAATTTGAGCAAGGGACAGATTTGCCAGTTTCCCTTGTTTTTGATGGTTTGATGGTCGTTATGCTTCATTAAGCCGTCGTTAATCCTGATTGTCCGGTCATTTCTCCTGATTGACTTGTCACTTCTCTTTATAGAATGGTCGTTAAGCTCTATTGTCCGGTGACAATTCCTCATTGAGCAGTCGTTCCGCCTGATTGCCCGGTCATCACTCCTTGTTGACTGGGCTGATGTCCTCATTGATCCGTCGTTAAACTTCATTGTCCGGTCGTTTCTCCTTATTGACCGATGACAGTTCCATATTGACTGGCGGCAGTTCAATCAGGTTTAACGACAGCATAAACTAGCGAAACGACCTTTGGGGCCGTTTCGGTGACGAAATTTTGGACAGCCGCAATGGCAGCCAAGGACAAGGCGTTTGACGCGCTGACGGACGCGCTCAATGCCGACGCCAACATTGTGGAGAACATCGTGGGCAACGACCTGGAAATGCTGCTGGCCACGGGCTACCTGCCGGTCAGCACCAACCGCGCCTCGTCGCCCCTGGACGACACGGCCATCGTAAGCCTGCTCAACAACGGAACCACGCAGGCGCTCCTGCAGTTGCTGCCGGTGCGCAATGCCAAATCGTATCAGTTGCAGACCAGCACGGACGGCGGCAAGACGTGGCTGGAGGCGGGCATCTCCACGCAGGCACGCCGGATTGTGCTGCCCAACCTGGTGCCGGGCACGACTTATTTCGTGCGGGCGCGGGCCATCGGCGGCAGCACGGGGGCCAGCAGTTGGACCAACCCCGGCTCCATCATGTCAACGTAGGAAATGACGAATGACGAATGGGGAATTCATTCGAAATTTGTCATTTGAAATTCGCAATTCGCAGTGATTTGTCCGGGCTTTTCCGGGCAGACGGGCGGCGGGCAATTAACGGGTTCTCATTGCCGCCGCCTGCAATTTTTCCGGCCAATCCGCCACCTAAAAGCTTTGCCATGATCTCGATCGCCGTCTTAAGCTTGATCCGTTCCGTCTGACAATTCAGATTGAGAACCGAATCAAGCTTACGACCACGCAGCCTAAAATAAATGAAGCAGGCAAAATGCAGAATGCCGGAACCAAAGCGGGGAGTTTGACCGCCAGACCGGTTTTCATTTCTCCATTTTTCATTCGTTGTTCTGCCTTTGTCCTGATCGCCCTGCTCGCGCTCGCCGTCCGTCTGCCGCAGCTCGGCGAACGGCCGATGCACACGGACGAAGCCATCAACGCCTACATCACTGGTGAACTGCTGGCCGGAGAAAATTTTCATTACGACCCGCAGGACCGCCACGGCCCGGCGCTGTTTGTCGTCGCCGAACCACTGGCGAAACTGCTCGGCGCAAGGAATTTTTCCGGGCTGACGGAAACCCAGCTCCGGCTCTCGACCGTTCTCACCGGCACCGCCACGGTTTTGCTGTTGGGCGCGGGCGTGGAACTGTTCGGCTTCATCCCCTGCCTCGTCGCCGCGCTGCTGTTCGCGTTCGCGCCGCTGCCGGTTTATTACAGCCGCTATTTCATCCATGAAACCCTGTTCGTCGCGGCAACGCTCGGCCTGATGTTGTCCGGCTGGCGGGCGCTGGAAAAAAAATCTCCGTGGTCCGCCGCGCTGGCCGGAGGCTGCGCCGCGCTGATGCTCGCGGGCAAGGAAACGGCCGTCATTCATTTTTTTGCCATCGCGGTGGCGCTGCTCGTCTGCCGATTCGGAACGCCGATCTCCAGATCGGCCCGATCAGGCAATTATCAAAAACCTGCCGATCAGGGGACCGGCGCTCCGTTCTTGAAAATTCTTTTCGCCACGAGTGTCGTTTTCATTTTCACGGCGGTTTTGCTGTTCACCTGGGGCGGAAAAAGCTGGTCGGCGCTGGCGGATCTGTTCCACGCCATCCCCAATTTCGCCGCGCGCGCCGGCGGCCAGGGCCATGAAAAACCGTTTTGGTATTATGCCCGGCTGCTGGCCGGCGGCTGGTCGGGCGCGATGATTCTCCTGCTCGCCGCCGCCGGGTTTCTACAGGCCGTCCGGCATCCGGCTTCGCGCGTCAGATTTGTCATGGCGATTTATACACTGCTGGTCATCGCCATTTACAGTGCGATTCCCTACAAAACACCTTGGCTTGCGTTGAATTTCTGGCTGCCGCTGGGATTGCTTGCCGGCATCGCAATCGAATGGCTCTGGCTTTCCTTCCCGAAATTTTCCGCTCGCGCCTTTGTTTTGATTTTCATCGCCGGCATCGGATTTTCAACGGCTCGCGACATGGAGAAATGGGTTTTCAGATTTCCGGCAGACGATAACAATCCCTACGCCTACGCGCACACCAGCGAAGATTTGCTGCGATTGCCGGGCCGGCTGGAAGACTTGTCGCGGCAAAATAAAATCTCCAATCCGCGCATCGCCGTGGTCGCCGCCGACGCCTGGCCGCTGCCGTGGTATTTGCGGAAATTTCCGCAGGTCGGCTTCTGGCAGCCGAATCAGGAAACTAGCGCGGCGGATTTTTTCATCACCACGACGGACGTATTCGGCAAGCTGGCGGAGCGCCTGAAAGATTTCCGTCCGGAATTTTTCGGTGCGCGTCCGAATGTGCTGCTGATTTTGTGGTCGCCGGCGGCGACGAATGCGGCAATGCCGGCCAAACAGCCATGAGCGAAATTCACGTCTTCAATCATCACGCGATGGCGACGCAGTTTCAGGTGCGCGTTGCGGACGAGGACAAAACCTACGCCGCGCAGGCCGCGCAGGCGGCCTTTGCGTTGACGGACGGATTGGAATCGCTCTTGAGCCGGTTCCGCGCGAACAGCGATATTTCTCAAATCGCACAGCTTGCGCCCGGCGGGAAACTGCGTTTGAGCGAACCGGTGTTTGCCTGCCTCGAAATCGCCAAAAAAATGGAGCTGGCCACGCGCGGCGCGTTTTCCGTCACTGCCGCCGCTTTGAAAACTCAGCCCGCGATGCCGCAGTGGACGTTGCTCAAGGAACAATTTTCCGTCCACTGCGACGCCGGCAAACTAGATTTTGACTTGGGCGCGATCGGAAAGGGGTTTGCGCTCGACCGCATGGCGGAAGTTTTGCGCGAGTGGGATTGCCCGGCTTTTCTGCTCGTCGCAGGCGGCAGCAGCATTCTCGCCGGCAATGCGCCGAATGGCACCGCCGGCTGGTCATGCGGTCTGGGCGACGATAATTCAGCGCAGCGGTATTGGTTGAAAAATTGTTCGTTGAGCGGCTCCGGCCTCGCGGTGAAGGGAAAACATATTTTCGACCCGCGCACCGGCCGGCCGGCGGAGCGGCAGAACCGCGCGTGGGCATTGGCGGAAACCGCCGCCGAGTCGGACGCGCTCTCAACGGCGTGCATGGTTTTGACTGAAGCGGAGATCGGCGAAATTCTCGATGGGAAACCATCATGGCTGGTTTTTCTGGAAGATCAGGAAACCTGGCGACATTTCGGCAAATGCGCTCTGCCACCATCCGCCTGATTTCCTGCCAGCGTCAGGATTTCCGCAGGCGGTAATACAGGCTGTCGGCGGTTGACACCGGCACGCTGATGGAGGTGATGCCCGCGCTGGTCTGATATTGCACCGCTGGCACCTGGCTCCAAGCACCAGTCAGGGACAATGTGGAGTCGAGCACCCAGCCGGCATAAGCGCTGGGCCAGGAAATGTTCACCAGGCCGCTGGCTTGCGTGATGGTCAATGACGGCGGAGCGTCGGGCGTTTGCGACAGGATGAGCGCGCTGTAAGGCCCGATGGCGACGCTGGCCGTCGCCGGACTGCTGCCGGTGGCGGTCACGACGGTGCTGCCGTTGTTGCCGAAGTCGGAACTGTAATTGGTGGAGTCGCTGTTGAAGTGAACATACCAGGTGCCCGCCGAGGGGAAATTCAAAGTGTAAGTGCCATAGTTGACGTTGGCGAAATTCGCGATGACCACGGCGTCCTGGCTCGGAGCGGCGGAATTCCAGCGGTGAAAGGCCACCAGCTTGCCGCTGTTGTCTGACCAAAGAATGCTGCACTGATCGCCTTCCAGACCCGGCGTGTAACCTTTCAAATCACGCCGCGCGCCGATGAGGTCGCGGTAAAGCTGGACGATGCCGCTGTAAGTGTTCGTCTTGGTCCAGTCCACCAGCCGGGTGGAACTGAACTGCTGGTTCTCCAGCATTTCCTGGCCTTGAAAAATCATCGGCAAGCCAGGCGAGGTGAGCGTCACGATGGCGCCGAGGGTGGAAAGTTTTCGCGCCCGGTAGCTGTTGGGCGTGACCGGATCAACCGCCGTCACCAGCCGGATGCCGCCGTTTAAATCGCCGACGACATCATGTGATTCAAGAAACGCCACGCGACCGGAACCCGCCGTGCCGCCGTAGCGGACGTTATACTGGACGGCATTGGCCACCACGCTCATGTCGCGGCTGGAATCGGACGCCGCCGTCAGCACCGGCGTGAAATAGCCGGGAAAGCTGGTGTCCCAGGCGCTGTCGAATCCGTCGTAATTATACACGTCCTCAGAGATGCTGATTTTGCCGGTGTAATTCGTGTGGATCATGTCGTTGATGGCATGAATGAGCGTGTCCGCCGCCGGAATGTAATTATTAAGGTTGTCATGCATCATGAGGTTCGGCGTATCCCAGCGAAACCCATCCACATGACATTCGTTCAGCCACATGGTGAAGTTGTCCTGCACGAAACTGCACACCTGCGGGCTGTTGAAGTTCGGTCGCGTCGCTCCGTAAGGCGTGATTTGGAGGTTGGTGTTGCTCTGATAGAAGTAAATGCCGCCGCCGCCGAGCGCGTTGTTGCCGGCAAAGCCGTCGAAGTTCCACATTTCCAAGTCGCCCGGCCCGTAATGGTTGTGAACCACGTCCAGCAGCACGGCGAGGCCGCGAGCGTGACAGGCTTTGACAAATGTTTTCAATCCGTCCTGCCCGCCATAGCCGATGTTTTCCACGGCAAAGGGCTGGGCCAGATTGTAGCCCCAACTGTTGTCGGTTGGAAATTCGGCAATCGGCATGAGTTCGACGGCATTGACGCCGAGGCTTTTCAAATAATCCAGCCTGTTGGTGGCGGAAACAAATTTGCTGTAGGGCGTGTTTGTGAAAAACGTGCCGACGTGCATTTCATAGACGAACAAATCACTTTGCGCCGGGTTGGTGAAGCTGTCGCCGGCCCAGTCGAAAGCGTTCGGGTCATAGACGATGCTGTTGGCCCCCGCCGCCGAACCTGAATAGGTGACTAACCGCGCTCGCGGATCCTGTTTCCAGATGCCGGTGCCATTGACGATGTAGAATTTGTATTGTGCGCCATTGGTCACGCCCGCCACATCCGCCGACCAGACGCCGTTCCAAACACCGTTCGTCAAGTCCTTGCCCAAGGGAGCCGCGCTGGTCGTCCAGCCGTTAAATGTTCCAGGAACATTGACACTCGTGGCGTTTGGTGCCCACACGCGGAAGGTCACGCCCGTGCCCAGTCCATCGTGATACGGCGTCGCGCCCCAACCAGGCCGGCTGGACTGGGCGAACGCGGCGGTGGCCAGGGCGAGCATTGCACACCAGCAGACGAAAACCGAACGATTCGAACGGGTGGAAAAATGTTCGTTGCAATAAATCATAATAAATGCCCACCCCAAAAGCCGTCTTTCGCGGCCGTCGGACTGGGCGAATTAAAGCTAAAATAACACATCCCAAAAGGTCCGCTACCGCATGAATGTGCGGTCAATGAATGCCAGGCTGGCGGCGGGAGAGGCAGGACAAGACCGCGCATAGCAGGAGGAACACAAACAGGACGGAACATATCTGGAACGGAAAATCATAACGGGCATGGAGCAGGCAGCCGCCCAGCGACACCCAGAGCAGCGGGGCGAGTTCCCGTCCGTCCGCGATGCCGCCGGGAATAAACCACCGCGCCAGCACGCAAATGAAGGCGACGGCAATCAACCCGCTGCCGAGCCAGCCGAAGGTGATGAGCGTTTGCAGCCAGTCGTTGTGCAGTTGTGCCGGCCAGTATTCGTTCGGATCCACGCGATAGAGCTGGAACAGCGGCTCGAAGGTTCCCGGCCCGGTTCCAAAAACCGGGTAATCCACCGCCATCTGCCGGGCGGTTTCATAAATGTAATTTCGGTCGGCAAGGCTGTTCTGAAATTCGTCCGGTTCCAAGCGCGGTCCCAGCGTCGCCCAGCCCAGCCAGACGCCGAATCCCAGGGTCAGCGCCGCAAACAATAAAATACCCATTCTCGTTTTGAGGCTGGTTTGCGGCCTGGCAAAACAGAGAAAGCCGGCGGCAAAAACGATTTCGACGACGGCAACAATGGCTCCGGCGCGGGTCGAGGAGATGATCGGTGCCGCCGCCATGATCATCACACAAATCGGAATCAAATGTCGGGACAGGCGCGTGAATTTTTTCCGGCCGGTGGCGGTTTGCCACAGGCTGCACCAGAGTCCAAGGCACGCCGGCCAGACGAGGTTGAGATATTGGGCGGCGTTGGAACGGTAGGCGTAAGGCCCGAATTGATCTTCCGCCGCTTTGTTGATCCTCGTCTCCATGAAAAATAAAAGTTTGTCGGTTCCGGCCAGACGCTGAACGATGCCTTCGATTCCCAGCAGGCCGCCGATGATGCACAAGACCCACAGCAACCGCCGCAACCGTTCGGGCAGCAAAAAGGCCGAACGAAGTCCTAGGACGTTGAGCTGGCTGCGTTCCGCGCGCTCCTCGCTGACGGATTTGCCGAGCAGCCAGTCGCGCACCGACCAGAAGGCCAGCGCCAGCGCCAGGTAATTGTAGAACGCCAGCCAGCCGCCGTGCCGGTCGTGGCTGTTGGGCAGCCAGGAAACAAATTGGTGATATTTAAAACTGGCCGTCGCATTGCGGTAAGTAGACCGGGCATTGATGACGCCAATCAAACAGTAAGCGAGAAGCAATATCGTCGTGACACCGAGCGTGCGAACGAGCCAGCGCGTCAACCGCGCATTTTCATTCCGGCCAGCAAAGTTGTTTTCACTCCAGCGGGCAGGCTGATAGCCACTCCACTTCCGAATCGCAAATTTGATGCCCAGAAAAATTCCAAGAAGATAACCCAGTCCGTTCATTGTCCAGATGGACCAGGGCTGGGTCGTGCCGAACGCCCAGGGACTGAAAATTACCATGACATAAATGAGTTTTCCGGAAAGGTCGTCACTCACCTGATGGAGCCGCAAGAGGCGCAGGGAAAGCCGCCAGGGCGGCAACTCCCGGCTCGAATTGGCGGTGCGGAATTTGGCGGACGCTTCCATTATCACCAGCGATTCAAACGATGCGGACGTGCCCGCACAAGCTTGAAATGCCTGAAAAAATTTGGCTCGGCAATATGGCGATGCGCACGCTCCGACAATCCGCCTTGACAGCCGGGCAAATTCTCCAAGGATGATTGCCTTCAAGACGGCAGGAAAGGCAATGCTTCTTTACCCCAGCAAAAATAAAAAGTCCGGCCCGGTTTTGCCAGAACAGCGGTGCCGGCCGAATAATTTTCGCGCGAGATTAAAACCTCGCCGAATGGGCGGCGGGCGGTGCATTTTGGCGGTTCTCTTCCTAGCTTCAATCCTCGCCCATGGCCAGGAAGCCCTCCGCATGTCGGAAGCCGGAGCGGAAGCCGCCGAACTACAAAAAAAAACCGGCAATCTTGATTACTACAATTTGGCGCTGGGGCCGGTCAGCCTGCGCTTCCAATCGGAAATGGGGGTTGAGTTCACCGACAACGTCAATTACAGCAATACCAACCGGATATCGGACCTGGCGTTGATGCCCGCATTGAACATGCGGGCATTCTGGTCGGTCTCGGAAAACAACAGCTTGTTTTTTTCCACCGGCGTCGGTTACACGACCTATATGCGAACCAGCAGCAATGACCATCTGAATATCACGCCGGATTCCAACCTGACCTACCGGATGTATGTGGGCGATTTCGTGATTAACATTCATGACCGGTTTTCCATGACCGAGAATGTTCAGCAGAATCCGACTGGCAATGGCAATTTCGTCGAGCTGGATAACACCGTCGGCACGAGCGTGGATTGGGATTTGAACAAGTTGATTCTGACGTTCGGCTTCGATCACGAATTGGTGACTTACCCCAATTCCGATTTCGAGAACAGCGACCATAATTCCGAACTCTTCAATGCCCAGGCGGCGTTTCAGATCAACCAGACCACCACGGCTGGATTGCAGGCGGGTGGCGGACTGACGTATTACAACCAGAACACCTACAGCGACAACACGCATTTCAGCGTGGGACCGTTTTATCAGGCGCAGGTGACGGATTATATCAAGGTCACAGCGGCGGTCGGCTTTGTTTCCTATTTTTTCTCCCCCAGCGAAACCGCCACAAACCTTTCCGGTGAAAACGGCGGCTATGCGGATTTGACGTTGAACCATCGGGTCAACCGCTGGCTGGATTACAAGCTGGCTGGCGGGCGGCAGTTCACGTCGAGCGCCGGCACCGACCTGCTGGATTTGTATTTCGCCGAATGGGAGGCCAACTGGCATTTGATCCGGGACGTGTCCATCACCACCAGCTTTAACTATCAGCACGGGAACAGCAGCGGAGGCAACGCGGAAATTTTCAACCAGTTCGGCGCGGGCATGAGCCTCGGCTATCCAATCACCCAAAAGCTGGCTGGTTCAATCCGGTATAATTTCTGGCAGAAAAACTCTGACGTGGCGGCCTATGCTTACGTCCAAAATATGCTTGTGTTGGACTTCACTTATGGCTTTTAATCCACGCCAGATGCGCGTTCGCCTGCCAATTTTATTTTTAATCATTTCCAGCGTGACTTCCCTCGCGCAAATGGCCACGAACACAGACAAAACCACCAGCCCTGAAAAATCCACGAACCAGGTTCGCGTCGCCAGCGGCTATGTGCTGGACGACAAGCACCAGCTCGAACCCGGCGATAAGATCAGTTTTCAAATCGTCGAGGACCAGGATCCGCCGATCAGCCTGATCGTGGCCGATTCGAGCGAACTGGATGTTCCGTATGTCGGGCGCATCTCGGTCGCCGGCAAGACGAGCCGGCAGGTGGCCGAAATGTTGAAGGGAATGCTGGAGAAGGATTATTACTATCGCGCCACCGTCATCATCGGCCTGGACTCGGTGAACAAAGTGCGCGGCAAGATTTACATCTGGGGCCAGGTCCACAATCAAGGGCCGATTGACATGTTGTTCAATGAGAACCTGACCGCCGGCCAGGCCATCCTGCGGGCGGGCGGCTTTGGCGATTTTGCGGACAAGAAAAAAGTCAAGGTGGTGCGGAATCCCAGCGGCACGGATGCCGCCAAGCAGGTATTCCTCATCAACATGGTGGATGTGCTGGAGAGCGGAAAGATCGAGCTGGATCTTCCGCTGCAACCGGGTGATTTCATCATCGTGCCGTCGCGGTTGGTCAATTTTTAATCACCATGGACGAACAAGCTGCACCGGTTCAGCGCGAACGCTCCACGCTCGCCGGACGTTTTTTCAACCAGTTGCACCGTTACAAAAACCTCCTGCTCACGCGGTGGTGGATCCTGCTGCTGACCGTCGGTGCAGGTCTGGGAATCCAGGGGGTTGTGCTCTGGCACGCTTCGCCTGCCTACCAGTCCGTCGGCCGGATGATTGTCAATGTCCGGCTGTCCATTCCCAACGCCAACGGCTATTCGGAAGAACTGAACAATTTTTTTGGCACGCAGGTGGCCCTGATGCAGAGTGATTCGGTGGTCAACCGCGTTCTTCTGCATCTCCAATCCCAAAAGCCTGATCTGCGTCCATCTCCGGTCGCGGTGCAGGTCAACCTCTCGCCCAAGACGAGTATTTTTAACCTGCAAGCCGTCGGAATCGAACCGCATTACACCGAGGCGTATTTGCAGGCCGTCATGGAAGAATACATCAACCTGAAAAAGGAACTGCTTGAAAACGCCTCTGACGCCACCAAGTCCAGCATGCAGGACGAACTGACGCAAATGGCCATGGAGCTGAACCAAAGCCGGGAAGACTTGCTGAATTACCAGTCCAGCAACAGCGTTGTCTTTCTCCAGCAGAACGGCGGCAACAGCGCCGCCGATTACCTGTCGTCCTTGACGCGGCAACTGGCCGAGGACAAATCGGAATCGCAATTGATCCAGACGTTGACCCTGGACGAAAATTTGGAACGGCAGCAGGGTTTGTTCATCCAGTCTGGTTCCACACCATCCTCAACCGCCACCGCGCCGCAAACCCGTTCCACACCGGATCAACCGACGGCATCAACACCTTCGCAAAATGCCGCACCGCAACCCAATTCCGCCACAGTCTCAAACGACAATCATCCATCAGCGAACAACACGCCAGCCACGCTGGGCGGATTTGAGGCGGCCTACCTGCAGGCCAAGCAGCAAATCCTGATGTTGAAGGCGCAACGCGACGAGTTGAGCCTATACCTCCGGCCCAAGCATCCCAAGATCATCGCCATGAACGAGGAGATTGCCCGGCAGGAAAATCTGCTGGATATCTTCCGCCAGCAAAGCCAGGAGCAGTTGAAAAACCGCCAGCATACCCTCGAGGTGCAGATGCAGAATCTCGCAGCGCAGATTCATGAATGGGAGTTGAAGGCGGTGGAAACCAGCAAAAAGCTGGCGGACTATGGTGCGCTCAGGGATAACAATGCCCGGCTGCAAGCCATGTATGACCAGTTGCTGGCCTCCCTGCACACGCTGGACGTGAACAAGGGCGTCGGCCAGGAAAGCGTAACCATCCTGATGCCGGCCACGCCAGGGATGCTGGTTCGCCACGAACTCTCCAAACAATATGGCAAGGCGGGATTGCTCGGCCTGGTAGCGGGCATCTGCGTGTTGCTGCTGTTAAACCGGCTCGACGACCGTCCCAGTTCGTTGAACGAAATGGAACAGCTTTTTGAAGAACCGGTTTTAGGGCAGATTCCCTTGATGAAAGTGGACGGAAAAAATCCGGGAATGCTCATCCTCAACCCGGAGGATGACCGGCACATGCTGGTCGAAGCTTACCGCAACTTGCGCTCGTCCATCATCTTCATGGACGATCCACAAAATCATCCCAAAAGCATCGTCATCACCAGCGCCATTCCCAGCGACGGCAAATCCACCACCGCCGCCAATCTGGCCATCGTGCTGGCTCGGGCGGGTGCCCGCGTCCTGCTGGTGGATGCCGACCTGCGCCGCGGCGTGCTGCACAAGCATTTTTCCGTGACCAGCCAGCCGGGCTTTGCCGAGGTTTTAACCGGGCAAATCCCCTGGGCCAGCGCCATCGTTCAGACGGCGGTTCCCAACCTTCATCTAATCCCCAGCGGCGTGCTGCCGCGCAGCCGGGGCAGCGACCCGTTTGCCACGCAGATTAACACGTTCCTCAAGGCGATTGCCGGCCAATACGATTATTATCTGTTCGACACCGCACCGGTCATGGCCGCCGACGATGTCTCCAATCTGGCACCGCATGTGGACGGCCTCATCATGGTGGTCCGCTCCCGGTTCACCTCCGGCCGTGTCGCGCAGGCCGCGCTGGATCTGCTGCATCTGCGCAGGGTGAAGGTGATGGGCCTGGTTTTCAATGCGATGCAACAACAGGCCAGCGACTATTATTACTACAAGTATAAAGAGTATTACTCGAAAACTCCGGCCGCTTAAGCTTCATGGAAAAAGTTCCCCGCCGGAATTCTGCGGAACCACCAACCCAAATTCAAAATGCCTTCGCCGCGATGTCCCGGCGGAAGTGCGCGCCGTCGAAATGGATTTTCTCCACAGCCGAATACGCGGCAGCTTGCGCGCCTTTCAAATCCCTGCCCAGTGCCGTCACACCCAGAACGCGTCCGCCGTTCGTGACGATTTGACCATCCTTAAAGACCGTGCCGGCGTGAAAAACTTTTACATTTGGTAATTTTGCGGCAGCTGCCAGGCCAAGGATCGGCTTGCCTTTCGGGTAATTTCCCGGATAGCCGCCGCTCACCATCACCACACAAACGCTCGCGTCCGGCTTCCATTTCAATTCGATTTTGTCGAGCGTGCCGCTGACACTGGCGTCGAGCAACTCAACCAAATCGTTTTCCAGCCGCGTGAGATAAACCTGCGTCTCCGGGTCGCCGAAGCGTGCGTTGAACTCCAAAATCTTCGGGCCGTTCTTGGTCAGCATCACGCCGGGATAAAGCAGGCCGCGATAATCAATGCCCTCCGCCACGCAGCCGCGTATGAAGGGATCGAGAACTTTTTTGGCCACGTCGGCGAGTTGCGCGTCGTTCAAAAACGGCGTCGGCGAATAGGTGCCCATGCCGCCGGTGTTCAGGCCGAGATCACCGTCAAGCGCGCGCTTGTGATCCTGTGATGTTGGAAAAATTTTCGCGGTCTTGCCGTCGCACAGCGCGTGCAGGGAAACCTCAATGCCTTCGAGAAATTCCTGAATCACGACGTTTGCACCCGCTGCACCGAACGCCTTGCCAACCATGATTTGGTCCACAGCCTTCTCGGCTTCAGTTTGGTTGGCACAAATCAAGACGCCCTTGCCGAGCGCGAGGCCGTCGGCTTTGACGACGCATTTGCCGCTGAGTGTGGCGCAAAATTTCTTGGCCGCAACCACGTCAGAGAAAGTTCCCGCCGCCGCTGTCGGTATGCCGTATTTCTCCATGAACTTCTGCGAGAAAACTTTCGAGGACTCGAACTGCGCGGCCTTTTTGTTGACGCCCCAGATGCACAAGCCGTGCTGCTTGAATAAATCCACGATGCCGAGCGCCAGCGGATTATCCGGCCCAACCACGGTCAGATCAATTTTCATTTCCTGCGCGAAGGCGAGCAGCTTGGGCAAGTCCTCCGCGCCGATGTTGACGGATTCGACCAGTGCGGAATTTTTTGCCAGCCGTTCCTGCGCGATGCCGGCGTTGCCTGGCGCGCACCACATCTGCGTGGCGTGCGGCGACTGCGCGAGCTTCCAAACCAGGGCGTGCTCACGTCCGCCGGAACCGATGACGAGAATTTTCATGAAAACTTTTCCGCAGATTACGCAGACCGGCGCAGATAAAAACCAGAAGTTAAATCTGCGTTAATCGGCGAAATCGGCGGATAAAACTATTCGACGCGCGCTTCGCCTTTGCCATTGACGACTTCGCCAATAATCCATGCCTTGTGCTTCTTTGCGTTGATGAATTTCAAAACGTCTTTCGCCTTGTCAGCGGAAATGATTGAAACCATGCCGATGCCCATGTTGAAAACCTGATAGAGCTCCTCGTCCGGCACGCCGCTCTTGTGCTCGATGATCTGGAAAATTGGGAGCATGTCCCACGAACCTTTTTTGATGACGACATCGAGCGACTTCGGCAACACGCGCGGGATGTTGTCCACGAAACCACCGCCGGTGATGTGAGCGAAAGCCCGCACCTGATCCGGCTTGCCGACGAGGTTGAATTTCTTAAGGAGTTTCTGCACCAGCGGGCCGTAGCTGATGTGTTCCTTCAACAATTCCTCACCGATGGATTTCTTCAAGCCGGGAACTTTGCTCGACGGTTTGTAGCCGAGTTGCTCGAAGAAAATTTTCCGGCCGAGCGAATAGCCGTTCGTGTGCAGGCCGCTCGATTCGATGCCGATGACCACGTCGCCGCGCTTCACGGTTTTCTGGCCGTTGAGCATCCGCGATTTTTCCACCACGCCGACGATGGTGCCGCTCACGTCGTATTCGCCCGGTTGATAAAAGCCCGGCATCTGCGCCGTCTCGCCGCCGATGAGCGCACAATTATTTTCCGCGCAGGCGCGGGCAAAGCCTTTTATGATGTCGGTGAAAACGTGAGGCTCCAGCTTGCCGGTGCCGAGATAATCGAGGAAAAACAACGGTTCCGCGCCGAGCACGGCGATGTCGTTCACGCAATGGTTCACGAGGTCCGCGCCGATGGTGTCGTGCTTGTCCTGCTGGAAGGCGATCTTGAGCTTGGTGCCGACGCCGTCCACGGAGGAGACGAGGATCGGCTCGTGATATTTTTTTACGTCCAGCGCGAACAAGCCGCCGAAGCCACCGACCTTGCCGAGAACTTCTTTACGATGCGTGCTGGCGAGCAATTGCGGCAGCGTGGCTTTGACTTTATTACCGAGATCAATGTCAACGCCGGCGGCGGCGTAAGCTTTTTGTTTCATGCGGCGGAGATTAAACCGTGAAATGGCGAAACGGGCGAGAAAATTTCGCGTCAGTTAATCAAAGGCAACGCGACGATTTCGAGAGTAAATTCAAAAAAAATTGTGCTTCTAATATCTCCGCTGTTTTTTCCCGTCGGTTGTTTAATGCAATAATTTCTGCACGTTTCTCAAGTGTCATCTTGCAACCAAGTATTATCCCTTCCAAAACCGGGTGAGGCGATTTAATTAGTCGTTTAGCATGGTTGGCGAAGCTGATTCTCCACTCAGCTTCCGAAGTGGACTACAGCCAGATTTCAAAAACCTACGCATTCGAGAATCCGCCCATGCATTAGATTTTTAATGTCGCTACTGTGGTGAGTGATTAGTTCGCTTACAAAGCGATCCGACACGGTCGAGAATGAGTTCGGCCGTGGCTGTCCAGATGAAAGGTTTTGGGGAACGATTATTGTTGGCAATATAATCGTCAATGGTGGCGATCAGTTCATCCACACTTTT
>Ga0302320_10004542_pt1 | contig 31498 bp, 30 predicted proteins | sample Bog_T0_3_FD_202130 | JGI IMG/M metagenome (GOLD analysis project Ga0302320, IMG submission 202130) | Peat permafrost microbial communities from Stordalen Mire near Abisko, Sweden - Bog_T0_3 | ecosystem: Environmental > Terrestrial > Soil > Wetlands > Peat | place: Sweden: Abisko, Stordalen Mire... | reverse complement strand
ATCTCTTCCGACATGGACACCGTGACCGAATCGCGCATGGCCATCGCGATGGCGCTCAACGGCGGGCTCGGCCTCATCCATTACAACATGCCGGAACGGCAGCAGCTTTCCGAAGTCAGTCGCGTGAAGAATCACGTTCACGGTTTGATCCAGGAACCGATCAAGATTGCGCCCGACCAGCTCATCGGCGACGTGCTGGCGTTGATCGAACAGAAAAAATTTGGCTTCAGCACGTTTCCCGTGGTGGAGGCGAACGGAAAACTTGTCGGTCTTCTGTCGGGTCATGTGGTGAAGCCACGTTACGCCGCCAAAAAAGTTTCCGAGGCACTCACGCCGCGCAAACAGGTTCACACCATCACGAAAAAGGAGCTGGGCAAGGATCCGATCGCCCGTGCCGACAAATTTTTCACCGAGCACATCGGCATCCACAAACTGCTTGTGGTGGACGACGACGATCATTTGCACGGGCTTATCACGATGAGCGACGTTGAGCGCATTACGCAGGAACGCAAGGCGCAGTTCAAACCCGCGCGCGACGCGCATCATCACCTCATCTGCGGCGCGGCGGTGTCGGCCACGCGCAACGCTTTCGGCGAACTCGATCGAACCAGGATCCTCGATCACGTCGGCGGACTCGTCGAACGCGGCGTGGATGTCGTGGCCGTTTCCACCGCGCACGGCCACACGAAAGGCGTCGGCGACATGGTGCGTGTTTTGCGTGATGCGTTTCCAAAACTGCCCATCATCGCCGGCAACGTCACGAGCGCGGCGGGCGTGGAGTTTCTGGCCGACTGCGGCGCGGACGCCATCAAGGTCGGGCAGGGGCCGGGTTCGATCTGCACCACGCGCATCGTCGCGGGCGTGGGCATTCCGCAAATGACAGCGCTTTATGTCTGTTCGCGCGCGGCGGCGAAGAAAAAAGTTTCCATCCTCGCCGATGGTGGCATCACGAAATCCGGCGATATTGTGAAGGCATTGACGCTGTCGCAGGCGGTGATTTGCGGCGGCATCTTCGCCGGCTGCACCGAGACGCCTGGCGACGTCGTGGAAATCAGCGGTAAACTTTACAAGCAGTATCGCGGCATGGGCAGCTTGGCGGCGATGCGCACCGGCTCGGCGGCGCGCTACGGCCACGACAAGAATCCCACGCAGAAGGTCGCCGCCGAAGGCATCGAGGCGCTCAAGGAGGCGTGCGGTTCGGTGGACCGCGTGCTGGCTCAACTCATTGGCGGCATCCAGAGTGGCATGGGTTATCTCGGCGCAAAAAATCTTGAACAACTCCGCGACAAGGCGCGTTACATCCGCGTCAGCCCCGCCGGCATGCGCGAAGCCGCGCCGCACGACGTGGTGGAATTGAAGACGGGGAATTGAAATAAATTGAATCGTGGTCAATCATGACTATCAGGATGATCCGTTCTTGATCGAGAAGTTAGTGGGGACGCCATAGTTTTTGGAGGTTGTCTTGTGCGACCTGATGGCTTATATGACCGGCAACTAATCAGCGAAACCGGCCGATGTAGGCGGAGTTTGCGGATCGGCAGACCGGTTTCAGACCGGTTTTTCGACATTAACCCTGGATAATTATGCCCATTCAACTGGAATTATGCGACGGTTTGATCGAGGCAGCTTGTCATGCCAAAGTGACGGCGGAACATCTCGAACATATCCGAACCATTTTGCGTGATTTCGAGGCACGACTGGAAGTCACACCGGACCGTATCTCGGATTTGACGGGCGCGGATCTTTCCGATTTGAGCTCCGAGGATCTGGTGGTGTTCGCCGAATATCGCCGGGCGGCCACGCTCAAGAATAAAATCAAGTCCGCGATTGTCGCCACCAAGGGGTCGAGTCAATACGGCCTGGCCCGGATGTTCATGGCGCACAATTCCCATCCGGATATTGAACTCAAGATATTTTATGATCCGGCAAGCGCCTATCAATGGCTTGGTCGTGAAGCAAAAGAGGTTGGCAAACCCAAGGCCTGATCAACCACCGTGGTTGATGCGTTTTGATGTTTCCGTATTTGCTGCGGTTAAGACTGTTTCGCAATCATCCCGCTCTGGCGGGCGAAATCGAAGATGCCGCCGGCGTCCACCACGGGCCGCACGTCGCCTAGCGGTTTAAAATGATACACCTTGCCGGTGGCCTGCGCGGTGACGGTGGCCTTGTCCAAATCCACGGTCACGATGTCGCCGGTCTTCAGCACGTCGCAGAGGCGCTCGGTGATTTCGCACGGATAGAGTTCGCCGGTGGCGACACAGTTGCGGAAGAAGATGCGCGCGAAGCTTTCTGCAAGCACAAGCTGGCAGTTGGCCGAGCCCATGGCGATGGGCGCGTGTTCGCGCGAGCTGCCGCAGCCGAAATTTTTTCCGCCAACTACGATGGGATAATCGCTGTCGAGCTGGCCTTCCTTGACGTAGCGGATCGGGTAAAGCGATTTTGGCAAGCCGTCGAGCGCGTAGCTGCCGAGCTTCTCGTATTCCTCGGCGATGGTCGGCACGAGGTTGAGAAATTGCGCGGAGATGATTTGATCCGTGTCAATGTTGTCGCGCACGACGTAAACGGGGCCGGTAAAAACAGATTGCATAACGCCGATAATGTGCCGCGTGCGGACGGAACTTTCAATCAGATTTCATCTGAACTGCCAGCGGGACCGGTTCTTTTCACTTCCATACCCACCAGACAAACGTCGTCGGAAAATTCAAACTGGCCGGAGAACTGCCGGAGTTCAGCGATTAATTCTGCCAGCACATCCGCAACCGCCAGTTGGGAATGGTTGTGAACAAAGGCGGCGAGCCGTTCCTGGCTGAAAATGTCCTGATCCCGCCCCTCGGCTTCCACCACGCCGTCGGTGAACAGCAAAATAACATCGTCGGGATTCATCTGCCGTTGGTAGGTGGGGAAGCGGGAATCCTTGAACAAGCCGATGGCCGGACCCTTTTTGCAGCCGGCATCTGCGCCGAGCGGCTCAACTCGGTTTTGATGACGACGCAGTTGCAGCGGATCGGGATGCGCGGCGCTGGCGTAACTCAATTTGCCGGTGGCCACATCGGCGACCAGATAGAAGGCCGTGGCGAACATGGTTGTGCCGCTTTGCTTGAAAACCTTGAACAAACTGTGGTTGATCTGGGTCAGCAGATGTCCCGGATCGGAGGCCGTCCGGCTTAGATCTTCCACCAGTGACTGCATCATGGCGGTGACGAGCGCCGCGCGGACGTCATGGCCCATGACATCGCAGATGAAGACGCCGACTGACGTTTCAGAGAGCGCCACCACGTTGAAAAAATCGCCGCTGACCGCGCCGCTGGGCAGAAAGAAGCTGAAAAATTTCAGCGCACTTTCATCGGCGGGTTTGCTTTGGGGGAAGTTGGGGAATTTTTGCGGGAGCATGGCGAGCTGCAGCTCGCGGGCCATTTTCAACTCGTCCTCAATCTGCTGGTTTTTTTTCTGCAACTGCCAGGTGCGTTCGGCGAGCGCCAGTTCGGCCAGCTTGCGTGTGGTGATGTCGCGGGAAATGCCAAAGGTGCCGACAATTCGTCCGGATTGGTTGCGCAACGGCATTTTGGTGGTGGAGACCCAGGTGACGCTGCCGTCCGGCCAGGTTTCACTTTCCTCAATGTTTTCCAGCGGCTGGCCAGTGCGCAAGATGGTTTGCTCGTCGGCCAGCGCCTGTTCCGCGTGAGGTTTGGTGAAATAATCCGCATCGGATTTTCCAATCGCCTGCTGCGGATCCGCCAGACGATGTTTCTTTGCCAGCGCCCGGCTGATCATCAGAAACCGGCTCCGCGTGTCCTTGAAATAAACCGCGTCGGGAATGCTGTCCATCAGCGTCTGCAACAAAAAACCTTCCTGGTTGTGCGTCATCTGGCAATAGTGACGGTCCAGGGTTTTACGAATGACCGTGCTCAATGATTGCGCGGTCATCTGCGGTTTGAGCAGGAAATCCTGCGCCCCCAGACAAATGGCCCTCGCCGCAATCTCTTCTTCGTCCGCCGTTTCCACCAGCAATACCAACGAAGTGTGGGGCGCGGCGGCCCGCACCTGATTGAACGCGCTCAGGCCGTGCCCGTCCGGCAAAATCAGTTCCATCAAGATCAGGTCGTAGGCATTCGAGCTGATTTTTTCCAGTGCTGCGGCCAACTGTCCGGCCGGCGTCAGTTCATAGGCGTCCGGGGATAACAAACCGGCACAAACAGAATCCTTCTCGATTAGCAACAGCTTGGGTGTAGATTTTGACATCGCAGCAACAATGAAGGTTGGTTTGCTTTCAAGCTAACCACTTGCCTCATCCGTGTCCAGCGCGACAATTCAATTTGCCGGTGGAAGTTTCTTTTCCCGGCATCGCAAGGCGATGACGGCCGCCGTGCAAGCCGTCCAGGTGGGCAGGTCTTCCAAAACGGGGACCAGTTCAACGACGAAGGTGGGCAGGAACAAAACATGAAACCCGATGATCCAACTGAGCAGAATCATCGCCATGCAATCAATGGCCTGATCAACCAACGCCCAGCCGAGCGGTCCCAGGATCAGTTGAAGCCCGTCCGCCGACACGGCGGTGACCAGCGCGAGAAACATGCGGAGCTGGTTCATGGGCGGTGCGCGGAAGAGGGAATTGAGTTTTCCCGGCAAATTCATCTGCAACATTAAACCCAATCGGCTTGCCGTGATAAAGCCCGTTTCTTAAATTGGCGTGTGCTCGACATTAAATTAATCCGTGAAAAAACCGATTTCGTTCGCTCACGCCTCGCCATGCGCGGAGCCGGGGACGAGGCAAAGATTGAAGAACTGCTTAAGCTTGACGAACAGCGCCGGAAATCCCTGACCGAAGTGGAAACGCTTAAATCCCATCGCAACCGCGTGAGCAAGGAAATCGGCGCACTGATGGGCCAGAAGAAGTTTGCCGAGGCGGAAACAAAGAAGGCCGAGACGAAAGATTTGGGCGAGAAAATTGCCGCGCTCGACAAACTGGCGGCGGAAGCGGAAGCGGCGCGCGATGTGTTGATGTTGCAGTTGCCCAATCTGCCGCATGAATCAGTGCCACCAGGCAAGACGGCGGAGGATAATCCAGAAATTCGAGTCCATGGTGGGAAAGCGAACTTCGCCTTCAAACCAAAATCACATGTCGAATTGTGCGAGTCACTCAAGCTGGTGGATTTCGCGCGCGCGGCGAAACTTTCCGGCAGCGGATTTCTGCTTTACACCAACTGGGGCGCGCGGCTGGAACGCGCTTTGATTTCATTCCTGCTGGATTTGCACATCACGCAGCACGACTATACGGAAGTCTCACCGCCATTTATGGTCGGCGAGCATTGCCTCGTAGGTGTGGGCCAATTTCCAAAATTCAAAGATCAGTATTACGGCGTGGCCGAAGGCGACGATTCAAATAATCTTGGCAAACTTTACCTGGTGCCCACGGCGGAGACGCCGGTGGCCAACATTCATCGTGAAGAAATTCTGGCGGAGAAACAGTTGCCGATCAAATACTGCGCCTACACGCCATGCTTTCGCGGCGAAGCAGGCGCGGCGGGCGTCGGCACGCGCGGCATGATCCGCGTGCATCAATTCGACAAGGTGGAGTTGATCAAGATCGTGAAGCCGGAGCGGGGTTACGACGAATTGGAAAAGATGGTTACGAACGCGGAGAAGGTTTTGCAACTGCTGGGGCTGCATTATCGCGTCATCATGCTGTGCACCGGCGACATGGGCTTTGGCAGCGCAAAGACTTACGACATCGAAGTCTGGGCACCGGGGCAGGGGAGTTATCTCGAAGTTTCAAGCTGCTCAAACTGCGAGGATTTCCAGTCGCGCCGGATGAACCTGCGGTTCAAAACCGAGACCGGCGAAAACAAGTTTCCACATATTCTCAACGGCAGCGGCACGGCACTCGCGCGCCTGTTTGTGTCGCTGATTGAAACCCACCAGCAGGCCGACGGTAGCGTGAAAATTCCCTTGCCATTGCAGCCGTATTTGAAAACCGACCGTATTGCAGCGTAATTTTTTATCATTTTCTCATCCGATGAAAATTCTGCTCGCCAGCGGTGAAGTCCATCCGTACTCGAAGACCGGCGGTTTGGCGGACATGGTCGGGGCGTTGGGAAAGGCGCTGGCCAACGCCGGCCAGGATGTGCGGATCGTCACGCCGCTGTATCGCGGCATCCGCGAAAAATTTCCTGAAATGCAGCGCATGGACTGGGATTTCAATTTGCCGCTGGGACTAAACTGGGAGCAGGGGCAGTTGTGGTCGCTGGAGGTTCAACGCGGGTTGACGGTTTGTTTCGTGGAGCATCCGTGGTTTTTTGACCGCGCTGGAATCTATTTTGAAAACAACATCAGCTACGCGGACAACGCTGAACGGTTCATTTTTTTCTCGAAATGCGTGACCAACCTCGCGCGCTATTCGCCCTGGCAACCGGACGTGGTTCATGTCCACGACTGGCAGGTGGGGCTGGTGCCGGCATTGATGTTGCATCAGACACGCGCCGAAGGTTGGGGGAATCCGCCACCGACCTGTCTGACAATTCATAATCTAGCCTATCAGGGAATTTTCCCCCCGAGCGCGTTTGCCTTGACAAACCTGCCGTCCGAATTTTTCTCGATTGGCGGCGCGGAGTTTTACGGCCAGTTGAACTGTCTCAAGGCGGGAATCGTTTTTGCGGGTGCCATCACGACCGTCAGTCCGCGTTACGCTCGGGAAATCATGACGGAGGCGCAGGGTTGCGCGCTGGACGACCGGCTGCGCCTTCGCCAAAAGGAGCTGTTCGGCATTCTCAACGGCGTTGACTACGGCGAATGGAACACGACGGAAGATAAATTCCTGCCGCATCATTATACCGTCATGCGGTTCGCTGGCAAGGCGGCCAACAAGCTGGCACTGCAAACGGAAACCGGCCTGGCGCGACGAAAAAACGCGCCGCTCTTCGGAACAATCTCACGACTTGCGGAACAAAAGGGCGTGGACATTGAACTTGGCGCGCTGGAGGAAATGCTGGGAGCGGACATCCAGTTCGTTCTGCTTGGCAGCGGCTCGCCGATTTTTGAACGCGGCTATCAGGAACTGGCGGAGCGCTTTCCGGGCAAAGTGGCCGTGCGGATCGGTTACGACGAAGGCTTGTCACACCGCATCGAGGCGGCGTGTGATTTTTTTGTCATGCCGTCACAGTTCGAGCCGTGCGGCCTGAATCAGATGTATAGTCTGCGTTATGGCACCATTCCGATAGTGCGCGCCACCGGCGGACTCGACGACACCGTGATTGATTTTTCACAGGACGCAACCCGCGCCAACGGAATTAAATTTCAGGAATACTCAGCCCGCGCATTGGCCAAGGCAATGCGCAAGGCACTAGTTATTTATGATCAACCCGCATTGCTGCGGCGTTTCCGTCAAAATGCAATGCGAGCCGATTTTTCTTGGGATATAACTGTAAATGAATATTTGAGGATTTACGATTTGATACGATTTGGCAGCCTGAGGCATGAAATCAATTAAATATAACAAACAGTCTAGTCTGTCCTTTATTCAATTCTACAAAAAGGACTACTCGAAAACTCCGCAAGACTACAGTTGACAATACTCCAAGAGTATCTTATAGTAATCCTCGAACTACAGAGAAGAAAACAGACATAGTAAAAAGAGTATCAGAAGTAGGGAAGCCGTCCTATTTCGGTGACAGTGTAATGTTGTGGTGGCTATGCAAAGAGACGATCGCCTTCTTGCAAAAAATGGAGCGCGCACTTCAGCAGGGCAGGGGAGTGGATGAAGCCTCCAACTTCGCGCGCTGGCTGCAATTCTCCGGCCTGTTAAAAATACTCGAAGCCTATCCGCAACCCGCACCGCTTGAAGTGGACGGCGTAGCCGTCCGCCGCTTGGTAGAGCGTGTTATAGCAGCCGCCGGTGAATTGCACAAAGGCGGAGCTATGCCGATCAATCCATCACAATCCACGGTGGACGAAATCAATGGCAAAATTGACTTCATACTTTCGCAGATGGCGAAAAACATTTCGACGCCATACACAACGCACACGACAGAGCCGGGAAAGCCTAGCCAGTCCGTGATTGCGGGCGGTGCATCTTTCGCTCAAGCGATGGGTTGAGCGCGGGCGCGTCTTGGTTTCTCTTTGCCAAGGCCGCTGCCTGCGCTCCCCATCGCCCTTACTTCAACCTAGGGCGACGTTACGCGGCGTAATTGTGGATTTCCGCGCCAGCGGTTAGTGAGAAGCGGAGCGCCAAATTCAGCATCAGCGCCAAGGTTCCTGACCGTCTCCTAAAAGCATCCCCGTCTTGCCCTGAAAAATCAGCGCGGCTAATCCTTGACGCCACCGAACAAGGCGAACCAGACGGACGGACGCGCGCGTAGCGCGCGGCCGCCCGTCTGTTACCTTGTTTATACTAAACAACTCACAACGACATACCCACAACAGCGTAATATGGAAGAAATAAGGATGTTACGCCGCGTAACTTGACACGCTGCGGAAAAATTGGCAGAATTGAAGCCGATGAACCAATTAAATATAACAAACATTGTGTATCATTAATTCAAAAACGTGAAGCTGGCCTTATGCTTCTGGCGTGCCCGAAATTGCACTCCATGACCTGACCGCGCTTCGCCAGTTCTCTGAACTGTTCGTGTCTCACGGATTGGACTACTCCAAAGAGGGTAAAAAAGATTTCGCACGCGATGTGGTTCGCTTCCTCCGCAACGGTCGTGTGCTTCCGATTCTCACCGCTGCCGGTTTCGATTGCTCCAAGCTCCAGGGCGAATTGAACTGGCTCTCGCTGGCATGTCACCCAGAGGACGTGCCGGACTTCAAGCCTGACTTGAAAGCCATCCGTGACAGCCTCGCCAGAATCGAAGCTCGTCTCGGCTCTCCACAAACGGCTTCAACGCCAGACACAAAACATGACCGAAGTGATAGCACGAGCAGGGGGGGGCGAAGCCCCCCCTGCTCTAGCTTGTCTCTTATTAACAACTGCGACAGATGTTCAACCAAGGACAGCATAGAACAATGAACGCGAATAATTCACAAAGCGAACACAGGCAAGCAGTTATAATGATGACACGCGCTCGCATGTGGCTGTTTATCAAGGGCGGGCATCGAATGGACTTCACCGGCCAACCCATTGAGGCCGTCGTCGCTCAAGCTCGCCAGATGGGTTTGCACCTTGTCAGGATTCAAGCTCATCAACCCGGATATGGCTACTAGGAATCTGTCAGCCGGTTTCACTTACGAGGAGATTGCTACGCTGCTAGGCGTCTCTGTTGTCCGTGTCCAGCAAATCGAACGTAGGGCACTCTGGAAGCTCCGGCGTGGCCTAGCCAGAGTGGGCGTCCACTCTTTCGATGGGCAGGAATTGCGCGCCAGCGCCGAGAGGGAAGCGGAGCACTGAATTTCGCATCAGCGAGACGAAGTCACCCTAAAAGCACTCCCCCCTGCCCTGCGCTTAATCCCCTTCGCCGTGCTTCGTGCCATCAGCACGCGGCGGTCTTGCGCGGGGCAATCTTCTGTGCGATATTTCGAGATGCACGCAAGCAAAAAATTGAATTATGATTAGGCCGTATTATCGTGCGAAGAATCCAAACATTGTGTATCATTAATAAATAATTGAAGGACTGCTTTTCCGATATGAACCAATGCTGCTTTCGCCCATTTTATTATTTGTTGATTCACTTGAGTCTGGCTGTTTCTCTGCTCAGTGCGACCACAGCGATTGCCCAGTCGCTGCCAAAACAATTTCTGAACGGCCATGTCCCGCCTGTATTGGCGCGTCTTCACCTGCAACCGATTGGCCAGCTGCCGGCAACCGAACGGTTGAATTTGTCCATTGGCCTGCCGTTGCGCAATCAAAAATCTTTTGATGAATTGCTGGCGCGGATTTACGACCCGACCAGTCCGACTTTCCGCCATTATCTTACACCAGGTCAATTCGCCGAGCAATTTGGGCCAAAGGAAGCTGATTACGCGGCCGTCATGACTTTTGCCAAAACAAATGGCTTGACGTTGATCAGCATCAGCCCGGATCGCACGGTGCTGAACGTGAGCGGTTCGGTGGCTGATATCGAACGCATTTTTCATGTCACGATGCGGCAGTATCGGCATCCACGTGAAAACCGGAATTTTTTTGCGCCGGATATTGAGCCTTCCATTGACCTGACCGTTCCCATTTTGCATGTCAGCGGGCTAAATAATTTTTTCGTGCCGCGCCCGGCAAATCTCAAATTAACACCAGCGAATCGTGCGACGGCGGTGAAACCGGCCTATGGCACAAGTCCACTTGGCATATTCATGGGAACTGATTTCCGAACCGCCTATGTTCCGGGCGTTTCGCTGAACGGTTCCAATCAAATCGTCGGGCTATTGGAATTGGATGGCTATTATCCGAGCGACATTGCCGATTATGAAGCTCTCGCCGGCTTGCCAAACACGACGCTGTCGAATGTGTTGATCAATACCAGCGGTGCCGCTGGAACTGCCAATAGTGAAGTGGCTTTGGATATTGAAATGGCGATCTCCATGGCGACAAATTTGTCCAAGGTCATCGTTTACGAAGGCCCGAATCCATCGAGCGACACTGACATTGTTAATCTTTTAGGTCGAATGGCCACGAATAATTTGGCCAAGCAGATAAGTTGTTCCTGGCTGATTGGCAACGACCCTAACTATGATATTAAATACTTACAATTTGCCGTGCAGGGCCAGTCTTTCTTTCAAGCTTCTGGCGATGAAGGTGCCTATTATTCCGGAATAGGCGAATCGGTTGACGACACCAACATTACCATTGTCGGCGGCACCACGCTTTCCACGACCGGAGCGGGCGGCCCGTATGCTTCGGAAACCGTCTGGAACAAGTATAGCAGCGGTGAAGGCACCGGGGGCAGCGGCGGTGGAACCAATTTTGACGGAATTCTAATTCCAAGCTGGCAGACCGGCATCAGCATGACCACCAACCACGGTTCAACCACCTTGCGAAACAGCCCGGACGTGGCGATGAATGCCGACAATATTTTTGTGGTTGCGGACAACGGGCAGCAAGAATATCTCGCCGGCACCAGTGCGGCCGCGCCGTTGTGGGCGGGATTCACCGCGCTCGTAAATCAGCAGGCTGTCGCCAGCGGCAAGGCAACCGTCGGCTTTATCAACCCGGCGATTTACGCCATCGGCAAAAGTCCAGTTTACCTGTCTGATTTTCACGACATCACCACCGGGAATAATACGAACCTGACCGTCGGCAATAATTATTTCGCCGTTCCAGGTTACGATTTATGCACCGGCTGGGGAACTCCGGCAGGCCTAAATATGATCATCGCTCTGGCAACGCCGGACAACCTCAGCGTTTTGCCAGGAACTGGCTTCACCGCCAACGGCGCGGTTGGCGGGCCGTTCAACATCAGCGTGGAAAATATGATGCTGACCAATTCCGGCGCGTCTTCGTTGAACTGGTCAGCGGGCACGCCGTCATGGCTCACGGCCACGCCGGCCGGTGGCACCTTGTCGGCCCATAATTCCACTTTGGTCGCGGTGGGGATCAACTCCGCCGTCAATAATCTCCTGCCGGCAACTTACACGGCCAACGTCGCGTTCTCGAATGTCACCAGCGGCATCTCTCAAATCCGGCCGTTCACGGTGCAACTGGGCCAGTCGCTTGTCCAAAACGGCGGCTTTGAAACCGGCGATTTTTCTTTCTGGAATTTTTCCGGCGACGACACAGGTTCCAAGAATCTTTTAGTAAACGGCGTTGTTTATGCCAATTCGTTTGGCGATGGAAGCACCGGCATGAATTGGATTCATTCCGGCACCTACGGTGCGGCTTTTGGCGAATCCAACAAACTTGCATACATTTCCCAGCCGCTGCCGACTTCACCGGGACAAAGTTATCTGCTCTCATTCTGGCTGAACAACCTCTTTTTCCCGTCTTCCAATCAATTGGCGGTGAACTGGAACACGAATTCCACCGGCACCAATACCATTTTTAATCAGGTCAATGTGCCGGAAATAGATGTTTGGACGAATTACTTGTTTGTTGTCACCGCCACTTCTACGAATAGCGTCCTTCAATTTGGGTTGGAGAATGACTATTATTATGAGAATTATTTCGGCCTCGACGACATTTCTGTGCAACCAGCCCCTGCCCCGACATTCCGCACGGTTGCGGCAACAAATAATATTATCCAGTTTACCTGGAACTCGCTCGCCGGACTGGCCTATCAAATCCAATACTCAACCAATCTGGCTGGAGCTGGCTGGCTAAATCTTGGGAATTCCGTCAATGCGACAAATTATACCACGACGGCCACCTATCCCATCGGGACGGCAGGCCAAAGATTTTACCGTGTTCAATGGACACATTGATTTGCGCTGGTGGGTGGAACCGCCGGAAATCCGCCGCAAAATCTGGTTGACAGATTATGGCCAAAGATAAATAGTTCAACCAACTGGAAAGAAATCTATGAGCTGCAAGATTTCACGTTATGGCTGGTTGCCGGATCTGCCGGATCATCGCGATTATCTATACGCCGCACCCGTCGCCGTGGCTGGGGCACAACCTGTGAGTGTTGATCTGCGCCCGCAGTGTCCGCCGGTTTATGATCAGGGCCAGCTCGGCAGTTGCACGGCGAACGCCATTGCCGCCGCGATCCAGTTCGAGCAGATGAAGCAGCAACTCGCGCAAATTTTCACGCCGTCGCGATTGTTCATTTATTACAATGAGCGCGTCATCGAACACACCGTGGCTTCAGATAGCGGCGCGCAAATACGTGACGGCATCAAAAGTATCGCCAAACAAGGTGACTGTCCGGAAACGGAATGGCCTTACGTCATTGCTAAATTCAAATCCAAACCACCCGGAAGTTGTTACACCGATGCGCTCAAATACAGGGCTGTTTCATATCAACGCCTGACACCGGTGTTGAGCCAGATGAAAAGCTGTCTCACGTCTGGTTATCCGTTTGTATTTGGCTTCACTGTTTACGAAAGTTTTGAAAGTGCCCAGGTTGCGAAGACCGGACACGCTTCGTTACCCAAATCCGGCGAGGCATCCATCGGCGGTCACGCGGTCATGTGCGTCGGTTACGATGACGCGAAACAGTGGTTCATCGTCCGCAATTCGTGGGGATCAAAATGGGGACTGAAAGGCTACTTCACCCTGCCCTATCCCTATTTGATTTCTGCAAATCTGGCCAGTGATTTCTGGACAATCCGAGTCGTTCAGTGAATAGTAAAGAAAACCAACTTAACAATAAACATTATGACACTCACCAAACGCGACCTCGTCATCCGCATCAGTGATGAAACCAACCTCGGCCAGCAGCAGGTTTTTGATGTGGTGCAAAAAACCCTCGACTACATCACCGAATCGCTGGCCAAAGGCGATAAAGTGGAACTGCGCAACTTCGGCGTCTTTGAAGTCAAAGTCCGCAAGGCGCGCGTCGGGCGCAATCCCAACAAGCCGGAAACCGACGTGCCCATTCCCGCCCGCTCAATGGTCAAATTCAAATCCGGCAAGGAAATGCGCGCCCAAGTCCTGAAGCTGCCGGCGAAATGATTTCGTTGAATCAGTAAATCGGCATTTTTATTTCCGATCTGGCAATTCAGCTGTTTAACAATTTTTTCGCTGAACGCTTTAACTCTTTAACGCTTCAACGAAATCTTTTAACCTACCGGGATGGAACGATTGCCCGGATTCAGAGATTTTTATCCCGAACCGCTCCCGCATCAGGACGTGTGGAGCGCCGACGCCCGCCAGTTCATTTTTGACACTTGGCGCACCATCGCGCACCGCTACAACTTCCGCGAATACGACGGCCCGCCGCTCGAACCGCTCGAACTCTTCACCACCAAGAGCGGCGAGGAAATCGTCGGCCAGCTCTACAACTTTGTGGACAAGGGCGAACGCGCCGTTTCGCTGCGGCCGGAAATGACGCCAACGCTCGCGCGCATGGTCGCCGCGCACGAACGCAATTACAAAAAGCCGATCAAGTGGTTCGCGCTGCCGCAACTATTCCGTTACGAGCGCCAGCAGAAAGGCCGGCTGCGCGAACATTTTCAGTTCAACGCCGACATCATCGGCGAATCCGATCCGGCGGCGGATGCGGAACTCATCGCGCTGCTCATTGACACGCTGCGCGCATTTGGCCTAACCGAGCAGGATTTTGTCATCCGTTTGAGCAGCCGCAACGCATGGCACGATTTTTTCCAGCACGGCGGCGGCGACATGGCGCACGAATACGCCTTCTATCAAATTGTGGACAAGCTTGAACGCGAATCGCCCGAGCACAGCGATGAAAAACTTCGCGCGCTGGGCTTTTCCCTCGAAGCCGTTAATGCTTTCATTGAAAATGGTGCGCCAACCGTTGAATTGCAAAGCATCCTCGACAATCTTGCCGCGCGCGGCCTGCGCGCATTTGTTAAAATTGATTACAAAGTCATCCGTGGCCTGGCGTATTACACCGGCGTCGTGTTCGAAGCGTTTGACGCGAAGGGTGAATTTCGCGCCATCGCGGGCGGCGGACGTTACGACAACCTCGTCAAGCTCATCAGCGGCGGCAAGGTGAACCTGCCCGCGCTCGGCTTCGGCATGGGCGACGTGGTGCTGCTGGAAATCCTCAAGGCGCGCGGCCTGTTGCGCCCGTTCGATTCGCATGTGGACGTCTTTGTTTTGATCGAGGACGAAACGCTGCGCGCGCCGTCGTTAAAGCTGGTTCAAGATTTGCGAGCCGCCGGCTTTGCCGTCGAGTATTCACTCACGCCCGCCAAATCGGACAAGCAGTTCAAGCGTGCGCAGGAATTGAAGGCCGCGTTCACGGCGAAGCTGGAAAGCGATTCCTATGTCCGCATCCGCAACCTGAAGACACGCGATGAAATCGTCGCCGGCTTTGCCGACGCGGCGAATCATTTGCGGTGATTTATTTCGCCGGTGAATTCGTTGCCGGCGGCGGCGTGTAAGCGGGCAGCGTTCCGGCCAGCGCCTGTTTGACAAACACGCCAAAGCGCGGCGAAGGCGTGTAATTCCAATCTGAAATCAATCTTGGCCCAGCGCGTGGATGAAGATCCCACGCGGTGTAAGACCATTGATGATCCTGGATGGCTTGCAGGACGTGCAAGAGCCAGTTGTCGTCGTGTTCAATTTTGCTCGGCCCGGAATTGCCGCCAAATTCGGTCACAATCACCGGCAGTTTTGCGGCCGCCACTTCCATTTTTGCAATCCAGGCATAGACGCTATCGTGTTTGTTATCGTAGCAATGGTTGGCGTAAATGACGCCATTTCCCGTTGGATCGGAAAGTTGCCGTCCATCCAGAATGCCAGAGAAATCATAAGCCCAGTCGAGGCCGCCGCAGATGACAACATTCTTCGCGCCCGTGGCGCGGATGGTGTCCAGCACCGCTTGCATGCCGACGCACTGATAATCTTTCGCCTTCATGTCCCAGCGATTGGGTTTGTCCGTGATCGGGCCGCCGTTGAGCCAGACATCCCAGGAGACATCGTGCGGTTCGTTATACAAGTCAAAGAGGACGGCTGGATTATTGGCATAAATTGGCGCACAGGATTTCCAGAACACAAGGCTGTTGGTGTCAGGCATGGAATGCTGACCGATGTTTTGGCCCCATTCGTTGCAATCCGACCAGTGCAAATCAAGAATGATGTAACAATTCTGGCTGGCGCACTCATTCACGATCTGTCTGACCAGGGCGCGATAGGCTTTGCCGCCGTCGGTCTGCTCGGACGACTTCCCAAACCAGCGGTCCTGCGACAGCGGCAGGCGGATGATGTTGACGTGCCAATCCTGGATGGCGACGTTGACGGTTTTGAGAATGTGCCCCTCGCCGTCGCTGGTGAATTCCATGCTGGCGGCATTGACGCCTTGCAAGCGCACCGGATGATTTTGGCTGTCGAGAATCTGTGTGCCGGCCATTTTCAACGGCAGCGGCTTCCTCGCATCGGTCGGTGTCTGGCAGCCGGTGATGGAAAACAGCACTGTGGTGATGAGAACAATAACGGCGGCGGGAAAAATGCGCTTCATAAAAAATGTGGTCGCAGATGATTGATTTGCCGGGCACAATTGTCAACGGCAACAAAAAAGGCGAGGCTTCCGCCCCGCCTTCGTAAAATGGATCGCGGTATTACTTCGCCGGAGCCGCCACGACTTTTTCCTGCTTTTCATTCACCAGCGTCGCGCCCTTGCCGAGGCGTTTGCGCAGGTAGGTCAGCTTGGCGCGGCGCACCTGGCCCTGGCGCTCGACTTCGATCTTGTCCACGCGCGGCGAGTGCAGCGGGAACACGCGTTCCACGCCTTCGCCGTAGCTGATGCGGCGCACGATGAACGTCTCGTTCAGTCCGTGTCCTCGCCGGCCCATGACGACGCCCGCGAAAATCTGGATGCGCTCCTTGTCGCCTTCGACAACCTTGGTGTGCACTTTGACCGAGTCGCCGACGGCGAATTTCGCCGCGTCCTTGCGATACTGTTCCGATTCAATTTTTTCTTGTAATGCCTGGTTCATAAATTTCTTAAATTTTATTTCAACAATTCCGGCCGCTGCTTTTCCGTCCGCAACTTTGCCTGTTCGCGCCGCCATTTTTCTATCTCGGCATGGTTGCCGGAAAGCAACACCTCGGGAACTTTCATTCCGCGAAATTCCGCCGGCCGCGTGTATTGCGGATATTCCAGCAATCCGTGGCTGAACGATTCATCATGCGAACTTTCGTCGTCGCCCAAAACTCCGGGCAGCAGCCGCGCCACCGCATCAATCGTCACCATCGCCGGCAACGCGCCGTTTGTCAGCACATAATCGCCGATGGACAATTCGTCGTCGGCCAGCGCCTCGCGCACTCGCTCGTCAAATCCTTCGTAACTACCGCAGACCAACAGCAAATCTGTTTCCTGAGAAAGTTCGCGCGCAATTTCCTGCGTAAATTTTCTTCCGCCGGGCGAAAGCAAAATCACCTTCGTCGTTTCACCCTTCAAACTTTCAATCGCTTCAAAGAGCGGTTCGACTTTCAGCAACATTCCCGGGCCGCCGCCGAACGGCCGGTCGTCCACGGTCTTGTGCCGGTCGTGCGTCCAGTCGCGCAGGTTGTGGATTTTCAGATCCAGCAACTTGGCCTCGCGCGCCCGCTTCACAATGCTTTCATCGAGCGGTCCGGCGAACATCGCCGGAAACAAAGTGAGCACGTCAATTTTCATCCGTGCCTTAAAATTTTCACCTACCGCGCCGGTTTGTCTTCGACGATTTCGACCGAACAACGCAAACCTTTCTTCGCACTGCCCGCGAGCAGCAGCGACCGGATCGCGTTGATCGTGATGCCCTGCCGGCCAATGATCTTGCCGACATCCTGCGGGTCGAGCCGCAGTTCGTAAATGGTCGTGCCACCGCGCTCCACCGGCGCAACGGTCACCGCGCTGGGATTTTGCACGAGTCCCTTGACGACATATTCCAAGAACGCCTGCATCGCGAAAAAATTAAATCAAGCCGCCACCGGAGCCGCCTTGCCAAGCTTCTTGATGAAGCTGGCGACGGTGTCGCTGGGCTGCGCGCCCTTGCTGATCCAGTATTGCGCGCGGTCAAGCTTGAGGGTGAAATTATCGCCCGCCTTGAGCGGTTGATACACGCCGATTTCCTCGATGAACTTGCCATCGCGGGGGCTGCGGCCATCGGCCACGACAATACGGAATACGGGGGCGTTTTTCGTCCCGACGCGCTTCATGCGAATTTTTACAGACATAAGTGTTTCAAAAGAGCGCGGAGATTATCATTTGGAACGGAATTGGCAAGCCTTGTTTTGATTAAAAATGCGACTTGTCCTGAATTATCACCGGGAGCTGCGGACATCAAAACGGCCAGTTGATGCCGAGGGAAACATAGACTTGTCCGCCCAGTTTCAATTCAGCCTGGCGGCCGCCGCTGCTGAAGCTGGCATTGCCGAGCGGCATGTATTGCGCGCCTAAATAAAAATCGGCGTTGTTCAGCACATGATACGTCAGCGTGCCGTTCGCGTAGCCGCCATAAATCACCTCGGTCGTGCTGAATTCACCGGAATTGCGGGCGCTGACGCCGCCGGCAGTGACGATCTCGTTGTATTGATAATTGCCGTTCACAACTCCCACCGCGCCCCCAGCTCCGAGAGCCATGCCGAAATCTTCCGTCAAATCCCAATAAAACGAAGGGCCAAAACGGACAGTGTAAAGAATCTCGTCCAACTGGCGAGTGCCGGTGACGATTCCGGCGGCAGGTGACTGCGGAGTTACGGTTGGCAGCGAGTCAGAAATAGTCCATTCACCTGGCTGCCGGTTAAAATTGCCCGAATAAGGTGCCGACGGAATCGAAGCATTATCAGGATTGGCTGTGCTAAAAATATAAATTGAACTGTTGACGACGGCCGACATGGAACTGTTGTCCTTGATGGTGATGGGCAGCAGTCCGAAGCCGAGTTCCCAGCCGACGCGGGCGTGTTTCCAATACCAGATGTTGTCACCGTAAGCCATGTCGAAGCCCGGAAACGGCCCACCCTCGTCCTTGGAACTGCCGCTGGTGGAATACGAGGACGTACCCTGCATTGCCAGCTTTTGGTGCGCGTAATCATATTGATAACCATTTTGGTAGCCCCAATTGCTCGTATAGCCGAACGAATTTCCAGAACTGTCCGGTTTTACATAACCGTTGTCGTAAAGCCCGGCCGCCGGGTTGTTGCCGGAAACACCGAATGTTCCTTGTTCGCTGATTTTGGCGCTGATGTTTAACCCCACCATCGCCCCGATGCGGAAATGGCGCGTCCAGTCTCCGGTGTCCGAAGGAATGCTGATGAACTTATAAGAATCCGGATTACCGCCAAACGCGTCCATGGACGATGCGTTTTGAGTTGGTTCAAACTGGGCCGAGGCGCAAATCGCCAGCCCGGTGAAACCGCAGGCCAGACATCCCGCCTGAAAACGGGTGCTGCCACAGAATGAAAATTTATGAGGTGGCATCATGGGTTGAGAATGACGCGGTAAAAGCGCGCCGGCGCAGTGGCCGGCAGACTCGCCGTCGCAGGCGGACCGTAATCAACCCATTGCATCGGGGTAACCGGCGCAACGAAGGATGGCGGCGCAATCATCGCGTTCGAAAATAGCACATTGTCACTGAAGACCACGGTGTAAGTCCGGCCCGGGATGGACGGAAATTCCAAGAGCATTTTCCCGTTGGCCAACGGAATGACGCGCGTAATTACAAGCGCCGGACTGGCCGACGAGATCGGCGGCGGGGACAAGTTAGGCACCGGCACGGCGAATGCCTGCAATTGTGAATTGGCCAGCGTGAAATAATTGGCTGCAAAAAATTGCAGCAGCAGGTTCACGCTCTGTCCTGACGCCAGACCTGGAGCGTAAACCACGAACGGATTGCCGCTGTTGGTGCCGACGTTGTTGTATAACCGTTGACCGGCCAAACCCGTTACCACCACGCGCGCGGCTGAAACGGACGTCAGTCCGGCGTTCGACACCGTGATGGACTGCTCGACCAGGCCGTTTTGGGGATTGTAGATTTGTGTCGAGGTGACGCTGGCGGTTAGCGTGCCGGCAAGATAATTGGTAATCGCAATGCTGTTAATGGTCGTGTTGTTGGTCAAGTTGGGATCAACGACTCCCGGTGCGCCCACCGAAGCGGAGAAATTCAGCGTGCCCACATTGGTCGGCTGGATGGTGAATTGAAAATTTGTGAAGTTGCCACTGGTCAACGTGCCCAGGCTGAAAATCATATTGCTGCTGACGACGCTGTAACCTGGCTGAGCCGGCAAAACGCCAAGCAAAACGACGCCCGGCGGCAAGGCGTTGGTGAGCATCACACCCGGCGCGTCAGACGGTCCGGAATTGGTCACGCTCACGCCGTAAATCATCAAATCGTTCGTGATGATGGCTGTCGTTGGCACGGTGATGGCCACACCAAGGTCCGCCTGCGCCAGCGGCATGTTCGTCACTTGCGTCACCACATTGGTGGCGGCGGTGTAAGTCACAAAGACGGTCGAAAACGAGACAAATATTTGATTGGTGATTAGTCCGACGGACGTGGGCTGGACAGTCAGGGATATTTGAACAATTGAGGAAGGTTCTAACCCGCCGAGATTAAATACCACGAGATTGCCATAATTCGTCACCGCACCTCCAAAGCTGGGCGTGGCACTTTCAAACTGAACCGAAGGAGACAGCGTATTAGTCACGAATGTGTATGCACTGGTCAAATCGCCGGCCAGATTGGTGACGGTAATGGTGTAAGTCAGGGAATTGCTCACCAGGATGGAACCGGCCGAATTGCTGACCGAAAGGCCGAAGTATTGCTGCGCTTCAACCTTGGTTCCGGCGAGCATCAAGGCAACCGCAAACGCAGCGAGCAACCGGAAGTTGAAGGAAAACTTCATGCAAAATTTAACCACAGATTAAACGCCGGAAGATTGCGAAAGTTTCAAATGATTAGCAATCTTCAGTTTGAATAAAAATGTTTCATCGCAAACTGCTTGAATTGACGCGATGGAAATCCAACGGTAGCTTTTGGCGATGACGAGCGTTAGCGAATTCCATCCGATTGATGCGGAGCAATTGAAACTGCGCCAGCCGATGACGCACGAACGCTTCACGCCGCTAGCGCAGGAAATCTACGCCCTCAAGAAACAGCTCAACGCCGTCATCCTTGCGCATAATTATCAGGTGCCGGAAATTCAGGACGTGGCGGACTTCGTCGGCGATTCGCTCGGCCTGGCGCAGCAGGCGGCGGGAACCAGCGCGGATGTAATCGTGTTCTGCGGCGTGCATTTCATGGCCGAGACGGCGAAGATTTTGAACCCGAATAAAATCGTGGTGCTACCCGACAAGAACGCCGGTTGTTCGCTGGAAGAAAGCTGTCCAGCCGAAAAGCTTGCAGCGCTTCAAAAGACGAATCCGAATTTCTGGACGATTGCCTACATCAATTGCAGCGCGGCAGTGAAGGCGCTTTGCGACGTGATTGTGACCAGCGGCAACGCGGAGAAAATTGTCAACGCCGCACCGAAGGACCGCGACCTACTTTTTGTGCCAGACGAAAATCTCGGCCAATGGGTGATGGAGCAGACCAGCCGGCCGATGACGCTCTGGAAGGGAAATTGTTACGCGCATGTCGAGTTTCAGCGGGAGAACGTGCTGAAGTTACGCCAGCAATTCCCCGACGCCAAAGTGATCGTGCATCCGGAAAGCTTGCGCGAAGTGCGCGACCTGGCGGACGCGGTCTGTTCGACGGAGAAAATGATTACTTACTGCAAGACAAGTCCGGCGAAGCAGTTCGTGATCGTCACCGAGTCCGGCATCATCCACCGGATGCAGAAGGAATGTCCAGGCAAGGAATTTTTCTGCACGCCGACCTTTGACGCGATGCGTGCACCGACCGACGGCTGCCGTTGCAGCGAATGCAAATTCATGAAGATGAACACGCTGGAAAAAGTGCGCGACTGCATGAAAAATCTCGCGCCACGAGTCGAACTGCCGGCGAATATTTTGAAACGCGCCCGCCTGCCGATTGAGCGAATGCTGGAAATTTCCGCCCGCCCGCTGGAAAATGCCGGTTGAGCCGATTGCTGGTAGCGGCCAAGCTTGTCACGCAATCGTAACAATTCCGACGCACTTCTGTCACCTAGCTGCTTCAATCTGTTGCTGCATTCAGTTTGCCATCGGTTCAATGCAGGTGTGAAAACGCAATGTCACGAAAACGTGACTAACAATTACTAAAAAGATCAGTCAAAGTTCAACGGAAACAAAAACATGAAACGCATCCTTCAACAATTCAGCATCGTTGCCTTGGCGACCGGCTTGGCCACGTCGGCCTTGGCAGGCAACATTACAGTAAAAGGTTCCGACACGCTGCTCATCCTAGCCCAGAAGTGGGCGGAAACCTACATGGGCAGCCACGCAGACGTGAAAATCTCGGTCACCGGCGGCGGCACCGGCACCGGTTTTGCCGCGCTGCAAAACCAGACCACGGATTTGTGCGACGCCTCGCGCAAGGCCAAGGCGGCGGAAATCGCCAATTGCATCAAGGCGTTTAACGCGCGGCCAACGGAATACAAAGTAGCGCTGGACGGTCTCTCGGTTTATGTGAACCCGGAAAATTCGCTGAAAGAACTCACCGTCGCACAAGTTGGCGACATCTTCACCGGCAAGATCACGAACTGGAAAGAAGTCGGCGGCCCGGATGCGCCGATCACCGTTTACAGCCGTGAAAACAGTTCCGGCAGCTACGAGTTCTTCAAGGAACACGTTCTCAAAGGACACGACTTCGCGGCCAGCGCACAGACCATGCCCGGCACGGCGGCCATTGTGCAAGCGGTAACGAAAGACAAAAACGGGATTGGTTACGGCGGAGCGGCCTACGGTGGCAGTTCCAAATTGCTGGCCATCAAAAAAGACGACACCTCGCCTGCGATTGAACCGACCGAGGACAACGTCGAATCTGGAACGTATCCCATCTGGCGTTATCTTTATGTGTATGTGAATCCAGCGCTGGACAAGGGGGACATCGCCTCCTACCTGAATTGGATTCGCAGCGACGATGGCCAGAAATATGTCAAAGACGTGGGCTATTTCCCGTTGCCCAAAAACCTGCGGAACTGATTTGATCGAACGTTCCTCCAACGATCATTCCACGCGGGCGGACGCGGATTCTCGGTTGAGATTCCCGCTCCGCCCGCTAATCTTTTCACCATTGTGAGCCAGAATCAAAATGACAACCGACCGCACGGCTGGATGGGCATCCATCGCGGACACCGTGCGCGGCCGGTCGAATGGCTCGCGGAAAAATTCATCTTCCTCGTCTCGCTCTCTGCCATTCTGATGGTTTTTTTGATTTTCCTGTTCGTCGCGCGCGAAGCCATGCCATTGTTTTTTGGCGAGACCAACACCGCGCTGGTGCAGAAGCCGATTCCCATGGCGGACATGGACAAGCTCTCGCCCGCTCAGTTCCAAAAATATCTTGAACTCACGCCGGCACAATATGCCGCGATGGACAAGGACACGCTGAAGTCGTTGATGGACGTAAAACAGGAGGCGCAGGACGAGATTCCGGCGGAATTCCGCAACGACCCGGACGCGAAAATCAACACGGTCGAGTGGCGTTATCTCATCCTGCCGCATCAATGGAACCACTACGACAAGCCGGAATATATCTGGCAGCCGGTCGGCCAGATCCAGAAATACAACATCATTCCCCTGCTCGTCGGCACGCTCAAGGTGACTTTGATCGGGCTTTTTTTTGCCGTGCCGCTGGCCGTCGGCGCGGCCATTTACGTTTCCCAGATGGCCCGGCCGAAAATCCGCGAAGTCGTCAAGCCGGCGATTGAACTGCTGTCCGGCATTCCTTCTGTCGTCGTCGGCTTTTTTGCGCTGCTGGTCATGGCCACCGTGCTGCAAAAAATCTTCGGTTATCAAACCCGGCTGAACGCGTTCGTCGCCGGCATCGCGCTCGGCTTCGCCGTCATCCCTGTTATTTTTTCCATCGCCGAGGACGCGCTGACCAGCGTGCCGCGCGCTTACACGCAGGCTGCGCTCGCACTCGGCGCGTCGCGCTGGCAGACCGCGTGGCAGATTGTTTTGCCGGCCGCGCTGCCGGGAGTTTTCGCCGCCACCGTGCTCGGCTTTGGCCGCGCCATCGGCGAAACGATGATTGTGCTGATGGTCTGTTCGGCCAGCGTGATGTCGTGGAGCATATTTGACTCGGCACGCAGCATGACCACCACCATTGCCGCCGAAATGGCCGAGGCGGTTTCTGGCGGACCGCACTACCGGATTCTTTTCATGCTTGGCGCACTGCTCTTTGCCGCAACCTTTGTTTCCAACATGGTCGCTGGCGCGGTCATCCAGCGCTTCAAATTGAAACTGGAGGGCAAGCGATGAGTGCACGAAAACATTTCCGCGCCGAGAAATTTGACTTCACGTCCTTTTTCTTCACCGGCCTGACCGGGTTGGCCACTTTGTTCATTCTGGCCATTCTGGCCGTCATCCTGCTGAACATCCTGATCAACGGCTGGAGCAGCCTGTCGTGGCATTTTGTCTCGACGATTCCCAAAAAAGATTTTTTCGACGCCAACACCACCGGCGTGCTGCCGATGATTGTCGGCACCACCATCCGCGTTTTTGTGATGACTATTTTCGTGCTGCCCGTCGGCGTTATTACCGCGATTTATCTGACCGAATATGCGCCAAACAATTCGCTTGTCACCAAATTCATTCGCGCCGCCGTCAATAATCTTGCCGGCGTGCCGTCCATCGTCTTCGGCTTGTTCGGCCTCGGTTTCTTCATCAATTTCGTCGGCAAAAACATTGACACCATTCTGCACAACCCCAGCGCGGTCTGGGGCCAGCCGGCGCTCATCTGGGCTTCACTCACGCTGGCCATCATGACCATGCCGGTCGTGATCGTCGCCACGGAAGAATCACTGAAAGCCATTCCGCCCGGTTTGCGCGAAGCCAGCCTCGCGCTGGGCGCGACGAAGTTGGAAACCATTCTGCGCGTCGTGCTGCCGCAGGCGCTGCCCGGCATCATGACCGGCGGCATTCTCGCCGTGAGCCGCGCGGCGGGCGAAGTTGCGCCGATTTTGTTCACCGGCGTTGCGTATTACATGGCGTCGCTGCCGCATCATGTCACGGATCAGTTCATGGATCTGGGCTACCACGTTTTTGTTTTGTCCACGCAGTCGCCGAACATCGAGCAGACCCGGCCCATTCTTTACGCCACCGTGCTCGTGCTGCTGATGCTGACGTTCGCGCTGAACATCGTGGCCATCGTCATCCGCGCGCGGGTCCGCAAAAAACTCCGCGCGCTGGGCTGAATTATTTTATGGCTGAACTTTCAATGCCCAAGCTGAATGTGCCGGAAGCGAAAACATCCGGCAGCGCCGCACTGATTCATATTGAGGCGCTCTCGCTGCATTATGGCGCGAGCAAGGCGCTCAAAGACATATCGCTCACGCTCGGCGAACGCGTTGTCACCGCGTTCATCGGGCCGTCGGGCTGCGGCAAGTCCACCCTGCTCCGTTGCCTCAACCGCATGAACGACCTGATTGACAACGTCCGCATTGAAGGCGGCGTGAAGATCGGCGGCCACAACATTTACAGTTCGGACGTGGACGTGATCGAGTTGCGCAAGCGCGTCGGCATGGTGTTCCAAAAATCCAATCCGTTCCCGAAATCCATATACGAAAACGTCGCCTACGGCCTGCGCCTGCATAGCTCACAGAATAAATCCGAACTGGACGGCGTCGTGGAACAAAGCCTGCGCAGCGCCGCGTTGTGGGATGAAGTGAAGGACCGTCTGCATTCGAGCGCGCTCGGCTTGTCCGGCGGCCAGCAGCAGCGGCTGTGCATCGCCCGCGCCATTGCCATCAAGCCGGAAATTATTCTGATGGATGAGCCGGCGTCCGCGCTCGACCCGCTCGCCACCGCGCGGATCGAGGAACTGATTTTGGAGTTGAAAAAGGATTTTACCATCGTCATTGTCACGCACAATATGCAGCAGGCCGCGCGCATCTCGGATTTCACCGCCTTTTTCTATATCGGCGAACTCATCGAATTTGATTCGACGACCAAAATTTTCACCAACCCCGCGAAAAAACAGACCGAAGATTATGTGACAGGCCGGTTCGGTTGAGGTAATTTTTCACAAAAGTTCAAGTCATGGAAAATCATTTTGAAATGGGACTGGACGCGTTGCGGCAAAAAATTTTGCTGATGGCCAGCCGCGCCGAAACCGCCGTCAACCAGTCCGTGCAGGCGCTCGTCCAGCGCGACTACGACCTCGCCGTGCGCGTGCGCGAGGACGACAATATCATTGACCAGTTCGAGGTTGATATTGATGAGATGGCCATCGTGCTGCTGACCAAGGCACCGCTCGCCAGCAACCTCCGGCTGATCACGGTCGCAATGAAAGTGTCGCAAAACCTCGAGCGGATCGGCGACGAGGCGACCAAGATCGCCAAGCGTGCCCGGGACCTCGCGCAGGAGCCGCCGGTGAAAATCAATTTCGATGTCAATCGCATGGCCGCCATGTCCCTCGCCATGGTCAAGGACGCGCTTGATTCGTTTGTGCATCGCGATTCCGCCGCCGCCCGCGCCATTATTCCACGCGATCGTGAAGTGGATGCGCTCAACAAGGAAATTCACCAGCAACTGGCGCAACACATGACCGAAAATCCCGACACCATCGGGCGCTGCCTGCATTGGATCGTCGCTGCCAAAAGCCTTGAGCGCATCGCCGACCACGCCAAGAACATCGCCGAGGAAGTGGTTTATCTGTGTGAGGCACAGGACATCCGGCACACGTTGAAGAACTGATTTTGCGTGCGCGGCGGAGTTTTTTTTGCCAGACTCCGCATGCATGTTTTCCATCCAGCAACTCTTCAGCAAGGGCGACCGGTTTCAGGAACTGCTCGAAGCTGCGGCTCAGGAATCCCACGAAAGCGTCCGGCTCGTCATTGAGTTGATGAAATCGCCGCGCAACACGCAGAATCTCGACGACCTCATCCTCGCCCGCCGCAAGGAAAAGAAAATTTCCGAGCAGATCAGCAATGAGCTGGTCAAGACCTTCATCACCGGCCTCGAGCGCGAAGACATTGAGTCGCTCGCGCGCGGACTGTTTCGCATTCCTAAAACCGCCGAGAAACTCGCGGAGCGATTGGTGATGGCGGGGCCACATCTCGACGGCATTGATTTCACCAAACAGGCTGACATGATGACCAAGGCGACCGACGCCATCCGTGCCATGGTCAAACAACTTCGCGACATGGAGGACATGGAAAAGATCAAGACGTTCAACGACCGGCTCCAACTGGTCGAAGTCGAAGCCGACCGGCACATGAACGACCTGCTCCGCGATCTTTACGGCGGAAAATACGACGCCATCCGCGCCATCGTCATTCGCGACGTTTATGAGCTGATGGAGAAAGTCGTGGACCGCTGCCACGACGCCGGCAACGTCGTCATGCACATCGTCCTGAAAAATTCCTGACGCGCGATGTTCCTCATCCTGCTCGTCATTTTCATCGCCCTGGTGTTCACCTACATCAACGGCTTCCATGACACCGCCAATTCCATTGCCACGGTCGTTTCGACCAAGGTGCTCACGCCGCGCCAGGCGGTGATGCTCGCCGCAGTGACCAATCTCATCGGCGCATTTTTTGGCACCGCCGTGGCGGCGACCATCGCGTCCGGTCTTGTGGACGCGCAGGTGGCCACCATGTCGGTGATTTGTTGCGCACTGGTTGCGGCCATTGTCTGGAGCCTGCTGACGTGGTGGTTCGGCCTGCCTTCCAGTTCGTCGCACGCGCTCGTCGGCGGCCTTTGCGGAGCCGTGCTCGCGGCTTCCGGACATTGGTCCTCCATCATCTGGTCCGTGCCCGGCAAAGAACATTGGTGGCAGGGCAAAGGCATTCTCTGGAAGGTCATCGTGCCGATGATCAGTTCGCCGCTCGTTGGCTTTATTGTCGGCTTCCTGTTCATGGGTTTGTTATATTTTTTGTTGCGCAACTGGCGGCCCGTCACGGTGAACCGCACGTTCGGCAAGCTGCAATTATTAAGCGCCGCCTACATGGGTTTTGCCCACGGCACGAACGACGCGCAAAAAACGATGGGTATCATCACGCTCGCTTTGGTCGTCGCCACCAAAGCCGGATTGTTGATTTCTTCACCAAGCTGGCTCTCGTGGCTGCAAACGCCTGAAGGCTCTCCCGCCGGATATCTTCCGCCGGTCGCCTGGGCCATCACGCATCTGCCCATCTGGCTGCAATTTGGCTACCAGCCGCCAGCACTTGATCCCAAGTCGCAATTCATCCCGGCGTGGATCACGGTTCTCTGCGCGTTGACGATGTGCGCCGGCACCGCCGCCGGCGGCTGGCGCATCATCAAGACGCTCGGCCATAAAATGGTGAAGCTCCATCCCGTTCACGGCTTCGCGGCGGAAGCCACCGGCGCGAGCGTCCTGTTCACTGCGGCGCACTTCGGGATGCCGGTTTCCACCACGCACGCCATCACCACTTCCATCATGGGCGTCGGCTGTGCGAAAGGATTCAACGCACTCAAACTTCAGGTCGTCGAACGCATCCTCTGGGCCTGGGTGCTGACGCTGCCCGCCAGCGCCGCCGTCGCCTATGCGCTGGTCCATGTCGCCCGATCTTTCGGGTGGCTGTGAGTCTTTGCTGGGGTGGAAATATTCCCAATAAAAAACCATGCGCCACGCATCGTACAAGTGGAAGAACAGCGTTTGCGAACCTGCCGCGCCAGCCGTAACCGTGAGATTCTGCGGCACGTTCGGCGAACTCGGATGCCGATGCACGTCATGGCCAGCGCGCGGTCGTTGCTCTCGGCCTGAAAGCTCGTTGAAACTGGCGTCGAATAGTTCGATCGGATCTAAAATCCCACCTTAAAAGGGCTCGAACGATTAAGTCCATAGTTTAAGCCCGTCACAAATCCATCAGCCAAACTTCGCGCCCGGTTTCAGCGGATGGCCGATGAGAAACTGCTCTGCCGGCAGCAGCCGGCAGCCTTCGCGCTGCAACTCCAGAATCCGCAGCGCATTTTCACCGCAGCCGACTACGATGCCCGTCTTGTCGGCGGATATAATCTCCCCTGCTCCGCCGAAATTCCCAACTGGCTCGGCCTTCAGAATTTTCAGCAATTGCGGCTTCGGTTCAGCATGCAAAAAAGTGAATGCTCCCGGCCACGGCGTGAACGCGCGCAAACGGTTCCAGATTTGCGTCGCCGACTGGTTCCAGTCAATCTTGCCGTCTTCCTTTTTGATTTTCGCCGCGTAAGTCGAGCCGGTGGCCGGCTGCGGCTGCGGCTGGATTTTCCCGGCGACATAATTAGGAATGGTCTCGACGAGCAGTTCCGCACCAAGCTGTGCGAGGCGGTCGTGGAGGATTTGTGAATCATCCGCTGGCAGAATCGGCGTGCGGCGTGTTGACAAAATTGGGCCGGTATCCAACCCAACGTCCATTTTCATGATCGTCACGCCGGTTTCTGGCTCGCCATTGGCGATGGCCCATTGGATTGGCGCGGCCCCGCGATATTTTGGCAGCAGCGACGTGTGAACATTGAGACAGCCAAATTGCGGCAGATCCAAAATCGTCTGCGGCAAAATCTGGCCGTAGGCGACGACCACCATCAGGTCGGGCTTCAGCCCGCGCAGTTCGGAAATGAATTGTTCATCGCGTGCCTTGAGCGGCTGGAGAACAGGCACGTTTAATTTCTCTGCCAGAATTTTTACCGGCGAGGGCGTGAGCTTGAGGTTACGACCTTTTGGCTTGTCCGGCTGGGTGACGACGGCAAGGACGGAAACGTGATTGTCAACGGCGAGTTTTTCGAGGCTGGCGCAGGATAGTTCCGCCGTGCCCATAAAAATGATTCGCAGCGGAGCCATATGCGCGATCACTTGTTCAGGGTGAAACGCAGGATGTCGGCGAGCACCGCGACCGGCGAATGGTCGGCGTTGATCTTATGCACGAGTTCTTCGCCGTAAAATTTCAGCACCGGCAATGTTTCATTTTCGTAGGTCTTGAGCCGCTGGCGGATGACCTCGATGTTGGCGTCATCGAGGCGGTTTTCCTTCATGGCGCGGCGCTGGATGCGGGCAACGAGGCCTTCAAAATCCCGGCTGTAGAGATAAAAGACACCCAGCACGTCCAGCACGTCCCGGAGGATTTCAGCCTGATGAACATTGCGCGGGATGCCGTCCAGCACCAGTAAGTCGCGTTCGGGATGCAGGCGTCCGGTCTTCGTCAGGTTTTCCATGGAATGCCGCCAGAGCTGTATGGTCGGGGCGTCCGGAACCAACTGGCCACGGCTGGAGTAATCCAGAAATGTTTTTCCCAGTGGGGACTCCGGCTGCAGGTTGCGGAACACATCACCAGAACTCCAGTGGATGAAATCCGGAATCGTGCCAAGGATTTTGCCCTGCGTCCCCTTGCCTGAACCGGGTGCGCCAAACAAAAGAATGCTGCGGTATTTCAAGCGTCCTTGGGTTTGAGTTGGATTTCCTGAATGTCCGTAAACGGCACCATCACTTCCTGCCGCACTTCGCCGAGGGTTACTTCCAAATGCACGTCGCTCGCGCCAATGCGCGTGATGCGTTCGACCTGGTATTTTCCGCCGCCGGTTTTCACGAAAAGGGACATTTCCTTGTCGGCACCATGCCGAACCGCGCCAAAATAACCGGAGAATTTCGTTTCAAAAAACCGGCGGTTAAAAGTGAACTGCCCCCGCTGAAATATCTGTCCGGCGGACGGACTGGCGGACGGTGGATGAAAAGCCCCGGGGGTAACCTGCATTTCACCCGTCTCCGGCACCGGTCCGGGCACCGCAAATGTTGCCGCATCGCCTTCCACCAAGGTTTCGCTGGGGACGGCGTCCATTTGGATTGGCATGAGAAGAAATATGATGGGTCCCAAAATTGGCAACACCGCCGCCGCCCCCATGACCAACGCTTTAGGCCGGGCACGAACCACGGCGATTTCAAATCCGGCGTAAATGTTCGCCCCGTAAATCAGCACCAGCGCGAACAAGCCGACCGAGGAGGAAAACAACGCGCCAAGGAGTGACTGGCTCGGCGGCAAGGCAAGACGCCTCACTGCCTGGACTCTTACTTCCGGTTTTTGCGGGCGTTCCGATTGCGGGATTTCGATGAACGGCTCGACGAGCGGCTTGATTTTCGGGTTGTTGGCCAATGTCTTCAGACCTTCCTGCGAAAATTTCGTCCACGCGACACGGTCGGAATAACTGCCGTCGCCCATCCGGAATTTGACGCCAATATCATCGAATGAAACGATGTCGCCATCCAGCGATGTTCCGTCCGCCAGCGAATACGTTTCGGCACGGGCGGACAGTAACAAGCCACAAAGCCAGAAAGTGAAGATTGTCCAAAAAATTCTACGCACGCGATGGTTGTAGCAAACCCAAACGCGGCGCGAAAGAAAATTCAGAAACGCTTTTGTATAAAAAAACGTCTCTCCCGTCCACGATTTAAACCAAAGGCAAGCCTCTCATCACGCGTTCGCTGATGTTTTGGCACTGCGCTTTTTCAAGACAGAGACTGTCTTAATAATCTGATTCAAAATTGAATAGCGTGTCTGGAAATATATCTTCGCAGCAAGACACGCATCGCTTCCATTAAAAACCAAGTGTTTGTCGGAGATTTTGGCGGTTTCAGGAGTGTCCAGAAAGAGGTCACACCAGTGATTCAATTGGTGAATTCAAGTTGGCAAGCTTTATGCGACGGACTTCCCAAGATGTATCACAGGGACGCTTTTCGCTGGTTTCGACGCGGTGGGATTTTCTCTCTATTCCTAGTCATTTTGATTTCAATCACCCCCCCTTCTGGGTTCGCCCAGGCAAACGTCACCTTGGCGTGGAGCGCAATCACCAATCCAATCGTTGCCGGCTACAAAATTTATTACGGCGGCGCGAGCGGTGTCTACACCAACCAAACAACCGTCGGAAACGCAACCAGTTTGACGATTTCAAATCTACAG
>Ga0302320_10004538_pt1 | contig 31512 bp, 28 predicted proteins | sample Bog_T0_3_FD_202130 | JGI IMG/M metagenome (GOLD analysis project Ga0302320, IMG submission 202130) | Peat permafrost microbial communities from Stordalen Mire near Abisko, Sweden - Bog_T0_3 | ecosystem: Environmental > Terrestrial > Soil > Wetlands > Peat | place: Sweden: Abisko, Stordalen Mire... | reverse complement strand
TTAGGAGTGGTTTAATGGTCAATTAAGGAGGGCGTCGGCGCGGCCGCTTTTTGGGTGCGATTCTGGGATGAATATCTCAAACCTTTTCAATTGTGTCTCAAACCAGCCGCGCTTTTACAGCTGTGCAAGAAGAGCGAAGGCTGGTGGGCGATGAGGGATTCGAACCCCCGACCGTCTCCGTGTAAAGGAGCTGCGCTACCACTGCGCCAACCGCCCGCCATGCAAAAATTAGCAGGCCACACCGCTTTGACAAACTTCAAATCTCGCCCTTGAATCCTTGCTGCCTCAGTGCCTCGAATAAAACAAGCGCCACGCAGTTGGACAGATTCAGTGAACGCGATTTTTCATTGAACATCGGAATCCTCAGCCAGTTTTCACGGTGTTGCTCCAAAAGCGTTTTCGGCAATCCCGCCGTTTCGCGTCCGAATACCAGGTAATCATCCGGCGAAAACTGTGCGTCGCTATACGGTTTCGGGCCGTTCGATTCGATAAACCATAACCTTGTAGTGTCGGCTCTGTGAGCCGATTCAAATTCCTTCCAGCTTTTCCAGCGGTGCCACTCGACCTGCTGCCAGTAATCCATGCCTGCGCGTTTTAGCTGCGCGTCGTCCAGCTTGAACCCGAACGGCTCGATCAGATGCAAAACGGATTGCGTGGCCGCGCACAGCCGCGCCACGTTGCCCGTGTTCGGCGGAATTTCAGGTTCAAGCAATACAACGTTCATTCTCTTTTGTGGATGCGGTTCTCATTTCTTTCGCGCCTTTGCCTCTTTGCTTCTTTGCGTTGAATAAAACACCTTCCACAGTACCAGCCCGTGCGCGGGCGCGGTCATGCCCGCCACGCGGCGGTCGGCCTTCGCCAGCATTGTCTTGATGTCGCCCGGCGGAAATTTGCCGAGGCCGGCCTGCACAATCGTCCCGACGATGCCCCGGCACATTTTGTAGAGGAACCCGTCGCCTTCGATGATGAACGTGAATTGCGCGTCGGATTTCTTCACATCGCAGCGCGTCAGCGTCCGCACGGTGGTTTTCATCTCATAGGTGTGCGTGCCGGCAAACGATTTGAAATCGAGCTTGCCGATAAACAACCTAGCCGCCGTGCGCATCGCCCTGACATCCAGCTTGCGTGGGACGTGCCAGGCGGTCCGGCGGAGCAGGGGATTCATCGCCGCATGGTTCCACACGAAATAGCGGTATTGCTTTCCCCCGGCATCGAACCGTGCATGGAACTTCCCCTTCGCGCCGCTCGCCGAGACCACGCGCACGTCCTCCGGCAGCCACGCGTTGATGGCGAGTGCGAGTCTGCCGATGGCCATCTTGAATTCAGCGCGGGGAATCTCAAAATGCGCCACCATGCCGAGCGCGTGGACGCCGGTGTCCGTGCGGCTGGAACTGTGCAATCGCGGGCCGCTCGGAAATAATTTCGCCAGCGCCGTCTCGACGATCTGCTGGACGCCCGTGCCGATTTTCTGCGCCTGCCAGCCTTCATAGCCGGAACCGTCGTAGGCGATGACCAGTTTGAATTTCACCTGTTGCACAAAGAATTAAGCACGGATGGACACAAATAAACACGGATGACGGTGGGGCGAGACTCCCGGCGAGCCGCAATTTAACTGATGCTGACGGCACGCGAGGACACTCGTCCTGCCATCAAGAGTCGTCCTGACGGTTCTCCATCCGTGTTTATCCGTGTTCATCCGTGGTTGATTCTCTCCTGTTTTTCCATTGGCGTTTATTAGCGTCCATTAGCGGTTAAAAAATCTTTGCGCCTTTGGCGTCTTCGCGTCTTTGCGTTAAATTCTTTGTGTTCTCCCATCCGTGTTCATCCGTGGTTAAAATTAAATCCCGTCCAGATAACTCTGCAACAAGATTGCCGCAGCCATCTTGTCCACCTTCTCCTTGCGCTTGTCGCGGCGGACATTGCCCTGGATCAATATCCGGTTGGCCATCACCGAAGTCAGCCGTTCATCCCGCATTTTGATCGGGACAGTGATGGCCGATTTCAGCACGGCGACGAATGCCTCGACTTTTTGCGCCGCCGGGCCGTAGCTGCCGTCCATGTTGCGAGGCTGGCCGATGAGGATGAGGTCAACCTCCTTCTCGACGAGGATTTGTTTCAGGCGCACCAGAAAATCTGCGAACGGCTCGGCGGGGATGTATTCCAGCGGCTGTGCGATGGTTTTGGTTTCGTCGCTCACCGCGACGCCGATGCGCTTGCTTCCATGATCGAGGGCGAGGATTCGCATTGCGCCCACAGTCTTGCAGCAAACGACCTGAAATTCAATGACACGGATTTCACGGATTTTCACTGATTCAATCGGTGCTAATCTGTGCAATCCGTGTCTAATTTCTTTTCGTGTCTTTCGTGTCTTTCGTGGTTAACTTTTTCCCGCGATGATTCAATATCTCGATCTGCTGCGGCAGGTGCTGGAACACGGCAAGTTCAAGGCCGACCGCACAGGTACGGGCACGTTCTCCGTCTTCGGCGCGCAAATCCGGTGTCCGTTGCGCGAATCATTTCCGCTGCTCACCACCAAGAAGGTCCACACCAAGTCCATCTTTTACGAGCTGCTCTGGTTTTTGCGCGGCGACACGAACGTCAAATGGCTCAACGAACACGGTGTGACCATCTGGGACGAATGGGCGGACGCGGATGGCAATCTGGGCCGCGTCTATGGCGCGCAATGGACGGACTGGCGCACCGCCGACGGCCGCTCACTCAACCAGATTAACGATGTCATTGCGCAGATCAAAAAAAGTCCCGACAGTCGGCGGCACATCGTCACGGCGTGGAACCCGGGCGAGATTCAAATGATGGCGTTACCGCCCTGCCACACGCTGTTCCAGTTTTACGTGAGCGAAGGCGAGTTGAGCTGCCAGCTTTACCAGCGCAGCGCGGATATCTTCCTCGGCGTGCCGTTCAACATCGCCAGCTACGCTCTGCTCACGTTGATGGTCGCGCAGGTCTGCGGGCTGAAGCTGGGCGAATTTGTCCACACGTTTGGCGATTTGCACCTTTACTCAAACCACGTCGAGCAGGCGAAGCTGCAATTGTCCCGCGAGCCGCGTCCGTTGCCGCAGATGAAGTTGAATCCGGCGGTGAAGGACATCCATGATTTCAAATTCGAGGATTTTGAGCTGGTTAGATACGATCCACATCCCGGTATCAAGGCGCCAATCGCGGTTTAAGGATTTCAACTTTGCGCCTTTGCGTTAAAAATTGGGTGTGAAACACTTCAAAGCCATTGCCGCAATGTCGCAAAACCGCGTGATTGGCGCGGATGGCAAAATCCCGTGGCATCTGCCGGAGGATTTCAAGTGGTTCAAGAAAATGACGCTTGGCAACGTCGTGGTGATGGGACGCAAAACCTTCGAGAGCCTCGGCAAGCCGCTGCCGAACCGAAAGAACATGATCCTCACGCGGCATCCGCAGCGCCTTATCAAAAGCCATCCGGAGATTTTCGGCCAATACCATGAATGGCGTGGGGGGAAATATCTCAAGCGCGCCTACCAGTTCCGTTTCACCAAGCTCGGCGAAAAGCAGGAGACGGAAATTCTGATTTTCAACTCGTTGGGCAAGCTCGATCCGGCGGAATTTCCGAACGACATCTTCATCTGCGGCGGCGCGCAGATTTACGAGCAGGTATTGCCGCGCTGTTCCGACCTTTACCTGACGCTCGTCAAACGCGATGTCGAAGGCGACGCATTTTTCCCGCCGTTCGAGAACAAGTTTGAGCTGGCCGAAGAAATCCGCGACGAGCCGGAGTTCAAGATTCTGCATTACCGGCACAAGTCGCTGCTAACGTAGGGCAGGCGTCTCGCCTGCCCATCGAGCGCGTTAGCGCGAGTTTTATCGCGTCTCGCTTTGCTCGCCGCAGGCAGGCGAGACGCCTGCCCTACATTAAAAAACAGGCGGACCGTTTCCAGTCCGCCTGTCCTGATAATCTGACCTGTTCGGAACGTTATTCCGACTTGACCGCTTCGTCGGCGGCGTCGAAGGCGTGTTGCAACGCCACGAGGTCTTCGCCGGGCTTGAGCGCGTCGAGCATCTTCTGCTCTTCCTTGAGCTGTTCGTCGCTGTAGGCGGCGGCCTTGATGGACAGGCCTATGCGGCGTTCGCCACGGTCAATCTTGATGACGCGGGCGCTGACATCCTGGCCGACCTTGAGCACGTTCTTGATCTTGTCCACGCGCTCCTCGCTGATTTGCGAGATATGCACGAGGCCGTCAATCTCATGTTGCAGGCCCACAAACGCGCCGAAGCTGGCGAGCTTGGTGACCTTGCCGGCGACGAGGTCGCCGACCTTGTATAGCTTGTCAATGCTTTCCCACGGGTCGGTGCCGAGCTGTTTCATGCCGAGCGCGATGCGCTGGTTCGGACGATCCACTTCAAGTACGGTGGCCTCGACTTCATCGCCCTTCTTCATGACTTCGCTGGGATGATTGATCTTGCGCGTCCACGACATGTCGGACACGTGGATCATGCCGTCAATGCCCTCTTCCAGCTCGACAAATGCGCCGTAGCTGGTGAGGTTGCGCACCTTGCCCTTGACCTTGGTGCCGACGGGATACTTCGCCGCCGCGTTGTCCCATGGATTGCTTTCCAACTGGCGGATGCCAAGGGAAATCTTCTGCTCCTCGCGGTTGATGCCGAGCACGACCGCCTCGATTTCCTGGTCCTGCTTGAGCACGTCGCTCGGTTTGGCGATGCGCTTCGTCCAGGAAAGTTCGGTGACATGCACGAGGCCTTCCACGCCCGGTTCCAGCTGCACAAACGCGCCGTAAGGCACCAGGCTGACAACCTTGCCCTTGACCTTCTGGCCGACGGGGAACTTCGTCTCGATGCTGTCCCACGGGTTGGCCATCTTCTGCTTCAGGCCGAGGCTGACGCGCTCCTTTTCCTTGTTCACGTCCAGTACCACTACGTCAATTTCCTGCCCGACCTTCAAAACCTCGGACGGATGCCCGATGCGACCCCAGCTCATGTCCGTGATGTGCAACAGGCCGTCAATGCCGTTCAAGTCAATGAACGCGCCGAAATCCGTGATGTTCTTGACGGTGCCCTTGCGGATGTCGCCCGGGACCATTTCGCCCAGCAGCTTCCCGCGCTTGTCGTTGCGCTCCTGCTCGATCAATTCGCGGCGCGACAGCACGATGTTCTGCCGCTCCTGGTTGATTTTGACCACCTTAAACTCGTAGCTGTTGCCAACGAACTCCGTGAGGTTCCGCGGCGTGATCACGTCAATCTGCGACGCCGGCAGAAACGCTTCGACGCCGACGTTGACGACCAGCCCGCCCTTGACGATGGACTTCACCTTGCCGGTGATGCGTCCGCCCTCGTTGCAAATCGTGAGAATCTTGTCCCAGTTCTTCTTGAACTCCGCCTTCTCGTGCGAGAGGACGACCGTGCCCTCCTTGTTTTCGAGCTTCTCGATTAGCACGTCAATCTCGTCGCCGACCTTGATGGTCTTCATGTCTGGAAATTCGATGCCGGAGATGACGCCTTCGCTCTTGTAGCCGATGTCCACCAGGACTTCCTTGGGTCGGACTTCGATGATCTTGCCTTTGACGATTTCGCCCTGGGCAAAACGCGTTGCGCTTTGCTTCATGGCCTCTTCCATTGTGAGCATAATATGACTGTGTTGAACTGCAGGAACTTGGGAAACCGCACTGGCGGGAACCGAAGCTCCATTGCCTAACTACCGACGCTGCGAACGGCAACGGAGGTTAAAGGTTAGGTTGTATTGTTAACTGTTTTTTCTCAGCCTTAATGAACACTTGCCTCGCCGTAGTCTCCTACGACAATCAAGCCACCTCCAAAACTATTACGGAGGCGGGTCCGCACACGCGGCGCTCAGGCAGGAGGAAAAATAGCTGAAACGCGGGGGATGACAAGGGGAAATTGAGCGTTCGGATCCGACGGAAGGGACGGGCGGGGCTTTACTTGGTGGAGGAAGACCAATCAGCCCCGCCCAATCGGGTCTGGCGTTAAATTTCCGGCAGCTTCAGTTTTGTGCCGACGGCAATGCGGTCGCTGGCAAGACCGTTGGCGGTTTCAATGGCCTTGACCGTTGTTCCGTGTGCCCTTGCGATGCGCGCCAGGGTATCGCCGGCCTTGACGACGTGGATCGTTTCCTGATGGATAGTGGGCGAAATGTTCACTTTTGGGACAACCGACACGGATTGGGACACCGCCGGTTGCGGATTTGACACCGGCATTGTTACGGGCATCGGCTCCGTCGCGGTCGCAGGCGCATTCGATGGCGGTGCCGGCAAATCTGCCACCGGGCTGGTCGAAGCGGCGGCCCTGGCATGTTCGCTCACACAACCTTCAATCAAAAGGCCGATCATCAGCAGGATGCCAGCCGTTACGACCGCGATGAACGTCCGCTTGAACCGCTCGCGGCGGCGGCGTTCGTGGTCAATCTGAAAGCAGGATGGAATTTGGAATGGATTTGTCCCATTCATAACTTTTTACACTCTGCCGCGATAAAGCACAGGTCATGCCAAGCTGATTTGGAAAGTCCATGTCAGTTCATCGAAGTCCTGCAAACCGTCTAGTTTTGGAGCGAAATTTGCCGGTAGCAGCCTGGCGTGAGCCGGCTCATTCTTAAAATCTGAGCAGACTCACGTCTGCTGCTACCATTTACTGATGAATCACTTCACCCAGCCCTGCTGCTTGAGCCAGAACAGGCAGTCGGCCGTCCACGGATGCGGATGCGCAAATGGCGGCGTCCTGTCGCCCAGGCCCATGCCGTGACCGCCTTTTTGATAAATGTGCAGGTCGAACGGCACATGATTTTTTCGCAGCGCCGCGCCGAACATCAGCGTGTTTTCCGGCGGCACCGTTTTGTCCTCGGAAGTGCACCAGATGAAGCACGGCGGCGTGTTGGTCGTCACCTGCAATTCGCTGGAAGTTTCCTGCACCAGATCCGGCGAAGGATTTCTGCCGAGTATCAGGCTTTTCGAGCCAGGATGCGCGAACTCGCCCATCGTGATTACCGGATAACAAAGAATGCCGATGTCCGGGCGTGAACTTTGCCGCTCAATCGCGTCGGCGGAGTTCGTGTCGCCGGAATCAAAATGCGTCATCAACATCGAAGCCACATGGCCGCCCGCTGATGATCCCATGATCCCGATGCGTTTCGGGTCAATTTTGAATTCGTCCGCCCGCGCGCGAACTGTCCGCACCGCGCGTGCCGAGTCCTGCAACTCGACCGGATGCCGGTAGCCGTCCGCGCCGAGCCGGTATTTCAACACGAAACAGGTGACGCCGTGCTGGTTGAGCCAGAGCGCGTAATCATTTCCCTCGCGCGGCGAGAGGTGCGCGTAACCGCCGCCGGGACAGATGATCAACGCCGCACCGGTGGCGTTCGTCGCATCGGGCAGATATGGCGTGAGCGTCGGGATGTCGTTGGACTTCGTCCCCAGCGCGCCGGGCGCTCCGTCGGGCCAGAGTGGAATCGCTTTTGTCATTTCGGCGCGGGACAAAATGAGCGACGAAAGCAAAATTGCCGAGGCGAAAATCGTTTTCATGATTTGGTTGCGGCCAAGGTTGCGCAAATCCGCCGGCGTTTCAATCCTGAAGAACGTGGTGTCCTGATTTGTAGGCGACGAGGTGACGAGTCGTTTGGACCAGCACTTCTTACGTCGTGTCCTACAACCAAATCAGGGCACTGCCCAAATCACGCTTTCAGTTTGACAGCAATTGTCAAGTGACGTATCTAGTTGGTGTAGTGATGAGCCGCATACTACAGGATGTTCATATGAATTATTACGAAAAACTGATGGACGAAATCAGCAAATCAATGGTGCTTCATCCCAAAAGTGCCATGGTTATGGACATGAGTAACTTCAAGGTTATTGCAAGAAGCAATAACCTTGACGGTTTGAGCAAAAAAATGTCAGGTAAGACGCACTGTGTGAACACCATAGTTTTTCAGAAGCCAAACCGAAAAGCTTCCTGGATTCTATAACAATGCAATTGTGTGACACTGTTTTATCCGGGGCTGGGTGGTAAGCCGATCATTGCGGTGGCAATCAAATGCGGGCTAACAGGGCGTGGGTATTACTCGCCGATGGTTTTAGACACAGGAGCGGACGAAACTTGTTTTCCGGCGGCATTCGCCAAAAGTTTTGGTCATCGCAACGATCACTCCGATGTTGAAGTGCAAAAAGATGCTGTTCAAGGCATTGGCGGGATGTCTGATTCTTTTATCCACAGTGTCCAAATCGGCCTGTTACATCCTTCAAAATCAACAACAAAAACCCCGGTCATTGCCTTGATGTCCCCTTTGAAAAAAGCGCCTTTTGTTGAAAAACTGGATTGTCCTCACGGCTTGATCGGCATGGATATTATCGGTTGCTGGAAAAGCCTTTATTTTGAGCCAACCAAAAAAGGGTTAAAAATTATTATCAGAGTTTGATCCAAACCATGCCACTACCCTGGAGAAGCCCGCGTTGACGCTCGCCGGTTGCGGCTCTACTTTGGCTGTTGTGTTCGAGATTGTCTCCAATTACCAGCCCGCCGGCGACCAGCCGCAGGCGATTGAAAAGCTGACCGCCGGCATCCTGTCCGGCGCGAAGCACCAGACATTGCGCGGTGTGACCGGTTCCGGCAAGACGTTCACCGTCGCCAACGTCATCCGGAACGTGGACAAGCCGACGCTGGTCATTTCGCACAACAAGACATTGGCCGCGCAGCTTTACGCCGAGTTCAAAAGTTTTTTCCCGAACAACGCCGTCGAATACTTCGTCAGCTATTTCGATTATTACCAGCCGGAAGCCTACATTCCGCGCACCGACACGTTCATCGAGAAGGATTCGAGCCGGAACGAGGAGATCGAGAGGCTGCGGCTCTCGACGATGAGCAGCCTGTTCACGCGGCGCGATGTGATTGTGGTCGCAAGCGTCTCGTGCATCTACGGCATCGGCAGCAAGGAGGATTACGAGGCGCTCGTGATTCCCCTCCGGGTGGGGCAGGAGCTTTCGCGCGAGCAATTCCTCACGCGCCTCGTGGATTTGCAATATGACCGGAACGACATCGCGTTCGAGCGCGGCCATTTTCGCGTGCGCGGCGACACGATTGAAGTCCGCCCCGCCGGGCGCGAGGATGGCCTGCGCGTGGAATTCTTTGGTGAGGAAATCGAGCGCATCACGCGCTTTGAGCCGTTGACGGGCAATAAAATCGAGACGCTGCAGGCGAACATGATTTTTCCCGCCAAGCAGTTCGTCACGACTGGTGACAAGATGAAGCGCGCCATCCTTGCCATCCGCGAGGAACTGCGCGAACGCATCGTGCATTTCGAGAAGCACGGCAAGCTGCTCGAAGCACAGCGCATCAAAATGCGGACGGAATATGATCTGGAAATGATGGAGGAAATGGGCGTCTGCTCCGGCATCGAAAATTATTCGCGCCACATCGCGAACCGCCCGGCGGGGTCGCGCCCGACGACGCTCTTTGACTTTTTCCCGAACGATTACCTGCTCGTCATTGATGAATCGCACGCCACGGTTCCGCAGATTGGCGGCATGTTCGAGGGCGACCGCTCACGCAAAACGGTCCTGGTCGAGCACGGTTTCCGGCTGCCGAGCGCGCTGGATAACCGGCCGCTGAACTTTCTGGAATTTCAAGGAATGCAAAACCAGACGATTTACGCCAGCGCAACTCCGGCACAGCGTGAACTCGGCTGGTCGCGGCAAAGTTTTCTTCCCCCTCGCCCCGCGAATGAGCGGGGAGAGGGTGGGAGTGAGGGGCAATCGGGTATAGGCACCTCCTCACCCCGGCCCTCCCCTCCACTTCATGGAGGAGTGGGAGATGGCACCCCGCCCGGCGTCGTTGAACTGGTCGTTCGCCCGACCGGCCTGATTGATCCCAAAGTCACGCTCAAGCCGCTCAAGGGCCAGATTGACGATTTGATCGAGGAATGCCGGAAACGCGCCGACGCCAAGGAACGAATCCTCGTAACAACGCTGACCAAGCGCACGGCGGAGGAATTGACGGATTATCTGCGCGACATCGGCGTGAATGTGCGCTACCTGCACAGCGAGATTGACGCGATTGAGCGCGTCGAAATTTTGCGTTCGCTCCGCAAGGGCGAATTTGACGTGCTGGTCGGAATCAACCTGTTGCGCGAAGGGCTGGATTTGCCGGAAGTGTCGCTCGTCGCGATTCTGGACGCGGACAAGGAGGGGTTTCTGCGCAGCGAAACGAGCCTGATCCAGACCGCGGGCCGCGCCGCGCGTCATTTGCATGGCGAGGTGATTCTTTACGCCGATGTGATGACAGACAGCATCAAGAAATTCCTCGCCGTTACGGAGAATCGCCGCAAAAGGCAAATTGCCTACAATCAGGAACACAATATTACGCCGCGCAGCGTGAGCCGCGCTGTCGAGGAAAGCCTGGCGACTTACGAAACCACCCGCAAAGAAGCGGATGCCGTTTTGCGTGAAGGGGGCGGGGACATTGATTTGACCTCGACGATTCAGGAACTCGAAAGCGAAATGCTAAAGGCGGCGGAAGATTTGAAATTTGAAAAGGCCGCGCTGCTGCGGGACCAGATTAAGGAATTAAAGCACATGCTGGACGGCACGAAACCGGAACCGAAGCCGGTGAGCTATCGGAAAACTAGAAAAACGCGCGGATAAGCGCGAATTTACACTGATTGAAAGCCTGTAAGGCTGACAGAGATTAGCCCGGGGTTTGAGCGCAGCGAAAACCCTGGGAAAACGTCCCACAAAATTATCCCTCGCCCATCGGATGGGAGAGGGTGGCACGAAGTGACGGGTGAGGCGCGGCAATTCGGCGCGCGGACGGAAGCTGCTGGCTGAAATCCGTCGGCGCATCGCATCGCGCGCCAAGATATAAATTCTCGAAGCACATGATGGACGGCAGGAGATCGGAACCGGAACCGAAGCCGTTTAATTATCAGAAAACAAAAAAGCACCTTTAACGATCCTTTTGTATATCTTCGGCCAAGTATTTTAGTTCTTCAATTTCCAATCCACCGTCTCTGTTCGTGTCATACTTTTGTAAAATTGCTGAAACGGTAGGGAAATTCTTACTTATCAATGGCGCTTCGGGCATTTTATGAGCAGCCAAAATTTCGGGAGTGGCTTGTGAAAAAATGTTCACCCGCGCCCTCAAGTTTTCCAATTCATCCCTGTCAAGTTGTCCGTTTCTGTTGACATCATATTTCTGCATGATTGCTTTGAGTTGAACATCGAATTGTCCAGTGTCCCAAGTCGTCATTTCGTGTTGGTAATCAGGATCCTGTTCCATAGCACGCTTTTCGTCCGGATCCAATACGCCATCATGTTTTAGATCGTATTTTGCGAGAAGCCTTGAGAGTGTCTCTTGATGTTCTTTGGCTTTGTGATTCTGCTCGTTTTCGGAAAGCGCGGTTTGTGCTGTTTTTGCCCATACAGAATCCGGATAACGGGAGATGATGTTTTCAAACCAAGTGCGCGCAAGATCGGGTTTATCCAATCCCAAAGCATCATAACTGAAGGCCAGAAGAAACATTTGTTCCAGGGTGGCCTTATCAGGATCAATGTCTCCCAACAGCGACGCCACTCGTGGATCATCGCCGGCATAAAAGGCATACATGGCCTGATCTCGAATGCTCATGCCCCGGATGAGTTGTTCGCGTTCATTCGGGGAAATTGCCAAGCCGACCCAGCTGCTTTGGGGAATGGATAGGAAGGAACTTTTCGGGAGCTTTAGGAGTTTATGATCACCGTAAGCGGTCCCAATCCACACCGCTGTTTTGGAAATGGCAATGCTAGAGATTTTATCACGGGCTTGCATTGGGCAGTAGGCGACCAGGGATTCGCTGGGTTTGTGCAAAAGCAAAAGGTAATTTCCAAAAAAGTTGCCAATGCCGACCCAAAGAAAATCCCCATCGTTTGCAAGAGCTGTCACGTCGCCCTGCACGCGCCAGTCGAGATGCAAAGGATTCGCTACGGCGCTACTTTTACGCTTCTCCGCGTGTTTTTTTGCACGATCTTCTTGAAGCTTTCTCATCAATCCTTGGATCTGCTCGTCCATTGCATCCAAGTTTCCTGCGGGCATCGTATCGTTGCCAGTCAAGAAATGTCCCATCATAGGAACGAACAGTCCATTAAACGTGATCGGAGCGTTCCAATGTTTGATAGATTTGCTGGTCAGGTCATAGAAATGCAGGCCATCACGACCACCGAACCAAAACCCGGAATCATCAGCCAAGATATGCTGGGGCGAGTTCAGGTTCGCCAGATTGGTCCAAGTATTATAGGTGGAATCATGGATTAGAACGGATCCGGCGACAAAACCAAGCTGTTGTTTGTTTCCGGCCAGTAGAAGGGGGTAACCGGTGCCGCTGAAAAAATTGGCCTGAGGCAAAGACAGATTGCTCCAACGTTTCAACGCGGCATTGAACATTGATATTTTGAAATTGTCTCCGGCGGCGAAAATATGTCCCCCCCCAAAGCCAAGGGCGTAGGAGGTTGTCTGGTCAAAACCCTCGGCCAGGCCAAATTTCTGAAATTGCAGGTTTGTTAAATCCAAACAGCCGGTCGTCTCGCCGGCGACCCACAGGCGGCTGTCGTTCAACAAAAAGGCGCTAACGCTACGCCGAAATAAATCGGCTTCATACAACGTTGGATTTTCCTTGCCCGGTTTGAGCACCCAAAGGCGATCGTGTTTGTCGAGCATTTCAGCCGAAACATCAGGATTGCTGTCGCTGGAGGGTGCAGAACGCTCATCCATGGCCAGTATCAAAAGCTGGTCATCTAAAAAATCCATCTGGTCAACGGATTGAACATCAAACTGGCTTGGGAATCGGAATTCCTGCATGTCCGGCTGAATTTGCAGTGGCAGGGCGTTTGGTGGAAACAGACGGAACATGGAATAAAACATCTGGATATCACGAGCCCACGAGGGCGTTGGAACCATTTGTGAAGAGGCTTGAAAGGGATTAGGCGCGGATGGATGATCCGACACTGGTTGTGCTGTCGCCGCCGGTTGATTGGGTGTAAGCATGGCCAGCAATTCTTTGCCTCGCTCTGGCTGACCTGCCTGGGTACACAGATCAATCAATTGCTGCTCCCGGCCTGAATTTAATTGTCCTAAGCCATTAGCCCATTGTTTGCCATATTTTTTGGCGTACTTGACATCGGCTGGCCAGATTTTTTCCAATAACCCAAGCCGCGTGGCTGGAGATTGGTTTGCATCTAGTATGTCACCGACCACGATTGACAAAAATGACGAAGGCATCTTTTCTTGAAGAGTCCACTCATCCCCCATGAATTCGGCGATTTTGGTCAAACGCTGCCAAAGTTCTGATTCGGCTTCTGTTTTCCATTTCATGGCAAGGTCATGCGGCATTTCTTTTGGAAACCCATGGCCTTCAGCCTCCATGAGCCAAGTATGAACGCCTTGCTGCTGCCATTTATCTTCCAATGCCATCTCATCGGCCGAATGCCACTGTGGAAACATCTCCAACACATCATTGAGTGACCCGAGGTAGACTGCTGGAATTCCTCCTTCCTGCTGGTATGGAAATGGCAACTCAACCGCAACAGGCTTCAACCCGAACCTGTTCACATATTTCCCCCACGCCTCACTGCGCCGCCACTTCGACCAGAATTCATTTTTGACCTTGAAAGTAAAATCCATCCACCAACCCCAACGACAGGTAACGTAAAGCACTCGGGCACTCGCGTTATCAGGGTCGAAAAAACAAGCCGTCTCCAGCATATGGGCTGCCTGCAAAAACTTTCCCGGATCGTTTAAACCCAGTTCCGTGCGATTTTGGAAGCCCGAGGTCATCTGGTTGTATGTATCGACCAATGATTGGGCAATATCTTTGCGGATGGACGCGGAATTTGTTTGCGTCGTGCATTTTTGCGCGTGAGCAATCACCTGATTCACCAGGCGGTTCAGGGCGGCTTCCGCTTGTTCAGCCGGAATATCACCCGGATAATCACAAGGCAGTTCTTCGTTGATGATTGTTGGCCGTGAAACGCCATCCCAAAGGTGTAACTTAATTTCAATCTGTTGATCTGGTTTGCCTGCGGTTTGTTCCCCAGTTACAGAGTAAGTCCCCCAAACGTAGAGATCGGCGGTTTGCTGCCACGCATTTCGATCTGATTCGACAAGCCCGTCTAACACCATCTCCGATTCCTCAGTGGATCGGTAGGCTTTTGGGAAATGAATCAACCGGATGCGGTTGTTTGTTGTCATCGTCCGCTCAAGAGCTTCGTTGAATCCTTGTTCCAAAATGCCGTCGCCACTGGAAAATCCGCGCCCAAATTCCCGGCCAGTTACATCGGCCAGAAACAATGAAGCCACCAGGATTTTGCCTGCGGTTTGTTGTTCGCGCAATCCTGCCTCGGACAAAAGTTGGCGCAAAGCCTCGGCCGTAGTATTAACCTGGTTGGTGATGATTTGAAATTGCGATGGCACCGCATCTGGAAATGTAATCATCCTGCTCGCCAGCACGTCCGCGTGTTGAAGATCGGTGATTTCTAGAAACAATGTGCGCTGGTTTTTGTCATCCAACGAAAATTGCCCCGAAACCATCCAATCAGCCTTAGCCCACTTTCCCAAACGCATGGGCGAATACGATCCCATGTTTTCCATGACAGAGAGTTCGAGTTCCTGCCTTGCGCGGTCCAATTGAGCGCGCTCTACCCATTCCAATCCCGGCTCGTCGGCCAGTTGAACCTGTAGAAGACTCGTGAAGTCTGCTGCTTGTTGTGTGCTGCGATAAGAATTGTCATCTACAGAAAAATCCATCAATGCCACTCGTGGCATCGCATTTACATGCAAAGCGGTTAAAAGAATTGCTACGACAAAAAGACCATTTGTTACCAGTTTCATTTTCCAGATGTTGGGGTAGTATCAAACAATGGCAGTCTTCCAAACTCATTTGTGCCACGCATTGAATTGATTGTAATCGCAAACGCGATGTCGGGATGGTTTTTTTCCTGAACCTCAAACCAAATGCCATATGTTTTACCCGGTTCCAATCGGCTCATCTCCACATCCTGGATATTTAACGAGTGGCTATATGGAAATTGCCGGTGAAGCTGTGGATAATTTTCGAGCTCCTCTATTTGCACATTATCAAACCCTTCTTTTGCTGAACGCCCAATTTCGGGGATAATGCCCGCTAACGTATTTTGCGAAGCGAAAAACTTCTCTTCCTCGGTTTTTGCCAGAGCAAACATCCATTCAAAATTACCGTCGAGCCATTGAGGAGTAGTGAATTTATACCCCAAAAAATACGTGTCATTGAAGCCAAACATATTTTCACTAACGTGAAGACGTTGAATCAACGCATCCCCATTCGCATCTTTCTGGAATTGAACCGGCACAAACTTCCCAAAATTCTTTTGGAGAAAACTGAGCCGCCAATCGGCACTATCCGGCCCGACCGAGGACATTGTTTGTTGGCTTGTTCCAGAAAGGGCGGATTTTTGAAGGCAATATAAATCATAGGTTCCAGCATACCTGCCTTCTGCTATAAAAATCATGGTGTCCTGGCAATCGAAAATCCACCGCACGTGCGAAGAGTCAGCCAGGTTGCATTCGCCAATGATTGTTGAAGCGTCCATGTCAATGATCGTGACCTTTCCATGATTGCCTCCGACCCATAACCACCCGGGATTCATCTGGTCTATTGCGAGTGAGTCAGCCAGATTTTTATCGAAGTTGGTTGAGACATTTACAGAAGTCCACAGGTTGCCGGAACGCTTGTAAATTGCCACGCACCGCATCGGAACCATTGCAGCCATGAAATTGGAATTGACGGCAACTTTTTGAATGGAATCGGGCGCGCCCGGCAAAGCCAGACTCCATTTTTGTGATCCGAAGTCCAAACGTTGCAAAGCCCTGTCCGAGGCAACCCAGATATTTGTTCCGTCCACAATATTGATGGCAGTGACTGAAGATTCGGGCGGATTTTGCGCGGCTTCCTTCCATGATTTGAAGGTGCTGACTTCAGACATCAAGCCAGTGAATGTTTCGGTCTTGGTATCGAGATAGCCGAATGAGTCGCCAACCCCGATCAACAGCCGGCCCTGCATCAATCGCAAAGCCGAGATTGATGGTGTCGGGAAACCGTCCTTTTCGCCGAATGTGCGCGGCGTGCCGCCATTTTTTGGAATTCGCACCAGCCCGTCGCCTCCAGTGCCCAGCCACAAATCATTCTCATCGGCTTCGATGGCTGTGATGGGATGTTCGAGTTTCAACGGCAATCTAATTTCCACAGTGCTTTCGGTTGCCAGATCATAACTTTGCAGTGTTGTGCCGCTGGCAACCAAAACTTTGCCCTGCCAGAATTTAACCGCGGTAATGCCTTCAAAATAACCTGTAGCAGGGGGAGACGGTATCTGCGCAAACGATTCCGCCCTTGTGGCGATATTTGTGATTTCGTTAAACTTGGCGATTTGGGTAGCAAGATTGGTCTGCGCTGCATGATTTACGAATGGCTCCGAAACAGACTGTCCGTGGCGAACTATTTGAACTTGTCCCAATGGAAGGTGCTTAATTGTCAAACGTCCAGTATCAAAATCCTCCAGCATATTTTTTGCCCTTGTCGAATATGTTGCATCGCCCGACGTCGCGACTTCTTCCAGCAAATCCCTGCCATGCCGGCTTTCCACAGGATCAACATTCTGAAATAACTCCCACCCCAGCATATATTTTGAATGCATGTCATTCGTGTTAAGCAAAATCGCCTGTTTAAGCGCATTGATTGCGTCGCTCTTGACTTGTTGCCGTGAAGCGAGCCAAACCGGATTCACAGTCAATTGCCTTTTTCCACCAAAATCATCCGTGACCGTGAGGAATGTTGAGTTCGTGGAATAGTGCAATGACGTCCATATCTCATCGCGTCCGCTGGCCAACTCCTTTGCTCGCGCGGCTGCAACATCTGCCTCCGCTGCCTGTGCCTGTTCCAACGTCATCTGATTCGTGTCCGTCAATGCTGATTGAATGGATTCCACGACGGCTTTTTCCAATTCATCTCCCGGGGGTTTGGTAAAACGGAAAATCTGTTCGCCGCCGCCCACTTTCTGAACGCGCAGTACTACGCTCACTTTTTCCTGTGTGTCGTAAATCCATTTGCATCCACCATCCACGATCCAAAAAGCCGGTTTCAGTTTCACGCGGTTCGTCGAATCGCCGGTCAATCCCGCCGACTCCAACTGAAATTCCGAGAAAATGGGCGCCACAGCCTCGCGTTCAACAACCCCGTCGCCAGCTGCGAGAAAATGTTTTTCAATCAAGGCAGACAAGTGCTGCGACCAGTCCCCGTGTGTGTAGGAAGCGCTCGTGTCTGCAAATTTTCCAAGTGCAATAAATTGCCTTGGTTGCGAGTGCGGATTGACTTGGGCCAGAAAAGTGGAAATTGCGCTAACAGTGGTTGTTAAATTGGTCGGATCATACGAAAATGTCTGCAAATCCAGCACAACACTGCTTTGGACATCAATTACCTTGACCCAAATTTGAGTGATGCTTCCGGTCGGCACAACCGAGCCGCTGACAAGCCAGTCGCAGGACAGAATGTGTCCAAATGTTTCGACCGTTTCCGCCGACACAAATCCCGCCTCGGCTAAATGCAATTCGCCCCAAATCGCATTCACTTTCTCCCGTTCTACCAACTGAAAACGACCTTCGTGAGAAAGTTCGACTATCAAAAGGTCAGGCATGCGCGTGGCTAATTGTTGAAGATTGCCGTTATCCGGTGGCGTAAAAAAAGGAATCACCGCCAGACGAATGGAGTTCGTCCCGGACGCACTGACATTTACTGGGGATAATGCCAGCGCGCCTGCAAGCAACTGCAAGAAAATGAAACAAGGAAACGTGCTAATTTTCACTTGCCGAGTTTGGGTATCAAACGCTCTGCCAGTTCATCCGCGCCATTTTGCAACGCAGTTTTGGCTGCGATGTGCTCCGCCAAATCCACCGCCACGCTGGTTTGCCGGTCTTCGGAAATGATGTTTCCACTCGCCACGTCGCGCGCCTTGATTTCAATCCGCGCGCGGCAGCTTTTCAAATTGCCCTTTTGCATTCCAAACTCACTTAACGCTTCACCCGTGATTTCAACGTCAGGTTTATTTGTTGAACTGCTGTCCACCACCATGAAGCCGCATTGTTGCAAGATCCGCGACAGCTCGGTTTGCGCCGCCGGATCAATGACAAACTGGCCAAAATGCTGTTCTGAAATTTTGACCGAGACGGCAGGAAGCTTCTTGTCGCCCAGCTCACTTTTAATCTTGGCCACCCTGTCTTCGAGTGTTTTAACTTTGGCAACCAGCGTGTCACCCTTTTGTATCACATCCGCTGCGATCTTTTTTGCGAGTTCCGCCGACATATCGGTGATGTCCGCGCCCGGCTTGCTATTGACCACCTCACCGTAGACACGGCTGGTTTCCGTGCCGATGATTTTGGCCACGATGATGGTCTGTTCATCAACTTTGAATACGCGCCCCGTGACGAGGACCTTGGCTCCGGTCAATTGCCCGACCTTTGCCGCGCTGTCGGAGCTGACCGTGCCGGAAAGTCCAAGCTCCTGTTCACCGAGGGCCTTTTCCAATTCTGCGCGCTCGACGGTGATGAGTTGGGGTTCAGCGGAGAGGTTGGCGTTCACCAGCGCGGAGATCTTTGGCCCGAGGTCGCGAACGGCCTCGTCCTTCGATTCAAAGTCGAAAACGGCGACAGTGAGAACGTCCGATGAAACACTGTTTGTGGAGACACTTTGTCCGGTTGCGTGGGTCATCGCACTCGCAATGAGCAACAACGGAAGAATTAACGGAATTTTAATTTTCATAATTTTATCAAGTTTATGGTTGTGGCGACAAATCGGGCAACACCGGCATTTGGGGGTTCAATGCCAGCTTGCAAAAGTAAATCAAGTTAAGTTGCGATTGCGGATCATCGGGCAAATCGGCCACCAGATCGGGCTGAACGATAACAACGACGGCTTGAATCTTCGGCACGATATAAAATGACGGCCAGATTCCACCCTGTTTTCGGGGCAGAGACTGAATCCAGACCACCGACGTTCCTCTTTGAGCCATCTTGCTGATCCGGCTTGCCAAACCGTTCCATTCCGGGTCATCGGGGCTGCACGGCCCGATAATTGCCAGCTTGCCTGAAAAATCGTCCAATGCTGTTTCCTCCAAATCCACAAATTTCACTGCTGAACTTTTCAGCGCCGGCTTGAGTTGTTTTTGTGGGTCAAGCACGCCGAGGTTGTTTTCACCTTCGTCCACGACCAGTTTCAACTCATCCAGCAAATTCGTCGGATATACCAGCATCTCCGTCTTGCCGACGATGCTGTTTGAGTTTGCCAGCCACTGAACAAGAAATTTCATTCGCGCTTTCACAGGGGGGAAATCCAGTTGCGCGTATTCAAGAACGGTTTGCTGCGGCAACACCTGGAGTCTTTTCCAGGGAGTTTCACCCAGCCGGATTGTGGTTGCCGAGCTGGTCTGCGAAATTTGTGCGCGAATTTCGGCATCCACAGTTTTGTCACCGGCATTGTGCCAGACGAGGTTGATTTTTCGCTCATCGCCAGCAAACACGCGTTGCGACTCCTTGTCAGGCAGAAGCTGCAATTGTGCGACGGCCACCCCCGACCAGCAGCAGGCGATCACAAACATCAACCATGTGTTAAGGCATTTCATTTCCCACTAATATGACGACTCGCAGCGATGAATCCTTTGATTATAATTGACTGCGGGATTCATTGTTTGTCGCCTGCTTGGATTTGATCGGCCAGAGAACGGGCATTCTTTACCTGGTCTTCAGTCATGTCAGCCTGAATTTTATCACGCTCTAGATCAGCGTTCGGGAATTCCTGCCCCGCCGCCAACTGCAACCATTTCCAGGCGTCCACAGGATTGGCCGCAACTCCTTCTCCTTTTGCATAACACAAACCGAGATTGTATTGCGCTTCAGCCAAGTCCTTGTCAGCGGCTCTTTGATACCAGTTGGCGGCTTCTTTGGGATCCGGCGCGCCATTCATCCCAACGGCCCACATTTCGCCAATGCGGTTCATGGCCTCTGGAGAACCCTGCATTGCAGCTTTGTTGAACCAGTCAGCAGCCTGGGCAATGTCCTTGGGAACCAATTTTCCTTGGTAACGCAAGCGCAACAACTGTTCGCGGGCGGCGGCATTTCCGGGGTCAAAAAAACACGCTGTTTCGAGCAGTTGCACGGCTTCGAACCATTGGCGGCGGCCATCGGGTGAATCAAACGAGAAATTGATCGGCAGCCCCGAATAACGTGCAAAAATGGAGTCGGAAATCCGACTGCGCACATTTTCAACAATTGGTTTAGTTCCGTCCCGCCTGAGCAAAGGTTCAATCGCTTGCGTCAATTCCTTGGCAACGACTTCGGAGGTTTCATTGGTCGTGGTCAGCGTGATTACTTGCGGTTCCCCTCTGCCGTCCCAAACATCCACTTCTACGTCCACTTTTCGCTCGTCTCGCCATTCCCTTGTTTTCCAATCAAATATCTTCTGATTATCAACCCTCGCATCTCCCCAAACATAATGACCCGCGACTTTTTCCCAGGAGTTTGAATCGCTTTCCGCCAGCCCGCTCAAGACAAGACTCGCCTCGTCCATGGCTGTGCCAGCGCGTTGGAACTGGACCAAGTGAAACCGCTGGCTGTTAGTTGACTCGGAAAAAAGTAAACGGCGAAAATCAGCATCGAGATCTCCGAATGCACCACCAAATCCACTCTGGGTGATTGATAAAAAGAGAAATGCTACAGCATCCCTTTTTTCTGAATCCGAATAAATCTTCCGCGCGTTACTCAACAATGACTTTAGTGTTGGGGCGATATTCGACACGTATTCAGATTTCAACTGGAATGGCCCGCTGCCAGGTGTTAGTAGCAATAAATTTGTTTCTGCCACCACATCGGCACGTTGCAAGTTTACAATTTCAAGCGAGAGGGTTCGGTTGCCGTTGAAATTTGTTGAGATGTCGCCATAAATTCCCCAATCCGCTTTGACCCAGCGTCCGCTACGGATTGCCTCCGAACGGTCAATCAATCCAAATTGTGCCAATTTAAATTCACTTGCCGCCTTTTCCAATTCCGCCCGCTCTACCCAGTCATAATTTGTGTCCCCTGAAATATCTACCTGCAACGCGGACATCAAATCCTCAACCGCAACTGTGCTACGGTAGGAATTATCATCAGATACGAAATCCATCAGCGCAACGCGCAGAGGCGGAAAATTCGAGGTGGCGACAGACTGCGCGGATACCCGAGTTGCCAGAATTGCAATCATCAAACTTCCAAAGACATTCCTCGGGAACATACTGTTACAGTGCTATTGAATTCAGGCTTCTGGCTTCAATCTTCCAGTGATTGTCAACGTAATCCCGCCCGGTGTTCGACCAAAGAAATTGATTACCCGTCAGAATAATTCCCCCACGCGGATTTGCCAGGACCGTCACCGTCTGTCCGGCCACTTGTATCTCCTGGCCGCTAAAAGTCACAAAGGATAAAGCATGTTTGCCATCGTAAATGCGGGCGTAAATCGGCGTTGAAGCTGGCACGTCGTCGTTGTCGGACAAAACCAGATTGATACCCCGTTCGTCCTGCATAATGGCGCGGACGCGATTCGGGAACATCGCCAGGGTTTCACGGATGAATGTTGCGCTGGCCAGGCTGTCAGTTGCTGGGGTTGTCCCAGTCTCCATCCTCCCACGCCAGTGGCCGATGGCAAACGCGATGGCGACGCAGGCCGCCAGCCCTAAAGCCCATGCCAGATGCGGCGAAAAGCTCCGCTGCGGGCGAGCGAGCGGGTCATTGCGTTTAATGCGCGCCACAACCCGGCGCGGAAACATATCCAGGGATTCACCTGGAATTTCCGGCAGCCGCGCCCTTTTCAATATGGATTCAAGTTCAGGGTTGTTCATGGGGCAGGTCTTTCAACAGGCGTTTCAGTTTTTGGCGCGCGGCAAAAACGCGCCAGGAAATGGTGGCTTCGGTGCAATCCAATGTCTTGGCGGCTTCGGCATGGCTCTGATTTTCATAAATAGTCAGCACGATGGCGGCGCGCTGCTTTGCCGGCAGCTTGTTTAACGCATCCTGCACACGCCGCGAAAGCTCATCGGGGAACCCGTCATCCGAACTATTTCCTGAAACGACATCCGCCGCCCATTTAGAATGGATGTCGTCGCGGCGGCTTTCTCGCCTGCGCCAGTCCAGGCTCAAATTGATGGCGATCTTGCAAAGCCACGTCGAAAACTTTGAACCGCCGCCGAACGAACCGAGCTGCCGGTATGCGCGCAAAAAAGTGTCCTGCGCCAGCTCCTCGGCATCATCTGGCGAGCCGGTCATTCGAAAGGTCATTGCACGGATCATTTTCTGATGTTGATTTACAAGCGCAGCATAGGCTTCCGGGTCGCCGGAAAGGCTTTGATCAATCAACTTGGATTCGTCGTCGGATCCGGCCATGCACGCCATTTTACTGAATCAGACGAATGGCGGCAGCAATTCCTTTGAGGAAATTTAGGAGAAATCTTACTTCGACGGGTTCGCGCCTTTGTGAATCAGTTGAATCGAATAAAGTCCGGTTCGCGCGGTGATGAAAAGTGTCCGGTGATCCTTGCCGCCGAAACTGACGTTGGCCGGATGCTCCGGAACCGGAATCACTTCGACCTGCTGTCCGGTCTTGTCCACAACCGTCACGCCGCTGACCGGGCCGCCGACGGACATGTAAAGTCTGCCATCCTCATCAATCGTCATGCCGTCGGAACCCTTCGCGCAAAAGAGCGTTTTGTTCGTGAGCGAGCCGTCGGGCTGGATGTCATAGCGCCACGTTTGGCGGGCGCGGATGTCCGAGACAAAAAGGGTTTTCCCGTCGGGTGTGCCGGTGATGCCGTTGGGCTGTGTCAAATCATCCGTCATGCGAATAAGATTTTTGCGGTCGGGCGAAAGGTAGTAAACCTCCTGGTTCGTCAGCGCCATCGTGGTGTGGTCCCACCAGGTGCGCTTGTAAAACGGGTCGGTGATATACATCGCGCCGTTGGGCGCGACCCACACGTCGTTCGGGCCGTTAAGATACTTGCCCTGATAATTCGTGACGAGCACCGTCACGGTTTTGTCGGGCGCGATTGACCAGAGCTGGTTATGTTCGTCGGCGCAGGCGATCAAATTCCCGTCCGCGTCAAACATCATCCCGTTGGAATATTGTGACGGTTGCATGAACGTGGAAAGTTTTCCGTCCAAGCTCCATTCCATGATGCGGTTGTTCGGCTGGTCAATGAAAAACAGATTACCCGCCTTGTCGCACGTCGGCCCTTCTGTGAACGCAAAATCGCCCGCGAGCTTTTGAAGCGTCGCCCCGGGCGCAACCACGCTGTCGGCGGACGCTGAAATTGCGGCGACAAACATCGCCCCAAGCAATAACGGATACATTTTCATAGGATGCGGACAGATTGCAACGGTTGCGGCCAGGAATCCACCAAAAATGTGGTGTCCAAATTTGCAGGCAACAAGTTGACGAGTCGTTTGGACCAGCACTCCTTACGTCGTGCCCTGCAAGCAACACGAGATACTACCACTAAAAACGTTTCTTGTTTTTGCCGGCGTGCTGGCGCAACCTGTGAGAAGCTGAATTTAATCGCTCATCATGCAGCCAGGACCAATTAAACTTCTAAAATTTCTGAAAAGCTGGGTCATCAACACCCTCGCGGTGGCGCTGGCTGCGCTAATCCTGCGCGGCCATATCCATTGTGAAAGCAACTGGATTTTGGTTCTCGCGGCGTTGTTGCTGGGCATTCTGAATGCATTCGTGCGTCCCATCCTGATGCTCATCGCGCTGCCGTTGCTCATTTTTACACTTGGCCTGTTCACACTCGTCATTAACGCACTGCTGCTCTATTTCGTCGGTTATCTGCTCAAGCCGAGCTTCTACGTGGACAGCTTCGGCTATGCCTTTCTCGGCGCGCTCATCATCGGCATCGTGTCCATCGCATTGCACGTGCTGACCGGCGGCGCGCGTTTCACCTTCCAATACCGCCGTTCGCGGCCGCCAAAAAAACCCGGCAAAGATGACGACGACAAGCCGGTGATTGATGTGTGATGGAATTTATGATTTACGATTGATGGTTTTCATTCTCTGGTCAGAGAGTTAAAACAATCATAAATCGTTAATCGTTAATCATAAATTTTATACGTTGCGCGGAGGGTCTGGATTCCACGCGCATTGAAATCGCGCTCGAAATCCGTAAGTAACCCGGCCAATTCCACCGGTGTTTCCATTCCCTGAAATTTCTTGTCCGCGGCGAACACTTCGGTCATCTGCTGGAAATAATCCGCGTCGTCCGTCCGCAAATAAACCACGCCACCGGGGGCGAGTGCGGCGCGGGCGAGTGCGGGAAAGCTTTCGCCGATGAGCCGGTGGCGGCGGTGCTTCTTCTTTGGCCACGGGTCGGGGAAATAGATGTGCAGCACGGCGGCGGAACGCGGCGGCACGAGGTGTTGCAAAAAGTAAGATGACTCGATGCGGACCCCGCGCAGATTGGCCAGTCCGGCGCGGCGGCCCTTGCGGTCCAGTTTTTGGATGCGACCGAGGAGGCGTTCCACCCCGATGAAGTTCCGGTCCGGTTTCCGGCGGGCGTATTCGACCAGAAACGAGGCGTCGCCGCAGCCTAGCTCGATTTCCAGGGGCTGCGGTTGCGGAAAAAGTTGCGCCAAGTCCAGAGGTTCGACGATTGAAGACAATTGGACGACCAAATTTTCCGGCGCGTGGGATTGATTTTTCAAATCGTCAATCGTAAAACATCAATCAAAAATTGAAAGATGGTCGGGGCGGTGAGATTCGAACTCACGACCTCTTGTACCCGAAACAAGCGCGCTACCAGGCTACGCTACGCCCCGACATCGAGCCCGAAATTATGCCAGTTAAAATGCAGTGTGCAATGTTAAAACAAACGCGATCCGGAGGTTGATGGTGGCTGAATCGTTGCATGCCATTTACTTTTCGCGGATTGGCTGCTAAAACTTTCGCGTGCTCAACGATGTCGCCATCTGGAAAAACCTCAATTCGCCGGGCCGGTTGTTTCTCATCGCCGGGCCATGCGTGATCGAAAGCGAGAAACTTTGCCTGCTAACCGCCGCCGCGCTCAAGAAAGCCTGCGCCGCGCTCGGCATTTTTTACGTCTTCAAGGCCAGCTTCGACAAGGCGAACCGCACCTCCGGCAAATCGTTTCGCGGTATCGGGCTGGATGATGGGCTGAAAATCCTTGGCAAAATCCGCGCGGAATTCGGCGTGCCGGTGCTGACGGACATCCATAACGAGTCACATGCCGCCGTGGTGGGCGAGGTGGTGGACATACTGCAAATTCCCGCGTTCCTGTGCCGGCAGACGGACTTGATTGAAGCCGCAGCCGCCACGGGCCAGATTGTGAACATCAAGAAGGGGCAATTCCTGTCGCCGGCGGAAATGGGGCAGGTGGTGGACAAGGCGCGTCGCGCGGGCGCGAAAAAAATCCTGCTCACCGAGCGCGGCACGACCTTTGGCTACAACAATCTCGTGGCCGACATGCGCTCGATTCCCATAATGAAATCCTTCGGCTGCCCGGTGGTGTTCGATGCGACACATTCGGTGCAATTGCCCGGCGGCGGCGGTGATAAATCCAGCGGGCAGCGCGAGTTCGCGCCGGTGCTGGCACGCGCGGCGCTGGCGGCGGGAACAAACGGCCTGTTCATCGAGACGCATCCGCACCCGGACAAGGCGTTGAGCGATGGGCCGAACATGATTCCGCTGGCGGAGATGCCGGCGCTGCTGCGTTCGCTTCTGAAAATCTTCAACGCCGCAAAATGAAATCGAAGATTCAAGGTAGAAGATCGAAGATAGCGGTGATTTCCACGCGCGGGTTTTTTCCATTCTCCATCCTCCATCCTCGTTTTTAAGAAACTGACAATGCCAGCCAAAATATCCTCACGCCTTCGTTCCCGGCTCAAACGCATCAAATTATTTCTGTGCGACGTGGACGGCGTGCTGACGGACGGCTCGATTTTCATCGGCGGCGAGCGCGAGTTCAAGCGGTTCAACATCCGCGACGGCCTCGGCCTCGTGCTGGCGCGGCGCGCAGGCTTGAAAGTCGGCTGGGTCTCGGCGCGCCCGTCGGTGGCGACAAAGATGCGTGCGAAGGAACTGAAGATTGATTTTCTAGTCCAGCAAGGCGACGCATCGAGCAAGACCGGCGCGGTGGAAATGCTTCTTGGACGGGAAGGGCTGGATTGGGGCGACGTTTGTTTCGTGGGCGACGACGTGGTGGATTTGGGGCCGCTGGTGCGCGCGGGGCTGGGCGTGGCGGTGGCCGACGCCCGCCCGGAGGCTAAGGCGGCGGCGGATTTTGTGACGGATGCGGCGGGCGGGCGCGGCGCAGTGCGCGAGACCGTGGAAATGATTTTGCAGGCGCAAGGAAAATGGGAGCCACTTATCGCAGTCTATCGCGAATGAAAGCCCGGAATAATCCCGCAGGGTTGCTTTGCCGGGGCGACAGCGCGGCTCGGCGAGCCATCCCCACCTTTTTGATTTGTTGCGCGGCGTTGTCCTTTTCCGGTGGGAATGGACAGGCGCAGCCAGGCACGGTGGGCCGCGCCCGTGATTTTACCTCGGTCGAATATTACCCGGCGCCGCTCCAGCGGCAGGTAAAGTCGCGTTTGTCGGGCGCGGAAGCGCAGCCGCTGGCGGGCGGCCTGCTGGTGATCAAACAGCTCAAGCTGGAAACTTTTGGCAAGGACGGCAGCCCGCAGAGCATCATTGAGGCGCCGGAGTGCGTTTATGACACGCTGCATGACGAGGCCAGTTCGGCGGGCCATTTGATCTTGCAGAGCGGCGATGGTAAAATCCACGTCGAGGGCGATGGATTTTTATGGCGGCAGGACAATTCATTCCTCACCATCTCAAACCATGTCCATTCGATGATTGAAACCGGACAGTAAACGAACACTCACTGTGAAAGCATTTTGCCTCATTACCTTGATGGCCGTGACCGCCGGCATGACGTTGTGCGCGCAGTCGGTCACCAATGCCGCGTCCAAACTGCCGCGCCAGCCGACGCAGATTGATTCTGCGAACGGTTTTTTCGACGGGACCGGGCACCAGGCGATTTATTGCGGCAATGTTCGTGTGGACGACCCGGACATGAAACTGACCTGCGAGCGGCTCATCGTGGATTTGCCGCAGTCGGGCGGGCATGTGCACCACATTGTCGCCGAAACAAACGTTGTGATCAATGGGACGGACTCAAAAGGCCAGGCCATGCTCGGGACGGGCGACAAGGCGGTTTATGATTTCCAGGTGAAGGATTCGGTGACGAACGAAACGATCACACTCACGGGCAACGCAAAAGTGGAGATTGCGCAGGGCTGGATGACCGGCGAACCCATCATCTGGAATCGCGCTGACAACAGCCTGTCCGCAACGAACCAACACATGGTTTTCCGGCAGAATCTCAACGGTGGGCAGGCGGGAACGAATTTGCCGCCGACGAAGCCGATAAATTGATGCATGGGGATAAATTTGAAATGGCAATGACCGAAACATCCGCCAAAGGACAATTGCTCACCACGGAAAAGCTGGTGAAGGCGTATCATGGCCGGCGTGTGGTGGACGGGGTGTCGGTCAATGTTGGCGCGGGCGAAATCGTGGGGCTGCTCGGCCCGAACGGCGCGGGCAAGACGACCACGTTCAACATGGTGGTCGGCATTGTGAAGCCGGACGAGGGCGCGGTGAAGTTCAACGGGCGGAACATCGAACCGCTGCCGATGCACCAGCGCGCGCGGCTGGGTATCGGTTATCTGACGCAGGAGCCATCGGTCTTCCGCAAGCTGACAGTGGAGCAAAATATTCTGGCGATTCTGGAGACGTGTAAGTTGACTTCAGCCGAGCGCGCGGTGCGGCTGAAGTATCTGCTGGAGGAGCTGGATTTGACGCCCATCGCCAGAAGCATGGCGTATCAAATCAGCGGCGGCGAGAAGCGGCGCCTGGAAATCACCCGCGCGCTGGTGACCAGCCCGAAAATGCTGCTGCTGGATGAGCCGTTTAGCGGCATTGACCCGATTGCGGTCTATGAGGTGCAGAAGATTGTGCGTCGGCTGAAGGAGCGCGGGCTGGGCATCCTGATCACCGACCACAACGTGCGTGAGACATTGAAATTGATAGACCGCGGCTACATCATCCATAAGGGTCAGGTGCTCGTGGAGGGTTCGTCGGAATTTCTGGCGAACGACTCAAAGGCGCGGGAAATTTACCTGGGGCCGGAGTTTAACCTATAAATTTATGGCGCGCTCATCCGTCACGGTTGAACAATTTTACAAGGCGCATGGCGCCGGGCTGCAAATGCGGCTGATAGCCGGCGGGGAAAATCTCCAGCGCGTCATCCGCGAGCCGACGGTGAACCGGCCCGGCTTGGCGTTAAGCGGGTTCACGCGCTACTTCGCCCACAAACGTGTCCAGACTGTCGGTCATGCGGAGGTGTATTTCCTGCGTTCGCTTTCGCCCGCAGAACGCGAAAAACACTGTGCCGCCCTGTTCGCCTTCAAGATACCTTGCTTCGTCTTCAGCCGCGGCCTGCGTCCGGACCGGGAATTTCTGGACGCGGCGGCCAAAGCCGGAGTGCCAATCTTCCAGACGCCGCTGGTCACGATGAAATTCATCAACGCGGCGACGCTGGCGCTGGAAACGATGTTCGCGCCGCGCGGCACCGAGTTGGGCAGCATGGTGGACATCCTCGGCGTGGGCGTGCTGATCCGCGGCGAAAGCGGGATCGGCAAAAGTGAGGCCGTGCTGGCGCTCATCGAACGCGGTTACAGTCTCGTGTCCGATGACGTGACCCGGATGACCCTGCTGGACGGGCGCGATGTCATCGGCACCAGTTCTGAACTGACGCGCAGCCACATGGAAATCCGGGGCATCGGCATCATTAACGTTGCCGCCATGTTCGGCGTCAAATGCATCCGGCAGGAGAAGCAGTTGGATCTTGTGGTGGCCCTGAAGGCGTGGAATGAAGTGGACGAAGTGGACCGCATCGGCATTGAACAGGAATTTGTCAAGGTGCTTGGAGTGGACATACCCTACATCGTCATACCTGTCAGGCCGGGACGCGATCTGGCGCGGCTCGTCGAAGTCGCTGCATTTCAAACCAAATTGAAGCAATCCGGTTACAACGCCGCGCAGGAATTGAATGAACGGCTGATAGCCCATATGAGCCCGGGCAACCCGCCGCCGGCCAAATGACAAATTCAGTGGTGAAATTGCATCCGTTCGGTTAGAGTCACATGAACAAGCCGATGAGTGCCAAAAAACTGCCGGATGGCGAGTTCCTCACCAAGGAGCTGACCATCGCCAACAAGCTGGGCATCCACGCCCGGCCCGCCGCCCTGTTCGTCAAGACCGCCAACCGGTTTGCGAGCGAAATTTTCGTGGAAAAGGACGGCGAAAAAATCAATGGCAAGAGCATCATGGGCCTGATGATGCTGGCCGCCGGCCCCGGCAGCAAACTGTTGCTGCATGTCAAAGGCGTGGATGCGCCCCAGGCCATCGTCGAACTTGAGGCCCTCGTCAAACGCAAGTTTGATGAGGAATGATTCCATTTACGATTTCGGGTTTATGACCTGAAACTTCAACTCCCGCTTCTGGGTTGAATTCGCGGGGCAACGCAAGTTGGGCTTGAAACTTGCAGCCTGAAACTTGAAACTCCGCCCATGGCTGCCCCTGAAATTGACATCAAATACGTCGCGCATCTGGCGCGGCTGCATCTCACACCCGATGAGGAGAAGAAACTCGGCGCCCAGCTTGGCGGCATCCTTAATTACATCGAAAAATTGAAGGAACTCGACGTGGAGGGCGTCGAGCCGACCGCGCATGCCGTGCCGATGGTCAACGTGACGCGCGCCGACGAAATCCGTCCGTCGCTCTCTCACGACGACGCCCTGCGCAACGCGCCCAAACAAGCCAGCGGACTTTTCATCGTTCCCAAAATCGTGGAGTGATTCCATGTCGAAAAAATCATGCTGAATCAACTCACTATTTCCGGACTTGCGGCCAAACTCGCCGGGCGCGAAGTTTCTGCGCGCGAGACTATGCAGTCGTGCCTCGACCGGATTCAGCGCGTGGACGGCAAAATCCACGCTTTCATCAGCCATGATGACCGGGATGCGCTGGCGCAGGCTGATGCTGCTGATAAATTGCTGTCGCAAGGTGGCAGCGGCGCAAGCCGCCCGCTTCTCGGCGTGCCCGTCGCGGTGAAGGATGTTATCGCGGTGAAAAACCAGCCGCTCAATTGCGGCTCGAACATCACCGGCAAATTCATCTCGCCCTACGACGCAACGGTGGTGGAAAAACTGAAGGCGGCGGGCGCGATTGTTTTTGGCAGGCTGAACATGGACGAGTTCGCCATGGGCAGCTCGACGGAAAACTCCGCGTTTCGCATCACGCGCAATCCGTGGGACGTGGAACGGATTCCCGGCGGCTCTTCCGGCGGCTCGGCGGCGGCGGTTGCGGCTGACGAATGCCTGGCCGCGCTCGGCTCCGACACTGGCGGCTCCATCCGCCAGCCGGCGGCGCTCTGTGGCTGCGTTGGTTTGAAGCCGACATATGGCCGGGTTTCACGCTACGGCCTGGTCGCGTTTGCATCGTCGCTCGACCAAATCGGGACGTTCACCAAGGATGTCCGCGACGCGGCGACGCTGCTGGGAGTCATCGCCGGACACGATTCGCGCGATTCGACCAGCGTGCCGCAACCCTTGCCGGATTACTCCGCCGCACTGACCGGGACCTCGCCGGACGGGCCACCCATCAAAGGACTGAAGCTTGGTCTGCCGAAGGAATACCTCATTGGCGGTCTCAACGCGGAGGTAAAAGCGGCTGTGGATGCGGCAGTGAAGCAATTTGAGAATCTCGGCGCGGAGATCGTGGAGATTTCGCTGCCGCACACGGATTACGCCATCGCAACTTATTACATCGTCGCAACGGCCGAAGCCTCGGCCAATCTCGCGCGCTTCGACGGCATCCGCTACGGTGCGCGGGTGGACGGCCATGATCCGATTGAACTTTACTCCAGGACGCGCGGCGCGGGTTTTGGCGCGGAAGTCAAGCGGCGGATCATCCTTGGCACCTATGTTTTGAGCAGCGGCTATTACGACGCATATTATCTGCGGGCGCAAAAAGTGCGCACGCTCATCCGGAACGACTTTCTCAAGGCGTTTGAAACAGTGGACGCCATCGTCACGCCGACTTCGCCGACGGCGGCGTTCAAGATCGGCGAGAAATCCGACGATCCGTTGCAGATGTATCTGTCCGACATCTTCACCATTTCCTGCAATCTGGCGGGCATCTGCGGCATCAGCGTTCCGTGCGGGTTCACAGAAAGCCCGAAGCTGCCCATTGGTTTGCAACTGCTTGGCAAACCGTTCGGTGAAGAAACACTCTTGAAGCTTGCCCAAGCCTATGAGATGAATACTGCGTGGCATAAAGAAAAGCCGGCG
>Ga0302320_10004537_pt1 | contig 31513 bp, 19 predicted proteins | sample Bog_T0_3_FD_202130 | JGI IMG/M metagenome (GOLD analysis project Ga0302320, IMG submission 202130) | Peat permafrost microbial communities from Stordalen Mire near Abisko, Sweden - Bog_T0_3 | ecosystem: Environmental > Terrestrial > Soil > Wetlands > Peat | place: Sweden: Abisko, Stordalen Mire... | reverse complement strand
TCGTCGCCGTCAACGTCGTCTTGCCATGGTCAACGTGCCCGATCGTGCCCACGTTCACATGCAGCTTCTTGCGCTCGAACTTTTCCTTGGCCATGAGAACCTCTCGTTTAGTTCCGAACCGAGGGCGCGGTGAACCGCGCCCCTATAGGTGGGGCCTAGCCGCGGGACTTGGCCGAATGCTTCTCGATGATCTCTTCACTGACGTTCTTGGGCACTTCTTCGTAGTGCGAGAACGTCATGCTGTAGGTGGCGCGCCCCTGGGTCATGCTGCGCAGGGCCGTGGCATAGCCGAACATCTCGGCCAGCGGGACCATGGCCTTGATGATCTGGGCGTTGCCGCGCTTGGACATGCCTTCCACGCGGCCGCGCTTGCTGTTGAGGTAGCCGATCACATCGCCCATGTAATCCTCGGGCGTGGTGGCCTCCACCGACATCACCGGCTCCAGCAGGAACGCGTCGCCCTGGCGGCAGCCTTCCTTGAACGCCATGCTGCCGGCGATCTTGAACGCCATCTCGTTGGAGTCCACGTCGTGGTAGCTGCCGTCGATCAGGGTGGCCTTGACATCCACCACCGGGAAGCCCGCCAGAACGCCGGAACCCAAGGACTCCTGGATGCCCTTGCCCACCGCGGGGATGAACTCGCGCGGGATGGAGCCGCCCTTGATGGCGTCGACGAACTCGAAGCCCTTGCCGGGCTCCTGCGGCTCCACCGTGAGCCACACGTGCCCATACTGGCCGCGCCCGCCGGTCTGACGGATGAACTTGCCCTCGACCTCGGCCTTCTTGCGGATGGTCTCGCGGAAGGCGACCTGGGGCTTGCCCACGTTGCATTCCACCTTGAACTCGCGCTTCATGCGGTCAACGATGATCTCTAGGTGCAGCTCGCCCATGCCGGCGATGATGGTCTGCCCGGTCTCCTCGTCGGAGCGCACGCGGAAGGTCGGATCCTCTTCAGCCAGCTTGTTCAGGGCCAGGCCCATCTTCTCCTGGTCAGCCTTGGTCTTGGGCTCGACCGCCAGATCGATCACGGGGTCGGCGAACTTCATCATCTCAAGGACGATGGGCTTGTTCTCATCGCAAAGCGTGTCGCCGGTGAAGGTGCGCTTGAAGCCCACGGCCGCCACGATCTCGCCAGCGTAGGCCTTGTCCACTTCCTCGCGCTTGTTGGCGTGCATGCGCAGGAGGCGGCCGACCCGCTCCTTCTCGCCCTTGCTGCTGTTGAACAGGTAGCTGGAAGGGTCCAGCGTGCCCGAATAGACCCGCACGAAGGTCAGGCGCCCCACGAAGGGGTCGGTCATGATCTTGAACGCCAAGGCCGCCAGGGGCTGGTCATCGGCGTGCTTGCGGGTCTCAGTCATCTCGGTCAGGTCGCTGTCGGGGTTGTACCCCTTCAGGTCGGCCAGGTCGGTGGGAGCCGGCAGGTAGTCGATCACCGCATCCAGCAGCAGCTGCACGCCCTTGTTCTTGAAGGCGGAGCCCAAGAAGACCGGCACAATGGCCACCGCGCAGGTGCCCTTGCGCAGCGCGGCCTTGATCTCGGCGTCGGTGACCTCGGCGGACTTGCCGTTGAGGTACTTGTCCATCAAGGCTTCGTCGAAGTCGGCCACCTTCTCGATCAGGTGCTCCTTCATCGCGGCCAAGCGCTCTTTCAGCTCGGCCGGGATGTCGACCTCCTGGAACTTGACGCCCTGGTCCTTGTCGTCACCTTCGGGCCACAGGTAGGCCTTCTGCTTGATCACGTCACAGACGCCGTGGAAGCTGCCTTCCACGCCGATGGGCCACTGCATGGGCACGATGTTGGCGCCCAGCTTCTCGTGGATGCTGTCCAGGTTCATCTGGAATTCGGCGCCGACCTTGTCCATCTTGTTGACGAAGGCCAAGCGGGGCACGTGGTAACGGTCAGCCTGGCGCCAGACCGTCTCGGACTGGGGCTCCACGCCGTTGCCGCCGTCAAAGACCGCCACGGCGCCATCGAGCACGCGCATCGAGCGCTCCACTTCCACCGTGAAGTCCACGTGGCCGGGGGTGTCGATGATGTTGATGCGGTGCTGGGCCCAGAAGCAAGTGGTGGCCGCGCTGGTGATGGTGATGCCGCGCTCCTGCTCCTGCTCCATCCAATCCATGACCGCAGCGCCCTCGTGCACTTCGCCGATCTTGTGGGTCCGACCGGTGAAGAAAAGGATGCGCTCCGTTAACGTCGTCTTGCCCGCATCAATATGGGCGCAGATTCCGATGTTGCGGGTCTTATCGAGGGCGTATTCGCGGGGCACGTCTGTCCTCTTCTACCAGCGGTAATGCGAGAAGGCCTTGTTCGCCTCGGCCATGCGGTGCGTGTCCTCACGCTTTTTGACCGCGGCACCCGCCTTCTTGAAGGCATCCATCAGCTCGCCGGCCAAGCGCTTCTGCATGGTCTTCTCGTTGCGCTCGCGCGCCGCGCTCAGCAGCCAGCGGATGGCCAGGGCGGTGCGGCGCTCGGGGCGCACGTCCACGGGGACCTGGTAGTTGGCGCCGCCGACGCGGCGGCTCTTCACTTCCACCATGGGCTTGATGTTATCAATGGCCAACTTGAACACATTGACCGGGTCCTCGCCCTTGACCTTCTCGGCGACCTCGTCCATCGAGCTGTAGAAGATCTTCTCAGCCGTGCTCTTCTTGCCGTGCTCCATCAGGCTGTTGACGAATCGGGTCACCAGCTTGTTGCCGAACTTGGGGTCCGGCAGGATCTCGCGCTTCGCTGCTGTGCGGCGACGGGGCATGTTCTCTCTCCTCTACTACTTCTTGGCCGGGGCGGCAGCGCCCGGCTTCGGCCGCTTCAGGCCATACTTGCTGCGGCTCTGCTTGCGGTTGGCGACGCCAGCCGTATCCAGGGAACCGCGCACGATGTGGTAACGCACGCCGGGCAAGTCCTTCACGCGACCGCCGCGGATCAGCACGATGCTGTGCTCTTGCAGATTGTGGCCTTCGCCCGGGATATAGGCGGTGACTTCGATGCCGTTCGTCAGGCGGACGCGGGCCACCTTGCGCAAGGCCGAGTTCGGCTTCTTCGGCGTCACGGTGTAAACGCGGGTGCAAACGCCGCGCTTCAGGGGCGAGCGCTTCAGCGCCGGCGCCGTGCTCTTGAAGCGGATCTTCGTGCGGCCCTTGCGGACGAGCTGGCTGATCGTGGGTGCCACTGGCTTGCTCCTACATGGTCTCAGGGCGGCGCTGTCGCCGCCCTTCCGAAGCTGCTTCCCTTGCCCGGCCAAACAAAAGGGCCCGCTTCTGCGGGCCCGTGACAAATCCATCTTGAACGCATCCAACTTTCAGATTACGGTCCAAACCGGATCACCACTGGCCTCCCCTCCTCGTTTTTCTGGGGGTGCAAAGGGAAAAAGAATATATAAAAAAGGGGGGGCTTCTGTCAATAAATTTATTCCAGCCACCCCTTTTATCTTCACCTTTGGGTAGTTCTCCTACCGGGACAGGACCTCTTGTCCCGGTAGGCGGAAAATAGAGCCTAGCTTTCGGCTGCCACCGTGGCCAGCTCGCGGGGCTCTTCGGGACGCTCCGTCGGCACTTCTTCGATCGGGGCGGGCTGATACATGGGCATGCCCGTTCCGGCCGAGATGAGATGCCCCATGATGACGTTCTCCTTCAGGCCCAGCAGGTCATCGACCTTGCCGCTGACCGCCGCCTCGGTGAGAACGCGGGTGGTCTCCTGGAAGGAGGCCGCCGAGATGAAGCTCTCGGTGCCCAGCGAGGCCTTGGTGATGCCCAAAAGGGTCGGCTTGGACGTGGACTTGGCGCGGCCCTCGCTCTCCATCTTCTTGTTCTCATCGGTCCAACGCAACCGGTCCACCTGCTGCCCGGGCAGGAACTCGGTGTCCCCGGGCTCGTCGACGACGATCTTGCGCAGCATCTGGCGGACGATCACCTCGATGTGCTTATCGTTGATGCCCACGCCCTGCAGGCGGTAGACCTCCTGCACCTTGTCCACCAGGTATTCCTGGACCTCGCCCACGCCCTTCACATCCAGGATGTCATGGGGATTCAGCGGGCCATCCGTCAGCTCCTCGCCCGCCAGCACACGGTCGCCTTCGCGCACGTTGATGTGCTTGCCCGCCGGGATCAGGTAATCGCGGCCCTCGCCGCCATCCGCCTTCACCACCAGCTTGCGCATGCCCTTGACGGTGCCGGCAAAGGCCACCGCGCCGTCGATCTCCGATAGCACAGCCGACATCTTGGGCTTGCGGGCCTCGAAGAGCTCGGCCACGCGCGGCAAGCCGCCGGTGATGTCGCGGGTCTTGCTGATCTCTCGGGGCAGCTTGGCCAGGATGTCGCCGGCCTTCACCGCCTGGCCGTTCTCGGCGCTCAGGTAGGCGCCCGAGGACACGCTGTAGGTGGCCACCACGGTGCCGTCAGGGGCCTTCACGGCCATGGCGGGGTGGCGGACCTCATCGCGGTTCTCGACGACCACGCGGCCGATCAGGCCCGTGCTCTCATCGGTCTTCTCGCGCATGGTCACGCCCTCGATGATGTCCTGGAACTCGAGGGTCCCGTCCACTTCGGTGAAGATGGGGACCGAGTATAGATCCCACGTGGCCGCGACTTGGCCGCTCTTGACCGTGTCGCCGTCCTTGACCTTCAGCACGGTGCCGTAAGGCAGGTTGTACTTCTCCTTTTCCACGCCCTTGTCGTCGAAGACCGCCAGCTCCGCGCTGCGGTTGAGCACCACCAGCTCGCCGTTGCGGTTCTTCACAGACTTCAGGTTGCTCAGCTTCAGCGTGCCCTTGAACTTCAGCTCGATGCGGCTCTGCTCCACCACGCGGCTGGCCGTGCCACCCACGTGGAAGGTGCGCAGGGTCAACTGGGTGCCGGGCTCGCCGATGGACTGCGCCGCGATGATGCCGACGGGCTCGCCCAGCTCCACCATCTTGTGGGAGGCCATGCTGGACCCGTAGCAGCTGGCGCAGACGCCGCGGCGGCACTCGCAGGTGAGCACCGAGCGGATCTTGATCTTCTCGATGCCTGCCTTGTCGATCTGCTCGGCGGCCTCTTCGGTGATCATCTGGCCGTTGCGCACGATCAGCGCGTCGGAGTTGGGGTCGACCACGTTGCCCTGGGCCACGCGTCCGATGATCCGGTCCTTCAGGACCTCGATGACCTCATTGCCTTCCTTGATGGCGCGGATGTAGATGCCCAGCTTCGTGCCGCAGTCATCCTCGTTGACGATGACGTCCTGGGCCACGTCCACCAAGCGGCGGGTCAGATAGCCGGCATCGGCGGTCTTCAAGGCCGTGTCGGCCAGGCCCTTGCGCGCGCCGTGCGTGGAGATGAAGTATTCCAGCACCGTGAGCCCCTCGCGGAAATTCGAGGTGATGGGGTTCTCGATGATCTCGCCGGTGGCGCCGGTGAGCTTCTGCTGCGGCTTGGCCATCAAGCCGCGCATGCCGGCCAGCTGGCGGATCTGCATCTTGGAGCCGCGGGCGCCGGAATCGGCCATCATGTAGATGGGGTTGAAGCCGGCCTTGTCGGCCTTGAGCTTCTCCATCATCACTTCGGCCAGCTCATCGGTGACGCGGGTCCAGATGTCGATGACCTTGTTGTAGCGCTCGCCGTCCGTGATGACGCCGCCCTGGTACTGCTCCTCGATCTCGCCCACTTCCACCTTGGCCTGGGCGATCATGGCGGTCTTCTCCTCGGGGATCTTCATATCCTCGATGGCCACCGTGAGCCCGCCGCGGGTGGCGAAGCGGAAGCCCAGGTCCTTCAGGTCGTCCAAGAACTTGACCGTCTCGTCCTGGGTCAATTTCTTGTGGATCTCGCCGACCAGCTTGCCCAGCTCCTTCTTGCTCATCACCTTGTTGTTGTAGCCCATCTTGGCGGGGATGATCTGGTTGAAGAACACGCGCCCGACGGTGGTCTCGATGCGCTTGCCCATCCAGCGGACCTTGATCTTGGTGTGCAGGCCGATCTCATTGTTGTCATAGGCCATGCGCACTTCTTCGGGGCCGAAGAACGCGCGGCCCTCGCCGGGGGCTCCGATGGCCTCCTTGGTGGCGTAGTAGCAGCCCAGCACGATGTCCTGGCTGGGCACCACGATGGGCTTGCCGGTGGCCATGTGGTTGATGTTGTGGGTCGACAGCATCAGCAGGCGCGACTCCAGCTGGGCCTCGGCCGACAGCGGGACGTGCACGGCCATCTGGTCGCCATCAAAGTCGGCGTTGAAGGCCGCGCAGACGAGCGGATGGATGCGGATGGCCTTGCCTTCCACCAGCACCGGCTGGAAAGCCTGGATGCCCTGGCGGTGCAGCGTCGGCGCGCGGTTCAACAGCACCGGATGGTCGACCAGGACCTCTTCCAGGATGTCCCAGACCTCGGGCTTGACCTTCTCGACCATCTTCTTGGCCGACTTGATGGTCTGCACGAAGCCGCGGTCCTCCAACTTCTTGATGATGAAGGGCTTGAACAGCTCCAACGCCATCTTCTTGGGCAGGCCGCACTGGTGCAGCTTCAGCTCGGGGCCCACCACGATGACGGAACGCCCGGAGTAATCGACGCGCTTGCCCAGCAGGTTCTGGCGGAAACGGCCCTGCTTGCCCTTGAGCATGTCGCTCAGGGACTTCAAGGGGCGGTTGCCCGGGCCCTTGACGGCGTGGCCTCGGCGGCCGTTGTCGAACAGCGCATCCACGGCCTCTTGCAGCATCCGCTTCTCATTGCGCACGATCACGCTGGGGGCTCGCAGCTCCATCAGCCGCTTCAGGCGGTTGTTGCGGTTGATCACGCGGCGGTACAGGTCATTGGCGTCGGACGTGGCGAAACGCCCGCCATCCAGCGGGACCAGGGGGCGCAGCTCGGGCGGGATCACCGGGACCGCGTCCAGCACCATCCACTCGGGGCGGTTGCCGCTCTTGCGGAAGGCCTCGACCACCTTCAGGCGCTTGACGATCTCCTTCTTCTTCTGCACCGAGGTGGTGGTGCGCAGGTCGGCGCGCAGCTGCTCGCCCAGCTTCACGCAATCCAGGCCGCGCAGCAGGTCCTTCACCGACTCGGCGCCCATCTTGGCCTTGAAGCTGCCCTCGCCGAACTGGTCGCGGTTGCGGCGGAATTCCTCTTCGGTCAGCAGCTGGCGGGCCTGCAGGGGCGTGTTGCCGCCGTCCAGGACCACGTAATTCTCGTAGTAAACGACGCGCTCGAGGTTGCGGGTGCTCATGTCCAGCAGGTAGCCGATGCGGCTGGGCACGCCCTTCAGGTACCAGATGTGGCAGACGGGGCTGGCCAGCTCGATGTGGCCCAGGCGCTCGCGGCGGACCTTGCTCAGCGTGACCTCCACGCCGCAGCGGTCGCACACCACGTTGCGGTGGCGGATGCGCTTGTACTTGCCGCAGGTGCACTCCCAGTCCTTGGTGGGCCCGAAGATGCGCTCGCAGAACAAGCCATCCTTTTCAGGCTTGAAGGTGCGGTAATTGATGGTCTCGGGCTTCTTCACTTCGCCCCGCGACCACTGGCGGATCTTCTCAGGCGAAGCCAGCGAGATCTTGATGGCGTCGAACTTCAGTTCTTTGGTCTCCAGGTCACGCATCGGTCGTTTCCTTGGATAAGGGCGCTTCAAAGTCTTGCGGTCAGCAGCGGCGCAGGGGGCCGGGGCCATTCCAGGGCCCCGGCCCGCGCGCGGTCTTAGTCGGGATGCTTGATCAGTTCGACGTCCAGGGCCAGGGCTTGCAGCTCCTTGACCAGCACGTTGAAGCTCTCCGGCACGCCGGGCTCAGGCGCGTTCTTGCCCTTGACGATGGCCTCGTAGATGCGGGTGCGGCCGGCGACGTCGTCGGACTTGACCGTCAGCAGCTCCTGCAGGGTGTAGGCCGCGCCATAGGCTTCCAGGGCCCAGACTTCCATCTCACCGAAGCGCTGGCCGCCGAACTGGGCTTTGCCGCCCAGGGGCTGCTGCGTGATGAGGCTGTAAGGGCCGATGGATCGCGCGTGGATCTTGTCGTCGACCAAGTGGGCTAGTTTCAGCATGTAGATGATGCCCACCGTGACTTCCTGGTCGAACGCCTCGCCGGTCTTGCCGTCGATGAGGCGGCTGCGGCCTGAGGTGGGCAAGCCCGCCTTGGCCAGCAGCTTCTGGATGTCGCTCTCCTTGGCGCCGTCGAAGACCGGGGTCTCCACGTAGATGCCCAGGCTGCGGGCGGCGTAGCCCAGCTGCGTCTCCAGGATCTGCCCCACGTTCATGCGCGAAGGCACGCCCAGGGGGTTGAGGACGATGTCGACGGGGGTGCCGTCGGACAGGTAAGGCAGGTCCTCGATGGGCACGATCTTGGACACCACGCCCTTGTTGCCGTGGCGGCCGGCCATCTTGTCGCCCACGCTGATCTTGCGCTTCTTGGCGATGTAGACCTTCACCAGCTTGATCACGCCCGGCGGCAGCTCGTCGCCCTTGCGGATCTTGGCGACCTCTTTCTCGCGCTCGATCATCAGGTCGGCTTTGCGGTCCTCAGCGATGGCCTTGACCCGCTCAATGGCCAAGCGGTTCTCCTCCTTGCTGCCCTTGCCGTCCTTCTCCAACGACTTCACGCTCTCGGCCGTGGTCTTATCGACCGCCTCCAGCAGCTTGTCGAACTTCTTCTCGACCTGCTTGACGAGCTCGTTCTCCTGCTTCTTGCTGACCTCTTCGCGGTCGTGGCGGGCGAAGACGCGCACGTCGATCACCTTGCCCTCGACGCCCGGGGGGGTCTTCAGGCTGGCGTCGCGGACGTCGCCGGCCTTCTCGCCGAAGATGGCGCGCAGCAGCTTCTCTTCCGGGGTCAGCTCGGTCTCGCCCTTGGGCGTGACCTTGCCGACCAGGATGTCGCCCGGGGCCACGTCGGCGCCGATGCGGACGATGCCGCTGTCATCCAGGTCCTTGAGGGCTTCCTCGCCCACGTTGGGGATGTCGCGGGTGATCTCTTCCTTGCCCAGCTTGGTGTCGCGGGCTTCCAGCTCGAACTCCTCGATGTGGATCGAGGTGAACACGTCCGCCGAGACCAGCTTCTCCGAGAGGATGATGGCATCCTCATAGTTGTAGCCGTTCCAGGGCATGAAGGCGACCAGCACGTTCTTGCCCAGGGCCAGCTCGCCCGAGCGGCTGGCGGGCCCGTCGGCGATGACCTGGCCCTTGCGGACCTTCTGGCCCTTGTGCACCTGCGGCTTCTGGTTCACCGAGGTGTCCTGGTTGCTGCGCTTGTACTTGGTCAGTTTGAAGGTGTCGAGCGTGCTGCGCACGGAGCTCTCGTCGCTCTTGTCGGCGGCGATGACGATCTTGGCGGCGTCGACGTACTCGACCACGCCGTCGCGCTTGGCCAGGATCACCGCGCCCGAGTCGTAGGCGCTGCGGAACTCCATGCCGGTGCCCACGAAGGGCGGGTCGGCTTGCAGCAGGGGCACCGCCTGGCGCTGCATGTTCGAGCCCATCAGCGCGCGGTTGGCGTCATCGTGCTCGAGGAACGGGATCAAGGCCGTGGCCACCGACACCAGCTGCTTCGGCGACACGTCCATGTAGTGCAAGTCCTCGATGGCCGTCATGGGGAAATCGCCCTTGTTGCGGGCCAGCACGAAGGCGTCCTTGAACTTGCCCTTCTCGTCCAAGGGTTGATTGGCCTGGGCGATGATGTAGTTGTCCTCCTCGTCAGCCGACAGGAAGTCGATCTTGTCGATGACGCGGCCCTTCTCCACCTTGCGGTAGGGCGTCTCGATGAAGCCGTACTCGTTGACGCGGGCGTAGGTGGACAGCGACACGATCAGGCCGATGTTGGGGCCTTCAGGCGTCTCAATGGGGCAGACGCGGCCGTAATGGGTGTGGTGCACGTCGCGCACTTCGAAGCCGGCGCGCTCACGGTTCAAGCCTCCGGGCCCCAAGGCGCTGAGGCGGCGCTTGTGGGTCAGGGCCGCCAGCGGATTCGTCTGATCCATGAACTGCGACAGCTGGCTGCTGCCGAAGAACTCGCGCACGCCGGCGGTGACCGGCTTGGCGTTGATCAGGTTGGCGGGCATAGCCTCTTCCATGTCCAGGATGGACATGCGCTCCTTGACGGCCTTCTCGATGCGCACCAGGCCCAGGCGGAACTGGTTCTCCAGCAGCTCGCCGGCCGAGCGGACGCGGCGGTTGCCCAGGTGATCGATGTCGTCCTTCTCGCCCTTGCCGTTGTTGAGCTGCAGCAGGTACTTCATGACCTCGACCAGGTCCTCCTTGGTCAGGACCCGCGTGCTCATGGGCACGTCCAGCTTCAGCTTCTTGTTCAGCTTGTAGCGGCCCACCTTGGCCAGGTCATAGCGCCGGGCGTTGAAGAACAGGTTCTCCCACAGGTTGCGCGCGCTCTCCAGCGTCGGCGGGTCGCCGGGGCGGAGCTTGCGGTACAGCTCCAGCAGGGCTTCCTCTTCGCCGCGAACGGCGTCCTTCTCCAGGGTGCGGCGCACGCTGCCGTAAAAATCCTGCTTGGGGATGACCAGGACCTCGACCTTCTTGACCTTGGCCTTCTCCAGCTTGAGCTGCAGCTCCTTGGTGACCTCGACGTTGGCGGGCGTCAGCACCTCGCCCGTGCGCGGGTCCACCACCTCGGCGGCGGTGATCCGGCCGGCCAGCTTGCCCTCGATCGGGAGGCTCTCCTTCTCGTAGAACACGCCCAGGATCTTCTCGTCGGAGTTGTAGCCCAGGCAGCGCATCATCAACGAAGCCAGGATCTTGCGCTTGCGGTCGATGCGGGCGTACAGCAGGTCATTGGCGTCGAATTCGAACTCCAGCCAGCTGCCGCGATAGGGGATCACGCGGGCGGTGAACAGGCGCTTGCCGCTGCTATGCACCTTGCCGTCGTCATCATCAAAGCTGACGCCCGGGCTGCGGTGCAGCTGGCTGACGATGACGCGCTCCGCGCCGTTGATGATGAAGGTGTTGCGGTCCGTCATCAGGGGCAGTTCGCAGAAGAAGACCTCCTGCTCGCGGATGTCCTTGATCTTCTTGACGCGGGTCTCGGCGTCCTCCTCCCGCACCACCAGCCGCAGGGTGACCTTCAGCGGCGCGGCGAAGGTCATGTCGCGCTCCTGGCAATCCTCCACGCTGTAGCGCGGCTCGCCGAAGCTATAGCCGGCGAACTCCAGGAAGCTGTTCTCGTTGCTGTCATAGATGGGGAACACGGAGCTGAACGCGGCCTGCAAGCCGACCTTCTTGCGGTCCTCCGGCAGGATGTCCTCTTGGAGGAACTCCTCATAGGACCGCTTTTGGAGCTCCATCAAATTGGGGAGCTCCATGATCTCGGGGATGCGGGAGAAACTCTCACGCTTGATCCGACCTTGGTCCGCGCCACGCGACATAAGCACTGCCTCCCCTTCGGGGTACGCTTGGAAAAGGCGCTGAGCACAAAGAGCCAGCAAGCAAAAGTTGGGCCAACCGCTGAAACAGGGGTTTCAGGGGGGCCGTCCTTTCGCGCTGACTAGGCGTGCGTCAAAGCTGTCCTTTTCATTCGGAAGTTGTTGAGGAACAAAGATTCTACCCTTTGGCAAGAAAATTAGTCAACAGCCAAACAGATTAAAATGTTGACTTCAAGGCCCGTTTTACTGCCAACACGCAAACCTTGGTCCCATACCGCGGGACGGATGGGCGCGCCTAACCCCCCATGGCGGCGCCCTCCTCAAAGCCAGAACGCAGCTCCGGCAGCTCCGGGCCGTCAAAGCCCCCGTCCCGGCAGACCGCCCGATACCAGGCGAAACTATCCTTGGGCGTGCGCCGGAAGCTCTGGTAGTCCACATGCACCAGGCCGAAGCGCTGGCTGTAGCCCAAGCCCCACTCGAAATTGTCCATCAACGACCAAACGTAATAGCCCCGCAGGTCGGCCCCGCCCTGGATGGCCCGCAGGCAATGGATCAGGTGGTCGCGGATGAAGGCGATGCGCTTCGGGTCATGCACGGCCCCATCCGCCGCGGGCGCGTCGGAGAGGCTGGAAGTGCCGTTCTCGGTGACATACAGGGGGATGCGGTAGCGGCGCCAGAACTGGGTGACCATGTTCTGCAAGCCCGGGGCGTATATCCCCCAGCCCGGGGAAATCGGCCATGGGGGCGCGTTCGGGTCGCGGAGCATGGGCGACCTCCAGGGGCCCCAGGCTGGGGTCGTCGATGACCCGCTCGGGGCAGTAGTAATTGATGCCCAGGAAATCGAGTCCCTGGTTGATCTGGGCCGCGTCGCCCGGCTCAACGTGGGGCGCGTCGGCGCCCCACAGGGCCATGACATCCGCCGGGTAGCCATCCTGGATCAGCGGCAGGGTCCACCAGTCATTGGTGCGGCGCCACAGGCGCTCGGCCGCAGCCACGTCCTGGGGGCGGTCCGTGCCCGGCCAGATGGGCGCGGGCGCGTAGACGATGCCGGCCTGGGCCCCCGGCTTGGCCAGGGCGCGGATCACCTGCATGCCGCGGCCATGGGCCAGCAGCACGTGGTGGATGGCCTGCAGCACGTCGCGCCGGCCCAATTTCAGGCCGGGCGCGTGCACGCCATGCTCGTAGCCGTGATGCACGAAGACCTGCGGCTCATTGAAGGTGGCCCAGAAGTCCACCCGGTCCCCCAAGCGCTTGAGCACCGCAGCGGCGTAGGCTTCGTAGGCCAGGGCGGTGTCGCGGTTGAGCCAACCGCCCTGCTCTTGCAGCGACTGGGGCAGGTCCCAATGGTAGAGGGTGGCGTTGGGCCGGATGCCGCGCGCCAACAGGCCGTCGACCAGGCGGTCGTAGAAGTCCAGGCCCTGGACGTTCACCGCGCCACGCCCGTCGGGGATCACCCGCGGCCAGGCCACCGAAAAACGGTAGCTGTCCACGCCCAGCTCCTGGAGCAGGCCCAGATCCTCCTGCCAGCGCTCATAATGGCGGCAGGCGTCGTGAGTGTCAGTGCCATCGGAGATGGCGCCGGGCTGGCGGCAGAAGGCCTCCCAGATGGAGTCCTTGCGGCCGTGGGCCTGCGTGGCGCCCTCTATCTGAGCGGCGGCCGTAGCGACCCCGAAGACAAAGCCCGGCGGAAAGGCATAGTTTTGAGTTGGCATGATGACTCTGGAGGAAGTATTTGAGAACGTTCTCATTATGCGGCGGAAGGGCCTTGGCGTCCAGAAATTAGCGATCCCTCCTCTCCGTACGCCTTCCAGTCGCTTGCTTTTTAGCGCCGAACGCAACTAATCCGCAATTAAATGTCATTAAATAACAAAGGTATTCCTGATTATGTTTTGTATCATGGTACGAAGTATCAATTAAACTTGATTTGAAAGCCCGGCCCGATATAATGAGAACGTTCTCAGTTTGGCAATGTCGCCCGCTTTGCGAGATCGCATGGACCTCCGCCTGCCATCGCTGTTGCGCCACGCCATCGCCGTGCTCGGCTTGAGCTGGGCCCTAGCCGCGCCATTGACGGCCGACACATTCCATCTGATCTCGCCCACCGCGGCAGGCTTCAGCCCCGCCGGCCAGACCCTGATCACCAATTCCCTGCCACCCGGAGGCGGCTTCAACCCGCTACTGACCCTGACCGGCACGCCTACCTATTGGTATGGGCCGCCCGTGAGCGGCTCCTTCGCCGCTGGCACCTGGGGCCTGATCATCTGGTCGGGCCCGCCGGGCTGCTCCTCCATGGTGACGGGTGAGATCGGCTACGCCAATACCGACGGCAGCGGCTATGTGAGCCTGGGCATCCAGAGCCTGGACTTCAATCAGGCCGGCAACCATCCCAACGGCTTCACCTTCACCGTGCCCTTCCTCAACCTGGTGAACAAGGTCCTGCGGGTCACGCTGACCCAGGGCCCCGGATGCGCCAACAACATCATCGTCTACAACGCCGGAGACTTTGACAGCCGCCTGGCCACGCCCGCCATGGGCCCCAACGGCACGGCCACCGTCTCCCCCACGGTGACCAACTCCCCCACGGCCACGGTCACGCCGGTGCCGCCGCTGGTGAAGAGCGTCAACGCCACGTCCGCCCTGGTCGGCGAGACGCTGACCTACACCATCAACTACAAGAACCCCAACCCGCCCGGCAACGCCTCTTGCGGCGACACCTTTGAAAGCGGCAACACCCAATGGCCTTCGGGTTGGAGCGCGCCCACCGGCGGCACGTGGTCCCTGGTGGCCGACAACAGCCCTTTCACCCCGCCAGCCGTGGGCTCCCAGGCCCTGGACGCCCAGACCGTGGGAGGCTACATGTACACCACCATCGGCTGCGCCAAAGCCGTCACCGACGGGCAGATCCAGGTGGACGCCAAGATCCTGACGGCGCTGGGGGAGATGACCATCCTGTGGCGGCAGAACGGCTCCTCCAGCTACCAGCTGCATGTCATCCAGGGCCCCGGCGGCGCCAACGTCAGCCTGCGCGTCATCACCAACGGCTCCTTCCAGGAGCTGGCCGTGGCCAGCGTGGCCATCAACCTGGGCCAATGGTACCGCCTGGCGCTTCAGGTCACCGGCTTCAACCTGGCGGGCTACGTCAACGGCGTGCAGGTCATCAGCGCCACCGACCCCAACACCACCTTCGCCTCGGGCAACGCCGGCCTGGAGATCGATGACACGCCCGGCAGCGGCATGCATGCAGAGTTCGACGATGTCCTGATCACCCAGTACCAGGCTGACTGGTACGGCGTGACGGTGACGGACACCCTGCCCAGCGGCTTGACCTACCTGGCCAACGGCTGCGGGGGCAGCGCCGTGGGCCAGGTGGTGAGCCTGCCGCTGGGCACCCTCACCGCCGGGACCAGCGGCAGTTGCAGCATCCTGGCGGTGGTCAACGCCTGCCCCGGGACCTTGGCCAACCAGGCCGACTTCCACGTGAATCTGCCGCTGCAGAACTACACCTCCAATAGCGTCAGCACCACCGTGTCCTGCGCCACGGCCACGCCCACGGTGACGCGCACGTCCAGCCCCACCCCCTCAGGCACGGCCACGCCCTCGGCCACACCCTCCGATTCACCCAGTCCCAGCCCATCGCGCACAGCCAGCCCCACGGCCACACCGTCGCCCTCGCGCACGGCGACGCCAAGCGCCTCGCCTTCGGCGACCCAGACGGCCACGCCCAGCCCCAGCCCCACCGCCACCCCTTCGGCCTCGCCCAGCCCCAGCCGAACCGCCACGCCCACGGCCACGCCCAGCCCAAGCCCGTCGTCCACGCCCAGCACCAGCCCCACGCTGACGCCCAGCCCCACCCGCACCGCCAGCCCCAGCGTCACAGCCACGCCCAGCGTCACGCCCATCGACAGCCCCACCACCACGCCCACCGCCTCGCCCAGCGCCACCGCCACGCCCACGGTCACGCTGACCGCCACAGCCAGCGACACGCCCAGCGACAGCCCCACGCCGACGGCGTCGTCCACGCCCACGGCCACGCCCAGCGTCACCCTGACCGCCACCGCCAGCGCCACGGCCAGCGCCAGCCCCAGCGAATCCCCCTCGTCCACGCCCAGCCCCACGGCTTCAGCCAGCCCCACATGCTCGCCCAGCCCCAGCGCCAGCCCCAGCAACACCCCCAGCCCCACCATCACGGCCACGCCGCGGCCCTACCCCGCCCAGCTGGACGTGTCGGTCTACAACAGCGCCGGCGAGCGGGTGCGCATCATTTACCAGGGGCCAGCGTCGAAGTACCCCAGCCAGGTGGCCTTGAGCCAGGGGGCCCTGATCCCAGGCCTCAGCGTGGTGACGCTGCAGATGGACAGCCAGCCGGCCCAGGGGCCTTTGGTGCTGGCTTGGGACGGATCCAACGACCAGGGACAGCCGGTCGCGTCGGGCAGCTACTACGTGAAGGTGGACGTCACCGACCCCTTCGGCCAGGTCAGCGCCTTCATCCTTCCGGTGCAGGCCCTGGGCGCGCCGGGCGCCGCGGCCTCGGCGCTGGACATCTACAACCCTGCCGGCGAGCGGGTGGCCAGCCTGCCGCTGTCGCCCAGCGCCGGGCTCAGCGACCTGAGCCTGCTCAACGCCGTGGTCGTGCCGGGCCAGGCGCCCGGCCTGCAAGTGGCCGTGCAATCCCTCAACGGCTTCTCCTACAGCCTGCACTGGAACGGCCTCAACAGCGCCGGCGCAGCGGTGGCTTCCGGCACTTACACCCTGCGCCCGCGGGCCGAGTCCGGCTCCACCACGGTCAAGACCCTGTCCTTCACCGTGCTGGACGCCCCCGCCACCGCCCCCCTGCCGCCGCTGCTGGCGCCCAACCCGGCCCCGGCCGGCGCCACCACCTTGCAAGTGCAGGCGCCCGCCAGCGGTCAGCCCTGGAGCGCCGACCTCTACAGCCTCTCCGGCGCGCGGATCCTGCACAGCAGCGCGCCGGCCGGCGTGGGCCTGGCCCTGCCGCTGGACCACTTCAGCGCCGGGCTCTACTTCGTGGAGGTGCGGACCCGCGATAGCCTGGGCCGGGCCTGGCGCTGGACGCTGAAGGCCGCCATCGTCCGCTAAGGGGTGGACCCTCCGACAAAGAAGAAGAGGAGGATGCCGCGCGGCATCCTCCTCTTCTTCTTTGTCGGGGCCTTGCATGCCAAGGGGCCTAGGCGCTCTCTCGCAAGACCAGCTCGGGCCTGAGCAGCTCGCGCACCGGCCCGATGGCGCCCTTGACCGCCGCATCGATGACGTCGCCGGCCCGCGCGCCCGCCTCGAAAAAGGGGTAGCGCACCGTGGTCAGGCCGGGGCTGCCGGCGCTGGCCACGGGGTTGTCGTCGAAGCCGGCCACCGCCAGGTCCCGCGGCACCTTCAGGCCGCGGCGCTGGGCGTCGTCGATGACGGCGCGGGCCATGGGATCGGTGGCGCAGAAGATGGCGGTCGGCCGCCGCGAAGCCGGCAAGGCTAGGAATCCGTCCAGCGTCGCCACGGCGAAGGCCGGCTCGAAGCTGCCGTGGCGGATCAGGTCCGCGTCCACCGGCAGGCTGAACTGGCGCAGGCCCTGCAGGTAGCCCTCGTAGCGGTCGCGGGCGTTGGCCGACAGCTCAAGCTCGCCGCCGATGTAGGCGATTCGCTTGTGGCCTTGGTCCCCCAGGTGGACCGTCATCTGGCGTGCGCCGTCGACGTTGTCCAGGTCCACGAAGCTCAGCTCCGGGTCCTGGGGGCGGTAGGACAAGAGCACCGCCGGCACATGCAGGCGCTTCAGCTCCTTCAGGCCTGCCTCGCGCGTGCGCGGGGCCAGCACCACCAGGCCGGCCAGCTGGGCGTCGTGGCAGAAGCGCAGGCACTCCTCGTTCTCGTCGAAGCGGCCCACGACATTCTGCAGCAGCAGACGCACGCTGGCGCGGTTGGCCGCGTCCAGCAGGCCGCCCAGGGCCTTGGAGTAGAAGTGGTCCATGGAGTTGGGCGTGTAGTACCAGAAGCTGAGGAATCCCCAGGTGTTCTTACGCCGCGACTTCAGTGCGCCCGCCATGGTATCGGGGTGGTAATTCAGCGATCTCACCGCCGCCATCACCCGCTCCCGATTGTCGGCGCTGACTGGTCCGCTGCCCGTGAGGGCACGCGAGACCGTGGACCGGTGGACCCCTGCGGCTTGTGCCACATCGTTGATATTGATGCGTTTCATGAATTCTCTGAAACAGTAGGCATTTTTGAGAACGTTCTCATATTATGGAATAAGCCTGGAAACAAAGCAAGTTATAAAAAAATGGGCTTGACGAAAAGGGTCGACTCACTATAATGAGAACGTTCTCAGTTTAGGCGCAACGCGGCGCCTCAACCCACTGCTGGGTGCCCCATGACACGAATCCTCCCGACGGCCCTGCTGCTGCCGGCCTTGGCCCTGGCCGGCAGCCTGAGCGCTGATCCCGCCCCGGCCGCGCCAGCGGCGCCCGCCACCAGCGTGCAAGTGCAGAGCCTGGAAGACCGCCTGCTGCACATGCAGGAATTGATGAATGAGATCGAGCTGCAGGCTGAGGACACCAAGGCCAGCCTGGACAAGGCCAAGCCCCAGCCCATCAGCTTTGGCCAGGGCCAATTGCTGCTTCAGGAAGCCCTTTATGGCCCCGACTTCAGCAGCGCCTTCGGCACCCAGGCCCTGCTGGGCTTCAACCTGGATCCCGTCGCCCAGGTGCACGGCAATTTTGATATTGAGCTGCTGGGCGCGGTGGCCCCCGACCGCCTGCTCCCCCAGCACGAGCTGATCGACCTGGGCACGGACAATGACCGGGTGATATTGAAGAAGAGCGAGATCCGCTTCGAGAACGACCAGGTCCTGCTGCGGGCCTTCCGCATGGTGCCCCACGCCGACTTTGTGGACGATGGCGACCTCTACTACCTCTTCCCCGCCGCCGACGACACCAACAAGTACTTCCGCCAGAGCGGCCGGGCCGTGCCCAACGGCTACGAGCTGCAATTGCGCGAAGGCTGGCTCAAGGGCCTGGACCTATGGGCCGGCGATGAGCTGATCTACGGCCTGCAGGCGCCCACGGCGGTCTTGCGCTATCGCAGCAAGCTGGGGCCCCTGGATGTGGCCGTCATGCTGCATTGGGACCAGGGCGACACCTCCACCACCAGGACCAACGACGACTCCCAGGAGGTCTGGATCCAGGCCCCCGTGGGCAACACCGGCCTGGCGCTGGGCCTGACGGTGGATTACAGCGGCGCCGACGTGGGCCAGACCTACCAAGTTGTGAAGCAGGTCGCTCCGGGCCAGGGCGACCAGGCCACCGGCTACGAGGTGGACAACGTCACCACCACGGCCGGCGACGCCACCGCCGCGGCCCTGCGCTTGGCGGGGCCGCACGCCATCCCCGGCGTCGAGGACTTGAGCCTGATGGCCCAGTACGACGGGATCCTGGCCGGCGACAAGACCATGGTGGACGGCTACCTCTCGTTCCGGCCCCAGAAATACACCTTGATCAGCTTCGGCGGCACCTGGCAGAAGCCGCTGACCAGCCTGAACCCCACCATCATCGTCGGCACCCCCGGCACCAACTTCGGCCCCCTGGCGGGCAGCGGGCCGCGGGCCTACAACGCCATCGGCGCCGTCACCCAGAACCCCTTCACCGGCGTCAATAACCGCGAGATGACCCAGGTGACGGCCGTGATCGAGTACAACCCGGGCCAGGGCTGGTTCTACAAGTACAAGCCCCGCCAGGTGGCGGACTGGAACTTCAACAGCGACCTGGACACCCCCCTATCCAACGGCCTGGGACTGAGGGCCTTCAACTATCCCACCGGCACGGACCGCATGTCCTACGTGGACAGCAGCGGCACGCTGGTGGGCGAGGGCGTCGGCGCCAGCGGCCTGCTCCCCACCAATGGCTGGCTCTGGGAGGCGTCCGACATCCTGGCATTCAAGCTCGGCTCGACCCATTGGTGGCTGGAGGCGGCCACCGGCGACCAGATCGCCGGCACCAGCCCCGATTTCAGCTCGCAGAACGTCTACGCCAACCAGTACTTCAGCAGCGCCATCAATATGCGCTGGACCCAATGGACGGCGGGCTTGGGCTACGCCGAGGATATCTACGGGCCCGACGATTGGTACCAGACCTTCGGCGTCATCATCGGCCACGACTACAAGGCCTCCCTATCATGGAAGCAGGGGGCCAGCGAGGTCAGCCTGAAGTACGAAGGCTGGCGCGACAAGGATCCCGACGCCTACCACTTCGTGGGCGCCAGCGTCCCGGCCACCCCCAACAGCCCCGCCTTCACCGCCAGCGCGCCGATTGACCAGTTGATGGTCAGCTACGCCCTGAACTTCTAGAGGCCGCCATGCGCAAACTGCTGACGATCCTGAGCCTGGGCCTGGCTTGCGCCGGCTGCGGCTCCGGCCCCCTGGGGCCGAACGAGCGCCAACTGCTGGCCCAGCAGACGCCGACCTACGCCCCCGGCAACCCGCCCAACCCCTGGTACCTGTACGACGACAGCCTGGAGCTGACGGGTTGGTGCAAGGGCGTGACGGTCTGGGGCGACTGGTGGTGGATGACCATCATCCCCTCCAGCGCCATCTCGCCATTCTCGGGAGCCCACTGCCTGCAGTTGACCTATGACAACACCAAGGCCATGCCTGCGGGACAATCCGACCAAGGCTGGGCGGGTTTCCTCCTGATCCAGGTGGCGAATGCGGGCGCGGAGGCCGGGACCCCTGGGACGGATATCTCCGCCGGCGGCTTCACCAAATGCAATTTCATGCTCCGGATGTCACGGGCCTGCACGGTGAGCTTCGCGGGCGACACCTTCCCCGGCACCCAGACCTTCAACGGCACCACCACTTGGCAGGCCTGCAGCATCCCCCTGAACGCGCCGGCCACTCAAACCGCCGTGAAGATCTTCCTACAAGTCAACAATCCGTCGGTCATGCCCACCGATGTCTTCATCGACGACTTGAGGTACCAGCAATGAAGCCGACCTACGCTATCGCCCTCCTGGCCCTGGCCGCCCGCCTGAGCGCCGGCCCGGTGCTGCAGCCCGCCAACATCGGCGCCGGCGCCGGCACCCCCGCGGGCGCTTCGGCCCATGCCTTCAGCCTGGCCGAGCCCGGCAGCAACTGGCTGCTGGACTACGCCAAATACGGCGTGATGAAGGAGGTGGGCACCCCCCACTACCATTACGACCTGACCGACGCCCGGGGCCTGGCCCAGGCCACCGGCGAGTCCATCTACCCCAACAACTACTCGCTGCAGCGCGACCCGGCCTTCCTGGCCATGAAGGCCAAGCTCAAGCTGCCCGATTCGGACAAGGGCCTCTTCGCCGACGACCCGACCCAGGCGCAGGCCAACGTCTTCCGCTGGGCTGCCTCCAAGCAGCCTGAGGGCGTGAAGCTCTGGTTCATCGGCGAGGCCTTCCGCGAAGCCGGCCTGTGGGTGGAGGCCCTCAAGGCCTACGACGCCCTGTTGGTGCACTTCCCGGAGACCACCCGCCTGGCGGACAGCGGGACCTGGGGCCTGGCCCTGGGCTCCACCGCCATCCAACGCATCAAACTGATCTGCCGCGAGCATCCCGAGCTGAACCTGGAACTGGTGGACGCCCAGGTGGACATCAAAGACCCCGGCCAGCTGGACGAAAAGGTGCTGGCGCTGAACCCCGGCCATTTCGTGGACCGGCGCCAGTTCAAGGCCCCCGACCTGGCCCAGATCGGCGTGCGCCAGATGAAAGGCACCGGGCGGGTGAAGCTGGTGGAGTACAACAACGGCCACTGGGGCTTCTACGTGGACAACAAGCCCTACTGGGTCAAGGGCCTGGCCTGGGGCCTGACCAAGATCGGCCAGAGCCCCGACCTGCAGAACGTCACCTCCTGGGAGCAGGGCAACGACCCGGAACCCTGGACCAAGACCTGGTGGGACAAGAACCGCAACAACGCCCACGACCCAGGCGAGGACGTGAATGACCTGGCGCTGCTGAAGGCCATGGGCATCAACACCCTGCGTATCTATTACGGCTGCCCCAACAAGGCCGCCCTGCGCAACCTATACAAGCAGGCCGGCATCCGGGTGATGATGGGCAACGCCTTCGGCGCCTACGCCCTGGACGCCGGCACCACCTGGGAGCAGGGCACCGACTACAGCAACCCGCGCCAGCAGGAATACATGCTCAACTCCGTGCGCAAGATGGTGATGGAGCACAAGGATGAGCCCTACCTGCTGGCCTACTGCCTGGGCAACGAGAACATCTATGGGGCGGCCAACAACTCGAACAAGTACCCGGCCACCTTCGCCCACCTGCTGCAGAAGGCCTGCAAGCTGATCCACCGCCTGGACCCTGACCACCCGGTGGTCTACTCCAACGGCGACCTGGCCTTCCTGGACGAGTTCGTGCGCCAGACCCCCGACCTGGACATCCTGGGTTGCAACGTCTACCGCGGCAAGGAGGGCGCCGGCGACCTTTACGAGCGCGTGAGCAAGGAGTACGACAAGCCGGTGCTGATCACCGAGTTCGGCGCCCCGGCCTTCAATAACGCGGTGCACGGCGAGGACGAACAGGCCCAGGCCGACTACATCGAGGGCAACCTGAAGGACATGGCTTACAACCGCGCCGGCGGCATGGGCGCAGGCAACGCCCTGGGCGGCTTCCTGTTCGAGTGGCAGGACGAATGGTGGAAGGCCGGCTCCACCAAGCCGCCCGACCAGCACGACCACAGCGGCGGCCAGGCTCCGGGGCCCTTCGTCGACGGCATGTTCCACGAGGAGTGGTTCGGCCTCACCAGCCAGGGCAACGGGAACGACTCGCCCAACATGCGCCAGCTGCGCAAGGCCTACTACACCGTGCAGAAGTACTGGCGCAACTAGTCCCACGCAAGGCCTCCGGGGTCGCTTGGCCCGGAAGACCTTGCGGCCATTTATGAGAACGTTCTCACTCGCTCTTGGCCAAGCCCATGCCCAACGCCCTTGAGAACGCCCGGCGCCAGCCGCGCTACGAGCTCATCCCCGGCAGCATCGCCGAATTCGCCATCCACGACTACGCCCGCGCCAAAGCCTTTGCCAGCTTCCTGCCGGGCATCGCCGGGCCCCTGGGCATCCCCCTGTGGTGCTATTACGTCAACCGCGGCCAAGCCGTGAGCGCCTTTGGCGTCCAGGACAAGGATGGGGCCATCCTTGAGTTCGAGCCGGCCAATAAGGCCTATGCCCAGACCCCCCTGACGGGCTTCCGCAGCTTCCTGCGCCTGGGGCTCCAAGCGGCCTTCTACGAGCCCTTTCAGGAGGACCAGGCGGGTCAGGCGCCCGGCCGCCGCACCCGCATGGTCGTCAGCCCCGCCGAGCTGCGCCTGGAGGAGGAGCACCCGGCCTTGGGCCTGAAGGTGCAGGTCCGCTACTTCACCCTGCCCCAGCGGCCCCTGGCGGCCCTGTGCCGCGAGGTGACGCTGGAGCGCATCGCGCCGGGCGCCGTGGACGTGGACTGGCTCGACGGCCTGCCACGGGTGGCGCCTTACGGCCTGGGCGACCTGCCGCGCAAGACCATGGGACGGACCATGGAAGCCTGGAGCCACGCCGAGGGCTTGGACGAAGGCCTGCCCTACCTGCGCCAGCGGGCGTCATCCGAGGACAAGGTGGAGGTGGATGCCGTCCAGGAAGGCCACTTCTTCTGCGGCTGGTCGCCCGCTTGGGGCCCCGCCACGCCGCTGGTGGACCCCGCCAGCATCTTCGGCCCCGACGGCGGCCTGGCCTTCCCCACCGCCTTTGCCGCTGGGGGCTTCACCCCAGGCGCGCAGCGCGTCGAGAACCGCAGCCCCTGCGCCTTCCTGCGCCTGCAAGGCTGGCTGGAGCCGGGACGCCCGGTACGCCTGCTGTCCGTCTATGGCCGGGCCGCCAGCCTGGCGGAGGCCCGTGCCTGCGCCCAGGAGCTGCGCCAGCCCGGCTCCTTTGACGCCTGGGCCGCCGAGAACCAGGCCTGCGTGCTGGAGGCTGCCGCGCCGGGCTGGATCGCCTCAGCCAGCCCGGCGCTGGATGGCTACGCCCTGCAGGGCTTCCTGGACAATGTCCTGCGGGGCGGCCTGGCCTGGCCGCTTCAGGACGGCGCCCGCCGGGCGGTGATCCACCTTTATTCACGCAAGCATGGCGACCTGGAGCGGGACTACAACGCCTTCAGCCTGATGCCCTCACCCTATTCGCAGGGCAACGGCGCCTTCCGCGACATCTGCCAGAACCGCCGCCGGGACGCCTGGGCCCTTCCCGAGGCCGGCGACCAGAGCCTGCGCAGCTTCGCCAACCTGCTACAACTCGACGGCCACAACCCCCTGGTCTTCCAGGGCCTGGACTATGCCTGGGCCGGCGGCGAGGAAGGGGCGCAACGCCTGCGGGAGCTGCTGCCGCCCGCTGACGCCACGGCCCTGCTCAATCGCCTGCAAAAGCCTTGCACGCCCCAGGACCTGCACCGCTTCTGCCGCGAGCGGGGCCTGGCCTCACCCGGCCTGCTCGGCGCCCTGGTGGCGGCCGTGCTGACCCGCTCCGAGGCCATGGAGCGGGCCGCGCCGGAGCACGGTTACTGGGCCGACCATGGCTACTACCTGACCGACCTGCTCCGGTCCCACGAGGCCCTGTACCCGGACCGGCTGGCGGCCCTGCTGCAGGACCCGGGCTTCACCTACTACGACAATCCCCTGGTGGTCCAGCCGCGCGCCGCCAAGTTGCGTCGGACGCCCCAAGGCTGGCGTCAGCGCGACGCGGTGGCCCCGGACGCCGAGAAGGCCGCCCTCATCGCCGGGCGCGCCTCCCAAGCGCACCGGGCCCGCAGCGACCATGGCCGGGGGCCGGTGTTCCGCGCCAGCCTGTGGGCCAAGCTGACCTGCTTCGCCGCCAACAAGCTGGCCGGCCTGGACCCTCGCGGCGTAGGCCTGGAGCTGGATGCCGAGAAGCCGGGCTGGAATGACGCCACCAACGGGCTGCCGGGCCTCTTCGGCTCGTCCACCAACGAGAGCATGGCACTGCTACGCCTGCTGCGCTGCCTGCGGCGCTGGCTGGCCGCGGCTCCCGTGGCGGTGGAGCTGCATGGCGAGCTGGACGCCTTCCTGCGGGGCCTGGCCGCCGCGCCCCAGGACCCGTGGGCCTTTTGGCAGGCGGCCGGCTGCCTGAAGGAGGACTACCGGCGCCTCACCCGGCTGGGCATGGATGGCCGACAGGTGGCCTGGGGCCCGGCCGAGCTGGAGGGCTTCCTGGCCCAAGCCCAGCGGCGCTTGGAGGCGGGCCTGGCCCTGGCCCGCCGGCCGGATGGGCTGATGCATACTTACTTCATCCATCAGCCCCAGGTCGAAGCCGGGCCCCAGGGGGCGCTGACGGTCCTGGGCTTCAGCGCCCAGGACCTGCCTCTGTTCTTGGAGGCCCAAGTGCACGCCCTGCGGCTGTGCGCGCCCGCCGAAGCCGCCGAGCTGGCCCGAGCGGTGGAGGCTTCCCCGCTCTATGACGCTGCCCTGGGCATGTTCAAGGTGAACGAACCCCTGGGGGCGGCGCCGATGGAGCTGGGCCGGCTGAAGGCCTTCACCCCCGGCTGGCTGGAGAATGAATCGGTCTTCATGCACATGCAGTTGAAGTACCTGCTGGAGCTGGCGCGCCAGGGCCTGTGGGACGACCTCTACCGTCATTTCTTCCGAGCCCTGCCGCCCTTTCAGGACCCGGCGCGTTACGGCCGCAGCGTCTTCGAGAACAGCAGTTTCATCGCCTCCTCGGCCAACCCGGATCCGGGCGTGCATGGCCAGGGCTTCGTGGCCCGGCTGTCGGGCAGCACCGTGGAAGCCTACGACCTGCTGCTGACGCTGGCCCTGGGCGCCCAGCCCTTCCGGCTGGGCCCGAACGGGCTGCTCTTCGAGCCCCAGCCACGCCTGCACGGCTCCCTATTCCTGCCGGGAGCCCGCCTCGTGCGGCCGCCCGGATGGGAGGCCGCCGATGCCCTGGCCCTGCCGGCGGGCGCCTTCGCCCTGCGCTGCTTCGGCCGCTGCGCGGTGGTGATCCATGGCCAGGCTGGCCGCCACGCCTACGGCCCCCATGGACTGGCCGTCACCGGCCTGCGCCTGCATGGCGGCGGCGCCGTGCTGGAGCGGGGCCCAAGCCTGGCCGACGACGAGGCCCGGCGCCTGCGTGCGGGCGCCTACACCCGCCTGGACATCCTGCTGGGTTGAACCCGCCCCGGCCTAAACCTTTTGGAGGCACCATGCCCCGCTTCAACCGATCCCTGCCCCTGGCCCTGGCCGCCCTGTTGGGCGTGGCCCTGGCCGCCTGCTCCAACCGGCCCCACGGGCCGGTCGTGAGATTCCGTTACTGGGGCGACACCGAGGAGGTCAAGATCATCGAAGGGCTGATCCACGATTTCGAGGCCGCCCATCCCGGCGTCAAGGTCAAGGAGGAGCGGAAGACCGCCGACGGGTCCTATAGCGACATCCTGCTGACCGAGTTCGCCGGCGGCAGCGCGCCGGACGTGATCTTCGCCGCCACCGACCAGTTCGACGTGCTGGCCGACGGCGGCAAGCTGATGGATCTGGAGCCCTGGTTGGCCAAGGAGCCAGGCCTGCACAAGTCCGACTACTACCCGGCCATGACCCGGCGCTTCAGCCTGAACGGCCACCTGATGCTGTTGCCCCGCGACATCGCCCCGATGGCCTGCGTGTACTACAACAAGGCCCTCTTCGACAAGGCCGGCTTGCCCTATCCCAAGGATGATTGGACCTGGGACGACCTGCGCTCCGACGCCCTGAAGCTGACGGCCTACCATCCTGACGGCACGCCCCAGCAATTGGGCTTCGCTGACGACTGGAACCTGGTGGACGCATGGATCCTCACCGGCGGCGGCTCGCACGTGGATGATTATGCCCACCCCACCCGCTTCACCTTCGCCGAGGGCGGCGCCCTGGAGGGCATCCTCTACCGCTGGCGGCTCTTGCAAGTGGACAAGGTCATGCCGTCGAGCTCGGACAACCAGACCCTCAACGGGGGGGCCAGCGCCCGCTTCATGAACGGGAGCCTGGCCATGTTCCACAGCGGGCTGTGGAAGACCCCCTCCTTCCGGCGCATCACGGCCTTCCCTTGGGATGTGGCGCCGTTCCCGCGCAAGGCGGGCGTGCAGCCACGCTACTGGAGCGGCGGCTCGGGCTACGCCATCCGCCAAGGGGTGACCGACCCGGCCTTGTGCTGGGAGCTGGTGAAGTTCATGGCCGGCCCCGAAGGCCAGACCCGCCTGGCGGCCACAGGCCTGGCCCAGCCGGCCCTGATGGCTTTGGCCAACAGCCCGGTGTTCCTGGACGGCCTGGACCCGAAGAACAAGCGCATGCTGCTGGCCTGCGCCGAGCACGCCCAGCCCAGCCCAGCCTGGAAGCCCTGGACCGAATTCGGGCGGACCGTGTGGGGCCCGCTGACCGACCCGATGTGGATCAAGGGCTACAGCGGCGACCCGGCCGCGCTGCTGCGCCAGGTCCAGGCCAAGGGGGATCAGGCCTACTTCCCCGAACCTTAGGGGCCCGAGCGGGGCGGGGGGGCGGGTCCAAAAGGGGTGGTCGCCGGAGGGCGTCCGCCCCCTTTTTCATCCTGCCAGGATGCGCTATGCTCTTGGGGACGGTGGCCCCCCTCCCGTTGCCACGCATCCAGTGGGGGGGCGATGCCTACGCCACCCCTGGAGGCCCCTTGTTACGATCCCGTTGGGCGCTATTCACCGCCCTAGCCCTCGGCGCCGCCGCCTGGCTCGCCATCCCCGCCTGCCGCCCTGCCGCTGACCCCCAGACCCTGCGCTTCCGCTTCTGGGGGGACACCGAGGAGATCAAGGTCATCCAGGGGCTGCTGACCCAGTTCGAGGCCGCCCACCCCGGCGTCCACATCAAGGCCGAGCGCAAGAATCCGGACGGCACCTATGCGGACGAGCTGCTGGCCGAATTCGCCGTCCATTCGGCCCCCGACGTGATGTTCCTCTCCACCGACAATGTGGACGTCGTCTCCAAGGGCTTCAAGCTGGCCGACCTGAACCGCTTCCTGGCCCAGGACCCCGACCTGAAGGCCTCGGACTACTACCAGGCCATCATCCGCCGCTTCACCCGCTCCAAACGCCTGGTGGCCCTGCCCCGCGACGTCGCCCCGGTGGCCTGCATCTATTACAACAAGGCCCTGTTCGACCAGGCCGGCCTGGCTTACCCCAAGGACGGCTGGACCTGGGACGACCTGCGGTCCGACGCCATCAAGCTGACCCACCGGGACGCTTCGGGCCAGCCCAGCCAGTTGGGCTTCGCCGACGATTGGAACCTGGTGGATGCTTGGATCCTCAGCAGCGGCGGCCGCCAGGTGGATGACTTCGCCGCCCCCACCCGCTTCACCTTCGCCGAGCGCAAGTCCCTCGACGGCATCCTGTTCCGCTGGAAGCTGATGCAGAAGGACCGGGTGATGCCCTCCAGCGAGGACGGCCAGGCCCTCAGCGGCGGCCCCGCCGTGCAGTTCGTGGCAGGCCATCTGGCCATGTTCCACAGCGGCTTGTGGAAGACGCCCTCCTTCCGCGCCATCCAGGGCTTCGACTGGGACGTGGCCCCCTTCCCCCGCAAGAAGGGCGTCAAACCCCGCTACTGGGGCGGCGGGTCCGGCTATGGCATCCGTGCCGACGCCGCCAATCCGGCCCTCTGCTGGGAGCTGGTGAAGTTCATGGCCGGCCCCATCGGCCAGGAACGCCTGGCGGCCTCCGGCTTGGCCCAGCCGGCCCTGCGGGCCATGGCCAAGAGCCCCGCCTTCTTGGACGGCCAAAAGCCGGCCAACAAGCGCATGCTGCTGGCTTGCGCCGAGCACATGCAAGCCAGCCCGGCCTGGACCCGCTGGACGGAGTTCGGCCGCACCGTGTGGGCGCCCATGACCGACCCGCTGTGGATCAAGGGCTACAGCGGCGACCCGGTGGCCTTGATCAAACAGGTCCAGGCCCAGGGCAACGAGCGCTTCTTCGGCATCCGGCCGCCCGCCGCCAAGGCCCGCAAGAAGAAACCCGCGCCCGCCCGCCGCAGCACCGGCTATCGCGGGCGCTGAGCGCGCAGCCCCCCGCAAAGAAAAAGGCCGCCCCGCGAGGGACGGCCTTTTTCTTTGCCCGAAGGCGTTGGGACTGTGACTACTTCACCTGCACGGTCGCGCCGCCGTCTTCCAGGCTCTTCTTGATCTTGGCGGCCTCGTCCTTGCTCACGCCTTCCTTCAGGGTCTTGGGGGCGCCGTCGACCAGGTCCTTGGCTTCCTTCAAGCCCAGGCCGGTCAGCTCGCGCACGACCTTGATGGCGGCGATCTTCTTGTCGGCGGGCACCGACACCAGCACCACGTCGAACTCGGTCTTCTCCTCGGCGGCGACCGCGCCGGCGCCAGCAGCGGCCACGGGGGCAGCGGCGGACACGCCGAACTTGGTCTCCAATTCCTTCACCAGGGCCGCGGCGTCCTTCAGGGTGAGCGCCTCGATCTCGGTGACCAACTGTTCAATGGTCAAAGCCATGGATTGCTCCTATCGATCCTGTATTGGTTTGATGGCCGGCCCCGCTTGGGGCGCAGCGCAGGCTTTGGTTCGGCTTACGCCGCGCCTTCGGCCGTCTTCTTCTCCACGATCGCGTTGATGACGCGGGCCAGGCCGGAAGCCGGGCCATTGATGGTGCGCAGCAGCATCGCGACGAGCTCTTCCTTGCTGGGCAGGCTGGCGAATGTCTGGACTTCGGCCGGATCAACGGCCTTGCCCTCCATCACGCCGCCCATCACCACCAGCTTGTCATTGTCCTTGGCGAACTTGGTCAGGACCTTGGCCGGGGCCAGGAAATCGCCCTTGGTGAAGGCGATCGCCGTGGGCCCCGTCAGGAACGGGTCCAGGCCATTGATGCCGGCGGCCTTGGCGGCGCGGATGGCCAGGGTATTCTTGACCACCTTCAGCGTCACGCCCGCCTCGCGGGAGGCCTTGCGCAGCTGGGTCACCTGCTCGGAATTGAGGCCCTTATTCTGGGTCACGATCACGGCAGTGGAACCGCGCAGCAGCTCGGTGAACTCCGCGATGGCTTTCTCTTTTTCTGCGGTAGGCATGCTTTGTTCTCACCTCCTTTAGGCGAAAAAAACGGGGCCTCCCGCATTTGCGAGAAGCCCCGTTGCATGCCACCAAGGCTTTCAGCCTTGTTTGCAGCCCGTTTGGCATCTCAGCAGGCCCCCTTTTAGGGGCTTAGCCCGCTTTCGCGGGACCGGCGGTCATAGACGCGGAGGACCGTTCAGATCGCTTGGATCTCCCCGGCAAAGCCGGGGAAAGTGCTACTTGGCGGTGCGAGCCACCAAGAACTGGTTCACGTCGAGCTTGGCGCCCACGCCCTGGGTCGAGGAGACGGACACGCTCTTCAGGTAGGTGCCCTTGGCTGTGGGCGGCTTGGCCTTGACCACGGTCTCCATCACGGCGCGCAGGTTGGCGTCCAGGGCGTCGGCGGTGAAGCTGGCCTTGCCGATGCGGGTGTGCAGCACGCCTTCGGCGTTGACCTTGAATTCGATCTTGCCGGCCTTGATCTCACGGATGGCCTTGGTCACGTCCACGGTCACCGTGCCCGTCTTCGGGTTCGGCATCAGGCCGCGGGGGCCCAGCACTTTGCCCAGCTTGCCGACTTCGCGCATCATGTCCGGGGTGGCCACGGCCACGTCGAAGTCCAACCAGCCCTTGGAGACCTTTTCCACCAGGTCCTCGGCGCCCACGATGTCCGCGCCAGCGTCCTTGGCTTCCTGCTCCTTGGCGCCCTTGGCGAACACGGCGATCCGGCGGGTCACGCCGCTGCCCGAGGGCAGCAGCACCACGCCGCGCACCTGCTGGTCGCTCTGCTTGGGGTCGACGCCCAGGTGCACGGCCACGGCCACGGTCTCGTCGAACTTGGCCTTGGCGCCCTGCTTGACCAGGTCCAGGCCGTCCTTGCTGGCGTAGAGCTTGTTCTTGTCGACCAGCGGGCTGGTCAGCTTCTGCTTCTTGGTCAGTGCCATTGTGGCTCCTTTAGGTGGTGTCCGGCCCCTTGGGGCCGGGGGGCGCTTTTGAGGGCTACCACCGGTTTGGGGATCCTTCCCCGAGATGGGGCGCGATGGGTCGCGCCCCTGCGCGGCGTTCGTCGGCGGGATCAGCCGATGACTTCGATGCCCATGGAACGCGCGGTGCCCGCGACCAGGCGCTTGGCGCCGGCCAGGTCCTTGGCGTTCAAGTCGGGCATCTTGGTCTTGGCGATCTCCTCGACCTGCTTGTCCGTGACCTTGCCCACCTTGGTCTTGTTGGGCACACCGCTGCCCTTGGTGATGCCGGCCGCCTTGATCAACAGGATGGCCGCAGGCGGCGTCTTGGTGACGAAGGTGAACGTGCGGTCTGTGTAGATGGTGATCAGGGCCGGGATGATCAGGCCCGAATCCTTCTGCGTCTTGGCGTTGAACGCCTTGCAGAATTCCATGATGTTCACGCCATGGGGGCCCAGGGCGGTACCCACCGGCGGGGCCGGATTGGCCAGGCCGGCCGGGATCTGGATCTTGACGATCGCTTTGACTTTCTTGGCCATGACAAATTCCTCTTTAGGTTAGGCTTCTTTTTCGACCTGGCCGAAATCCAGCTCCACGGGCGTGTTGCGCCCGAAGATGCTGACCATCACGCTGAGCTTGCCGCGCTCCAGGTTGATGCTCTCGACCTTGCCCGAGAAGGTGGCGAAGGGGCCTTCCATGACCTTGACCAAGTCGCCCTTTTCGAACTGCACCTTGATCGTGGGCCGCTCCTTGCTGCCCTTCATCTGGCCCAGGATGTTCTCCAGCTCGTTGGCTTCCAGCGGGGTGGGCGTGTTGCCCGTGCCCACGAACCCGGTCACCTTGGGCGTGTTGCGCACGGCGTACCAGCTCTCGTCATCCAGGTCCATTTCCACCAGGATGTAGCCGGGATAGAAGCGCTTCGAGGTGACCTTTTTCTTGCCGCCCTTGGCCTCGGTCACCTCTTCGGTGGGCACCAGCACCTGGAAGATCTTGTCGGCCAGGTTCATGGCCTTGATGCGGCTCTCCAGGTTGGTCTTGACCTTGTTCTCAAAGCCGGAATAGGTGTTCACCACATACCAGTGACGCGCCATGGCCGCCCTCCTAGTAGACGAGCTTCAACAGCCAATGGATACCCATGTCTTCCAGGTAGACCACCAGCATGAAGAGCACTGCCACGAACG
>Ga0302320_10004535_pt1 | contig 31522 bp, 29 predicted proteins | sample Bog_T0_3_FD_202130 | JGI IMG/M metagenome (GOLD analysis project Ga0302320, IMG submission 202130) | Peat permafrost microbial communities from Stordalen Mire near Abisko, Sweden - Bog_T0_3 | ecosystem: Environmental > Terrestrial > Soil > Wetlands > Peat | place: Sweden: Abisko, Stordalen Mire... | reverse complement strand
TGGGAATCGGCGGAAGTGACGTAGTGGGTTGCCACATACGTCGCCTCGACAGGGAGCCGCAGGCCGGGACACTCAACCGTCTTGCCGGCGATGTTCTGCGGCTCGCCGGCGGCAAGGGCCGTCGCCCATAGGAGGGAAGCGAGGCAGCTTGCGAATAGAGATATGCTTTTGCGCACAGGACACCCTCGCGCGCGCGCGGAAGGGATCTCCGACAGCGCTTCGTGGAAATCTTACTCGAGCGGCGCGTGGCCGCCGGAGTTGCGGTGCGTTCCCGCCCGCGATGCCGATGCATCGAGAGACGTCGGGTTGAGCGAGGGCGACTTCAACGGCCACCATCCGCAGTTCAAGAGACGCAGCACCGAAAGCTTGTCGATCTGCTGCTCGAGTACGTCACGCGAAAAATCGAGCGGAAACAAGCCGTCGTAGGCGCGGGCGAGACCCGTTCCGATATCGTCGGATTGCAGCGCTTCGCGAAGCTGCGAAATGATCCGGTCAAATCCCGGACGATAAAGGTCCAACAAGGCGGCGATGGTGCCGCCGAAGATGAAGGTGTTCCACAAGCCGCCCTCGTTGATCAGCTTGCGCGCGCGCCGTACGTCCGGTCTTTCGACAAATTCGTATACGCCGGTCGGCATGACCATGGAGCCGTGCCAGGGAACGATGTAGCCCAGTTGATCATGGGGCCCTTGCGGTATGGCACCCAATAGATAGACCGGCCGAGGCTCCTCGGCGATCCATTCGACCATCGACAGAAGAGAGTTCGTCATGACCTCTTCATCGTTGACGATATGGTCTGCGGGCAGGAACAACACCGCGGTCGACTCAGCGACATGGCTTTCGAGCAGCAGCAGCGCGAGCAATACTTCGTGGGCCGTTCCTTGGTGCTTGGGCTGAACGAAAAGATTGCGGATGCCGAGCTCTTGCAAAAAATTCTGGCGTCGATCGCCGCCAGGGGCCGCGATCACCGCCGCTATCCGGTCGAGTGAAGCCACCGTCGCGGCGCGGTGCGCCGAGGCGGTCAATGGATCGCGCGCATTCGCAACGCTGCGGTCCACGGCTCGCACCCCGCATTGCCGCGGCTCTTCTCGACTGGCCAAAAGGACACACCAAGGCTCGATCACGGAACTCCTCTTATTCACGCAAGGAAACACGCCAGCGCCATGTTACCCATCGCCGATGTCAGGCGGATGACGCGGCCTGCGCGGCGTTTTGCGAGCCGGAAAGATACCACGCGCTACGCTCCAATAATACCTCGGCCACGGGGCCATTTCGCGGCGGAAATAGTCGTTGCTTTTGTGCCATATTGACGGCATCGAACGCCCCCGAATATTTTGGCTGAACCGCCCCGCATGGCAATGCCTCCCACGTCACCGCTGCTCGGCCGCAGATATGTGCTGCCGGAACCGGTGTCGCAAACGCTCGAGCGGATATTCGACGAACCGGTTGCTCGAGTCGAGGTCATCGAGTATTCGCGCTATGCGCAAGCGCACCTCGGCATGTTCGCGACCACGCGCCCGAACCGGATCCTGCTCGCCGCCGGCGGCGACGAATTCGTTGCAAGTCCAGAAGTGCTTCTGCACGAGTATTTTCATGTGTTGCGCCAGTGGGGCACGGGGCGCATGACACGGTTGCGCTATTTGGTCGAGTCCGCCCGGCGCGGATACTGGGAGAATCGCTTCGAGCGGGAGGCGCGGGCGTTTGCGGCGGCCGCCGTCGAGGACTATGCGCGCTATTTGCAGGGCGCCTTGTCGCGTCGCCGCTTGCGCTCATAGCTGCGCACGGCGAACTGCAGGGATGCCGCATCGATCTTGAGAACCTCGCCGAACTGCGCCGCGGTCAATCCGCATTGCCTCGCATAAGATTCGCGGTCGCGCAAAAACAACGCGAGCTCCTGCGGGTCGCCGAACAATTTCGCCAGCAGGATTTCAAACGGATTGACCGTCATGCGGCATCCTCCAGTCCGGCCCGGCGACGCTGCGCGCGACCTTCGGCCATCGCCGTGCGCGTGTCGGCGATCTGTTCCAGCAAGGTGCCGAATTCGGGATAATACCCGTCGCGCTCGATGATCACCGTCAGAGACTGCGGGGCCCTGGCGGCGAGCCGCCGAAGCATGGCGTAGAGGATCGGCGGCGGATCGTGAACGTGATCATCGATCAATCGGCTCCGTCCGTCGGGGCCGTCCTCGCGGTGTCCGCCCGACAGATGCACGCTCGCGACTCGCTCGAGCGGCAATGCGTCCAGCATTGCGAACGGATCCAGCCCAAAGTTGCAAGCGTTTGCGTAAAGGTTGTGCAAATCCAGCAGCATGGCCGCGCCCGCCCCGCGCATGACGCGGCAAATGAATTCGGATTCCGACCAGCGGCTGCCCGGAGGAATCAGCAACGTCGCGATATTCTCCAGCTGCGGCAGCGAGCCGACGACCTCGCGTGCACGCGCGAGGTTGCGCATCGCGCCGTCGAGGGTCTGCGGCGCATACGGCGCGGCCGCCAGATGTCCGATCTCGACGCCGCCGGCCCGCACGAACGACAGGTGCTCCGACCAGTGATCCGGCTCGATCCGTTCCGCCAGTCGCGCCATTCGCTCCAAATGCGCGAGCGGCACCGGGACCGAGGAGGCAAGTCCCAACGATACGCCATGCAAGCTCAAGGGAATCTGGCGGGCGAGATCACGCAGCGCGGCGAGACGGCGGCGCGAAGCCGGCAATTCCCGCTCGGCGATCAGCTCGAGATGATCGATGCAATCAAGATGCAGGAATATCTGCGGCGCGAGTTCGTCGCGCCACGCGAGCCCCACACGGTCGCCGCTCCTCATCCTCCGCAGCCTCCGCCGCAACCCCCGCCGCAGCCACCGCCACCGCAACCGCTCGAGCCGCACGATCCGCCGCTGCTGCGATCGGCGGGCGGTTTCAGCATCTTGAGCGTCTCCTTGACCGCGATCGGCAGGGCGCCTGCCCCGAATACCGCGGCCAGCAGCGCCACCTCCTGGCCTTGCGTGCCGCGGCCTATACCGCGGGCCCGATGTTTCAAGCGCGCGAACAATTCCTGCAGTTGATCCAGGAGCCGCCGGCCGCGGCCGTTCATCCCCTGCCGCCGGACCCAGGTGGCCAGAAAAATCAGTACGATGACCTCCAACAGCAGAAACAAAAAGGGTGGACCGGAGAGCACAATGCGCAGCGCCGCCACGCCGCCGAATACCGCGATGCTCAACAGGTAATCGGTGGTGCGCCGTTCGTGCGGGACCCGCAGGTTCAGATTCTCGAGCGAGTCCTCGATGGCGCGACCTGCCGCACGCACCTCCGGATCCGCAAACACACCCGAAGGGTGCCGGCCGCTTTTGAAATAGCGAAACACGGCGACCTCGAGCGTGTTCGAAAGGTAGCCCTCGTTTTGAGCAAGCGCAGTGAGGCTGGTCCCATTCCTTTCGATGAATCCGCGATCGACCAAGACCATCACCAGCATGCGCACCGCCTCCTCGTACCCGCCGCGCAGGGTCGCGATCTGGATCGGGTCGGTGATGCGCGGCAGTGCCTCGAGATCATTCCCGTCCTGCATGCGCCGACGCAGCAGCGGAAACGCTGCCGCGCAAAACCCGAACGCCGCGAAGAACAGCAGGAACTCCGGGCCGGTCAGATTGAACGGAAACGGCCGCATCAGCCGAGTGCCGCGGCCAGCTGCCGCAATGACTCCGATAATTCCGTCAAACGCAGGATCAGTTTCCGTGCTGTCCCCGGCGCAAGGCGCAGATCGTCGCGTGCCTTGGAAAGGCTCTGCAGGACCTCGCTCCAGTCGCCCCCGAGTTCCGCGACGAGCGAATTGAGCGCCGCTTTCGGCGAGGGCGAACGAGCACCGCGAAGCTCCAGGATCGTCGCGGCACTGCGGCGCAACGGGGCGGCGGCATCCGCGATCAACGCGGGCAGGCTTTCCTCGCGCGCACTGCCGAGGGCATAAAGCGTACGCAGACGCAGCGTTTGGTTGAACAGCACCTGCTGCAGCCGCTGCAGCAGCAACGCACGGGGGATGGTCAGCTTCTCGAAGGGATCGCTGCCGTACAGCAGCACGCGTCGCTGTGCGATGTCGTCGAATTTTACCGAAAAGGACTCCGCGGCGAGCGGCAATTCCCCCGAGAGCAGGAACATCGGATGCAGCTCGACCGCGGCGGCCGCGTTCTGCAAAGGCTCGCCCACCCGGTCGATGCGTTGTGCGTCGAAGCGGCGCAGGATCACCAGCAGGTTGACGTCGGAACTCGCGCGCATGCGGCCTTCAGCCGCCGATCCAAACAGGATGAGGGCATCCAAGTCCTCGCCGAGGGACTCGAGCAGCGCTCCGGAAACCTGCGAGAGCCAGCTGCGGACCGCGGCAGGCAGGGCGTCGGGGATCCGGCTGTCAATCGTTGCATTCATGGCGTCACATCCTGCGTAAATCGCTCGACGTTGCCGGTCTTCATGTCTATATAGACGATTCGGCCGGCCGGTTCCATAGCGGCGGTCAACGGCTCACGGCTTGTCGCGTTCCTTTTGTCCGCGGGCCAACGTATACAGTATCGACGGCGTCTGTGAACTGGATGGACGCGCCCCCATCCGTGCCGCAACAATCCTCGCCATGGCGCGCGGATTTCACATCGAAAAATTGAGCGACGAATTCGGTCAGTACACCTTGGTCTTGAAATGCGGCGCTTGCGGGCACGAGCGGACCGCGGAGCCGCACACCCTCGGGCGGCTGTGCGGTTGGGACGCCCGATTGGACGATGTGGCCAAACGCATGCGCTGTTCGAAGTGCGGCGCGAAGCAGTGCACGTTCCGCGCATTCCCGCCGACAAAACCGCGGGGATATACGTCGCTGCCCAAGTAGCGGCCGCCCTGCGGTAGAATCAATCCATGTGCTATTCCGCGCAAGTTCGGCAGGTGGTTCGCAAGCTCTATCGCGAGTTGGGCATCCGGCTCGATTACACGGAGGCGGAGACGCTGTTCATGCGCCGCCTGGATGATCCGACTCTGAACATCTCGCGGGGATTCGAGGAGAACTTCGACCATCCGGCGAACGATCAAGAGCGCCGCATCAAGGCCGCCATCGATGAATACCGCAGTCGGGCGGCGACGAAGTTCGAGAGCGACCTCTTCGCTCAGAAGACGCGCCTCGTGAACGCGGAGCGGTCGCTCAAGGACAAAGAAACCAAGAAGGCGCGCGAGGAGGTGCGGATCGCCACCAACAAGATCGCCGCTTTCACCGAAAAGCTGGCGGACCTTCGCCGCAGCGACACGATCGCGCGCGACAACCGGATTTTTCCGATGGTCTACGCCGGGGTGATCGTGAAGGAGGGGTCGCAGAACCTGCTCACGCCGATGCGCTATTTCTGTCGGCCGGCTGGGAAGCCCGCGTTCATCGATCGGAAGTTTCCGGGGTTGTACAACGCGCGGCGCGACAATTTGGAGAAATTCTGGGGCGAACAGTTCGGCCACCACCATGCACTCATGGTGGTGGACAGCTTCTACGAGAACGTCCGGCTCCATGCCATGGAACACCGCGAGCTGCGCGAGGGCGAACAGGAACAAAACGTGGTGCTGCAGTTCACGCCCGAACCGGCGCAGCCCATGCTGATCGCCTGCCTGTGGTCGCACTGGACCGATCCGAGGGAGCCTGATTTGAAGGGGTTTGCGGCGATCACCGACGAGCCGCCGGCCGATGTGGCCGCCGCCGGCCATGACCGGTGCATCATCAATCTCAAGCCCGAACACGTCGAGGCCTGGTTGACGCCGGAGAAACGGAGTAAAGAGGAGCTGCAGGCCATCCTCTCGGATCGCGCGGTGCCCGTATTCCAGCATGCCCTGGCGGCGTGAGGCGGGTGTAACGAATCGGTTGTCGGATTCACTATCCCGATGAGCCGCTTCGACCGTCACGTTTCTCGAGGGCGGCGCTTCGAATCAGGGAGTCACGATGAACGAAATCTCCGCCCGCACCCGCGCCTCCGGGTGGCTTCCGGCCGCCATCGTAACGCTGCTCGCCAGTGCCAGCGCCTCCGCTCAGATCCTCCAAAGCAGCCGAGCGCCGAGCCAGACGCCTCCGCAGGTACTCGACGGCACCGCGGCGATCGCCCAACATTACGATTCGACCCGCCCGCTTCGATTGACGATTGCCCTGAAACCCCCGCATCTTGACCAGGAGCGGCGGCTGATCGACCAGCTGCACGACAAGAAGTCGCCCCAATTCCACAAGTTTCTGACGCCCGAGCAGTGGGACTTGCGGTTCGCGCCGGCGGCCGAAGATGAACAGGCGGTCGTAACGTGGGCTCAAAGCCGGGGACTCACCGTTACCCATCGGTACGCCGACCGACTGCTGGTGGACGTCGAGGCGCCGGCCGCAACCATCGAAAAAGCGCTCAACGTCACGCTCAACAGCTATCGGATGGGGGCGCAAACGTATTTCTCCAACGATCGCGATCCGCAAATGCCGGGCGAACTTGCCGGCACGGTGCAGGCGATTCTCGGACTCAATTCATTCCTGCAGATGCGCCCGGCCATATCGGGTACGCACGCACGGACGCTCTCGCGGCCGGACTACGTGTCCGGACCGGTCGTCGGTGCGCAAAAGTCCCGGCAGGGAAATGGCAGCGCGCAGTTGCTCAAGCAGGCGATGCAGCAGCCGGGCGCCCGCGCGTCCGCCGGCGGACCGCAGATCACCGATGGCGGCTACGATCCGACGGATCTCTACAGCAGTCAGGCCTATGATTACGCAGCGCTCGGGAATCTCGGGCATTGCTGCAATCCGCAGAACAGCTCCACGGGCTCTCCGCCCGAGTCGTCGATTGCCATCGCCTCCTACGGCGACGTGGATTTCAACGACATCGCCGCCTTTCACGATCAATATCCGTATCTGGCGTGGAACCTGTCGAAGGTCGCCATCGATGGCGGCTACACCTGCCAGAATTCGCCGGGAAATCCGGACGACAATTGCATCGAAGCGACCCTCGACACGGAATGGTCGCTCGCCATGTCCAACAGCTTCGGCGCCGCGAACGACACGTCGCACATCTGGATCTATGAAGGCGCCAACTTCTCCGACATCGCCGATGTCTACAATCAGATGGTGACCGACGGTGTTGCCAGGGTTACGACCACCAGTTGGGGATGCGAGGAGTTCGCCTGCTTCAGTGGTCCGACGATGAGTGCGTTGGACGGGATCTTCTCGAAAATGGTGGGCCAGGGCTGGACACTGATCGCGGCCTCCGGCGACAACGGCGCGGCGGCCGGCTGCGGAGATGCCGACGCCGTGGATTTTCCGGCCACCGATCCGAACGTCATTGCGGCCGGCGGAACGTCGCTGTCGCTCGCTGAAGGTCCGGTCTATGAAAGCGAGTATGCCTGGTCGGGGTTGTTCTACCCGGGCGCCTGCGCCTCCAACAACGGCGGAAGCACCGGCGGATTCAGCGATTACTTCACGGTTGCGCCCTATCAGGCCATCCTCGCCTTCGCCAGCCGGTCGGTGCCGGATATCTCGCTGAACGCCGACCCCGCGCACGGCCAGAATGTCTATGACGCGGCGGCCGGCGGGCTCGTCGCCTACGGCGGCACCAGCATCGCGGCGCCGGAACTGGCGGGCTTTTTCGCCCAGGAGAATGCCTATGCGCTCAGCATGGGCAACGTCTGCGGGTCATCCGGCACCGCCGCGTGTGCGCCGATCGGCAATGCGAACTACTATCTGTACGATGAATGGCCTGGCGTTCCGCCGAGCGCGCAGGCGGCGCACTTTCCTTATTACAGCATCACGAGCGGGTGCAACAGCAACGATGTGACCGTGCAATTCGACCTCGGTTACTACTGCGCGGTGTCCGGATTCAGCCAGGTGACGGGCTGGGGATCGGCGAACATGTTGCAGCTCGCGTGGGCGATGAATTGGTACATCTCGGGATCTGACGGCGCCCCGTCGATCGCCTTCGGCGGGCCGGCCATCAACACCTGGTATAACACCGATCAGCTCGTGGATTGGGATGTCATCGACAACGTCGGCGACGTGGGCGGATCGCCCACCGGGATAGCGGGCTTCACCCAAGGCTGGGATTCGATTCCGACCGATTCCACCTCCGAGGCGACGCCGGGCACCGGCGATTCTTTCTACAGTGGACCCCAGCATGTGAATGCAACATTCGGGTGCACCGACTTGAGCGGCGCCTTGTGCGCCGGCGGCGTCAGCCAGGGGTGCCACACCGTTTACGTCGAGGCCTGGAACAACATGGGTATCCCGTCCGGGGTGCAGAGTTATGGCCCGATCTGCTATGACACCGTCCCTCCGGTCACCACCCTCGCGCTCGGCGGAACGTTGAATGGGCCCCTCTATATTTCTCCGGTGACGGTCCGGCTCTCCGCGACGGACGGCGGGAGCGGCGTCAAGGCAATCTATTATCAACTCGATGGCGGCTCGTCGACCGGCTACAGCGCGCCGTTCACGGTGGGCACGACCGGCAGCCACACGCTCGCGTACTACAGTGTCGATGTTGCGGGCAACAAGAGCAGCGTCGGGCACGCGGGCGTCCTCATCAACTCTCCGACGTCGACCGCGCTTGCGGCGAGCGTGAGTTCGACGACCTACGGAGGCAGCGTCACGTTGACTGCGACCGTCGCGGCAAAATTTGGCGCACCTCCCGCGGGAGCCGTGACGTTCCGGGATGGGGCTGCGGTACTTGGCACGGCAACGGTGTCGGGCGGCGCGGCGGTGCTCCACACCACGGCTTTGAGCGTCGGCTCGAACTCGCTCACGGCCGTATACACAGGATCGGGAAGCGACGAGCCGAGCACCTCGGCCGCTATCATCGAAAAAGTGTCGCAGGCGAGTTCCGCCACCACGCTCGTCTCCTCGCTCAATCCATCGCCGTATGACAAGCCGGTGACCTTGACGGCGACGGTCAAATCGACCGCCGGGGCCGTGCCGAGCGGAGCGGTTACGTTCAAGCAGGGTGCAACCACCCTCGGGACGGCAGCTTTGACGGCCGGAAAGGCGACTTTCACCGATGCCGCCTTGGCGGTCGGGGGCCATGGACTCACGGCCGTTTACGCGGGAAATGCCGACTATCTCGGCAGCACCTCCGCCGCGTTGATACAGACCGTCGGGATGGCTGCCAGCACGACGACTCTCGTGTCTTCTTTGAATCCGTCGACTTTCGATGATTCCGTGACCTTCACGGCCGTGGTCAAATCCGCTACCGCGGGCACGCCGACCGGCACGGTCACGTTCTACAGCGGACCGACTGCGCTGGGCACGGCGGCGCTGGTTGCCGGCTCGGCGACTTTCCACACCGCTGCGCTGACGGTCGGTGGTCACTCGATGACGGCGAAGTACGGCGGCAGCACGGACTATGACCCCGGCACGTCCGCCGCCCTCGTGCAGACCGTTGAACCGGCTGCAACGACCACGACACTCTCTTCGTCGCTCAATCCGTCCACCAGCGGCACCGCGGTGACGCTGACCGCCGTGGTCAAATCTTCCGTGGGCACTCCGAGCGGATCGGTCAGCTTCATGGAAGGATCCGCCAAAATCGGCAGCGGACTCCTCAGCGGCGGAAAAGCGCTGCTGACGACCCGCACCCTGGCGGCCGGAACCGATACGATCACGGCCGTTTATGCCGGGGCGCTGGATTTCGCGGCCAGCACGTCCGCCGCGCTGTCCGAGAGGGTCAATCCCTAGCGGCGTGAGCGCGGCTGAGATATCGAAGCCGCAACAGGGCTGTGCCATTATCCTATCGGTCGCTCACCGGCCATTACGAGTAGGAGAACCGCCATGCCCCTGAATCACTTCGTCACGTTGGGTCATTCCGGACTGCGCGTCAGTCCCTTTTGTCTGGGAGCCATGACCTTCGGGCAGGACTGGGGCTTTGGCTCGACTCCCGAAGAATCCGCCGAAATCCTCGATCGATACTTCGACCTGGGCGGAAACTTCATCGACACCGCCAACGTATACACCAAGGGCCATTCCGAAAAAATCATCGGCGAACATCTCGGAAAGTCCGCGGGCAGGCGGCAGCGCAGCGTGATTGCCACGAAGTTCTTCGGCTCGATGCTGACCGGAGACCCCAATTCCGGCGGATCGGGGCGCAAAGCCGTTGCTGCCGCTTGCGAGGAATCGCTGCGGCGGCTTCAAACCGATTACATCGATCTGTATTGGATGCACTGCTGGGACAAGAACACGCCGATCGAGGAAACCATGAGGGCTCTGGACGATCTGGTGGCCGCCGGAAAAGTTCGGTACATCGGCTTTTCGGATACGCCCGCCTGGAAGGCGCTGGAGGCGCAAATGATCGCGAAGTTTCGGGGGTGGACACCGCTCATTGCGCTGCAGCTCGAGTACTCGCTCCTCGAGCGCACGATCGAGGGAGAACTCGTGCCCATGGCGCTCGAACACGGCCTGGGAATCACGCCGTGGTCGCCGCTCAAATCGGGGGTTTTGAGCGGCAAATACACCCGCGCGAACGCCGGGAATGTGAAGACCGACCGCGGCGAGTGGGCCACCTCCGCGCTGACCGAAAAAGCCTACACCGTCATCGACGAGCTCGGTGCGATCGCGAAAGACCTTGAATCGACGCCCGCACGCGTCGCGCTCTCCTGGTTGCAGAGTCGTCCCGGCGTAGCATCCACCATCATTGGGGCGCGCACCCTGAAGCAGCTCGAGGATAACCTCGCGGCACTCGAGGTGAAACTCAAGCCCGAGCACGCCGACCGTCTGACCGCACTCACCAAGCCGGCACTGAACTTTCCCTACGATTTTCTGACCAGAGCGGGAACGTTCTCCAGCAGCGGTACCACGGTCAACGGCATGGCCGCCGGAGTCAATCCGCTTGCTCCGACCAATGAGAGCGATCGCTACTGATAAAGAAGACGTCATCGCGAGAAGTCGTAGGCGCCGTCCTAGGACCGATGCGCCCAAGGGCCGATGGCATCGAAGGCGTCGGGGTGAGATCGTCGTCCCATGATTCGACGCGCGTTGCTATTGATCACGATTGCGGCAATTTATCTGGCGATCAAGCAGTCGGGCAAGAATAGACAGCGGGCGGACGATCACGCCTCCGAGGCGCAGTGGGCCAACGAAGGCGGAGCGAACTCGCCCGGGACGGTTTGACGGTCATGGCAGCGATGACCCACCCGACGCAGGGGCCGGAAGAGCCGGTACCCGTTCCCGGCGGAGATGTGCGTGAGCCTCCGGTACCGGCAGAGCGGGAAGAAGAGCGGCTGCCGGGAAACGACGAGCTTCGAGATCCCGAGGACGGTGGCGGCAAAATCAAGAAGAGGCTTTGAAGAGCCGAAACGGGGTGAAGATCATGAAAATAGTGTTCGGCTTACTGACCGCTTTTTGGATGTTGTCCGGCTGCGCGAGCAATGTCTCGCACGATGACAGCCCCGGCGCGAACAATCGCGACCCGAGGACAGGCTTGTGTGACGACGCGAGGCCGCCGCCCTGCGGCGGTGTCAAAGACTAAAAAACGTTCGCTGCGTATCGCTTTGGTGGAAAGCCGTGACGCTGCGCCTGCCGGCTACTTATTTTGGACGCGAACGCACCCTGGCTCTTTAGGGTAGGCTACCGGAAAATCCTCAGACAGCCGCCGATGACGTGAGGGTCGCGTCACGGCAACTCCGGATCGAGGTGTAGAACATGCAGATCACCCGGCGCGGCATCCTGGCACGAATTGGCCTCCTGGTCGGGGCGAGTGGAATTCTCCCCAGCTTGACTCGCGGCGGCGTTCCCGCAGGCCCCTCGAGCGCGCACTCCGAGGCTGCGGAATTGATTCGCGACGCGCTTGTCTGGGACGATCACTCGGGATTTGACCCGGTAGCGGACTATGATCTCGAGCATCTCGAGGACTGGCGCCAGGCTGGGGTCAATTATCTGTCCATCGATGTGGGATACGATGTGATCGACTGGGAACGGGCGATCAAGAACCTGGGTGCCTACATCACCTGGCTCGAGCAACGGCCCGACAGGTTCCTGCTCGTACGGCGCGTCGACGACGTGCTGGACGCGAAGAAGACCGGCCGCCTCGCGATCACGTTCGACCTGGAGGGAATGAATGCGCTCAACGGCGACTCCTCGCTTGTGGCGCTGTACTACCGGCTGGGGGTGCGCCAGATGCTCACCGCCTACAATAAGAACAACCTCGCGGGCGGAGGCTGCCACGACAAAGATACCGGGCTCACGGCCTTCGGCAGGCGGGTGATCGCCGAGATGAGCCGCGTCGGCATGCTGGTGGACTGTTCTCACACGGGCTACCGGACCACCATGGACATCATGGAGGCGGCCACTCAACCCGTGATTTTCTCCCACTCCAATCCAAAGACCCTGCGATCGCACGGGCGCAACATCACCGATGATCAGATCCGCGCCTGCGCCAAGACCGGCGGCGTGATTGGGGTGACCGGACTTGGGTATTTTTTACCCGATCGCGCGTCGTCTGCGATTGCGGTCGCCGACTGTGTCGCCTACGTGCGCGATCTCGTCGGCGTCGATCACGTGGGCCTCGGCCTCGACTACACGCCGCCGGATCCAAAGGATGTGGAGAATGCAGATCTCAACTCCCACCCGGATTTCTGGCCGCCGGCCGAATACGCAGCACCGTGGCCCATGAAGGATGCTCCTCCGGGCGTGTTCGCGCAGCTCGCGGCATTGCTGGCGCAGCGCGGATGGTCGAGCGGCGACGTGCGCAAAGTCCTTGGAGAGAATTTCCTTCGCGTTGCGCGAGCGGTGTGGAAGTAGACGATGGGTGGGCAAGCAATTGCCGATTGCCGAGATCGCGCGGTGCAGAGTCGTGTTCGCCGATTCTATTTCGCCTTCGGATAAGGTGTTCCGTCGCGGTGGGTGTAGCCGCCGGCGTCGGCGAGCATATCGATATCCGGATATGTGCACCGGTCTTGCCCGTCGGACGTACCGATTTCGAGCACTCGCGCGGGCCTGTCCGACTTGTTCACCAAATGGTGACCGTCGGGATCGCCCTTCCTGAAGGCGGCGCAGTCGCCGGCGTGCAATATTTCTTCGCCGGCGTCGGTTACCAGGGTCAGCTCACCATCGAGCACCCAGACGAATTCGTCCTCATGGCTATGCCAGTGACGTTGACTGGACCAAGCGCCCGCTTCAATGACTGTCACGTTCACGCCGAATTGCGTCAGGCCGGCAAAACGTGCCAAGCGTTGACAGGATTGCGCGATGCACGGCTCATCGAAGGGACGTGGATAGGAACCGCCTGACTCCGCGGGCACGGTGGATATGTCGATTTTCTTCATAACGTCGAATCCCTGGACTTGAGTGTCACGGACCTTACAAGCTCAAGACCTGGCACCGCCAAGCTGATTGTTCGGCATTCTGATGTCGAATCGATGACACGCGCAAGTGACGGGCGTGCGCGACGAGTCCTTCACCGACTGCTCCTGGTTCCGCCCGATGATTGACCGCAATCGGGACGATGGTCGGGCGCTTCTCGGCCAACGGACTAAACCGCTCGCGCGGTAGGGGTGGTTTTTATCCGGCGTCGGAGAGGCTGACCGCTGAGTTTCTGTTTCGTAAGTTGCGAAGTGAGGCATTCCGCCTCGTTCGCAACCCGGAGCAGAGCCATGAACGATTCCCCTCGAGAGATTTCCCCGCTGCGTCAACGGATGCTGGAGGACATGCGACTGCGCAAGCTCGCACCCCACACGCAGGCGGGTTATGTGCGTGCAGTTCGCAAGCTGGCAGTCTACCTGCGCCGACCGCCGGATACCGCAACGGTCGAGGATCTGCGCAACTTCCAGTTGCACTTGGTCGATCAAGGCACCTCGCCGATTACCCTCAACGCCACGATCACGGGGCTCAAGTTTTTCTTCGACGTGACGCTCGACCGCGCCGAGCTGATGTCGAAGATGAAGCCGGTCTTTGTGCCGCGCACGCTGCCGGTCGTGTTGAGCCGAGAGGAGGTCAGTTCGCTCATCGCGGCGACCAAGAACTTGAAGCATCAGACTGCTCTCTCGGTTGCCTATGGTGCCGGACTTCGCGCCAACGAAGTTATCTCGCTGAAGGTCGGAGACGTCGATAGCACGCGCATGACGCTGCGTATCCAGCAAGGCAAGGGCGGCAAAGATCGCTACGCCATGCTCTCGCCGGTGATGCTCGAGCGGCTGCGCACGTGGTGGCGAGTCGCCCGCGCCCAAGGCAAGATGCTCGACGGTGGTTGGCTGTTCCCGGGACTGAACCCCGTTGAGCCTCTGACCGCCCGTCAACTGAACCGCGCCGTGCACGAGGCCAGGCTCGCAGCCCGCATCGACAAGCAGGTCTCCCTGCATACGCTGAGGCACAGCTTCGCCACCCACCTGCTCGAACAGAAGGTGGATATCCGCGTGATCCAGGTGCTGCTCGGACACAAGAAGCTCGAGACCACATCGCTGTATACCCACGTCGCGACCGAGATCCTGCGCCAGGTGATCGGTCCACTGGAGCCTGGCCCAGCCCCGACTGCGTAGCCGCGCGTGGATCGCCCCGCCCTGGAGGTCGCGGATATCTTCCGCGCCCACGGGCCGACTTTGCGTCAGCAGTCGCGCGGCCACTTGAGCCTCGGCCAGTTGAAGGTCATGTCGGCCATCGAACAGTGCCGCAGTGCCGCCTTGGGCGGTCATGCGCTGCGCTGTTCATCGTGTGCGGAGCCGCAGATCGCCTACAACTCGTGCCGTAACCGGCACTGCCCGAAGTGCCAGAGCAGCGCCGCGCAGCGATGGCTCGAAGCACGGCAGGCAGACCTCTTGCCCGTGCCGTATTACCACGTGGTGTTCACGTTGCCGGCGCCGATCAGCGCCATCGCCTATACCAACAAGGAGATCCTCTATGCACTGTTGTTCGACATCGCCGCCGAGACGCTGCGCACGATCGCCGCCGATCCGAAGCACTTGGGTGCCCGGATCGGCACCACCCTGGTGCTGCATACCTGGGGTTCTGCCCTGACTCATCATCCACACGTGCACGGCATCGTACCCGGCGGCGGCGTTGCGCCGGATGCCGACCGGTGGGTGCCGTGCAAGCCGGGGTTCTTCCTCTCGGTGCGGGTCCTGTCGCGCCTCTTCCGGCGTCGCTTCCTCGAGGAACTGCAGAACCTGCATCGCGACGGGCAGCTGAGGTTCTTCGGTGAACACGTGGATCTGGCCGACGCCGGGGCCTTCGCCGATTGGCTCATGCCGCTTCGCCAATGCGAGTGGGTGGTCTACGCCAAGCGCCCCTTCGCCGGCCCCGAGGCGGTGCTCGCCTATCTGTCCCGATATACCCATCGGGTGGCCATCTCCAACTCGCGCCTCGTGGCCGCGGACGATCGCGGCGTCACGTTCCGCTGGAAGGACTACCGCGAACACGGACGCACCCGCTACAAAACCATGACCATAGCGACCGAAGAGTTCATGCGCCGCTTCCTGCTGCATGTGCTGCCCTCTGGCTTCCATCGCATCCGCCACTACGGTCTGCTCGCCAACGCCAACCGCAAGCACGACATCCCGATCGTTCGCGAGCTGCTGCATCAGCCACTGCCCACGCCTCCCGCCGAACACGGCGAAGGCAGCGCCGATCAGCGCGGCGTCAGGCCCACCTTCGTGTGCCGGCATTGCGGCGCCCCGATGCTCGTGATCGAGACCTTCCCCCGTGCCCAGCACATCCGCGGGCCACCGGCCTCTGCGAGGCCGCCATGAGCACCCAACGCTCACCTAAATTGCCTGCCGGCGTTTCGCTCTATGACGCTGGCACAAACTCCCATGCTCACTGCCGCTTCCTAACTCGGTTCTTGCATACCTCTTCGGTCAATGTCCGCATCTCGCCGCCCGCAGACTTCACGCCGCATCGTGATGGCCGTCGCATTGATCCACCAATCGAAACGCCTCACACCATCTCCCTGTTCAAATCCCCATAGCCCCTCGCCACCGCTGATCGCCGCAGCACGTTCCCGCGGTTTCCTCCCTTGGGGCTTGCCCGACATCTGCCCTCACACCTCACTGGGTATGGCATGCTCAGCGATGAGGGGCAGATATCGGGCAACCCTTAACAAAACCTGCCGGTGGACACATCTCTGTGCTCGCCTAAAAACGGTCATTCGTGCGAGGGCTACACCCGCACTGCTTTTTGTGCGTACCATTATGCAAGGGTGCCGCGCTTTTCCAGCGTGACAGGAACCTTGCCTGGTCGGGCCGCCAGGCAGGGGATTGGCGTGGATATGACTTCAGATGTGACGCAACTCGGCTTTCTCCTGTTTGTGTCGGCCTTGGTCGCCATGCTGTCGCGCCGAGTGCACTTGCCGTACACAGTTGGATTAGTGCTCGCTGGCATGGGCCTTTATTTTTCGCACTACTATCTCAAATGGCATCTTACGAGGGACCTAATATTTTCGGTGTTCTTGCCGCCGCTCGTTTTTGAGGCGGCGCTCTTCATTGATTGGAAGGAGTTCAAGAGGGAATTGCCCGTCGTCACGCTGTTAGCGACGGTGGGGGTCGTACTCGCTGCGGCTGTCACAGCGCTGGGCATGCGATACGTGCTTGGCTGGGATTGGGGCAGCGCGCTCATCTTCGGCGTGCTGATCGCCGCTACCGATCCCGTATCGGTCATTGCAACTCTCAAAGAATCCAAAGTGTCTGGGCGACTCAAAATATTAATTGAATCGGAGAGTCTCTTGAATGACGGAACCGCTGCCGTAGCATTCGTGGCGGTGCTCGGCATCCTGGCCGGTGGTCATGACACGGTCCTATCGATCAGCGGCGCTTTGTTTGTCACAATTATCGGCGGTATCTTGATCGGCGGAATAACCTCCTACCTGCTCATGCTACTTGCCGGGCGCACACCCGATTATCTGGTGGAAATCACCTTTACTACCCTTGCCGCGTATGGTTCCTTTTTGATTTCCGAGCACTATCACTGCTCCGGCGTACTCGCCGCGCTGACGGCGGGTTTAGTCGTCGGTAACTTTCGCTCTTCGGGTTCGATTTCCGCTGCCGGACGGCATGCCTTGGGGCCATTTTGGGAGTACATTGCGTTTGTTGCCAACTCACTAATCTTCTTGTTGATTGGTGCGCAAGAAGCACAGCAGGATTTCAGCGGACTTTGGCTTCCAGTATTGGTGGCCATAGTCCTCGTAACTTTAGGGCGCGCCGTCGCTATCTATCCGGTGTGCGTACTGTTTGTCGGCACCCGACTCAAGGTGAATATGCGACACCAACATCTGCTCTTTTGGGGCGGCCTACGGGGCGCGTTAGCGCTGGCGTTAGCGTTGTCGTTGCCAGGGGAATTCCCCCATCACAATGGCATCGTTCTTATTACCTTCGCGGTTGTCGCCTTCTCTGTGTTTGCGCAAGGGCTAACGATCACTCCGTTGATGCGCCGCTTGGGACAACTCGGATAGATGCAGGTCGGGAATGGCAAGCGCCCGCTGCGATTGAACATAATCGGATCCAGCTGTCGAAAAGATCCTTAAGTCTGAAGATTCGCTGGAGTCCATCAAGAAATGATCGCCGGGTCGACCTGGGACTGTGCGCACCTCAGATCAGCCCTTCTTCTCGATAGACCCGTTCGAGCACATCCAGTGCGGTCGAGCCGGCACCGAGGCCCACCGCATGAAATTGGCGAATGTCGAAGTGTTGGCCCAGACGCGCCTTCATGGCGTCGCGCAGCTTCAGCCACTGGATCTTGCCCACCATGTACCCGAGTGCCTGGCCCGGCCAGACGCAATATCGATCGATTTCCGTTTCTGCTTCGGAGCGTTTTCCCGTTAGGCTGGTCATGTAATCGACCGCCTGTGCGCGACTCCAGCGCAGGTGATGGATGCCTGTATCGACCACCAGGCGTCCCGCACGGAACAACGCATCGTCTACGTAGCCGATCCGGCCGAACGGATCATCGGCATACATTCCCATTTCGTCGGCCAGCTGCTCCGCATACAGCGCCCAACCCTCGTCGTATGCGTTGAAATCCGAGATCGACTTGGCCAGGTTGAGGTTGCGAACCAGAGGAATGGACTCGTTCTCGATCAGCAGCGAATTTTGAAGATGGTGCCCCGGGATGGTTTCGTGGAAGGTCGTGGAAGGAATGGTCCAACTCGGTGCGCCGGACGTGTCGGCCAGCGGCAAGTAATACGATCCGGGTCGAGCGCCGTCCACCGTGCCTGCAAGATAATAAGGCGGCCCCGATCCTTCATTGACCGGAGGCGGCCGGCGGATGATCAATTTGGCGCGAGGCAGCGTCGAAAAATAGCCGGGCAACTGCGCCGTAATCTTATCCACCAGCGCACGAGCTTGTCCCATGACTTGCGCTCGCCCCGCGTCCGTATTCGGCGCAATAAAACGCGGATCACTGAATAGCGCTGCCAGACGCTCTCCCGGTGTTCCTTGTGTCAATCCTTGCTTGCGTAACAGCCGGTCTACGAGCGCCGTCAGCTCGATTACCTTTTGCAACCCGATGACATGAACTTCGCTGGAAGTCAGCTGAGTCGATGTTCCAGACCGCACCATATGAGCGTAGTACTCGTCACCTCGGGGTAGATGCCAGACCCCAGCGTCATCCGACGCCTTGGGCAGTTCCGCCTCGAGCGCGACGATCTGCGCGTCCAGCGCTTCGTGAATGGGCCCGTCGACCAAACCCTGTGCTTGGACCGTCCAATCGACTGATCCCGCCCCATCGAGTCCCATCTCCTTCACGCGTCGATCCAAGGATGCGATCAAGATGTTGTCCAATCCCGACTGAGCCCGCCACCCCTTCAGGCCTGCGATTGCCCGTTTAATGATGAACGCCGGCGGACGGGCACCTGCAGCGATATCTTCGTGAAAGTGATCGGTCTCGCTGTCGAGCACAGCACCGTATCGGGCAAGCCGCGCTAAATACGCCTCGACATCGCCACGGGTGCCGATCTGATGATTGCTGTCGAAGAAGTCCGGTAACGCCTGGGCCATTCCCGACAAGTGGCTCAAGACATAGGGAGACTGGGCCTGCGACGGCGCCTTGACCCCGTAAGGAAAGTCACGAACGCCCGCCAGGGCCGTCGACCACTGCCATTTCAACGTATCGTAATTGGCACGGTCCATGCCAGCCAAAGCGGCGCGATCGATCTTGCCCAGCGCGTCGAGCGAGGATTGCAGCAGGGCGCGGTAGTTTGCCCGATCGGCGGGCGTATCGCCCTCGATCCGCGATTTCTGCCTCGCGTAGGCTCCGCTGTCCACGCCGAACGAAGTACACAGAATAGGCGACAGATTCAAGAAACCGGCGTAGGCCTGATCGCACAGTTGCTGCAGGGCGTGGTTCTTGAGCCGCGACGAGGTCGCTGACCGCGCCAATGCGGACAAGGTGTTTCCCAGGAATGCCGTACTGGCCGCCAAAAAGCGCCGCCGATCCATTCAACGGACTCCCGAGGCTGGTTGCTGACTAAACGATCGCATTCCCAATTGGTACCCGCCCTGCCAATTGCAGCCCATTGCAGTGCCCCACGCAGCAAACAGCGATGGTCCCACAAACCAGGGGAGATAGCGCGGCTCGGAGAAGTGAAAATCCGGGAGGCGGCATGTGGTAGAACGGTCGTTCACCAATGACTGCAACGCCTCGATAGTGCCGGCACAAGGTCACCGCCGCTCCCACGTGCTGCCGACGGCCAACTCGGAATATCGGCGGAATATGTAATAAAAGGCGATTTCAACGATACACAAAGACGTTATATGCTGTCAGACGATATCAGAACCAATAATTCATTCGTCTAGATCAAAGAAGAAGGAGACACTCAAATGAAGGGAAGACTTTTCGGCTTGCTCGGAGCCGCTCTGCTCGCGGGGCCATTTGCGGCAAGCGCGGCGCCTGGCTCTGCGCCCGTTGATTTTCTGGGAACGCTTGATGTTACCTGCGTTGGCTATAGCGCTGCGGACTGCGGAACCGGCGGGGTCGTCGCCATCTCGGGCTCGCTGTCTTCGAGCGGCGCGATTGATATTGCCACCCCCGGGGACCCTAATTTTTTCGCTGGTAACCTGTCGGGTAGCAATAGATTCACGGGTCTTGCCACGAGCCTCGACGGCGACGTGTACGACTGGACGTTCGCTCGCATGATTGCGCCCGCCACGAGTTCAATCTTCGGGGACTGGTCCGGTATCGGTACCGCGGTGGTAATTGGCGGCGGCAATGGTGCTGTCGAGCTGGCTAACGTCGACATTACAAGCGCCACCCGCGCCCCCGAGATCGATCCCGCCTCCGCCGCGAGCGGTCTGACTCTGCTCGTTGGCGGCCTGATCGTGCTGCGCGGTCGCAGGCAGCAACGCATCGCCGCTTAAGTTCGCGGCCGTTGTGCGTAGAGAAAGCCCGGCCACTCGCGCCGGGTTTTTCATCTGTGCAATTTTGTGGCGATTGATTCCAATGTCCTATATCTGCCGTTCCGGCAGTCCGCGAGGCCCGATAGTGTCGGTACCGCAGCAAAAAAGCCGAAGGCGGTATCCGAAATGCGGGAATGCCTTCCGGTTTGCTGTCATTCACCCGCTACAACAGTGTGACTCCGTCCAATCCGGTTCCGAGGCTCCGCTGAGCTGACTTAGGCGGGTGTCGGGAAGTCTTCGCTCTTTAGCGCCTGTTGGATTTCGGCTATCAGCTCCGTCACGTTGCTCCCGCCGTCCGCTTCATCGTCCACCGACTGATCGTCCGTCTCGAGATGCCGCAGCCCTGGCAAAATCGCTCCCAGCCTCGCCAGCAATGCGCTTTGGCGGTGATACTCTTTGAGCAGGTGTCGTGTTTCGGCTTCCAGGCGCTGATGCGTGAGGGCTTGGCGCACCGTGTGCAAGAGATCGGTGGTGTTGCAAGGTTTCACCAGGAACCGGTGTATCTCGCCGTCGTTGATGGCGCGCACAGCGTCGTCGAGAGTCGCTTGACCCGAGAGGATTATGCGGACCGAGTGAAAGAGTCGCTGCCTAACGAGCGCTAGAAACGCGGAGCCGGGCATCCCCGGCATTTTTTCGTCGGAGATGATGACGTCGACGTGCTCGTTGGCGATGATTTCGAGCGCCTCCGCGGCGGAGGCAGCCGTTAGTACGCGATAAGGCTCGGGATGAAATGCCCGTTTCAGGCCATCGGTAACGAGGGGCTCGTCATCGACCAGAAGGAGAGTCGCTATTGGTTCGCTTGTGGTCACTTGAAGGTCCTTTGAGGTTAACGAGCTTAAGTCCGCAAGACGTGCTCGCCGGGCTTGCCGGCAAAGTCGTCGACGAAGACAATGCGCGTCTTGGGCCGCGACCAGGCCGGGCGCGCGTCACGTGGAAAAGGTTCAAAAACATACCGTCGTATCGGCGTCGCGCATCGAAAGTGGACGAAGGAGTTGTGCGTGCCTGGTACGCGGAATCCCTTAGGGCCCCGCACATGTGACGAATGTCACAGCCCGAGGAAAGCCCGATACAACCGGTGTGGATTTTCCGCCAGTCATGACATTGTCTAACGCCCCGTGAGGATCGGACGGCGGGGTCCTGGCCCTGGACACCCGCCAACATTCAGTGATTGAATTTTCGCTCCATCAAAGGTCGCGCGCTTTGCGGCCCCTTCCAGACTCCCAGGATAGCGCTGCAGCGCAGCGGCCAGCGATGCCCTGAATTGCCTGACCGGTTGGTGGCACAGTGTGTGCTACCGTTCGGAGTGGAGGGAATGAAAATGACGAACTCTTCCGCATATTCGGGGGCAGCCAACGCACGCGAGTTCGAACAACCGCACTGGCGAGTCATAGCTCAGGGATTCGATACCGAAAAATGGTTCACGAACGGTCAGGCGGTCGGCACGGGCGGAATACTCATGCCCCAACCCACACGATTGCAGGCCGGGCAATATTACTTTCGCTTCGCGAGCAGCAGTTCGCCCCGTTCGGGACAATTTGGAGGCGGCTGGTGGATCGATTTCGAGGCGCTCAGGCTCATCGAGAAATTCGCCCGGGACAATGCCTACCGGCTCAAGGACGCGGCCCGTCTGATGCTGGCGCTTCCTTATGATTGGACGAAAGTGGATCTGCGGATCAAAGCACTGCTGACGTCGCCGCTTCGAGCGTACACCGGCGTCGGCAAGCCGGCTCAAGGCGGTGCCGGTGCGGACCGCGGCACCCAGTGGATTCCGACGCAGTATCAAAAAGTTCGTCAGCTCTACATTCCGGGTCTTTACGTCAAAGGCCGTGAGCACCAGTTGTGGGAGACGGTGTTTTCCCAGCCGGAAGTGGAGCAGCTTCGATAGGAAGCGCTGGGTGCTCGACAATGCGAAGGCCCCGTCGCTAAGTCACTCGACCCCTTCCGGCTGCGGCCGGATGTCGCTCGACTCGCGCGTCAGCCGTCCCGCCAGCAGTACCGCCTGCGTGCGGTTCGCGGCGCCGAGCTTTCGCAGGATGACGGTCATGTGCGCCTTGACCGTCGCCTCCGTGATCTGCAGATCCTCGCCGATTTGCTTGTTGAGCCTTCCGGCGCACAGCATGCCCAGCACCCGAAATTGCTGCGGCGTCAGCTGCGCCACGCGCTGAGCGATCTCGAGGGCACCCTCGTCCGCAGCAGGCTCGCGTCCGTTGACCAGACCGGCCGGCATCACCACCTCGCCGCGAAGAACCGCGCGGACACTCTCGCCGATGCTGGCGGAGTCCGCTGATTTCGACACGAAGCTCTGTGCACCGAACGCCAGCGCCTGGCGCATGGTGCGGGTATCGTCGGATGCCGAAACGACTATGATGGGGAGTTCGGGCCGTGATCCTCGCAGATGAGCGAGTGCATTGAACCCATAAGCGCCGGGCAGGTTGAGGTCGAGAAGCAGCAAATCTACGTGAGGGTGCCGCTCGATGGCATCGAAGAGGCCGCCGACGCAGTCGGCCTCGAATATCTCGCAGTCCGCGCACGCCGCCGCGACGGCGCCCTTGAGCGCCATTCGGTACAGCGGATGATCGTCGACGATGAGTACTTCGTAGCTCATGCGGCCGTGGCATTTCGCGACTGACGCTGGAACGCGCAGAGCAGCGCGCGCAGCGCCGCCGGACGCAGCGGTTTGTGCAGCAGGGGAAATCCCGCATCGCGCGCCGCGACAAGCAAGTCGGCGTCGTGATCGGCGCTGATCAGCGCCGCCGTGAGGGCGGGCGTCTGCTGTCCGCATAATCGGCGCAGCAATTCAATGCCGTCGATCCCGTCACCCAGATGATAGTCCGCCAGGATGGTGTCGACCGCGGTTTGGCTGCACAGCGCCGTCGCTTCCGCACTGTTGCGCGCCTTCAGCACCTGTACATTCCATTGCCCCAGGAGCGCCTCCATTCCGTCGAGAATTGCGCTGTCATTGTCGACGCACAGCACCCGCACCCCTTGCAGGCTGCCGGGGTCCGCCGCGGGAGCGTTGCGTTTGACGCTACGCGCGCGTCGAACGGCGATGTCGCGCGTTACGCGGACGCCGAACATCGAGCCTCGGCCGGGGCGGCTCGCAAACGACAGCGTATGCTGCATGAGCGTGGCCAGACGGTCGCAGATCGACAGGCCGAGTCCGACGCCCTTCTCGCCCCACGGCGAAGCGTGTTCCAGCCGGCTGAATTCCGCGTACATGTCGCGGCGTTGATTGGACGCGATGCCGGGCCCGGTGTCGTAGACGCCGATTTCCAGCTCGCGGCCGCGTCTGCGGCAGCCGACCAGCACGCCGCCGCGCTCCGTGTATCGAAGCGCATTGGACAGATAATTCTGGATGATACGCCGCAGCATGGAACGGTCGCTGCGCACCACTTCACGGCAGCCGACAATGCTCAGACGGAGGTTTCGTGCCTGTGCAAGCGGCGCATATTGGCGGCGCAGCTCCTCGAGCAGGTCGATGATCGGAAAGCTGCTGATGTCCGGTTTGAGCGCTCCGCTGTCGAGGCGCGCGCTGTCGAGCAGGTCGTTGAGAAGCTCTTCGGCGGCACGCATCGAGTCATCGATGCGGCTGGCCAATTCTTGAAATTCAGGGTGCGCCCGCGCCTGCGCCTCGAGCGCCGACACGAACAGCCGCGCGGCGTTGAGAGGCTGCAATAGATCGTGGCTTGCGGCGGCGAAGAAGCGGGTCTTGCTGGTGTTCGCGGCCTCCGCCTCCTGTTTGGCGCGCCGCTGGGCGGCAAGCGACTCACTCAGTTCCCGGGTGCGATGCGCGACCCTCGCCTCCAACCCCTGCTTGGCCTCGAGCAGCGCCTGTTCGTGACGCTTGAAATCCGTGATGTCCGTGTAGGTGGTGACGAAGCCGCCGCCGGCCATCGGTTGGCCATGGATGCTGTAAACCTGGCCATTGCGGCGCAGGCGCTGGAACGTGTAGCTGGTACGGGCGCGCAGGTGTGCCAGCCGCTTGTCGATCTGAGCGTCGGGGTCGCCCGATCCGAGCTCGCCGCGCTTCGCATTCCATCGCAGAAGCTCGATGACCGGGCGCCCGACGGCGACCAGTCCCTCGGGATATCCGAACATCTCCAGATAGCGCCGATTCCAGGCCACGACCCGCAATTGCGCGTCGACCACGCTGATTCCCTGCGTGACGTTTTCCATGGTCGCCTGCAAGAGCTGCCGGCTGAAGCGCAATTCCTGCGAGGTCTCGTCGAGCAGCTCGGCGACTTCGTCGACTTCGAGCCCCTTGCGCTGCAGCGCGTGCGTCAGCACCACGCGCGCGGATGACGCGCCGATCGATGCCGCCAGCGCGCGCTCCACATGCTGCACGAGCCCGCGATCGGCGGGCTCCGAGGGCTTCGGCAGAGAGTGTCCGGCCTGAGAGACGTACTCCCGCAGCGCCTGCGCCGCGGCCGCCGCGCCGAGGATTCTCGACGCAACCGTTTCGAGATCGCCCACCTTGCAGTTGATCGTGGCCAGGCCGATCGTGGGTTGCTTGGGTGCCGCGAACGCGCGTGCGGCCAGCCGCTCCTGCAGCGTCGCACGGCGGCGTGCCGACACCGCGAGCATCACCACGACGTTCAGCGAGAGCGCGAGGAGGGCGCGCGGGCCGACCGTATCCGCTCGCGAGGCGTCAATGAGCGAATGCGGCAGCCAACCGAGTGCCTCCGGCCAGAGTACCAGCCCTCGGGCCGCGACGATCCCGCCCGCGGCGAGGTTGGGCAGGAACAGAAGGTAAGCCCAGGCGGCGAAGCCGCTCAGCATTCCCCAGAACACACCCGCCCGGCTGGCACCGCTGAAATAAAGCGCTGCGAACAACGCCGGTGCAAACTGCGCAACGGCGGCGAAGGCCAAAAGCCCGATCGCCGCCAGGCTGATCGAGCCCGAGGTACAGCGGTAGTAGGTGAAGGCGAGCAGCGCGAGCGATACGATGACGGCGCGCCTCACCCATAGCACGCGCTTTCCCAGGCTTGCGCCGTCCTCGAGACGCTGGCGCCACAGCAAAGGCGCGGCGATGTCATTCGAGATCATCGTGGCCAACGCCGTGCTCGCGACCACCACCATCGCGGTGGCCGCCGACAAACCGCCGAGAAACACCAGAACGGTGAGCCAGGGCACCCCGTAGCTCATCGGCAGGGTCAGAATCAACGAATCCGACGCGGTATGCAGCGTAAGTCCATCGATGGTGCCGAGCGCCACCACGGGAATGACCACCGCCGAAAAAATCCCCAGGTACGCGGGCAACAGCCAGCGCGCGGTCTTCAGGTCTTCGGTGCGCGCACATTCGACCACCGCAACCTGGAATTGCCGGGGCAGGCAGAAAATCGCCGCCGCGGCGAGCAACGTGCTGATCATGGCGTTGCCGTTGAGCATGGTCGCGCCTTGCGCGAGCTGCTCGGGCAGCACCCAGGGACGTCCGCGCAGCTGCAGACACGCGAACACGCCGACCGCCGCGAATGCCAGAAGCTTCAGCAGCGATTCGAATGCGATCGCCAGCATCAGTCCCTCGCGGTGCCGGCTGGCATCGACCCTGCGGGCGCCGAACAACACCGCGAACAACGCCATCATCAGCGCGACGGCGAGCGCCGTATCCCGATACCACGGCGCGTGTCGCGCACCCACGGCGGTCAGCACGTCGATGCTGGTGGCGACGGCCTTGTACTGCAGAGCGATATAGGGGATCGCGGCCGCGAGCGCAATCACGGTCACCAGCACCGCGAGCGCGCGGCTCTTGCCGAACCTGGATGCGATGAAATCCGCTATCGAACTCACCTTGTGCGCGCGCCCGATCTGCGCGAGCCGTTCGATGAAGGGCAACGCGAACAGAAACACGAGGGACGGCCCGAGATAAATCGGCAGATAACCCCAGCCCTCGCGAACGGCGGATCCCACCGCACCGAAGAACGTCCAGGAGGTGCAGTACACGCCGAGTGCGAGCGCGTAAATGAAGGGGCGCAGGCGGCGATGATTCGGATACGTCCGGCGGCGCTCACCGTAAAAGGCGATCCCGAACAGACAGCCGAGATATGTCAAAGCGAGCAGCGACAGCAGCCAGCTGGAAAACATGATCACCCCCTCGAGCGCCACTCTAAGCTCGCGACCGCCGCAAGACAAATGTGCGCGGGCGCGTGTGGTCATGACGCGACGTCGGAACACCATTGCCTATCGACCAAGGTCGAATGGTGTTGCGTGGAGACGTGGACCTAGTATTGCTACGCGGTCCAGGTGTGATCGACCACGGCGATGCGTCGTCGGAGGAATAATTTTGCCAGGGGGAATGCAATGAAATGGCGCAATCATTCGATTGGAGCGGCGATGGCCCTCGCGATGGCGTGCGGCTCGGCGCAGGCGGATGTAAAAGACCCGCTTCCGGATAGCTTGTCGCTGGGCGGTGTGACGCTGTACGCGACGATCGATGTGGGCTATGCCTATCAAAGCCATGGCGTACCGCTCAGCAGCGAGTATCTCGGCGGCCTCGAGTATCAGGCCTTCACGACCACCCGGAATTTCGCCGGTTCGCAGTCGACCGTCGCCGAAAGCGGGCTCGAACAATCGAAGATCGGCATCCGGGTGTCGGAGCCCATCGTCGACGATTTCACGCTCATCGCAAGGACCGACACCGGCTTCAATCCGCTGTCGGGCCAATTGGTCGATGCGTGCAAGGCGCTAGCCTCGAACAGCGGCAAGCCGCAAGGCGAGCAAACCGCGAATGCCGACAGCAGCCGCTGCGGTCAGCCGTTCAACGGCGTGATCTGGGGCGGCGCGAGCAGCCCGCGCTTCGGTGCGCTCACCATCGGCCGTCAACAATCCCTGCAGCTCGATGCGTTGGCTCTGTACGATCCGCAGACCCTGTCTTATGCCTTTTCCTTCCTCGGCTACTCCGGTTTCAACGGTGGCGCCGGCAGCACCCAGGCGGCGCGCTGGGACAATTCGGTAAAATACGCATTTGTCAGCGGTCCGGTTCATGCCACGGTGCTGTACTCGAACGGCGGGCAAGACACCGGCATCCTCGGCAAAGCCTACGGCGTCGATCTCGGAGGGACCTTCGAGGGGCTCTCGGTCGATGCCGTCTATGAGCACGAAAACGGCGCCGTCAATTTGAGAAGCTCCTTCGACAACGGCCCGACACCGCTGCCCACGCCGGGATTGGCCGCGTATATCTCCGATGACAAATCCTACAATCTCATGGGCAAGTACGTGCTCGAGTTCGGGGATTCGACCGCCAAGGACAAGGTCACGTTTTACGCGGGCTACTCGCATATCGAGAAGGGGCACGCGGACTACACCGTGGGCAGCGCGCAGGACAACACCCCCATATCGGTGGGCATCAACATCAACAACACCGCGAAATACAACATGGAATGGGTCGGCGCGCGATACGCCATGAGTTCCGGCTGGAATTTCACCGGCGCGTATTATCACGTCACACAAAACAACTGGACGATCGGCCTCGGGACGGCCGGCGACGACAACTTGGGCTGCACGGCGGCGGGCCTGCTCTGTTCCGGCGACTTCAAAGAGCTGTCCTTGGTGGCGGACTACATCATCAACAAACACTACGACATCTATACCGGTGTGAACTGGTCGGAGGTCACCGACGGGTTGGCCAACGGATTTCCCGGGACGACCGTGGGAACTTCCGGAAGCCAGAATCAGAGCACCATCATGTGGGGTTTTCGTTTGAGGATCTGAGGGGGACGACATGGCTATCAGCACAACGGCAGACACCATGCCCGAGGGTCGCGAGGGTTCGCGCAACGATTGGTTGGTGATCGGCGCGTCCTCGCTCGGTACTGTCTTCGAATGGTACGATTTCTATCTGTATGGCCTGCTTGCTACGGTCATCAGCGCGCAGTTCTTTTCGGGTGTCAACGAGGTAACCGGCTTCATCTTCGCTCTCGCCGCATTTGCCGCCGGATTCGCCGTGCGGCCTTTCGGGGCGCTGGTGTTCGGGCGGTTGGGCGATCTGGTCGGCCGCAAGCACACCTTCTTGATCACCATGAGCATCATGGGCGGCGCGACGTTTGCCGTCGGTCTCTTGCCGAGCTATGCGTCGGTCGGCGTCGCGGCGCCGGTTCTCCTGGTGACGCTGCGACTGCTGCAGGGGCTGGCGCTCGGCGGAGAGTACGGCGGAGCGGCGACCTATGTCGCCGAACATGCTCCGCGGGATAAACGCGGGTTTTACACCAGCTGGATACAAACCACGGCGACCTTGGGCTTGTTCGCGGCGCTGCTCGTGGTCATCGGCACTCGCACCTATGTCGGCGAGGACGCTTTCAAGGCCTGGGGCTGGCGGATTCCGTTCCTGGTTTCCGTCGTGTTGTTGGGCGTGTCGCTTTGGATCCGAATGCAGCTCGCCGAGAGTCCCGTATTCCTCAAAATGAAGAGAGAGGGAACCACATCGAAGGCTCCGCTCAAGGAGGCCTTCGGGCGGTGGGTGAATCTGAAGATCGTTTTGATAGCGCTCCTGGGCGGCGTCATGGGGCAGGCCGTTGTGTGGTACACAGGCCAGTTCTATGCCTTGTTTTTCCTCGAGCGGATGTTGCGGGTCGATGGCGCGACCACCAACATTCTCACCGCCATCGCTCTCGCCCTGGCGACGCCGGGATTCATTTTCTTCGGCTGGCTGTCCGACAAGATCGGCCGCAAGCCCATCATTTTGGCGGGTTGCCTGCTGGCCCTCCTGACCTATTTTCCATTGTTCGAAGCGCTCACGCGCTACGCCAATCCGCAGCTGTACGAGGCGCAGGCGTCGGCGCCGGTGTCGGTGTATGCCGATCCCGGACAGTGCTCCTTTCAGTTCGATCCCGTCGGCAAGAATAAATTCGACTCGACCTCCTGCGACATTGCCAAAAGCTTCCTCGCCAAGGCCGGAGTCTCATACGCGCGAATCGATGCGCCGAGCGGCGCCGTGGCTGAGATCCGCAGCGGCGCCACCACGTTGGCCGCGCCGGATCCGAGAGTCGTTACCGGCAAGGATCGCAAGGACGCGATCACGAAATTCCAGGCCGCCGCGAAAGCCGCGCTCACCGCGGCGGGATATCCGGACAAAGCGGATCCGGCGAGAATCAACAAGTCCATGGTGGTGTTGATCCTGTTCGTACTCGTCCTCTATGTCACCATGGTGTACGGTCCGATTGCGGCCATGCTGGTGGAATTGTTTCCCGCCAGAATCCGCTACAGCGCGATGTCGCTTCCCTATCATATTGGGAACGGATGGTTCGGAGGATTTCTGCCGACCACGGCGTTCGCCATGGTGGCTGCGACCGGCGACATTTACTATGGGCTCTGGTATCCCATCGTCATCGCGGGCGCGACCGTGTTGATCGGGTTCTTCTTTCTGCCGGAAACCTTCCGCAGGGATGTCGACGCCTGAGACCGGGGGAACTTCCAGACAGAGCGGATCAGGTGGTGACGTCCCATCCCATCCGGATCATCGTCCTGACGCAGTCGGCGGGAAGGTAAGAGAGCCAGCGGGAAATGTTGTCCTTCGAACGCGCGGCCTCCGCGGTACCGCCCCGCCCGGCGGTCGGCAAAGTGCGTTCCAGTGACATCGAGGCCAGTTCCACGAAATGTTGCCGACGTGCGTTTACTTGCATTCCCATCGATGTTCTCCTCGAACCGCCTGAGTTGTAAGAGTTGCATAAGCGATATGTCGCATCTGTACGCCAGGCCACATTGGGTTCGGCATTGATGACGACTCCTGGCGGCTCGATGGGGGTTATTGCTCCTCCCATTGCTGGTCGAAGCTCGGGAGCGCGGAGTGACTGCCCGGAAGGCGCCTTAGCTCCTCGAGGAAACGCTGCCAGCTCACCTCGACCGCATCGACCGGCGCTTCTTCCGGATCGTCATTCATGAGGTAATTTGCGGGCGATGGCCGTTCATTTGTTTGCCGCGAGGGGCTTGGCCAAGAGCACCTCGGGCGCTGATGTGCTGATTTGGAGCAGCTCATCGAACAGCGTGCGGTAATGTACAACCGCTTTTCGAAGCTCTTCCGTGTCGGCCTCACCGCGCTGACCCCGCCCGGCAATGACCTGCGCCGCTCGATAATTATCCGCTTGCGATGGGTGATCCACGGAAATGTCCGCGGCCCGGCGTTCAGAGTCCCCCGCCGGATACCCGCGCTTCAGCATCAATTCGCGTACCAATTCATCCGCCTGAACCACGACGCCCAAGCTTCACTGAACCGGGCCGCTTCGGAGGGCGTCAATGGCGTGATGTCGAATTGATCGACTCGCTTCTCCCTTGCCCTGAGTTCTGATTCTCCCTTCGCGCGACCGCCGAGTTCCTCGACGGTTCTGCCGTATTCCGCGCCGAAGCGGCGCTCGAGTCTTTCGGACTGCTTTTTCCGTCGAGCATGGAGCAGGAGCCCGGCCACCAGCGCTGCGAGCACCAGCGCAACACCGACGATGATCCAGGAATTTGGGTTGGTATTCATGAGAGAGCTCCTAACGCACGTTCATCCGGGCCGCGCCAAACTCCCTCGCATGAGCCTCGAGCGTCGTGTAGCAGCTGCAGGCAGCCGCCTCCAGGCCTTTACGGTCCAGCACACGGATTTCGCCCCGGCTGTAACGGATGAGCTTGCGGCGCTGCAGCTTGCCCGCAGCGATCGAGACGCCGCTTCGGCGCACGCCGAGCATATCGGCCAGAAACTCATGAGTGAGATGAAAATGATCGACGTGCGCCCGATCATGGGTCATCAGCAGCCAGCGAGCCAGCCGGGGCTCGATTTCGTGAAAGCGCGTGCAGGCGGAAGATCGCGCCAGCTGCGCGATCAAGATATAGAGGTAGCGCCCCAGGATGGGCGTCATTTTCGTCCGTTTCAATTCGCGGCGCAGGTCGCCCGCGGTCATTCGCAAAGCGGTTCCGGCGCCTTGTACGACAGCGCGCATCGGTGCCTCGTCGACCCCCAGCGCGAGCGTCGCTCCGAGCATGCCCTCGTTGCCGATGAGGCCTATTTCCAGCGGCTGATGGTTGTCGAGGATGGACGTGCGCGAGATGAATCCCACCAGTGGAAAGTACACGTGCGAGAGGGTCTGATCGATCTCGCACAAGACGTGGCCGAATACCAGCTCGACCGGCTCGCAGTGGCTCAGAAATTCTCGCCGTTCGTTTCGCGGCAGGCTGGTTATCAGAGTGTTTTTGACGACTCCGTGTTTCGCGACTAGCATCCGTCGTCCCCTGGTGGATCGCCAAACCTGC
>Ga0302320_10004534_pt1 | contig 31538 bp, 32 predicted proteins | sample Bog_T0_3_FD_202130 | JGI IMG/M metagenome (GOLD analysis project Ga0302320, IMG submission 202130) | Peat permafrost microbial communities from Stordalen Mire near Abisko, Sweden - Bog_T0_3 | ecosystem: Environmental > Terrestrial > Soil > Wetlands > Peat | place: Sweden: Abisko, Stordalen Mire... | reverse complement strand
GCCGGGGCCCCTGCCTGACAGGCGCAGCCCCTGACGGGCCCTCGGACGAGGTCGGGCCGCCGACCCGCTGAGCAGGTGCGCGGACGAGGCAAAGCCTCAGCGTGCTGCCAAGTAGGCGGTATAGGCCGCGAGACAGAGAAGGACGACGGCTGTGACCTTGCGTACCGTGGGCACGTTGACAAAGCGCAACAGGGCCTGGCCGCCGAGCACGGCGATGGCGGCCACGCTCCAGAGCGCTAGCACGGACCCGATGCCGACCGATAGGGGCGAGTGGTACTTGGCGGCCAAGTTGGCGGTGACGACCTGAGTGAGGTCGCCCCACTCGGCCAGGAAGATGACGACGAAAGCGGTGAGCACGGCACCGTGGTTGGGCACGGTGCGCAGGGCTCTTTCGTCTTCTGCTTTGGTCCCCTCCCGCCAGGCATAGGCGGCACCGAACACGAACATGGCGGCGACGACGGCGTCGACGGCCCGGTGAGGCAGGACGGCGAAGAGGGCGACGCCAACAGTGGTGGCGATGGCGACGTGCACCACGAAGGCGCCCGCCGCGCCCAGCCATACCTGGAAAGGGCGGCCCTTGGTGGCCATGACCAGACTGGCGAACATGGTCTTGTCGGGCAGCTCGGCTAGAAAGATCACCGGGAAGCAGATGAGGGCGATATGGGGGTCCATTCGCTCGGTCCTTTCCGCCGGGCGAGGGTGTGACCACCGCCCGGCCACAACGACATGGCACAGACGGAAGGTCTCGCCCACCTGCTCAAGCAGGCCCGGGGACCGGGCGCTCATCGCGCCAGCATGTCGATCTCCCGGCGGGAGGGCTACTCCCCAACCAAAGACCAGTGTAGCGACGCGTAGCCTCCTCCGCCGACGCGTCGGGACGTTCGCCCGATGGGAGCCGCACGGACGAGGACCGCAACACCCAGCCGTGCTGGGCGTACATTATGCAGCGGCCGTTCCGCGGAACCCAGGAGAAATAGGCGTCGTACTGCATCTAGGAGCCTTTTCGTCGCCAGGCATACAGGCATCGCCACGGTTGTGTAAGAGCCGCGGCCGAGCAGGGATGCAATGATGGGCTTCGAGGCAATTATCACCGTACTGTCGTCTAGGGCCCACCCCTCGGCGGGACAACGGGAGGTGACGGGGGGCTTCCGGCCCCTGTCACATTGAGCCCCGGGGCCGCACGCCCTGGCGCGCCTCAGGTCAGGTTGGGGCCCGCCAGTGCCGTCGTTTAGGCGCGGCAACCCTGGCAGAAGGCCGGCTCAGCCGTCGCGCCAGAACGGGGCAATCTGGCTGCACGGCGGCCGGTTGCGGTGATGCCCGTTCGTGGCTGGCTTGTTCGGGTGAGGCTGCTAGCCGCCTGAGCCAGCGCGGCTGAACGATGAACCTCGGGGGTGGACCAACGACACGACCGGGCTGCAACCCAGCGCCGGCCGTTGGTAGTTATGAGAGCAGTGGGAAGTCGGCGGTGGTCAGCGGCGGTGGCCGTGCTGGTCGTGCTAGCCCAGCTCGTCCCCGCGGTCGAGGCGCCGGCCCAGGGGCCCCCTCCGGTGGGGTCACCTTGCTCCAAGATGCCTGTCCGGCTCGAAGCGGGGGCACTGGTGCCGGCGCCTTACCTGGCTGCCGTGCAGTTCCTCAGTGACGGAACCGGGGTAGGGTTTACGGCCTCGGACATCAGCTGTTCCATCGGCCCCGGTGGAGGGTCCTTCGAGCCCTTCCCCGTATGGGAGGTGGTTACCCACGATGGCGGTCAGACCTGGCGTGCGGCCGGGGCCGAACTGCCCCGGTCCCTGGTTCCACGTTTCAGCGACGCCGCCATCGACTTCGGCTCCGTCGAGCGCGGCTGGGCGGAAGCAGGAGGCGTCGTCGCCTACACCTCCGACGGCGGGGACCGCTGGGAGGTCAAGAACCTCGACGGCACCGTGGACGCCCTGGTGGCTGACGGGGCTTCGGCGGCGGCCCTGGTTGTCCAACCGCGCACACGCTCCACGCGCGTTTGGCGGCTCTCGCCCGCCGGGGACCTGACCAGCCGCACGGCGCCGGCAACGGCCCCGCCGGACATGGCCTATGCCGGGGGTGACCTGGCGGTCGAGCCGCAGTCCCAGCAGGTCTTTGTCGCCCCCGAGGCGTGGGACGCCGGCATCCTCACCATCGGTTGGACCGCCGGGAGCTGGTCGCGCCTCAACACCCCGTGCCACGGGTCGGTTCAGTCCCTGCTCGTCCCACCAGAGGGAGGCCTCACCCTGGTGTGCGGTTACGGCGCTTCAATGAACAAGAACCCAAAGGCCGTCATGGTTTCTTCGGACGGTGGGCGCTCCTGGCGCGTCCTTTCGTCCTGGGGGCCGACCGGGCCGGACAGCTCGGACCGCTCCGGCCTGCCGACCACGGATTTCCTCGACGCTGCCTTCGCCCCATCGGGGACCTACTACATGGCCACTACCCTCGGGCTCGCCTCTTCCACCGACGGAGGGCGCAACTGGGTGCCCCTCGACGTAGCCGGCAAAGGGCTGGACCTCCCGGCCAACTCTGCTTCTGGCGCGCAGTTCAGCTTTGCCGGCCCTGCCCATGGTTGGTTGCTCCTGGAGGGCGAGGCGCTGTTGCGCACCGTCGACGGGCACCGCTGGACAGCGGTCGGCCCGGTGGCGATATGAAAAAAGGCCTGTTGGCGCTGATGGTGCTTTTGAGCCTGGTCGCGACCGCGAGCGGGTGCGGGGCCCAACGGACGGCGGCTGGCGGGCCGCCCATGTGCACCGTAGGTCGGCTCCACAGTCAGTTCTGGACGACCATGCCCTACAACATGGCTGGTGTGTTCTCCGGGCTGACCATCACCAACGGGGGCGGCCGGTGCACGCTCCCCCTTCAGGTTTCCTCGGCGAGGGCCGAGGCTGCCAACGGCAGCTTTCTCCGGCCACCCGGCTACACGGTACCCAAGCGTCTCCCTGACGCAGCGGCCCAGTACGACCAGCATCCCACGGCCCGGCACCCGGTGCCGGAGTTCGCGGCCATGTCGCTGAATAAAGCGGCCCCCGCTTCTTTCGCCGGCATCTATTCCGCCTTTGCCCGTTCGACGACCACTGTCCGCTCGCTGGTCTTGTCGAGAGGGGAGAAGGCCGAGCTGGTGCTGCAAATCTGGACGCCTGTGACAAATGTGGACAACTGCCTGTCCGTACCCAAGGGTGGTGCCATGGCCCTGGGTATCGGCAATCAGGTCCTGCGAGCCCGGGTCCCTGTCATGCCCGCCCCCAGTGGTGGGCCTTTCAACCGCACCGGTTCGGCCTTCTGGGAATGTTCGACCACCCTGGCCGTCACCGTTCCGCAGCGTACTGACGCAGGAAAGGTCGCCCTCGGTACGCCCGAACAAGGCACGAGGGCACCGTTATATCCCCGCGGATCTGGGCGGGCGTTCTGTACCCCTGGCTGGTGAGGAGATTCCTCCACCTGGTGCGGCAATAGCCGTCTCGATATGGCGCGGCAGTAACCTAGCCGGGACCCAAATCCCGGGCGCCCATAATAGTTATTAATCAGGTGTCATTACCGGGGCTGCGAGCGAACTGGCCGCGGAAGCGGGGCAACTCCATTCCTTCCCGGCGGAAGCCCGCGCCGCTCGCCGGTGACCCCCTTGGGTCATGGTTCACGTCTAACGAGCCGGCCCGCGAGAGTGTACCGGTGCGCCCGTCCGCGGGCCGTGGGCACCTGCCGGTAAACGGGCGGGGAAACTGGGAGAGCACGTCCGGTCACGCCAGAGTTCGGGAACGTCTGCTGTACCGGCAGTAGCGAGCGCACACGTCCCTATGCGCGTATCCTTGTCTCCTGCGTGCCGAAGATCGGCATGACAACGCTGTGCGTCTAACTGAGACGGCCGTGGTCGAGTTGGACTAGGGAGGAGATAGACCTTGAGGTGCCGTCCATGAGTACGTCCGGCACGAAGGCAACTTAGTTGCGCGCGCTCGCAATTGCTGCTGTGGTCGGGTTCGCCGCGATTGCCTGCTTTCAGGCCGCCCTTGCGCTCGGAACTCCCCTCGGCCGTGCTGCGTGGGGTGGGACCAACGCGAGGTTGCCGGCGCGCCTTCGGGTCGCAAGTTTGATTTCGGCTGGAGTCTGGGTGCTCGCCGCTCTTGTCATCTTGGGGCGTACCAGCTATCGGGTCTCGCCTGTGCAAACGGGCGTCGCCCGATGGGCAACATACGTCCTTGTCGGCGTATTAGCCCTTTCCGCGATCATGAACACCGCCTCACGGAGCAATTGGGAACGCTTCCTCTGGGGACCGGTGGCGCTCATCCTGGCAGTGGTGTGCCTCCTAGTCGCAGTCGGCGGGGCTCACCCAGCCGTCCCTGCGATGACCCGGGCCAGTACGAGACGGTCGACACCGAGAGCCCGGTAGTTGGGCCACATCGCGGCCAGGTTCTGGGCGATCAAGGGCTAGTTGAACGTCCCACCGTCACAGGGAGGACCGACTTCGCCGAGGGCATCGAGGTCGAGCGCCGACCCGTCGTTACGCGGCAATTCCTCTTGGAACTTGGGCATTTCTGGCTAGGGCTCCCTGAAGATGGCGTGGGCCCCCAGGCGCCTCCAGCGCACGGCCGGCCACTGCCTGCCCTCCTCGTCGGTGACTGTTGTCCACTCCCAGGTGGCCCGTCCGTCTGGGCCACCGAAGCTCCAGGTCATCTCGGACACACCTGGAGCGTTGGCAACCGCCTTCACCCTCAGGCCGGCCGGCCACTCCGAAGGGCCCTTCGTCCCGATGAAGCGCTCACAGGCATCATTGAACGCCCTGACGGCGGCCCGGAACATCTCGCGCTCGTTGTTGTCCAGGCGACGGTAGTCAGCCTTGAACGGCTCTGTCCGCTCGAACCTCACGAATCGAGATCGTCGAGCAGCTCGTCCACATCATGGGCGATCGCCACACGCCCGGCGCCGAGCATCATCCGCGAACCGAAGTAGCCGGCCGGGCTGGCCGGGGCCCCGACCGAGGGACCGACGAGCGGGTACACGCCTCATCGTTGCTTCTTGGGAGGAATACTTCAGGCTACGTTGCCTGGCTGGGCCGGTTTCGGCACCAATACTTGGGCCCAGGTCGCTTCGGTTGGCGCCGCAGCAACCGGCAGACGAGTGATGGGACTTTGCCGACCGTCAGTGGGGCGGGCGGCGCGAAGCGAGACGGCCCGACCGGGACGCGGAGACATGCGGTAGCCTGTATAACGATATGGACACCATCCCGGCAGGCTTCACGACAACGACGAGCGTGGCGGCAGAGCTAGGCACCAACCTGCCCCGCCTGCACCGGGCGATACAGGACCAGCCGGGCGTGGAGGTCATAGGCGGTCGGTACTGGCTGAGCCCGGTGCTGGTGGACCAGCTGCGGCGCCAGCTGGGAGCGGTCCCTAAGGTCCGCGGGCTTTCGAGGCCGGAGGTCCAGGTGCTCGCGGCGTTGTCGCGTCACCCCAGAGGTCTGGTCTCGGTGCGCCAAGTCGCCGGCGCCGCCAAGGTGTCGCCGACGTGCGCGTCGAGGGCGTTGACGGGGCTCCAGGGCAAGCGGCTGGCCGTCACGGCTGAGCCGGTGGTCTTCGACGGGCGGGCCGAACGGAGGAAGGTCTGGGAGGTGAACTGGGGGTCACCGGAGTGGCTGCGCGTCGCCCCGGCCGTGGGCAAGGCGGTCCTGCCGGCAGGACAGACGCCGGTCCCGCGCTCCTCTCGGCTCCCCGCGAGGCTGGCGTCATCGTTCTGGACCGGGGACTGGCGCAAGGTGAACGTGGAGAAGGACACGGCCTACGTCGCCCAGCGGATCCTCGAGGAGGGCCGGAGCGACCCTGAAGCCATCGCCTTTCTTGCCCAACTGCCGGCCAGCGCGCTCAGCGAAGCACGGCGTAGGGCCCCGGTCCCGCTGGGGGAGGAAGCGTGACCGACTTTCCTGCCGGCACGGAGGCAGTACTTTCCGGTCCGGTTCGCACCGCGTGGGCCACGGTCCGGGACCTCCTCCCCCCAGGTGCCTACCTGGCGGGAGGCACGGCGATCGCTCTCAGGTTGCAGCACCGCACCAGCGAAGATCTCGACTTCTTCACTAGTGCGCCATTGGACGTCGAGGAGCTGTACGCGTCGCTTGTCGAGTCGATCGCCACGTTCGAAACCGTCCGCATCGCCCCAAAGGGAGGGAACTTGGCCGTCATCATCGGGAGTACCAAGGTCGAGTTCTCCGACGCTTCGAGCAACCCTCTCACCGAGCCCACCGAGCGGATCGCCGGGGTCGAGGTCGCCGGGCTCGGGGATCTGCTTGCCATGAAACTCTCCGCCATAACCAAGCGCAAACAATTGCGCGACTACGACGACCTGCGTGCGATCGAGCAGATGGCCGGGCGAAGGGTCGAAGAAGGGCTGGCGCTGGCTGCCCGCCGGTACCGTCTTCGAGACAGCGCCAGCTTCGTAACATTCGAGACAGCATTGGGCCGCGTGCGCGAGTGTGGGCCCGACCCGCTCGTCGTGACACCTCGCCAAGAGCTTAATTCTTACTGGGTCAGGCGGGCGGCCGAAGTGGTAGCCGGGTCGAGCCGCTGGGACGTTCCGGTGCTCGACGACGACCAAGCCGAGGCGCTCTTCGGCCCCTTACCCGAGGGGCGGGACGGCACCAGCGGCGAGGTCTAACCACGCGAACGCGTCATCTTGTACGGCTTGGCCCCACGTCTTGCCCCACCACGTGGCCCGAAGGGACGCCTCCCTGCTCGGCGCGGGCCGGGGCCGGGAAGACGTTTGGAGGGGGTGGCCACCAGCTCACTTGTCGCCCCCGGACGGGCCCAGGCTCACCAGGGCGGCCAGTTCGGAGTTGCTGAGATCGCCGATCCAGGCCTCGCCCTGGCCGACTACGGACTCTGCCAGGGCGCGCTTGGTCTCGAGGAGTTGAGCCACCCGGTCTTCGAGGGTGCCTTCGCACACGAGACGGTGGATCTGCACCGCTCGCCGTTGGCCGATGCGGTGCGCCCGGTCGCTCGCCTGGTCCTCCACGGCCGGGTTCCACCAGCGGTCGTAGTGGATGACGTGAGTGGCTTGGGTCAGGTTGAGCCCGACGCCGCCGGCCTTCAGCGACAGCAGGAACACGGGCACTTCGCCAGCCTGGAACCGGGCCACCATTTCTTCACGTTTGCGGGCCGGTACTCCGCCGTGGAGAAAAAGAGTGGGTATTTGCAGGGTGGCCAGGTGGCCTTCGATCAGAGAGCACATGTCGACGAACTGGCTGAACACGAGCACGGAGTCGCCAGCGCCCACGATGACGTCGAGGAGCTCGTCGAGCGCCGCCAGCTTCCCGGACCGGCCCGGTACCGGTCCGGCCTGGTGCAGGTACTGCGCCGGGTGGTTGCAGATCTGCTTTAGCACCGTCAGCAGCCGCAGCACCAGGCCCTGGCGCTCGATGCCCGACTTGGTGGCTATGGCGTGCAGCGCCTCGCGCACCTCGGCCTCGTACAGCGACACCTGCTCGGTCGTTAGCGGCACAGCCAGGTCGGTGACCGTCCGCTCGGGCAGGTCCGGGGCGATGGTAGGGTCGGTCTTCTTGCGGCGCAAGAGGAACGGGCGTACGGCGTTGGCCAGGCGTTCGGTCGCCTCCTCGTCATGGTTGCGCTCGACGGCGACGGCAACGGTGCGGCGAAAGCGCTCCAGGGGCCCGAGCAGCCCCGGCGTCGTCCAGTCGAGGACCGACCACAGCTCGGTGAGGCGGTTCTCGACCGGGGTGCCGGTGAGGGCGATCCTCGCCTGCGCCGGGACGGAGCGGAGCGATTTAGCCGTGTCCGACAAGGGGTTTTTGGCGTGCTGTGCTTCGTCGGCCACGACCATGGAAAAACCCGCCTGCGCCAACGCCTCTTTCTCCCGGCGCAGGACGCCGTAGGTGGTGAGCACGACCTCGCCGTCGGCCAGGTCGCTGAGGTCGCGGTCGCCACCGTGGAAGCGGCGCACCGGCACCGACGGGGCAAACTTGTGGAGCTCTCTTTCCCAGTTCCCGAGCAGCGAAGTCGGGCAGACCACGAGGGTGGGCGCCGGCGACGCCTGGTCTGGACCTCGCCCTCCTGGGGCTTCGCGCTCGGGGCGCTGGGCCCGGCGCCCGGCCGCCTTGGGCGTCGGCGGCTTGAGCCGCGCCGCCTGGCGGTCCTCCAAGCGGTGCAGGTGGAGAGCGATGACTTGCACTGTCTTGCCCAGGCCCATGTCGTCGGCCAGGCAGCCGCCCAACCCGAGCTCGCTCATGCCGGCCAGCCATGCCAGACCCCGGAGCTGGTAAGGCCGCAATTCGGCCACCAGCCCATGCGGCGGGGGAAGTAAAGGGAGCGTGCTGGCAGAAAGCCGGCCCAGGCGCTCGGCCATTTCGGCAATTGCACCGTCGGCGACGACGTCGACGAGCTCGCCGTCCACCTCGAGTTTCCCCCCGAGCAGGGCACCGAGCGCCGCGGCCGCCGCCACCCGGCGCGACCTCCTTTCTTGCGCCTTGGCGATGAGGGCGGTGTCTACCGCCACGAAGCGGCCCCGGATACGGACCAGGCCCCGCTTGGCCTCGGCCAGGAGGTCGATCTCCTCGTGGCTGAGCGCCTCGCCGTCGACGGTGAGCTCGTAGTGGAAGTCGACCAGCGACCCGAGGTCGAAGCGCCCTTCGGTCACCGTCGCCGGCGTCGGTGTCATGACCGCCCGCAGGCCGAGGCCGCCGACCAGGAGCTCACTGGGCCACAGGACGCCGATCCCGGCGCTGGCCAGTTCTGTGGCCCCGTCGAGCAACAGGTCGGCGAGCAGGTCGTCGTCGAGCTCCAAGGCGTCGGGGATCTGTTGGTCGAGAAGGGCGTTTATCGGCTCCCAGGCCCGGGCGCCCCGGCGCAGGGCGAGGAGCAGGTCGCGCTCTGCCTCCTCCCCGAACCGGGCCAGCACCGCCGCCGGCATGGTGAACAGCTCGGCCGCGTCCACTACCAGGCTTGGGTCGGCCAGGCTAGAGATCTGCAGCACCGCTCTGGGTTCGCGCTCCCTGTCGTCACCGAGGTGGACACGTAGAGCGAAACTGGCCCCGCCGTCGAGACCGGCCGACGCCTCCTCCAGCCATGGTCGCAAATGCGTAGCCGGCGTCGGCTCTGGCGCCGCGAACAATGGAGAGCCGGTGGCCGTCACCGCCGTCGCCGTCCTCGGCAGGGTGTCGGCCAGTGCGTCCCAGGCGGCGGTGATAAGGAACGTGGGAGAGTGCAGTCGCAGCGGCGAGCTCACATTTTTGAGGGGGACGGCGTAGGCCAGGGGCGGCATGGCTTCGGCCAGACGTCCGAGGAGGATACGGTCCTCCGGGCCCAGCGGGCCGGCGCGCCAGGCGTCCAGGCCACCCGGGCTGACCGCAGGATGAAGCCGTCCCCGGGCGACGAGGCCGAGACCGGCGGTCATCACGCTCGCCCAGATGAGCGCCGTGGCCGTGATAGTTGGCGACGCTTCGACGTCGAGCAGCAGCGCCAGCGCGGTCGTCACCGGGAGGAGGACGGCGGGGACGCGCCGGCGCCGGACCGACATGCCCGCGGGCAGTGCCAGCTCGATCGTCACCGGCTGGCCCAGAGCGGCCATCGGGTCGTCGGCCAGCTCTTGGCCCTGTTCGGTGCCCATCCGGAAGGCGGCGAAATGTCCCGACCGGGGGGGATCTCCGGGCAGGAACGTGAAGTCGGTCCCCGCCAGCGCCGGGCGCCCGACCGCCTCATCCCGGGCCACGGTCATGGTCCCGGTCCCATCCACTGGCCTTACCGTAGTCTGCTGGCGGAGGTGCCGGGGCCGTCCCTAAGCGGCGCGCCGCTCGGCGATGGCGTCCCGGGAGACGCTCTTGAAATAGGCCTGTGCCGCCGTGAGGTTGTCGAACATGTTCACGCTGCGGGGGACAGCGACGATCTCGAGCCACCCCTTCACGGCCGGGCGGGCAGCACAGACAACGGCTTCACCGCCAGTTTCCCGGGTGCGCCGGACCGCGTGTATGAGGGCGCCGAGCCCCACCGAGTCCACGTGAGGAACTCCCGAAAGCTCAAAGACTACATGTTCTTTTTGGCTGAGCTGGGTGAGGCCATCTTGGAACTGAGCGACGGCGAGGTGCTCGAGGTCGCCCACCACGTGGCACACGACACTGTCTTGGGTCTGGTCACATTCCATCCGCATGTTGGCTCCTTTGTGGTCACAACCCGACAGGAAGTACCTTCCCACCGCTAACTGACGAACGGCTAAGCCCTTCCTGATGCGAAGCTGAAGTTCGCCGCGCTTATCGCCGCCCTTGTTCAACCGTGATGACGATGACTTCTGTGGCTTGCGAAGCCGCTGTGCCCGTCCGGGCCGTTGAGAAAGGATATCTGCCACGGTTGAGCGCCTTTTACGGGCTTGTGATCTTCATGCCGGGCAATGACCACGAACCGGCGCATTTCCATGTCCGGTACGCGGAGTATAAGGGACGCATCGTCATCGAGACGGGTGAAGTGCTGCCGGGAGCGACACTCCCGCGCCGGGCACTCCAGTTTGGCCGAAGGGTGGCGCCGTATCCACGTAGAGGAACTGTCCGCCGCCTGAACCGAGCGCGAGGTTGTCCCGCTAGTCGTGGATTTTGAGGTGGCGGTCCCCAGCTCAAGGCCTGCCGTCTGGTAGGCCTCGGTGTCCGCCAAGACAACCGAGAGCAAGGGGACCACCACATGAAGAACTACCAGACCGAAGAGCTCGACGCGCCCATCCCAGTTCCGACAAGCGTGAACGTGGCGATGGCCGACATCGCGACAACGATGAGAGAAAGCTTGTTGGCCATGGCCGTCAGTGCTGGCCTGGCCGTCATGGGCAGCCTGATGGAGGAGTCGGTGACCGCCCTGTGCGGGCCCAAGGGTAAACATGACCCTGGGCGCAGCGCCGTGCGCCACGGGGCCGAAGACGGCTCAGTGACCCTGGGAGGCCGGCGCGTGAGGGTACGCCGGCCCCGGGTGAGGGCCACCGACGGCTCGGGCGAACTGCCCGTCCCCGCCTACGACTTGTTCAGCTCGACCGAGCCTTTGGGCCAGATGGCCATGGCCAAGATGCTGGCCAAACTGTCCACCAGGCGCTACCGGGCCGGGCTTGAACCGGTCGGCACCGCCGTCGAGGCCGCGGCCCGCTCGACGTCGAAGTCGGCCGTCTCCCGGCGTTTCGTCGAGGCCACCGAGACCGCCCTGGCTGTAGTGGAGGGCTCGACCGAGAACGCCACCCTGGTGACCGACCTGCTGGTGGGCTTGCGCGACCGGGGCCTGGAGGTGACCAGGCCCGTGCTGGTCGTCGTTGACGGCTCCAAGGCGCTGTCGGCGGCGCTGCGGGCGGTGTTCGACCACCCCGTTATGGCCCGCTGTCAACTGCACAAAATCCGCAACGTGGTCTCCAAATTGCCCGGTTCCAATGTTGCCAGTATGACGGGCCGACTCTATGCGTTCCTGCAACCGCCACTTTTGGCCAGTTGCTACCGGAACCCCCTTCCGGTCAGTAACCAGGAGGGGGCCCGGCGGCCTCGTCAGGTGGGGACCTAGCCGACCAGGGTTATTTGTCTATGTACGGTCGGCCCATCGCTCACAGTGACTGTCTCTGTAGCATAGAGGGTGTGGTACCTGGCCCTGGCCAGGAGGTGCATGGCTTCCCTGTTCAAGTACATCGTCCAGGTGGACGTGGTGCCCACCACCATGCCATAGCTCTTGTTGGCGAGCGAGGGCCTCCCGTAATTGAGCCATATTGTGCCTTGGCAAGTGGCCGCGCTGCAGTGCAGCTTTAGTTCCACTTTGTTGCCGGACACGGCCGCCCTTGTCGTGAGCGCGGTCACCGCCGGGCCGACCAGGGTTATTTGTTTCCGTACGGTCGTGCCGTTGGTCACGGTGACTACCTCGGTGGCATTTACGGTGTGGTACCTGGAGTTGACCAGCAGCAGGAGGGCTTTGCTGTCCAAGTAGGCCCCCCAGCTGGACGCCGTGCCCGCGAACATTTCGTAGCTCTTGGTGGCGAGCAGGGTGCCGCCTTCATAGAGCCTGATCGTGCCCCGGCAGGTCGCCCCGCTGCAGAGCAGTCTAAGTTCGACCTTGTTGGCGGACACGGTAGACCTTGTGCTGAGCGCCGCCACCGCCGGTACAGGTTTGGGCCGTGTCGTAGTGGTGGGAACTGTCGTCGTGGTGGTGGTGGTGGTCGTTGTTGTCGTTGTCGTGGTCGGGGCCGGAGCGCTGCTGTAGAGGTCGAACTCGTCGATCGACCACCAGTCGGTGGTGCTCGCGGCGGTCAGGACCACCCTGACCCACTGTGCCGTTTGGGTGGGGAAACTGACGATCTCGGGGTTAGCCGTGCCTGTGCAGGCGGCGACGATGGTCCAGGAGATGTCGTTGGTCGAGACCAGTACGTCGTAGCCTCGGGCGTAGTCGGTGGGCGAGTTCGGCGCCCTCATGGCCAGCTCGTCGAAGGCCCGGGCCGCACCCAGGTCCACCCGGATGGCCAAACCAGAGACTTGGTCCTCGTTAGTGCTAAAGCGAGTGTTGTAGTTGCCGTCCAGAGCGTTATCGGGCGCATCGGCGCTGCTAGAGGGAGCGTCGGTGGTGGCCGACCAACCGGTGCGGTCGAGGAAAGCGCCGCTCACCGAAGCGGAACAATTCGAACCAGGCACCGTGGTCGTGGTCGTGGTCGTGGTCGTGGTGGGTGCCGTGGTGGTCGTCGTGGTCGCCGCCGAAGCGGGTGAAATGCTAAGGGCCAGGAAGCCGCTCACCATGGCGAGCGTCGCCACTATCGCCGTGCCCGGTGCAGCATGCCAAAAATGCCAGTCTCTGCGTTTATAGGTCATCCTTTTCCTTTTCCTTTTCCTTTTCTGTAGAGGTCAGTTCTGCTATCTCGTCTTTTCCATCACGTCAGCGCTGCCAACCACAGAGGGCCGCCTTTGTCATGTGGCCTTCGCCCGGCGGTCGGCGCTTGGGGCTCGCGCTCTCAAGGTGGTGGTCCGGGCTACGGCGGCCGGGACGTGGTCGGGCAGCGGCACGAACCGGGCTGCCTATTGGACCGCTGGGTCGTCGGCACTGCCACCCAAGGACCGAGCGCCTTCCCCCCCGGACGAGCTCCCTGGCGCGGGCGATGGTCTTGAGCGTTGGTGCGGCCATGAACTCCACGCCGCTCAGGTCGACAGCGAGCGCAGCGGGTTGGAGAGCGATGGTGCGTGACAGTTTCAGCCGCAGTGCGCCATCCGTGGAGACGTCGTGCTCCCCCGCCAGCCAGACGACTATGGGCTCCGGCTCAGATCCCCGCGGCGGTAGAGGCGGGACAGTGTAGAAAGAAGACCCGTCGTGGGCGATCGAACCCTCCTACCTTAGGTGCTGCGAATGTCGCGACACCAGGGTCCGGAGTACCGCCCCCAGCCAGCACATGCCGGCCCAACACGTCGGGGATTTGTCGTGTCCTCATGATCTTACGTCTTTTTGTGGCGAAGCGCGCCAGGGGAAATGGGCAGTGGCACGGCCTTCGCTATTTTCTCAACACCTTGCGCACTTGGCGTGGGACACCCCGGTGTATTGCCACTATGGGTGCCGCTAAGAGCCACTTACCCCGACGCCGCAGCGCGGAAGGACCAATCTCAGCGGTGACGTCTCCTCCGGCGCAACAAGGCCGTTCCACGCCTAATTGATGGCAGGGAGCATCGTTCGGCGCTCCCCCCCGCTTGGCAGGTGCCTGAGTGCCACCACGGCGAGTGCCGTTCGGCGGGCACACAGCCTGGCCGTCGGCGGGCAGGTCCTAATGGGCACCGACAGGCGTCCGAAGCAAGGGATGGCCGACTGGCGTGATTGCGGGTCGCCGGTTCACTCTCGCGGTCCCATCTGGAGATGCCGGGGTTCGCTGGCCGCTGTTGGCCGTCGCCCCCTGTCCGCTGGCTGCGTCCCGGAAAGCGACCTTGGTCGCACCCGGTCCCGCCCCCGGTCCCCGGGGAAGCGGTTCGGCTGATCTGGTGGCGGCATCGGGAACGCAAGGTGCGGGTCGATGTTCGTACCGTGGGCTCCGGCGTCGACATCCGGATAGATGCTGCGGGACTCGAAACGCCGGCTGCGTTGGTCGACCCAGTCGCTCAAGTAGGGCTTCGGGAGCATTTTTATTATCGCCAGGGTCAGGTACAGGACTGTGTTGATGGCCACGAACATGCTCAGCGCGGCGAACCACGGGGAGTGCATCATGTTCTGGGCAACTCGCTGGCGATGAGCAGGACGCCGGTCACGAGGTGACCTCGGCTGTGCCTCGCTGCTCGGTCCCGTCAGTCTCGTGCGTGGGTTGCGCGGCGTGGACAACATGACCCCATCTGGCGCTCCGGGCGAAGGTGATGTCGAAGATGCCCTTGACGTAGACGATGCCGACGTATATGTCGTAGATAAGCTCGGGGATCAGCAGCGCCGCGAGCAAACGCGCCTTCCATCCGCCGCGCCAGCCGGTGACGACCCTTTCGACGACGAACAGGCTTCCTACGCCGAGCCAGAACGGGAACCAAACCCACCCGCCCGCGGCGAGCGCGGTGACGACGATGAGCAGCCAGAATGAACTGAGTGCGATGACCGCGTAGCCGATGCCGAGCTGTTGGGCCCAGTAACGCAGCATCGTGGGGGCAAGTCCGTAGGCGCCGAGGTTCTCCAGGGCGCCCCGCTGCCAGCGGAGGCGCTGGGCCCACAGGTTGCGCCATGTGGGCATGAGTTCTGTGACCACCCGGCAGGCGTTGGGAGACACCATGAGCCCTCCAAGCGACTTGATGGCGAGGGTCAGTTCATTGTCCTCGGTCAGCACCGCCGTGTCGTACACGTCACCATGGACACCTGGCAGCTGACCTCCTCGGCTCGCGGCGACGGTTCGTAGCGCCCGCGGTCGAAACATCGATGCCGTGCCAGTCAACACGAACACGCGCCCACGCCGGCGTCGGATCTCCCGCGAGTACCGAATATATTCGTTTCGTTGGAGCTGGCCGAGAATTCCGTGGCCCTCTTCGCCGTAGAAGATACCGCCGATCGCCATTAGGGCGCGATCGCTGGTGAAGCGCTGAATCCCGTCGGCGAGGAAGCCGTCGTCGAGCACGGTGTCGGCGTCCATGCACATGACGATGTCGTTGTCTCGGAGACCGTCGAGGAGTCCGCTCAACGCCTGGTTAAGCGCCCCCGCCTTCTTGTGGGTGTTGCCCACCGTGGTATACACCTCCGCGCCGTGTGCTCGCGCGAGCGGTTCGGTCGCGTCCGTGGAGTTGTCAGCCACGACGATGACGCGGTTCGGCGCAGGGTCCTGGGCGCCGAGCGAGTCAAGCGTCGCTCCGATGGAGGCTCCCTCGTTGTGGGCGGGGATGAGGACGGTGACCGTGACCGGTCCGGCGAAGACGCCACGGGTCTCGGCCATCGCAAGCCTTGGGGCGAGCAACTTCACCTCGGTATCGGTCGAGCGCCGGGACCGGTCCAGCACCACCCGTTCGACGAGGGCCGCGCCGGCGGCGAGGATCAGAGCGAGACCGACGGCGCCGATCACGACGGCGAGGGTAGGCGCTTGGTTGTCGTAGATGACGTGCCATCCGTCGAACACTGCCATCGACTTCGGGGAGTGATGGACAGAGCGGGAGCGGTCCGACACCGCGAACCACAACAGGAGCGCTCCACCGACGGCGATGCCTGCGATGACCAATCCGACATAGCGGCCGAGCCAGACGCCGGCCTGACGGTGCCTGATGGCCCGGACATCGTCGTAGTCTGCGCCAGAGCCTGCCGGGCCCTCTCGCCCGCCAGTCGCATCACGAGCGGGGTTGCCCGCCGTGGATAGCTCGGCGTCGTCGGAGTCGATGGTGTCTGGCTCCGGCTCGACGAGCCTCGTAGCGCTTCCGTTCACGCCGTTGATATCGGTCGGGTCGACCGCTGACCTGATCAATCTCCTCAGGGCCGGAAATCTGACGTTTTCTCGTTTTGAGCGCTTGCGACGGGATATTGGAGCATTTCGTGTCGAATAGTGCTTAAGGTCCCGCGAGAGTATCGGACAGCTCGACAGCAAGGAGCCGACGAAAAGCCCGGACGTCCTTCAGTCCGTTGGTGCCGTGGCCGAGACGCGGGCCAGAAAGGCTGGCAAGTCGAAAGCGGCGAGGTTGGCCAGAGGCGCGATGAGCGCGTCGCGCGCGGGGCCCGCCGGCATTTCGCGCACCGCCACTTACTTATTCAGTAAGCACAGGTAGGCCATTGGGCCCAGGGATATCACCTCCAATCCCTCCCCACTGCGTGGGGAATATCTCAGGGCGCCTCGTGGCGCAGCCAGATCTCTGCTCGCCGCTCGCCTTCTCCACGAACGGGGACCCCCAATCGACATCGACGGGTCGGGAAGTCCAGTGCGGCTGTCCGTTCAGAGGGCGGCTCGTTGGAGCATGAGGAAGTCGCGCTCGACCGCGTTGGCGGTGAGTTCGATGGCTCGGTCGTAGGCGGCCAGTGCCTCGTCGCGACGTCCTGCTCGTGCGAGAAGGTCGGCGCGTGCCGCATGGTAGGGCTGGTAATTGTCAAGGGTGGCGATGTCGATGCGAGCGAGCGCGGCGAGCCCCTCGTCGGGGCCGTGGAGCTCGGCGACGGCCACCGACCGGTTGAGGGCGATAACTGCGTGGGGGCGCAGAGCGTAGAGCTGGTCGTAGAGGGCGATGATCTGGGACCAGTCGGTGGTCTTGGCGCTGGGAGCGTCGGCGTGCACGGCGGCTATGGCGGCCTGGATCTGGAACGGTCCGGGCCGGTTGCGCCGCAGGCAGGCGCGCACGAGCTGGTGGCCTTGGGCTATCAGTGCCTGGTCCCAGCGGGAGCGGTCCTGGTCGGCGAGGCGCACCACGGTCCCGTCGGTGCTGCTACGGGCGGGCCGGCGGGATTCGGTGAGCAGCATCAGGGCGAGCAGGCCGACGGCTTCGGGTTCGTCGGGCATCAGCTCGACAAGGGTCCGCCCGAGCCGGATGGCTTCGGTCGATAGATCGCTTCTCGTCAGGCTCTGTCCCGACGTGGCGGTGTGGCCTTCGGTGTAGATGAGGTAGATGGCGGCGAGGACCGTGTGGAGCCGGTCCGGGAGCTCCCCAAGCCGTGGTATGCGATAGGAGGCGTGGTTGTCGTGAAGTTTGCGTTTGGCCCGCACGATCCTCTGTGCCATCGTCGGTTCGGCCACCACGAACGCTCTGGCGATCTCGGAAGTCTCCAGGCCGGCGACGAGGCGTAGGACCAGAGCGACCTGGGCGTCGGCGGCTAGGGAGGGGTGTGCGCACAGGAACATGAGCCGGAGCTGGTCGTCGGCGACGACCTCGACGAAATCGTCGAGCCTGTCAAGGTCAGGATTGCGGGCAGGTCCCATGGTGTCGGTGTGGAGTCGGTGGGCCGCGAGATGCCGGTCGCTGCGGGTTGATTCGCGTCGGAGGCGGTCGATGGCGCGGTTGCGGGCGGTGGTGGTTATCCAGCCGCCCGGGTTGGGCGGTATTCCCGTTTTCGGCCACTGCTCGGCGGCGATGGCGAACGCTTCGGCTACGGCGTCCTCGGCGAGGTCGATGTCGCCGAGGACGCGGATCACCGTGGCTGTGCAGCGGCCGGCTTCGCGCCGGAACACCTCGTCGAGGCCGTCGGTCACCCTTGCGCGGGCCGGACCTCAACTGGTCCGTCGCACGCCGCAGCCGCTCTACCGGCCCATTCCAGAGCGGCGTCGAGATCGGCGGCTTCAATGACCCAAAACCCGCCCATCTGTTCTTTGGTCTCGGCGTAAGGTCCGTCGGTCATCGAAACTTCTCCCCCGGAGGACCGCACGACCGTGGCCGATGACGCCGGGTGCAGGCCGGCGGCGAACACCCAGGCGCCCGCCTGTTGCAGTTCGCTGTTGAAGGCGTCGACCTGGGCGACGCGGAGCTGCGCGTCTGGGCTGGAGAGGTCGACCTCGAAGGTGTCGTCGTGCCAGACGGAGATCAGGTATTGCGGCATCTTGGTTGTTCCTTTCGATAGTGGGTCGGTCGGGGGTCAGTCGGCGTGTCCGGCGAGCACCGGGACAATGATCGCCGCGGCGATCAGGTGCAGGCCAACAAGAGCGATCTTGCTGGCGCCGGTGTCGGCGAACGCCGCCGGCACCAGCAAGGAGAGCACCGTGAGCCCGATGGTTACTTGGAAGAACCGTTGACGGGGGGCACAGCTGCGCCGGTTCAGCAATGCGACGAGCACCCCGCCGATGACAGCGGCGACGAAGGTGATCTGCGCGAAGCTGGCGAGGGCGATCCTGCCGTGCACGGCCAGCGGGGCTCCGCCGCCCCGCAAGGCAGCCGCGGCGGCGGTCGTGACTGCGGCGGCCAGCACACCCACCGAGACCGTTGCCCGCGGCAATGTCTTCGCCAACCGGGACCGGGCACGCCCGACCGTGACGTCGGGAGACGTGGAGGTAACCGTAGACATCGAGTGGTTCCTTTCCTTGACGGCGGTGCCCTGCGCACCGCCCACCATGTCCACGAACGGCGAGGACAGATTCGACACCTGAAGCTCAACATTTCTACCGGACCTGCAGCCTGCCCCCGGGCAGCGCACGACGCCAGCGGAGAACCGAGCCGCTCAGCGGCTGCAGGCCCCGGCCCCGGGGCTCGTGTGGGCTTTCCAGCGGCATTCAGGGTGCCGCCGTGAGCGGAAGGTACGGGAACGAGACCTCAACGGACTTCCCACTGGAACCAGCGGATGCCGACGACGGCGAAAACGACGATGTACCCGACGACGGCCAACAGCGACTCGACGTCGCGGGCGCTCCACGCGGACAGGTTGAGCACGGCTGATCGCCCTGGCTGACCAGGAAGCCGGCCACCCTCTCGGCTTCGTCAACCCCGCCATCTACCGGACCGCCCAAGGTCCGCTGTACCACAAGGCGTTCCACGACATCACCACCGGCAACAACACCGTGTCCCTCAACGGGGTCACGATCACCGGGTACGAAACCGGCACCGGCTGGGATCCCGTCACCGGCTGGGGGACTCCCGACGCTCAGGTCCTCATCCCCCTCCTCGTCCGCTACGTCAGCCCATGACCCCCGGTCGGTTTCGCCAGGCTTCTTTAGGCGGCCTTACCGACGCGTACGCCGTTCAGGATCTGGGTGATGGTTGTGCGGTTGTTGTCGTAGCAAGAAGACGAGCAGCCGGCAACAACGATCCAAAGCTGCCCATATTTCTCATAGGCTAGTTCGTCGAAGCTGGTATTGCCGGCTCGTGAGACGACCATGAGCGCGGCAGTTGAGCCGCTTAGACCGCCCTGGTGCACTGAGTGGTGGGCCACGAGCGTCTTGACGGTGGCGCTCGAATAGCCAGGCTCGGCCTGGACCAAATACTGGGGTACCAGCTCATAAGTCTGTGACGGCGGCAGTATGGCGGGGGGGTCCTCTACGGTCACGAACAACTATGGGGCAGCGGAGGCCTCCAGCACTATGTCGCTCGGTGTCCGGGCCGGGGAGGCCACCAGGGCGAACAATGGCTCGGGGGGCACGATGAAGCCTGATATGAACAGCTCCGTCTCGTTTTGGACCACCCAATCCTTTGGGACTTCGAAGGAGATCTGTGCAGCTGTACTGCCTTCGTGCACATCTCTTGCAGCGGTCCCCGTGTGAGCGAGGGTGCCAAGGGCCGCAAGCGCCAAAAGACCTTTCATCGGGGTAGGTTTCATGTCCAAGACCTTTCGTTTACGGCTCTAAGACGACATAGGAGGGGTAGTTCATCCCGGTCCGTGGACCGACGATGGCCCGCATAGGGGTGGGCGACCCCGACGCGGAAAGCTGGTCCCTGCCGAACTCGACTGTGGTGTTGCCGTTGAAGTTCTCAACCCACAGGTCACCGGAGGAGTGCCGTACGCTTGGCGCGGGGGCGCGACGAAGAAGCCATGATGTCGGCGCGTGACATGGTAAGGCCCCCTCAGATGCGCATGCCCGCGCCGCTCGAAGCCCTGGTCGGCTCTGCCCTCGCGGCCTGGGAGGCCGGTCGTCGCTCTTTGGCAGTGGGGCGGTTGGGTAAAGCGCTGCAAGTAGCCGAAGAGCTCAGCTTCGTATGACAGAAGTGGAGCCGCCGCAGTCGGGCGTCTGGTTGACCGTGGGCCGAGTGTTGCTTCAGAAGACGGAGGGTTCGCAGTTTCCCCGACGACCAACGTGAGCGTCGTCCGTTGCCGTCGCGGGGGCAGCGACGACCAGGCTGCCGAGCATGGTGGTAACGACGAGTACGGCTGCCCGTCGTAACTGGCGGGCCCGGTGCGCGTGCTCGTCGCTCCCTATTAGGACACGAAGCTCCCTGTGAGGTGCCAAGAGCCCGTGAACCCGTTGAAGGGGCCCCCCGAGATCAGGCTCGACCAGCTCAAAACATAAACGTGGGTCTGCGCGTTATAGGACCCGGTGACCGGTCCTCCCTGGCTGAAAACGAGGTTGTTCCACTCAGCAGTGAAGCCCTTCACCTGGCCGCTGAGACGGCCACCGCTCACCGAGATCGCCGGGGCAGTGCCTTTGGTGGCGAGGCCGAAGTCGATCCCGGCGAAGTCCGTTGGTCGGATAATGCGGCCCGCCAGTGAATTTCCATGAGGGCCGAAAGCAGGGGTGGGGGCGGGCTGGAGCACTCCGGTGCGCAGTCCACCTTCGGTGCCCGCCACGATTAAGGTATAGGTCTTGTTGGTGTCGGCCGAGTAAGGGTTCTTGAAGTACTTACCGCCGCCGGGATAGATCATCCGGAAGTACGAACCGGTCGCCACGCGGAACAAACCGTTAAGCGGCTGTGCGGTTAAGGCGGTGGCGGCGGTCGTGCTGGTGGCCAACAGCGCCAGGGTGGCACTGATAACCAGGGCTGAGAGGGTGACGGTCCGGGACAGGGACCGACTGGTCGTTCGCCTCATTTGACTCCTTCAAGTTGGGAACTGGGGATATCAGGACCGCGTGCGTCACGCACGCGACGTGCGCGGCCCGCACCACCGGCGGCGGTGGCGGAACCGATCACGAGCAGGCCCGGGGCTACGAAGAACCACGGGAACAGCGGGAAAGGCGGAAGAGCGGCGACAGCCTGGTACTTGGTCACGTTGTCGCTCATGGTCCCGATCATGGGCGTCATGTCGTTGAGGATGTGGGCCCAGTGGTCATCGAAGGTCGTTATTCCCGGGTACCGACTGCTGATCTGGGCGGAGCTCAGACCCGAGCGCTGTAGTGCCGGGACCAGCTCAAGTTGCACCGCACCCTGGCCGACGGCCATGTCGCCGAAGTAGCCCTGGATCCGCTCGACGCGAGAGCGCGTCTCGATTGTCTTGAAGGCGTTCATCATGCGCCCGCCCGCCGGAGCCCGCGAGAACATCTGGAAAACTACTGGGGCCAGCACCAGTCCCAGGCCCAGGACGACCAGGGCGCGGCAGCTGGCCCGCCACCAAACAGGGCGCACAAGGCCGAGAGCCAGCACGCCCAGCAAGATGGCACCAGGAGCCACGAAGAACCAGGGGAAGAGCGAGAAGTTCGGGAGAGCGGCCACAGCCTCGTAGTTGCCGAGGTTGTCCCGGATCGTCTCCATCATCCCGCTCATGTCCGGGTAGATCCCGCCCCACTGTGCCTCGAAGGCGACGAAATCAGGGAACCTGGTGGCGAAGCGGTTCAGGTCGGCTGCGGTGGGCGGCCCTGACAGCGCCGTGGCCACGCTCGTGCCACCTTCTCTGACGGCGGAGCCGATCTCGCGTAGCTCTATCTGGTAGCCGCTCAGACGGGTGGCCGTCATATAAGGGCGAAAGCCGGCGATCATGTCCGCCCCCTGAGGGGCACGGGTGAACATCTGGAAAACAAACGGCATGAGGACCAGTCCCAGCCCGAGCACGACGAGGGCGCCGACACTCCACCGGGCTCGTTTTCCGGAGGGTGTCACTCGGATAAGTCCGTGTTCCGAGGTGGGGGGACAAGCCATGGCCCCAGCGACGTCTGCCAACGTAAAGGTCGATTGTCCACATCATTTCTATCGATGTGATAGATCCTAGCCCACGTTGTCTTCTCGCGCTGGCGCTAATCGTCCTGGCGGCCCTCGTGGCCGGCCCCAAAGGCATTATGCCGAGGACGGGCCCAGGCACGAGGATGGTCCGAGGACTTGCCCCCTAACACGTGGCTAGGGGCACTTGGTAACGTGCCTGGCGTGCAGGTACGCCCCATAGAACCGGGCGAGTACGAGCTCGCGGGCCGGATCGTCCTCTCTGCCTACGAGTCTCTTCCCGGCAACCACTTGGCTGGCGGGTACGCCGAGGTACTGTCCGACGTTGGCCGCCGGGCTGGTGAGGCCGAGGTGCTGGTGGCCGTCGGCTTGGAGCTCCTCGGCTGCGTAACGTTCGTTCCCGACAACTCCTCGCCGTGGGCAGAACTTCTGGGGCCCGGCGAGGCCGGCGTGCGCATGCTGGCTGTTGAACCGTCCGCTCAGGGCCGGGGTGTCGGCAGAGCCCTCCTCACCGCCTGCATCGAGCGGGCGCGCCAACTCCGCCGAGAAGGCCTGTTGCTCCACTCGGCGCCGTGGATGGAGGCCGCCCACCATCTCTACGGTTCGGCGGGCTTCGTCCGCCTGCCCGAGCGCGACTGGTTCCCGGTGCCCGAGGTGCCTTTGATGGCTTTCTGTCTCGCCCTTTCTCCGGACTGACCAAGGCACGCTAACGGCGCATGTCGGGTGCCCGAGACGATGATGGGGATATGGAACCGATCCCTCAGTTCCGGTCCGACCTGTACCAGGGCACGGCCCGCTACTACGACCGCTACCGGGTCCCCTATCCGGCCATACTGATCGACGACCTAGCCACCCGGGCCTCCCTGAGCGGCACCGGCCGGCTCCTGGACCTTGCGTGTGGGCCAGGCCGGGTGACCTTCGCCCTCTCCGAGCACTTCGCCGATGTCCTCGCCGTCGACCAAGAGGAAGAGTCGGTCAGCTACGCCAAGGCCCTTGCCGCCGAGCGAGGAGCCGCTCACATCAATTGGCGGACCGGCCGAGCCGAAGACGTCGATGTCGCGGGCCACTTTGAGCTGGTGACAGTTGGCGACGCGTTCCACCGTCTCGACCGCCGCCGGATCGCCGCCCTAGCGGCCCAGTGGCTTCAGCCCGCCGGTCACATCGCCCTACTGTGGACATCAATGCCCTGGCAGGGCCCTGCCCCCTGGCAAAAGGCCGCCATGGAGTGGGTGGTCCATTGGATGCAGGTCACCGGGTCCATCGAGAACATCCCTCCGGACCTCGCGGAGACGCTGAATGAGGCACCGCACCCCACCGTGCTCGCCAGCGCCGGGCTCACTGTGATCGGCACCTACGAGTTCATGACGCCCCACATCTGGACTCTCGAGACCCTGGCCGGCTTCGCTCATTCCACCTCCGTCCTTTCCCGGTCAGCCTTGGGCGACCACGTCGAAGCCTTCGAGCGTGACCTGCGAGATCGGCTCCTTGCCGCGCAGCCCGACGCCAACTTCGAAGAAGCCGTCAGCTTCACGTACGACCTTGCTGTCAAGCCGTAGCGCACGCGTCGGCCGCGAGCCCGAATTGCCTTACGGCGCCCGCCCCTCCCCGCGCCGCGGTGCCTCAGGCCTCGGAGGAGTACGGCTCCTGAGAATGCTGGCGGGGTTTGGTGCCAACCACCATCACCCCCGGCCGGCCCATCGCCTGGCCGCCGAGCTGAGCGTTGTCCGGGTGCCGGTACCCCATCCGCACCAGCCGTCTCGGCTCCGAGGTCGTATTGAGGTACGAGCCGTGGACGGTGTTGATGTTGAAGCAGACGATGTCGCCGCGCCGTGCCGGCACCGGCGTCGTGTCGGCGAGCCGGTACTTGTCGGTCGGCAGGTGAGGGGAGCACATGGCCCCCTCGGCGACCGTCACGTGCTGCAGTGGACCGCCGAGATGCGAGCCCGGAAGGAAGCGGATCTCGCCGTTGTCGTGTGAAGTGTCGTCGAGGTGCAGCAGCACGTCGACGTACCGGTTGTCGGTGTGCGGGTAAAACGGCCAGTCCTGATGGAGCGGGAAGGGCTGGCCGCGCTCGGGAGGTTTGACGTGCATGGTCGTGTGATGAAGCTCGACGGCGTCGCCGAGCAGGCATCGGAGCACGCCCGCGAGCTTGGCGTTGCTCGTCGCCCGCGCCCAGGCCGCCGAGTAGTACCGCAGGTCGTGCAATGAGCGCAGCTCGATCGTGGCCGCCAGATCTGCATCGAGCAGCGCCTCGCGCCACGGGCCAGTCCAGGTGTTGCTGCGGGCCCAGCGATCGATGAGCAGATCGAGGTCCTCGGCCAGCTCGGCGACCTCGTCGGGGGCGTAGACGTCGGGAACGCGCAGGTATCCCTGCGTCCAGAACTGACCGGCCTCCTCCTTGCTGAGGACGTCGGTCTGCGAGTCCAGCTTGGTCATCAGGCGTCTCCTAGTGTTGTCACGAATATAAGCCGCGGGCTCGTTCGGGTCGGAGCATTAGTGCGGCAATAGCCGTCGTCCCGGACCGACCATCGTCTCGTAGGCTCGCAGGGCACGACGGCGCCATCGACGGCGACGGCCGCGCCACCATGAAGTCGTCGCCCGCTTAGATTGACGGGGCGCATGTCAGATAACCGACACGACCAACAGTCCGGGGCGCAACGCCTGTTCGGCGGCTTCGCCCCCAAGCTGGTTTTCAGCGGCCAGTAACCTGGAAGGAGGGTTAATCGTGAAAGGCGCAGTGCTTTACGCGCCGGGCGACGTCCGCGTCACCGAACGCGACGAGCCGAAGGTCATCGAGCCGACCGACGCCATCATCAAAATGTCGGCCACCTGCGTGTGCGGTTCGGACCTGTGGCCCTACCGAGGCATCGAACCCGTCGAGGGACCAGTGCCGATGGGCCACGAGTACGTCGGCATCGTCGAAGAAGTCGGCAGCGAGGTCCGTACCGTGAAGCCGGGACAGTTCGTCGTCGGTAGTTTCTTCGCCAGCGACAACACCTGTGAGATCTGCCGGGCTGGTTACCAGAGCTCGTGCGTGCACCGCCAGCCTGTGGGCGCCCTCGGGGCTCAGGCCGAGCACCTCCGCGTACCGCTGGCTGACGGCACCCTGGTCGCTACCCCCGAGCCTCCCCCCGCCGACCTTGTCCCGGGCTTGCTGGCCGCCTCAGACGTGCTCGGCACTGGCTGGTTCGCCGCCGTCGCCGCCGAAGTAGGGCCAGGTAAGACCGTCGCCGTCGTGGGCGACGGAGCCGTCGGTCTCCTCGCCGTCCTGGCGGCCAAGCAACTCGGTGCCGAACGGGTCATCGCTATGAGCCGCCACGAGCCTCGCCAGAAGCTCGCGTTGGAATTCGGTGCCACCGACATCGTCACCGAACGCGGGAACGACGGCGTCGCCCGCATCAAGGACCTCACCAACGGGCTCGGCGCGCACTCCGTCATCGAAGCCGTCGGCACCCAGGAGTCGATGATGCAAGCCCTCCGCGTTACCCGCCCTGGTGGCCACATGGGATATGTCGGTGTCGCCCACGGGGTGGAACTGCCTGGCCGGGAACTGTTCTTCTCTCATGCCCACTTGCACGGTGGGCCCGCCCCGGTGCGGCGCTTCCTTCCCGAACTGGTCGACCTCATCTGGAGCCGCCAGATCGAACCGGGGAAGGTCTTCGACCTGAGCCTGCCCCTCGACCAGGTGGCTGAGGGCTACCGGGCGATGGACGAGAGGCGCGCCATCAAGGTGTTGCTCTGGCCCTGAGACAAGCGGATGGCATTGGCATGGCACCGCCCCCGGCCATTAGTTAGGCGGGCCCGAGCGCCGACCATGCCGTCGATTTCGCCGGGCAGCGTAATTAATCACTTGCCTGCGGGGTCATGTCCTTGGTCGCGGACCGGCCTGGAAAGGATGGAAGTGGCCTCAAAAAGGTTGAGATCTCTCACCAGATAGGGATGGAGGGCCATTTCCGGGCCGTCGAGCGAGATACCAAGGCCGGGCCCGTCCGGGGGTCGGACGTGGCCGTCGACGATCTGCAAGGCTGGGACGGCCACGCGGTCCTTCCAGTCGATGTCGAGGGGAGCGAACATCTCCTGCATCAACAACGTCGGTGCTAGCGCAGCCAGCTGCAGGGTGGCGGCCGTGGCGACCGGCCCGGAAGCGTTGTGGGGCGCAAAAGAAACCGAGCTGGCGTCGCATAGCTCGGCGGCGGCCACCATGGCGCTGATCCCACCGATGTGGATCACGTCGGGTTGTAGCACCGATACCCCGGCGTTTATCAACCGCTGGCAGTCGCGCAGGTCGTAAGCTCGCTCGCCGGCGGCAATGGGCACGCAAGAGGCCCTGGCCACCCGGGCGATGGCTGCATGATCACCTGGAGGTGTGGGCTCTTCAAAAAAACGGACGTTCAGCGGGGCCAAATGGGCGACCACCCGGAGAGCCGACTCCACGCCGAAGCGGCCATGGCCTTCGACCATCAAAGACACATCGGGCCCGGTGGCGTCGCGTACCGCCTCGACTCGTTCCACTGCCTGGGAAAGCCCCTGCTCGTCGATGGTAAAGTTGGCTACCCCGAAGGGGTCGAACTTGAGGCCTCGGTAGCCGAGGGCGACAGTGCGGCGGGCGCAGTCGGCGAACTCAGTGGCCGAAGCGGCCCCGAAATACCACGCATTGGAGTACACCGGGATCGTTTCCCTCACCGCGCCGCCCAAAACTGAGGCAAGCGGTCGGCCCAGGCTTTTGGCCAGCAGGTCCCAAAGAGCCATTTCTATGCCGCCGATGCCCGAACTGATGACCGGGCCGCTTTCCCAGTAGCCGTGCCGGGACAGCTGGCGGCGCAGGCGGCGTATATTGTCGGCCGGCTCTCCCACCAGGTGACGGCGGAAGTCTTGGACGGCACCGGCCACGGCCATTTCGCGCCCTTCCAAGGTGCATTCGCCGTAGCCTGTCAAGCCATCGTCCGTATCGACGAGCACGAAGACCCAGTTGCGGAACCCGCCGTCGACGATAACGGTGCGGACGTCGACGATCTTCATTCTTGCACCTGCTCCGCCGGGCCAAGTGGGACATGACGGCTGAGCGGCAACACGAGTACTGATGCCAGGCGCGCCTTGGAGTCTTCGAGGTGGTCGATGTGGGACCCCATATCGGCGGCCATCCAGACATCCTAGTAACTGAGAGGCGCCGCGCCATGTCCTTGACAATTTCACGTTGGGAGGAGCTGGCGCCACCACCTGACTGCCCCGAAGCCCTCGGGCGAGCTGAAAGCGACTATGGCCCGGAGCCCCGGAGGGGGAGGCTGGGTGCCTCGCTGGCGTATGCTCTGAGGGTGGAGCGGCGAGCGACCTCTCGGTCGGGTGGCCCTGAGCACCTTGGCAGGGAGCCTGAGCAAGTCGCCCGGGCGGTCGCCCGGTTGCTTGTTACGACTGTGGCAGCCGTAGGGCTCATGTTCCTGGCCTCGGCCCTACCCGCTCGGGCGGCGAGCGCAACAACTCAGGGTCATGCCGTCCCTTTGCAAACCCCGGCCGGAGGCGAGTTCCTTTCTCCGTCGGGCAACATCAGCTGCGAGGTCGACGACGGCTACGCCGGCCTGCACCAGGTCTATTGCCAGACGTTCTCCCCGCCCGAATCTGTCACGATGTCGACACGCGGCGTGCTCAAAAAATGCACAGGCGAGAGATGCCTGGGGAACCCGGCGGTCAACGCGCCCACCCTCCCCTACGGCAGCTCGACCGGTGTGGGGCCGTTCCAGTGCCTTTCGGCCACAGACGGGGTCACGTGTACGGCCTCCGGTAAGGGCTTTCGGATATCCCGCTCCGGTATCGTCGTCGTCCGTAAACCCGCCAGGGCCTGATGGGCTACTTAGCCATCTGGTGCCAGCCAGTCGTGCCCAGTCGGTCGAAATCAATGGCGACCACGTCGTGAAGCGCCCCGGTCGGCTCGCCGGCGTCGATGAGCAGTTCGCCCAGGGCGTCTTCGGGGGAGTCCGGGCCTGATTGCACGTCTACGTTGCGCTCGTACTCAAGGTCGACCTCGCGCCCCAGCAGCCAAACCCGCCGGACTAGCCACACCGGGACTCCTCGCAGCGCCAGCCGGTCGGTGGGGCGCATCACCAGGTGCAGGTAGAGCCGGGAGCCGCGTCGCGTGACAGGCCCGTAAAACTGGATGCCGGGGCCCGGCGGCTCCACGCCGATCACGCTCTCGCCGTGCGAGGCGGTCCAAGCACCAAGCTCCTTGAGACGCGCCACCTGCACCTCGGGCAGACTGCCGTCCCCCTTCGGGCTTACATTGAGCAACAGGTTGCCGCCCTGAGCCGCCGCCTCGGCGAAGTACCTGGCGATCCGCCGTGCGGGCTTGTAATCGCCGTCAGCAGGCCTCCACGCCCAGCCCTTGTTCATGGTGAGGCACATTTCCCACGGCCCCGCCGGGGGCTCGGTCGGCAAAGCCTGCTCCGGTGTCACGTAGTCGCCCTGTCCGGGGAGCCGGTCGTTGACAATGGCGTCCGGTTGCAGGGAACGGACGAGCGCTCGGATCCCCGGAGCGTCCCATTCCTCGGCCGTGCGTTCCCAGTCCCCGTCGAACCACACCAGGTCGATGGGCCCGTAGTTCGTCAACAGCTCCGTCAGCTGGCCCCTAACGTATTCCAGGTACAGCGCCCAATCTCCCTCCGAGGGCCGGCGGTAGGCGCCGCGAGGATAGGGCTTGTCCGCTTCCTCGAACCGAGGGTAGTTGGGGTGGTTCCAATCCGGCAGTGAGTAATAGAGCCCGACACGCAAGCCCTCGGCCCGCACGGCCTCGACGAACTCCCGCACTATGTCACGACGGTAGGGGGAGTACTCGATGGAAAACGTCGAGAACTTCGAGTGGAACATGGAGAAGCCGGCGTGGTGCCTGGTTGTCAGGACGACATAACGAGCGCCGCATGAACGGGCCAGACGGGCCAACCCGGAAGGGTCCCACCGGACGGGGTCGAAGGTGGCCGCGCTGGACTGGTATTGGGAGATGCTCACCTCGTCCTCGACGTCGGCCGAGCCCGGCAGGATGGATTTACCCACCAGGGGCCAGGAGATTTCGATGCCCTGTTGGCTGGCGTGGTCCCAGTGGACAAAAAGGCCCAGGCCCGCGCCGGCAAACCATTTCGGTACGCTCATTTTTGTTTCTCCTCCCCGGGCGCAATTATCCCAGATCGCACGGCGTCAGGCGCGGTGCCGGGCTGGTGCTATGACCGAGCCGGGCGAGGCGAGGGCTGTGAGGTCCCGGGACCGGCTGGGGATGCCAGAGTGCCCGGCCTCCGCACCCGGGCCCGGCGGGAGCATCCTCCCGGCCGAGGTCATGGTGGTGGGCGCGAAGGCGTCGCTCGAGGTCCTGCCCTCCTCCGCGACGACGGCCTCGGCCGTCTGCCCGAGCACTGGGCACTGCGTCGACTTCGGTGTGGTGAGCCCGAACACGCGTGGCGAGCACGGCTTCGTGGCGGCCGCCGCGGGCGGCAAGTTGGGCGGCGCTGTCACGGTCCCTGGCTCTGCGAACGTTTACGCGCTCTCCTGTCCGGTCCTCGGCTCGTGCGTTGGCATCGCCAGTGATCTGCATGGTGCGTACGGCGACTACTCCGAAGGTATTTTCACGCTCGACTATTGAACGGCCCTGAGCCTGACGACCACCCTGGGGTGGAGGTGGCCGGGTCATAAGCCACCCCCGGTTCCACCCCTGGACCGGTCCGCCGAAGGCGTCTTCTTGGGATGGTGTAACTGTCCCTAAGAAACGAAGGGAGGCGGTCAAATGTCAGCAAGCATCCTCATTGTCAACCTCGCAGTCCTACTCGTTGTGCTCGAGTCAGATCTGGGCACCCGCAAGGTCAGCGCCTTCCGCATCGCCCGGCCGCTCCTGATGGCGCTCGGCATCGTCCTTCTCTTTATCGAGCACCCGGCCACCGCCGGGCCCGGTGAGGCCCTCGAACTGGCTCTCGCCGGCCTCGGGGCCCTCCTCGGGGTCGTCGCGTCGGTACGGCTCATGCAGGTCGGCCACGACGTAGCCAGAGGCCGCGTGGTCAGCCGGGCCGGCGTGGCCTATGGCCTTTTTTGGTGCGTGGTCATCGGCGCCCGGCTCCTCTTCACCTACGGGGCGAACAACTGGTACAGCGCTGCGCTAGTCCACTGGATGTCAACTAACGGCATCTCCGCTGACGCCCTTACAGACGGCCTGATCTTCATGGCGATCGCCATGGCCGTGGCCCGCACCTTCCGCCTGGCGGCGGCTCGGCTGCACGCCCGCTCGGTCAACCGTGGCGAACTGGCGGTGCAGTCATGAGCCTCGCCAACGTCGTCCTCTACGCCGGCCTACTGGTCCTCATGGTCTACAAGCGAGCCCAGGGCCGGCCCATCGGCACCACCAAGCAGCTTTTCCTACTGCCCGCCATCATCACCGTCCTCGGTTTCGAGGACCTCTCCCACGCCAAGCTCGGTACCATCGACATCGCCGTTGGCGTCGCCGGCTGCGGGTTGTCGCTGCTCCTAGGGGCTCTACGAGGTACGCAGGACAAGCTCAGCCGACGCGACGGCACCCCCTGGGTGCAGTGGGGGGCGGTCTCGGTCGTCATCTTCGCCGTCAACATCGTGGCCAAGCTGGCCTTGGACGTGGCCGGCGTCGCTCTCGGCGGGTCGACTTCGGGTGTCACGGCATCGCTGCTGCTCGCTGTAGGCCTCATGCTGGTCGGGGAGGCTGCCGTGGTGTGGGCCCCCGGCTCCAGGCCGGCACTCTGTCCAGTGCTAACGCCGACGCGCCGACCTCTGGCGTTTCGGGGGCCCCGCTCGGTCGGGCCGCGCTGGACCGGGGACCGTTCGCACTTCGAGCGGTCCTGATGGCCCCCCCCGGCCTCGGCCACCGAACGCGACCGGCGACCGGCGACCGGCGACCGGCGACCGGCGACCGGGAGCTAGCCTTGGCGGCAGGCCGTCCAGTCCCGACGGCCTGCCTGCTGCCCATCCAGAGCTCATGAACGACCTCGCCGTCAACAGGTACGCCGTCCATATAGAGCGCTTCCGGGTGCTGGTCCGGCTGGGCGTCCTGGCCGTGCTCACCGTCATCATCGCCGTCGAGCACCCCCGTCCGGAGGCGCACGGGCGGGGCCTGGTCACACTGGTCACCCTGGCGCTGACCATAGCCACCGAAGCTGGTACTGTCCTCTTCCCCCACCACCAGGCGATCCTCCGGACCGCCGTAGAGGTCCTGGCCTGTGGCGTCCTGGCCGGTTACGACCCGGGCACGTCAGCGGTGCTGTTGATATTTGCCGGCCTTGATGCTATCAACCACCTCTTCGCCAAGATCGGGGCTCGCAGCCGGGCGGAGGCGGTCCGCTACGCCTACGAGCACGGGCTAACCCAAATGGGGCGTGGGCAGAGAAGCCCCCGGCTTTAGCCGTGGGGGAGGCAGAGCCCCACGGTGAGCTGAGCTCAGCTGCCCGGCGAGGGGCCGGGGGACTTACCGTGCTCGCTCACCAGCGCACGCAGCGCCGAAGCGTCCCTGGCGAGGGCGGCCCCGAGGCTGGGAGCGCTGTCGGCCGGGAGCCCTGGGGTAACAACGCCACCCTGGCGGAGCATGTCGGCGGTGGCCTCCATCAACCGAGCGGCCCGGGCCAGCGCCGCCTGGGGCAACAGG
>Ga0302320_10004533_pt1 | contig 31541 bp, 29 predicted proteins | sample Bog_T0_3_FD_202130 | JGI IMG/M metagenome (GOLD analysis project Ga0302320, IMG submission 202130) | Peat permafrost microbial communities from Stordalen Mire near Abisko, Sweden - Bog_T0_3 | ecosystem: Environmental > Terrestrial > Soil > Wetlands > Peat | place: Sweden: Abisko, Stordalen Mire... | reverse complement strand
GCGTGAAGTAGGTTGGCCGGGTTGGTCGCTAATGGCGGCAGCAGACACAAGATTGGGTTCGATATACTCCCAGTCATGAAACCAGACAGTGCGTCCCCCTCGCGGCGAAGACTGCTGTTTCTCGCGGCAGCTACCTCACTTCCCCTATTCGGGCTCATGCGCGGTTCCCTGCGGCTCAGCGCGCAGGACGAAGCGCAGGATGAGTCCGGGTTCCCGGAGGGCTTCGATGCGGTTGAGGTTGCACCGCTGAGTCATACGGTTCTGTTTGAAAACGCAATTGTGCGCGTGCTTCAGGTGGTAGTCGCTCCTGGGACCAGGGAGCCGATGCATCATCATCGATGGCCGAGTATGTTTATCAATTGGGTCACCGGCGGTCGCTCGGGACACATAAGGATCTATCACGGGGATGGAACCATTCACGATGTCCCGAGCCGGGAAACGCCGGTTTCTCCGGGTTCGTGGCGCATCCAGTGGATGAAGCCGGAACCGATGCATTCGATTGAGAACCTGGAAACGGCAAACAGCGCCGCAACTCTCCCGAAGAATCCCCCGACGATCCGGGTTGAGTTCAAGTTCGCCGGGTAGAGGCCGCTTGGGATTGAGGCACTCGCAGGCCCCTGGGGACCCCAGGTGACCTTGCCGCATCGCTACCGCTGCAGGATGTCGATCGGCTTGGTGAAGTCGGTCACGCGGATATGCGCGGCGATTGCCGGGTGCTGCTGTACGAGTTCCTGGTACATTTCCCAGGCTACGCGGCGATAGCTGAAATGGCCGGCGGGGCCGGAGCGGAGTTCCGAGATGTACTGGGCTTCGGCGAAGTCCATCTTGAACAGGCTGCGGATGCGGGTTGCCAGCGGGAATAGATAAAGCGCCGACTGCGCCGCTTCAGGAGCATTGCCGGCGGCAATGGTCGCACTCGCGCTATGGGCCGATTCAATCGCGGATTGATAGTCGGCGAGAATACCGGCCTCGGCAAGGATTTCGGCATCGCCGCCAAGGTCTCCAGAGCCGGGCATCTCATAGCCGTGCTGCGCGGTAAAGCCCTGGATGATCTGGGTGCAGCGGCGATGGCGGTGCATGTCACGAAAGCCGCCGATGTCCATGAGGATGTCAAAACGGAGTGCCGCACCGGCATGAAAGGAGCGGAGAAGCTCGTCGTGCTTGCCGCGATGACGCAGGCCCAGGTTAATGATCTCGGCAACGCGAGCCGCCGACATTTTTGTCACGAGGTCGCGAATCTGCCGGTAGGAGTGGTGACTGGCTGAGTAAAGCAGGGTGGAGGCAAGTTCCACTTCGAGCGTTTCGGTGCGCTCGACCAGGTCGACAAGCGGCGCTTCATCAATCGGAACATCGCCAAGAAGATCGGCTGCAGCCTGTGTGAGATCGGTGCGGGTCTTGATCTCATATTCATTGGGCTGCGCATATTTGACGAGCGTGGGAGCTGTTCGAACTTCGCGCGTCAGCAACTGCGCGGCCTCAGCGCCGAGTGCCGCGTCCGTAGCCGTCAACTTGTCTACGAATGCAGCGGCTGTTTGAGCGTTGACGCTCCATGCGGGCCCGGTTGCCGCTTCCCGGAGTTTTACACCCAGGTCGCGAATCTCCGCTGTAGGGCTGGAAAGCAGGCGCGCAACCTGGGTCTCCAGCGTGCGGGCGCTGACAATCTGCCCCAGCGAGGTGTTTGTTGCCAGAGGTAGCAGGTAGCGTGCGACGTCAAAGGCCCGCGCTTTGAGCGTGCGCTCGTAGGCTTCCGGCTTGAGGGTGGCCGGGCAGGCGATCCGCTGGCGCAGCAGTTCGTGCACCGCGGCGGTAGTGCGCTGGTAGGCTGCGAAAAGTTGGTCAATCGTGCTGGAGTAAAGCTCGGCCGATTCGGAATCTTCTGCAAAATCAGGGAAATACCACCCGGATTTGAGGAAATTCTGGTAGCGGGTGGAGCGTTCCTGCCCGTCCCAGCGCTGCTCATCTACCAGCACAATGGCCGCGAGAAGGCTCAGCCGCTCCACTGCGAAGGCAATGTGGGCAAGGTCGGCGATCGACCGGTGGCCATATTGAAAATAAAATGTATTCAGGAACTGTTCGGCGCGCTGGGCGCTGATCTCGGTAAGCGACTCGCGCATCGAAAGGGACGAGCGCGAATACTTGGCCATGGCAAATGCCAGGACCTCGGGATCGGCGCCGTGAACGGCAAAAACGCTCGTCTGGTTACTTGCGATAGGAGAGGAAAAAGTTTCGCTGGACATTTCTGAGGTCTCGCGAACAGAATACGGCATCAGGGTGACTGTACTGATTCTGGCGAATTGACGTTTCTTGGCCGACGGAGAAGCAGAAGTCGTCGTCCGATGGCACCTTGGAGTGGGAAATGCAGGAGTTTCAGCTAAGAACGTCGCACAGGCCGCGGCCGTTGCCGTCGGGCCGCTGGGCGATGACCCAGCGATGGAACGACCTCCTGTTTGCGCATTGGCCCATTCCAGTGGCGCAGATGGCCGCCCTGCTGCCTGACTGGCTCGAGGTAGACACCTTCCAGGGTTCTGCCTGGTTGGGAGTCGTGCCCTTCTGGCTCGATCGCATCAAAATCCGAGGCGTCCCGCCTGTACCCGGAGCCCGTAGCTTCCCAGACTTGAACTTGCGCACTTATGTCCGCGACCAGTTCACCGGCACTCCGGGCTTCTACTGTTTTTCGCTGGACGCGAGTAATCTGCTGGCTGTCGCGGTCGCGCGCGCCTATTATCACCTGCCTTACTACTGGTCAGAGATGCGCCTTGAGCAGCGTTCAGAGCGGGAATTTTCCTTCTACAGCCGGAGACGGGTTTCAACTAAGCAGGTCATCTTCAATGCCCGTTACCGCGGTTTGGGGCCCAGCGGAAAGCTTGCCGAGCACAATTGCGGAACACTCGAGCACTTCCTTACCGAACGCTCCTGCCTGTTCAGCTCGAATCGCGCGGGGCAACCGATTCGGGCAAATCTTCACTATGTCCCGTGGCCCCTCGAAGAGGCGGAAGCAGAGATCGAGCGCAACGACCTGCCTGCATCCATCGGACTTACGCTCCCCAAGCAGAACCCCATCCTCCACTATTCGCGCCGTCTCGCCGTTTACATCTGGCCAAGAGAATTGGTGCGGCCTGCCGTTGCTACGCGGCCCATCACGGTGGCTGTTACGCCTTCGGGATAAGGCGTCCTGCACCCGTTTAATTCTGACTACCCCTCTACCTCTTGCTCTCTGAGCGGTTCACTCGTCCTCCTATAATTGGGGACGAAAGGGCGTTGTGTTCCACGCGAAGGGTCAAGGAAAGACTTATGGCGAACTTGCAGGGCAGAATTGCGGTGGTCACGGGTGCTTCGCAGGGAATTGGCCGGGCGTGCGCTTTAGAATTGGCGCGAGCCGGAGCAACCGTGGCGCTGGCTGCGCGAAATGAAGCCAAGCTTGCCGAGGCAGTCGCGGAGATTGAGGCGGCCGGTGGGCAAGCTGCAGCCTTTGCGCTCGACATTTCGAGCGAAGACTCCATCAAGGCAGGAGCCAAGGCCGTTCTGGACCGATTCGGCAAGGTGGAGATCCTGGTGAACAACGCGGGGATCACCCGCGACGGGCTGGCGATGGCGATGAAGCGCGCGGATTGGGATGACGTGCTCGCTACCAACCTGACCGGAGCGTTCCTGCTGACGCAGGCTCTGCTACGGCCCATGCTGAAAAATCGCTGGGGGCGAATTATCAATATTTCGAGCGTGGTGGGGCGAACCGGCCAGGCAGGCCAGGTGAACTATGCGGCCAGCAAAGCTGGGCTGATCGGCTTTACGCGATCTCTTGCGCGCGAGGTGGCATCGCGGGGCATTACGGTGAATGCGGTTGCCCCCGGATACATCGAGACGCCGATGACGGCAGTGCTCGACGAAAAGCAGCGGACAGCGATGATGGCAACCATTCCCCTGGGCCGCGCCGGAACAGACGCGGAGATTGCGCAGTCGGTCGCCTTTCTGGCCTCGGATGGCGCGGCTTACATCACTGGTCACGCACTCGACGTGAACGGTGGAATGTTCATGGGTGGATAGCCGACAGGTTCAATAAGATTTTCCTCAAGTTATGCCTGCCTTCCTCCGATAGAGAAATTAGGAAGGTAGGCATGGCCACGCTTTTGACGTCCGCCACTCGTTTTGCGAACGGCTCTACGGAGCATGCAATTGAAATGCGCTACGTAGCGCGCCAGCCGATCCTCGATCTTCATGGCAGGCTGCATGGCTATGAATTGCTGTTCCGGGACGGACCCGGTGTGGCCTTCCAGGGGGATGGCGACCTGGCCACCCGCACCATGCTCGACAATTCCGTCGTTTTCGGGCTGGAAAGGCTGAGTGGAGGGATCACAGCCTTCATCAATTGCACGCTCGAGTCGCTGACCGAATCCATGGTGGACGTTTTGCCTCCGAGCATGACGGTTCTGGAGATTCTGGAGACCCTGGAGCCGACCCGTGAACTGGTGGGTGCGTGCCGAAGATTGAAGATCGCCGGTTTCCGCATTGCATTGGACGACTTTGTCTGGAAACCGGGACTTGAACCGCTGGTGGAATTGGCGGATTACATCAAAGTCGATTTCATCCAGACCGAGGCCCGCGCACGAAACAGGCTGATGCAGCAATTGAACAACTACGCAGTGGCAATGATTGCCGAAAAAATTGAAACTCGCGCCGACTATGAACAAGCTCGCGCCGAGGGCTTCACGCTGATTCAGGGTTATTACTTCTGCCGTCCGGTCCTCTTGAAGAATCGGAGCGTACCTGCGAATCGCCTCTCCCAGGTCGAAATCCTGCGCATGTTGCATGACGACACGATCGACCTCAACAAACTAAGCCGCCTGGTAAAGCGCGACACCTCACTCACCTATCGACTCCTGCGACTCATCAACTCACCCCTCTGTGCGGTCCGACAGGAAGTGTGCTCCGTACAGGGCGCATTGATTGCAGTGGGAGAAAAAACGTTCCGCCGCATTGCCACTTTGGCCATCACCAGCGAACTGAGCGGCGACCAACCGGCCGAGGTGCTGCGACTGGCGTTTGTTCGAGCACGGTTCTGCGAACTGGCGGCGCGGGAGGGCGGGCTCAACTCCACCGAACAATACCTTTTGGGGTTGCTCAGCCTTCTGCCGGCAATGCTGCGCCTGCCTATGGAAGAAGTGACCCCTTCGCTTCCCTTGCGCAATGAGATCCGCATGGCGCTCGAGGGCTCGAAGCTACCTGAAGCGACGTTGCTCGCATGGCTTATGCGCCATGAACACGCCGATTGGGGCGCATGTGATGCGACTGCGCGTGCTGGCCGTCTGGATCAGGACAAGCTGCAGGCCTTCTATGCAGAAGCGGTAAGCTGGGCTGAATCTGCACTGCACTTTGCCTAGAGTGACTGTCGATTCGCGACGTGGATCTCCCTGTCTCTTGAACTGAAGAATAGACTGCGCCTCGATGTCAGGGACCGGAAGTATACTGGTGCGTTCCTGATCGCACCGGGCTGAAGCGCTCTGTGCCATGAATCGAGGTCAAAGAGATCATGTCAACATTGCGTATCGCACTGGCAGGCCTTCTGGCGCTTACTACCGGTTGCACCCTTCCCGCACAAACCGTGAACGGCAGTCCAGTGAAGGTGAGTTCACCCGACGGACAGATCGCTCTGTTGCTTTCGGATGCCAGCGTTCCTGCGAGTGGCGCCGATGCAAAGACAACCGACCTGACCTACACCGTTGAATTCCACGGCAAGCGACTGATGGAACGAGGGAAGCTCGGTCTCGAACTGGTGGGACAACCGGCACTCGGGCCGGGGATGCATCTGACAGGGTCTCAACCCAATAGTGCCGACGAAACCTACAGCATCCCTGTGGGCAAAACGAGCAGCGTGCGCAACCATTACAACGGCGTGCTGGTGAGCTTGGAAGATCAGAGTGGTCGCAAACTCAACATTGAAGTGCGGGCATTCAATGATGGCGTTGCTTTCCGGTATGTTGTACCAGATCAGCAGTCGCTGAAACAGGTTCACATTGCGAACGAACTCACGGAGTTCACCTACGCAAAAGACGCAGCCACCTACCCGCTGATTCTGGATGGATACCAGTCCTCCTACGAGGACACCTATCAGTTGCGGGAGGTGAGCGGGCTGCATCCGGATTGGCTGATCGGATTGCCCTTTCTCGCAGAGGAGCCGGGATTGGGATGGGTGGCGATCACCGAAGCTGACATCGACAATTACGCGGGCATGTATCTTCGCAAGGAGAAACAGTTCCTCTCCCACAGCGTAAAGGCAGATTTATCTCCGCTGACGAACCATACCGGTGAGGTTCAGCAGGGCGTAGCGGTAGAGACAGCGACGCCATTCCAAAGCCCGTGGCGCGTGCTGATGATCGGCGACGACCCTGGACGCCTCATTGAGTCAAACATAATTCTCAATCTCAATCCGGCCTCGAAGATTGCCGATACCTCCTGGATCAAGGCGGGAAAATCAGCCTGGGACTGGTGGTCAGGCGAAGCTGCGCCAAGCGTCTCCTTCAAGACTGGCATGAACACCGCGACGATGAAACATTACATCGATTTTGCTTCTGCTTCCGGATTTCCTTACATGCTGATCGACGCGGGCTGGGCAGTGGCTCCGGGCCGCAAAGGCCCCGACGATTACTCCCAGCTCGCGGACATAACACGAGTAACCCCTGAGATCGACATGCCCGAACTGCTGCGCTACGCGAAAGAGAAAAACGTCAAAATATGGTTGTGGTCGCATTGGACTTCCGTGGACAAATATATGGACCAGGCGTTCCCGCTCTTCGAAAAATGGGGCATTGCGGGCGTGAAGATCGACTTCATGAACCGCGACGATCAATGGATGGTTGGGTTCTATCACCGGGTGGTGGAGTTGGCGGCGGCGCATCATCTGATGATTGATTTCCATGGCGCCTACAAGCCCGATGGGCTGAGGAGAACGTATCCGAACCTGATCACGAGGGAAGGCGTGATGGGCAAGGAATATCTGAAGATGAGCGCTCGAACGACCCCGGAACATAACGCAACACTGCCGTTCACACGCATGCTGGCCGGTCCGATGGATTACACGCCGGGGGCTTTCGGCAACAGCAACCGGGAAAAATTTGTGCAGCGCAATTTCATGCCGATGAGTCTGGGAACCCGGGCGCAGGAATTAGCGCTTTACGTTGTGTTCGAAAGTCCCCTGGAGATGGTGTCGGATTATCCGGAGCACTATGCCGGTCAAAAAGAATTCGACTTTATCAAGCAAGTTCCCTGCACCTGGGATGAGGTTCATGCGATCGGCGGCGAACCGATGAAGTGGATATCGCTGGCGCGGCGGAGCGGGAACGACTGGTACGTTGGTTCGCTGACGAACTGGGACGAGCGCGAAGTCGATATTCCTTTGAGTTTTCTCGGGAATGGCAACTACATTGCCGAGATTTATGCCGATGCAGCGGATGCGGCCACGGAGGCCACGCACACGACGTTATCGAAAGTCCCGGTGGATCGATCGACGGTGCTGCATGTGCACATGGTTTCAGGTGGGGGTAATGCTATCTGGATCCATCCTGCGGAGAAGCCATAGAAAACATGGAGTTAACCGCTCAAATTCGGCAGGAGAGATGAATCCTGACGGATTTCGGGAGCATCTGAAAGAATAATGGCAGTGAGTGAAGCGCGACATACGGCAATGCGGCGCCTGGGTGCGCCCATTTTTCTCGGCATGCTGATTTTGGCGAGTGGGGCGGCGTGGTCGCAGGCCCCGAACCCGACATCGGCGAACAATCCTTTTTTCGGCAGCGTGACCGCACAGCCGCGCAGCGATCAGACGCTCAAACTCTCGCTCGATGACGCTGTTGCTCGCGGGCTCACCAACAATCTTGGATTGAAGGAAGCCGAAAGCGATGAGTTGGAGGTTCGCGGGGAAAAGAACGAAGCGATCCAGATGTTTTTGCCCACGATCACTTTAAAGGGTGACACAGGCGTCTACGAGCACAACCTTGAAGCGCAGGGATTTGGACCGGGCGTCATCTCCAAATTCGCCGGGCTTTTCCCGAGCGGTACGACGCCAAAGATTTCCCTGATCACGAAAGACGACTTGACCGAGGGTCAGGTTCAGTTCAGCGAAACGCTTTTTTCTGGTCCGGTGATTGGCGCATTCAAGGCGGCGAGCGCGGCTCAGAAGGCTGCTCACTTTGCCAAGATGACCGCGAGGGGCGAGGTTGTGCAGCAGGTGGCGACAGCGTATCTGCATGCGATTGCCGCGCAGAGCGAAGTGGATAATGCCCAGGCCCTGGTTTCGCAGGCACAGGTTCTGTACGACCATGCCCATCAATCGCATCTCGCCGGAATATCCGCAAACATTGATGAATTGCGGGCGCAGGTGCAGTTGCAGTCGCAGCAACAGGCGCTGATCTACGCGCAGAATTCGCTCACAAAAGATCTGGTGCTGCTGAAGCGCGAAACGGGGATCGATCCAGGACAGAACGTTGCGCTCACCGACGCTGCACCGTATAGCGACCTGGAAGAGCAGACTCCTGAAGAAGTGCGCGCGGTGGCTTACAAGAGTCGCCAGGATTACCAGAACCTGCAGAATCAGATTGTGGTTTACAAGGCGCTGCACCAGATTTCGAAAACGCAGCGGCTGCCAAGCTTGAAGTTCACGAGCTTCTATGGAACCGACACAGTGAACGGAGCCGGAACGCACGGAGTCTTTGTGGCGATGGGGACGTTGACGGTTCCGCTGTTTCGCGAGGCCAGCCTGCGCGGAAACGAGGAAGCGTCGGCGGCGCAATTGACGGCGATCAATGCGCAGCTTTCTGATTTGCGCAATCACATTGACTTGCAGGTGCGTTCGGCGTTGCTGGACGTGAAGGCTTCAAAGCAGTTGGTAGACGTGGCGCGGTCGAATGTTGACCTGGCGACGCGCGCGCTGAGCGACGAGACAGACCGCGTGAATGCGGGCGTTGACGATAATCTACCCCTGGTGACCGCGCAAGGCTCGCTTGCCTCAGCTGAAAACAATCTTGTGGAGAGTCTCTACCAATACAACACATCAAAACTGGCGCTGGCGCGCGCTGCTGGCGTGCTGGAACAGCAGTACCGCGTCTACCTGGGAAAGTAAGTAAACCAGTCTCAGCCGTCAGCATTCCGTTTTCTGGGTTGGGAAAGCAGAAATTGCTCTGGGGGCCCGGGTTCGCGGAAGATCGCCTATAACGCCTGACTTAAACAATTTCCCGAATCGCGAGTGTTTTGTAACTCCAGGATGATTCTGTAGCGGAATTCTGCATCCATGTAACGTGGCGACACTGACGGGACGGTTGCTTGCGCTTGTCACGATTCATGTGCCCGCGCTTCGGTTTGCGCGATCACACAGCGTGCTGTCTTCTAGTGCACAGGCACGTTTTGGCAAACCCAAGTAGAGTAGAAACCATAGCGCACAACGTTCTCTGAGAGAGGAGAGGGATGGGGAAAAGCCTCAGGATGATGTACTACGTCGAGCCGGATGGGGCGGCATTGGCGAGGCGTGCGGCGCAGTATTTTGTGGAGATGGCGGAGGAAGCAGTGGCGGCGCGGGGATCGGCACGGATTGCGATCAGCGGTGGATCGACGCCGAAGGCCGCCTTCGAACTGCTGAGCGACCCCGGCCAACCGTGGCGGGCGCGCATGCCTTGGGATAAGCTCGAGCTCTATTGGGTGGATGAGCGGTGCGTGCCGCCAGACGATGCGCAAAGCAACTACCGGATGACGAAGGAAACGCTGCTCGACCGTGCCCCTCTGCGCCCCGAGCAGGTTCATCGCATGGAGGGGGAACTCGATCCGGAAGAAGCGGCGGCGCGATATGAGGCCGAGCTTCGCAACGGATTCCGGCTGGAGGGCGCGCAGCTTCCGCGCTTCGATCTGATCGCCCTGGGGATGGGCCCCGACGGTCATACGGCCTCCCTGTTTCCGCATACCGAGGCGTTGCACGAAGCGACCCGGCTGGTTACCGCCAACCACGTGCCGCAAATGAACACATGGCGAATTACGCTGACCTGGCCGGTGATCAACCGGGCCAGTTCCGTGTTCTTCCTGATTGGCGGTGCTGATAAAGCACAGATTCTAAAGGAAGTAGTGACTGGCCCAAGAGATGTGGAGCGTTTACCGAGCCAACTCATCAGGCCGGCGAGCGGTATACTCACACTGTTCCTGGACAGGGATGCAGCCTCAGATTTGCCGGCAACGGACGACGAAGGCTGCGGTTTTCTAGAGAGGGAAGGATGATTCTCGCGGGGGATGTAGGCGGCACCAAGGTGAACCTGGCACTGTACGACTTTGTTGGTGGAGACCTGAAACACACCCGCGACAAGCAGTATCCAGCGAAAGAATATTCCGGTCTCGAAGAAATTGTTCGCGAGTTCGTGGTGAACGAAAAGGTGACTGCGGCGTGCTTTGGCGTGCCGGGCCCGGTGCGCGATGGACGGCTGCGGCTGACCAACCTGCCATGGACGCTGGACAGCAGGCAACTGGCGGCCGATCTGAAGATCGACTACGTGTTTTTGATTAACGATCTACAGGCCAACGGATACGGCATCGCGGAACTAACGGGCGAGCAGATTTATACCTTGGCCGAGGGTGACGCGCAGCAGATTGGGAATCGCGCGCTGATTTCCGCCGGCACCGGGCTGGGCGAGGCGTTCATGATCTGGGATGGACGCGATTACGTTCCCTACCCTTCCGAAGGCGGCCACTCGGATTTTGCCCCGCGCAACGAAGATGAGATCGACCTATTGCGGTTCCTGAAGCAAAAGTACAACGGCCGGATCAGCTTTGAGCGCGTGGTGAGCGGGCAGGGCCTGACCAACTGCTACGAATTTCTGCGCGAGGTGCGCGGACTTGACGAGCCGACGTGGCTTGCTGAGCGGATTGCGAAGGAAGATCCGAATGCTGTGATTACGGAAATTGCCTTGGCGGCCAAGAGCGAAATCTGCGAAAAGGCGATGGACATGTTTGTTTCGGCCTATGGCGCCGAGGCGGGCAACCTGGCCCTGAAGGTTCTTTCGGTGGGAGGAATCTACGTTGGCGGAGGAATCGCACCGCGGATTCTGGAAAAGCTGAAGGACGGCACGTTTATGAAGGCCTTTACGGACAAGGGAAGACTTAGCCAGTTGCTGGTGAACATGCCGGTAAGGGTGATTCTGGAGAGCCGGACGGCACTGATGGGCGCGGCGGCCTATGCGGAGGCTAGGGCTGCGGAGCTAAGCGGAATTTCGCCGCGGGCAGCCAGCGTGAAGTTCTAAAGGGCTGCAAGTTGATGCAGAAGGGCCAGCCGCGAGGCTGGTCCTTTTGCGTTTAAGGAGCAGGTCAGTCGAGCGTTGCGGGGGTGTCCGCGGAGAACCATCGACTCTGCAAGCGAAGAGAAACCTGGACCAGCAGGATGAGGGCGGGCACCTCGACGAGCGGGCCGATGACGGCGGCGAAGGCGGCTCCGGAGTTGAGGCCGAAGACGGCTACGGCCACGGCGATGGCGAGTTCGAAGTTGTTGCTGGCGGCAGTAAAGGAAAGCGTGGCCGTCTTTGAGTAATCGGCGCCAATCTTGCGGCCCATCCAGAAACTGACGAAGAACATGAGGACGAAATAGATGAGCAGCGGAAGGGCGATGCGCAGCACGTCGAAGGGCAGTTGCACGATGAGATTGCCCTTGAGACTGAACATGACCACGATGGTGAACAGAAGCGCGGCCAGTGTCAGCGGGCTCACGGCGGGGATGAATCGGGTCTGATACCATTCTCGGCTCTTGACCTTGGGAAGCAGATAACGCGTGAGCATGCCGGCAAGGAATGGGATGCCCAAGTAGATGAAGACGCTTTGCGCAATCTGGCTCACGTGGATGTCGATGACCACGCTCTTCAGGCCGACAAGCGGTGGCAGCACGGCAAGAAAGAACCAGGCATAGACGCTGTAGAAGAGCACCTGAAACACACTGTTGAAGGCAACCAGGCCGGCGGCGTAGTCCGTGTCTCCGCGGGCAAGCTCGTTCCACACGATGACCATGGCGATGCAGCGGGCAACGCCGATGAGGATTAGGCCTGTGCGGTACTCGGGGTATCCGCGAAGGAACACCACGGCGAGCACAAACATGAGCACCGGGCCGATAACCCAGTTCTGCACGAGAGAGAACCCAAGGATGCGGCGATTGCGAAAGACTTCGCCGAGGCGCTCGTACTGCACCTTTGCAAGTGGCGGATACATCATGAGGATGAGCCCGATGGCGATAGGGATGTTGGTGGTCCCTGCCTGGAATCGCTGAAGATGGGCGGGAAATGCGGGCACGAAGCGGCCGAGGGCGACGCCGACCGCCATGGCGAGAAATATCCAGAGCGTCAGGTAGCGGTCGACGAACGAGAGGTGGGATGCGCGGCCCGGGAGTGGAGCTGGACAGCAGATTTCTTGAACAGGTTGCATGCGATTTCCTTTAGAGCGGCAGCTGACCGAGGGCGCGCATCTTGTTTTCGACGGAAAGACTGTCGAGGGTTTCGATTGGCAGACTCAGGAAGAGTTGCACGCGATGGCGCATTTGGCGGACGATCTGAGCAAAGGCCGCGCGCTTTTCGTCGTCGGTTCCTTCAACGGCGGCGTTGTCGCAAACAGTGAAGACATAGTCCATCTTCGGCTTGGCCGTGATCGACCGGGCGGAGTTACCGATGCAAAGGAAAAGAACGATGTGGTGATTCGCCAAGTTACTCGGCTCCTTCCACAGCTCCATCAAGCTGAACAGGATTGCCTCGCGGCAATCCTAGCGAAATGACCGCAGCTGTCAAAATCATTGCTGCAGACCCCCAAAGGCAGCCCGTAAACCCCGCGGCCTGGAAGATGAGTCCCGACAGCAAAGTGCCGAGCAGTCGGCCTCCCGCGTTCGCCATGTAATAGAACCCGACGTTGACAGCAACGCTGTCTTCGTCCGTATAGGCGAGCACCAGGTAAGAGTGGACTGCGGAGTTGATCGCGAACAGGATTGCGAAAACGGCAAGCCCGATCATCAATGAAATGCTGGAATTCAGGCCGGCGCGGAGCGCGCCAATGAGAGCTAAAGGGGCACTCAGTAAAATGAAGGCCCAATGTTGCGCTGCCGGGCCGTCCACTTTCTCTCTTCCAATCGAGCGAAGGATATCCGGAACAAATGCTTGAATGGTGCCGTAGCCGACGAACCACATGGCGATGAATGCGCCCACGCCGGAGAAAGACCAACCGAGCTGGGAAAGGAATACCGGGAGCCCAACGACGAACCAGATATCGCGGGCCCCGAACAGGAAGATTCTGGCGACGGAGAGCCAATTGATCGCGGGACTCTTCGAAAAAAGGGCCGTGAATTTAATCTTCTTCTTCGAGCGGCCAATCTCCGGCGGCAACGCAACGACCGTGCCGAGCAGCACAACCAGAAGGCCCGCTGCCATCGCAACCAGCGCTCCGATGAAGCCGAGCGTAGAAAGCAGGATGCTGCCCACAAAAAAGCCCGCACCCTTGAGCGCATTCTTCGAGCCGGTGAGACGCGAGACCCATTTGAAGAGAGTGCTTCCGGTGTCGTCGGGAACCACAACCTTGATCGCACTCTTGGCGCTCATCTTGGTCAGGTCCTTGGCAATTCCGGAGAGGGCCTGTGCCGCCATGACGTATGTAACCGACCAAACACCAGGCCACGAGGGATGCAACAGTGCCAGCATCAGCAAGGCGAAGATCTGCAGCGCAAGGCCGACATAAAGCGTGGTCTTCAGACCCGACCGGGATGCAATCCAACCTCCAAGAAGGTTGGTGACGATGCCAAAGAACTCATAGAACAGGAACAAAAAGGCGATTGTGACGTCACTGTATCCGAGCTTGTAAAAGTGCAGGACGACGAGCATCCGAAGCGCGCCGTCCGTAATCGTAAATCCCCAATAGGCAAGTGTGACGAGTGCATAGCTGCGAATGCCATTCACGTGGTCAACCCCTTACGCTGTTGCCGGAAGCGACGCGGCAATTTTTGCTGCCAGCTCAACCATCCGGTTTGCATAGCCCCACTCGTTGTCATACCAGGCCAAAATCTTGACCTGGGTCCCGTCGACGACCATGGTGGAAAGCGCGTCAATGATCGAAGAGCGCGGGTCATTGAGGAAGTCGACCGAGACCAGGGGCCTACCCTCGCATCCCAGGATTCCGGCGAGCGTGCCCTCCGCCGCTGTTTTCAATAGTCCATTGACTTCATTTACTGTCGTGGCGCGTTCCACTTCAAATACGCAATCAGTTAGGGATGCATTCAAAAGTGGGACCCGCACCGCGACTCCATTTAACTTGCCCTGCAGTTCCGGATAGATGAGGGTGATGGCTGTGGCCGAGCCCGTGGTGGTGGGTACAAGAGATGTCAGCGCGGATCGTGCGCGGCGAAGATCCTTATGTGGAGCATCGACGATCGTCTGCGTGTTCGTCACGTCATGAATGGTTGTGATTAGGCCGTGCCGTATTCCGATTCCTTCATGAATCACCTTCACGATGGGAGCGAGGCAGTTGGTTGTGCACGATGCAGCCGTAATAATGTCGTGTTTCTCCGGGTCGTAGAGATGGTCGTTGACGCCCATGACAAGGTTCAACGCGCCCTGCTTTACCGGTGCGGCGACCAAGACCTTCCTGACGCCGCGTTCAAAGTAAGGCTTCAGCGTTTCCGTGGTCAGCATCTTCCCGCTGCATTCAAGCACAATGTCGACGGCAGAGGATTCCCATGGGACATCCCCGGGTTGAGACAAATCAGTAAATGCAATCTCTCGATTCTCGACAAAGATACTATCTCGGCTCGAATCAATGCGCCTCAGCCACTTTCCATGCACGCTATCGAACTCCAGAAGATGCGCAGCGGTTTGGGGGCCCCCCTTTAGCTCATTGATATGCAAGATCGAAAGATCGTCGCGGCCCCACGCCGCGCGAAATGCCAACCTTCCAATTCGCCCAAATCCGTTGATGCCGATTCGTACCATATCTCTCCTTGCCCAAAGGACTACGCGTCGTGAAGCGGTGGCAATGTCTCAGCCGTCCCTACTGCTTCGATGGACTCTCGAAGAGGCCGGCCGTTCAGTCGCGAGCTCTTCCCAATGTCGTCGAGTTTCGTTTGCCGGAAAGGGAATCGAGACTGGAAACGGACAAGCTCAGAAAGACGTTGATCCTTTGTTTGGCTAGGCTATCCCCGTTCAGGAGCGCAGCAGGTAGGGCCACAGCAGGAACGGGATGGCTTGGTAGCGCGGACAAAGGCGCTCATCAGCTTGTCCTGGGCTTGCGAGGCGATGGCGTCTACATCTACGCCGGCATCCTCGAGAAAACGGCGCGCGTCTTCAATCGAGTAGATCCGCGTGGGCTCAACAGAGATCTCGGCAAAGCCCGCCTTGGCCAGCTTGGCAAGGTACTCGTTCTCTTCAAGAGCTCCGGCAATGCAGCTGACCCAGAGCGCCATGCTTTCGCGCACCGCATCGGGCATCTCGCCGCGGGTTACTACGTCAGACACGGCAAAACGGCCGCCGGGTTTGAGAACGCGAAACGCCTCGCGCAGCACGCGCTCTTTGTCGGCAGAGAGATTGATGACGCAATTGGAAATGACAACATCGACCGAGTTGTCGGGCAGGGGAATGTTTTCCATTTCGCCTTTGAGGAACTCGACATTTTCAACGCCTGCCTGGCGTTGGTTTTCGCGGGCCAGGGCGAGCATGTCGTCGGTCATGTCGAGGCCGTAGGCCTTGCCAGTTGGCCCAACGCGCCTGGCGGAGAGCAGCACATCGATGCCGCCGCCGGAGCCGAGGTCGAGGACGATTTCACCCGGCTTGAGATCGATAAGGGCCGTTGGATTACCGCAGCCTAAGGAGGCCTGGACGGCCTTGGAGGGCAGTGTGCCTTTTTCGGCGTCGTTGTAGAGGTTGCCGGTGATGGGGTCGCAGCAGGTGAAAGCCGAGTTGCAACAGGCGGCCGTGCTGGTCTCGCGCACCTGGCGGGCAGCGGCTCCGTACTTTTCCTGAACGATTTTCTGGACAGAGTCCTTGTCTGAATTCTGGGCGATTGTTTCCAAAGTCATTTTGAGCGCCTTATATTCGCTTAAGCAAATATATGTTAAGACTATATATTTGTCAATGCGTATATGAAAACTCTTATAATTGGAGTATGACGCGTGGATCCAAATCCGCATCTCTCGCCGGACTGTTCGCCGCGCTGGCCGATCCCACCCGCCTGCGCCTCCTGAACCTGATGAAGGGGCGCGAGGTATGCGTCTGCTACTTTGTTGAAATCCTGCGCCAAGGCCAGCCGAAGATCTCGCGCCACCTCGCCTATCTGCGCAACGCGGGCTTAGTCGCGGCTCGGCGCGAGGGCAAGTGGATGCACTACCGCATGATTCCCCAGGCGGATGAGGCTGCGGGGTCGGTTCTGGATGCGGTGCTGGCCTCCCTCGAGACCGACAAGCAGATGGAAGCCGACCGGGCAAAGCTCGAACGAGCGTGCTGCGCGCCGCAGAAACTGGTGATGCCGGAAGGTGCGCCTCGACCGGCTCCTGTAGGTTTTCTGGTCGAATCTTAACCTCCGTTCGCTTCGCCTCCGCTGAAACTCGGATAGGCTAAGACCAGTCGCATGAGCTTCACCCAGTCCATTGGAATTACTCGTTACACCTTTGACAGCCTGCGGGAGCTGCTGGCGAAGGCTACTCCTTTTCGCAGTGGGGACGCGCTGGCGGGGCTGGCGGCGGAGTCGGCTGAACAGAGGGTGGCAGCGCAGTTTGCGCTCGCGGATTTGCCGTTGACGCGCTTTCTGGAGGAAGCGGTAGTCCCTTATGAGAGCGACAATGTTACGCGGCTGATTATGGACACACACGATGCGGCGGCGTTTGCGCCGGTGCGCTCGTTGACGGTGGGCGAGCTGCGGGACTGGCTGCTCTCGGACGAAGCGACACCGGAGCGGTTGGCAGTGCTCGCGCCAGGACTCACTCCGGAGATGGCAGCGGCAGTGAGCAAGCTGATGCGCGTGCAGGATCTGATTGCGGCGGCCTCCAAAATTCGTTTAGTCACGCAGTTTCGCACGACTGTGGGCCTGCGCGGCAGGCTGAGCACTCGGCTGCAGCCGAATCATCCGACGGACGATGCGCTGGGGATTGCCGCGTCGATCCTGGACGGTTTGCTGCTGAGTTCCGGCGATGCGGTCATCGGGATCAATCCGGCAGGAGACGATGCGGCGGTGACGGGAAAACTTCTGCGCATGATCGACGCGCTGCGGCAACGGTTCCAGATTCCCGTGCAGAGTTGCGTGTTGGCGCATGTAACGACGCAGATGGCGGCGCTGGAGGCGGGAGCGCCAGTGGACTTGATTTTCCAGTCAATTGCGGGGACCGAAGCTGCGAATCGAAGCTTCGGCGTGACGCTTGGATTGCTGAAGGAAGCATACGAGGCGGGGCGGCAGTTGAAGCGCGGCGGAACTTGCGCTGATGGCCAAATCGGCGAAAACGTGATGTATTTCGAGACTGGCCAGGGGTCGGCGCTGTCAGCGAATGCGCATCATGGTGTCGATCAACAGACGCTCGAGGCGCGGGCTTATGGCGTGGCCAGGCACTTCAAGCCAATGCTGGTGAACACAGTGGTGGGCTTCATTGGGCCGGAATATTTGTACGACGGAAAACAGATCGTGCGAGCGGGGCTGGAAGATCACTTCTGCGGGAAGCTGCTTGGACTTCCGATGGGTTGCGACGTTTGCTACACGAACCACGCGGAGGCCGACCAGGACGACATGGATAGTTTGCTGACGCTGCTGGGCGCCGCGGGCGTGAACTACGTGATGGGTGTGCCGGGAGCGGATGACGTGATGCTGCACTACCAAAGCACGAGCTTTCATGACGCGCTCTATGTGCGGCGTGTTCTGGGATTGAAGGCTGCGCCGGAGTTTGAGCAGTGGCTCGCGGGTGAACAGCTCATGCGGCTGGCAGCAGAAGCGCGAACGCCGGAAAGGCTGCTGTTGCCATGAACGAGCTAACGAAGTCAGGTCGAGATGCGGTGTTGCGCCGCTACACGCCAGCTCGGGTTGGATTGGGGCGCACGGGAGTAAGCCTCGCGACGCGTGAGCTGCTGGATTTTCAGCTCGCACACGCAAGGGCTCGCGACGCAGTGCATGCGCAGCTGGATAGCGGTTCGCTTGCGAGGACGCTGAGCGAGGTTCGCGGTGCGGAGGTTCTAAGGCTGCGATCGAAGGCCGGGGATCGGGCAACTTATCTGCAACGGCCGGACTTGGGACGTACCCTTGACGATGCAAGCCGCGAAATGCTGGCTGGGAAACGGATGAGCGGGGAACAAGTGCTGTCGCTGGTGGTTGCGGATGGGCTTTCTGCGCTGGCGGTGGAACGGCATGCTGCGGCAATGCTGAAAGAATTGCTACCGCGGCTGGGAGCGTGGACGCTTGCTCCGATTGCCATTGTGGAACTGGGACGCGTAGCCGTGGGCGACGAGATAGGGCAGGCCCTGGGTGCGGCTCTCGTGGTGGTGCTGATTGGCGAGCGTCCGGGATTGAGTTCGCCGGATTCGATGGGAGCTTATCTTACGTGGCGTCCGCGGCCGGGGCGCACGGATGCTGAGCGGAATTGCATCTCGAATATTCGCGCGGAGGGTTTGGGGCCGCCAGAGGCTGCCGCGGAATTGGCGAGTACTCTGGAAAAGGCTAGCCGGGCGCAACTGACGGGCGTGGCGCTGCGGACGGCAGACAGAAGGATCAGGGAAGGCTGAAGCTTGGGCGGATTCTTATTCAAGTGGCTGCTTCGGATACTGGGCGCGGCGATCGCTGTGATGGCGGTGGTGTATGCGGGCGATATTGCGGTTTACCATTTGCGCGGCGCGCCACAATCGACCGTCACGGTCAACCGGTACGTATCGATTCCGCTGAAGGGGCGCAAGACGGAGTACGACTACCTGGGAACGCTGGATGAAGCCTGTTCAGTCTCGCTGTTTTCTCAAAGCGGCGAAAGCCCCTGCTGGCAGCTGAAGCGCAATCCGAACCAGGGCATCGAGAATTGAGCTGGGCGCCTGGGTTCCCAGAGCGGGAAGCGTCACATGCGCGGGTGACACGAGTCACGACGGACGCATTTGCGTGAGGCTAGGATCGTAGGCAGCCTGAAACGGCATCGGTGCCCCTATGTATAGCCGCACGCAGAACGATAATGGCAGTTACAACACGCGCTGTCTCGATTGCTTTATGACAGTTGCTTCTTCCGTTGAATCCGAAGAGGAACTGGCTGGAGTTGAGGCAAACCACTTCTGCCCTGAGAAGGTGCTTGCGGAGTTGCTGGTGCAGGAAAAGGCTGCGGAAGCGTGTGAAGAGCGGCGCTGATAGATGACTGCCGTCGATACATCAAGCGCCTGCGCTACTGCGCGCGCGGCGCTACAAAAGCCAAGACATTTCCATCGGGATCGCTGACCAGTACGCGATTGCGCTCCTGAGTCGCCTGAAGGCCCGCGGCCTGAAGTTGCTGAAGCGTCTTGGCTGCATCGGATACGCTGAAAAGCGTTTGCGGAGATGCGCCGGAGGTTGCGGCCCGGATCTGGATCCGGGCGTCAGGCACGCTTGGGATGGAGAGGCGCAAGCCTTTCTTGCCGTCGCGCGCTTCAAAGCCGAGACCATCGACATAAAACTTTCTAGCGGCTTCGAGATCGGGTACGGGAAGCTCGAATCCCAAGACCTCAGCGGAGATGCGGTGCTCGCCCATATGCAGACCGTTATCGAGGGTGTGGCGCGAGCCTGGCATGTACTGGGTGAACTCGGTCGTGCGGCCTTCGGGGTCGTTCATGGTGGAGAGCAGGTTGCCTGCGCCAGCTTTCCGGACGGACGTGGGCTTGAGTCCATGGGCGACGAGCGCAGCGTAGAGCGCGTTGATGTCGCCGGACTCGTAACAAACATGCATCCAGCCGAGCTTCTGCGACGGATCGGTCTGCGGATACACCTCAAAGAACTGCCGGTCGTTGATCTTGATGAAGATTTCGGTGGTTTTGCCGGCGGCGTCGGTAAAACCAAAAGACTCCTGGTATCCGAGCTTCGTGAGGAAGGCCACTTCCTTGTCGAGATCGCTGACGCGATAGGCGACGTGCGCGATTCCGTTGATGACAGGCGATTGTGCAAAGACGCTGACGGAGAGCAGAACGATTGCGAGGATTGCAGACCAACGAGATTTCATAATTCAACCAACCTTGGGGTGCGGCTACTTTGCGTAGTCTTCGCGATAGGGGGTAAAGATGTCCAGCACCTCGGAATCTTCAAGGGCGGAGGCTTGGTGAGGGAGATCGCCGTCGACGACGACACTGTCACCGGCGCGCATGTCCCAGCTTTTGCCTTCAGCCTCAAAACGGATGTGACCCCTGACGATATAAACCATCTGGTGATGGGGGTGGCTGTGACGCGCGCCGACCCAGCCCTTGGTGAAGTTGTGTCGGACGAGCATCAGGTGCGGGTCGTAGGCAAGGACCTGGCGGATCATGCCGGGCTCGGGGGTGGATGTGGGCCTGGCGTTTGTGGCTGTGTAGACGACTCTAGTTTCACTCATAACGTTCTCCGGCTTTCTACATTATCGGTTCATCCAGCCGCCATCGACGACAAGGATGTGGCCGTGGACGTAGTTGCTGGCGGCAGAAGCCAGGAAAAGTGCTGCTCCGGCAAGGTCATCGGGTTCTCCCCAGCGGCCTGCAGGAATGCGCTCGAGAATCTGTCGGGCACGCTCGGGATTTTTCTGCAGTGCCTCCGTGTTGTCGGTTGCGAAGTAGCCGGGCGCGATGGCATTGACGTTGACGCCTTTGGATGCCCATTCATTGGCGAAGGCCTTGGTGAGCTGACCGACGCCGCCCTTGGCCGCGGCATAGGAGGGAACGTTGATGCCACCCTGGAAGGTGAGCAGCGAGGCGATGTTGATGATTTTGCCGGAGCCTTTGGCCAGCATGTGACGGCCCGCGTGCTGGGTGAGGCGGAAGACACTGGAGAGGTCGACGTCGATTACGGCTTTCCAGTCTTCCTCAGAATGTTCGGCGGCAGGCGCGCGGCGAATGATGCCGGCGTTGTTGACAAGAATATCGATAGTACCGAAGTGGCCGACGGTCTCCTCCACGAGGCGTGCGCAGACGGCGGCATCGCCCACATCTCCGGCAAGTGCGATGGAGTCGTGGCCGGTGGCGGCGACGGCATTGCGAGTTTTGTCTGGCGGTCGTGTTGAGCCATGAACGGCGACCTTTGCGCCGGCTTGAGCAAATGCGACAGCGATTGCCGCGCCCAGGCCGCGGGACGATCCGGTGACGAGCGCGACCTTGTCCTTCAGGTTGAATTGATCGAGTATCAGGGGAATTTTCCTTTCCGGTTGGAGTTTATTTGCGGTCACTTGCGAAAACGGGTGCGGGGCTCCTGTGACAGTCTAATCCTGCCGGGAGAGCGAAAGTGTGCATCGAAACTTGAGTAATGGGGCAACGGTGATGCCGGTCGAGCGCAAAAGGCCCTCCGGGCTTTACCATGCGAAGGAAGCACAATTCAGGGAGGATGCACGCTGATGAGTTCCGAAACTACCCCCACACTGCTTGTTCTGGCGGCCGGGATGGGCAGCCGTTACGGCGGATTAAAGCAGATTGAGCCCGTTGGTCCCAGCGGCGAAACGATCATTGATTATTCGATCTTCGACGCGATGCGCGCCGGGTTTGGCAAGCTGGTTTTCGTGATCCGCAAGGATATTGAGCAGCCGTTCAAGGAAGTAGTGGGATCGCGCTTTGAAAGCCGCATCAAGGTGGAATACGTGTTTCAGGAACTGGACAAGATTCCTGCGCCCTTCAAAGTACCGGGGGGGCGTTCAAAGCCTTGGGGAACGACGCAGGCGATCCTGATGACGGCCGGCGTGATCAAGGAGCCGTTTGCGGTGATCAATGCCGATGACTTCTACGGTGCAGAGAGCTATCGCGTGCTTGCCGAGCAGCTGAAATCTGACTCAAAAGACTACGCCATGGTTGGATTTGTTTTGCGGAACACGCTCTCAGAGTTCGGGACCGTGGCGCGCGGCGTCTGCTCAGTCAGCAAGGAAGGCTACCTGGAGTCAATAGCGGAACTGACAGCGATTGGACCAGAGGGTGACCATGCGAAAAACACCGACGGCGATGGCAATGTGACCCTGCTGAAAGGCGATGAACCGGTGTCGATGAACTTCTGGGGCTTTACGCCCGAGATTTTCGGACAACTGAAGGAGCACTTCAGGAAGTTCCTTGAAGCGAACGGATCCGATTTGAAGAAGGAATGCTATATCCCGAGCACCGTGAACGACATCATGGTGGCGGGCCAGGGACGCGTGAAAGTTCTCCGCAGCAATGATTCGTGGTTTGGCGTTACCTATCGCGAAGACCATGGGCATGTGGTGGAAAGCGTTCAGCGGCTGGTAAAAGCGGGAGTCTATCCTGAAAAGCTCTGGAAGTGACGGTCGAGAAAGACTTTGGAAATGAAGAACGAGGGGCAGGCGAACTCCGCGGCACTTGAGTTCGCGATTGACGGCAAGTTCATTGAAGCCACGCCTTACGGCAGCGGGCACATCAACGACACGTACCGTGTCTTCTTTGAAAAAGGCGATAGGCGATTTTGCAGCATTCTGCAGCGGATCAATCACAACATTTTCAAGAAACCCGTCGCGCTCATGGAGAACGTGCAGCGCGTAACGGCGCACCTGGCGGCTGTGGTGGGCGACGAACCGGACTCCGACAGGCGGGTGCTCCGACTGATCCCAACACGGGATGGCCGCGGTTGGCACGTCGATGCGGAAGGAAACTACTGGCGCGCCTATCGTTTTATCGAGAATGCCACCACCTATGATGCGGTTGAATCGACGGACCAGGCTTTTCAGGCCGCGCGCGCGTTCGGACGATTCCAGAAGATGCTTGAAGGCCTGCCCGCATCGCAACTGAACGAAACGATTCCGGATTTTCACAACACGCCGAAGCGATTCAGCGCGCTTGAGAGAGCGATTGCCTCGGACGCGGCAGGCCGTGCAGCAAGCGCGAAGGCGGAGATTGAATTCGCAATGGCGCATGAGCCGATCACCCGCGTGCTGCTGGCAGCAAACCTCCCGGAGCGCGTCACGCACAACGATACAAAGTTCAACAACGTGATGCTCGACGACAAGACCGGCGAGGGGATCTGCGTCATCGACCTCGATACCGTAATGCCGGGGTTGGCTCCTTATGATTTTGGCGACATGGTGCGGACTACGACGAGTCCGGTAATGGAGGACGAGCGGGATTTGTCGAAGGTGACCATGCAGTTCCCGATGTTCGAGGCGCTAGTGCGGGGGTACTTGAGCTCGGCAGGAGGATTGCTCACGAATGCGGAGAAAGAGCTGCTTGCTTTTTCCGGGAAGTTGATCACGTTCGAAGTAGGTACGCGATTCCTTGCGGACTATCTGAGCGGTGACACGTATTTTAAGGTGCATCGCGAAGGACACAATCTTGACCGGTGCCGGACGCAGTTCAAGCTGGTGACGTCGATTGAACAGCAGGAAGACCAGATGAACCGGCTGGTGGAATCACTCGCCTAAGGGCGGTCAGCTTCAGGCGGTTAAAGCGGTAGCGGCAGAAGGAATGTTCTGCGCTCCTGCGAGCGGCAGGGCAATCACAATCCTGGCCCCTCCTTCGTCGCGATTCGAAGCAACAATGGATCCGCCATGAGCACGCACAACCGCGTCGATGAATGCGAGACCCAGACCGTGGCCGTTGGAATCGCGCCCACGCACGCGTCGTTCGAACATGTGCAGAAGCACGTCGCGATCAAATCCCCGGCCATTGTCTTCGAGAAGGAGCCATGCGGTTTCGTCCACGATGCGCGTCTCGATGGTGATAGTGGAACCGGTATCGAGGTGCTTGAGCTCATTGTCGAGCAGGTTGGCTACCATGCGATGTAGAAGCGCGGCGTCGGCATCGATTTCGACCCGGCCATGGCTCACCAGTTTTACATGCAAGCCGTTTTCTGACATGGACGGCTCATAGAGATCGATCATGACCCGGAGCATGTCCGTGAGATCGATGGGGGCGCGCGTAAGTCGGAGAGCATCAGCCTTGGCTTCGGCGACGTCGAGAGATTTATTCAGGAAGTCCGTAAGCCGGTCAAGCTCATCAATGGCCGCGACGATAGGCTCGGCGGACTCGCTATCCGTGGTGGTGCTTAAGGACATCTCAAGCTTGCCGCGAATTGCGGTGAGGGGGCTGCGCAGGTCGTGAGCCAGCGAATCGGTGATGGTGTGGAGCTGGTGCATGGAGATCTCGATGCGATCGAGCATGCGATTGAGCGTGAGGGCGAGGTGGCTTACTTCGTCGTAGCGGCGATTGGTGGGTACGCGCTCGCCGATGTCGGAGTGGCCGATGCGCGAGGCTGCTTCCGTGATCCTTCTCACGTGGCTCAGCATGCGCCGCGTGGTGAGAAAGACGATTCCAAAGCCGAGCAGAACAATGAGGAACCACAGGAAGAGAAAGCGCAGACGCAGGTAGCGCAGCACGCGCTGTTCATCCCGCTCGGAAAGGCCAAGGTAGATCCGACTTCCATCGCCAATGCCGATGGAGGCGACACGATAGGGGATGGGAAAGCCGGGAATGCTGATATCCGTTGGGTGATCTTCGAGGATCTTGACCTTGCGGACTGCTTTCAAGGGTTCTTCACCGCTTCCCGCGCCAACCCACAGTTTGAGCGAACCGTCGGTTCCAGATTGAAGGAAGAAGACCGAGTCGTCGGGTTCGTCTTCGTCAGCCTCCTTGTTGGGCACTTCGCGTTCAGCCAGTTCCGCGACCTCGCCTACGACGCGGCCATAGAGAGCATCCTTTGGCGTATGTCCGGCCACGTCGCCGAGAGTTTCCACTTCGCCTGAAAGCCAGGCATCACTGCGGCGCTGAATGTCGGCGGCGACAAAGCTCTGCAGGAACGCAAAAACGACCATGGTTCCGCAGGCGAAGGCAAGCGTGGCCCAAAGCGAGATGCGCCAGGCGGCGCTTCGCATGGGAAGCTTATCTGTCTTTGAGGACATACCCCACACCTCGCATGGTCTTGATCAACTGCGGCTGCCCCGGGCCGTCGACTTTTCCGCGCAGGCGATAGATGTGCACATCCACCACGTTGGTATCCGGTTGGATGCGCATACCCCACACTTTATCGAGAATCATGGACCGGGTGACTACGCGGCCGGCGTTTCTACAAAGGTACTCCAACAGGACGAACTCCTGCTGCGTGAGTTGCAGCACCTGTCCGCCCCGCAAAGCTTCCCGGCGAAGGAGATCGAGTTCAAGATCCTGAACACGGATGCGGGTTGCCTCACTTGCCGCCGGACTGTTGCGCTTGAGCAGGTTGCGAAGGCGAGCAAGCAACTCGGCCAGTGCAAAGGGCTTGGTGAGATAGTCATCGCCGCCCTGCTCCAGCCCGCGTACTCGGTCGTCCACGGACCGTCGCGCAGAGAGAATGAGGACCGGAGCACGAACGCCCAGCTGTCGCAGGCGCAGGATCAGGGTGATGCCATCCTGATCGGGAAGGCCCAGGTCTACGATCAGTATGTCGAAGGTGATTTCCACGGCAAGGCGTTCGGCAGTTTTTCCATCATTTGCGGCCTCGACTTCATATCCAGCTTCTTCCAGCGAACGGCGGAGAAAGGATTGAATGTCGACTTCATCTTCCACTAGCAATAGGCGCATGACAGGATGTTAGACGTTTGTTTCGACTTTTGCAGTGACATGAGTTCGGATAATAAACCTTAGAATGAACAGGTTGTCATCTTTGTCTTTCGCTGAGGCCGTGCATCTGGATTAAGGTGAAAACCGAGCCTATGAAAGCTGATTGGGACGAATTCGGGCACGTAGCCGGGAAATTTCCGAGCTTTCTGGGCTGGCAGCTCGCCGCGTTCCTTCCAACTGAATCTCGCTCTCAAAAACCTTCCAACGGCATGAAGCAAACTTCATCTAAACATGCGGATTTCCAGCTTTCCAAGGTAAACTTGGCTTCGTCTCACCGATGAACTGCAACCCAATCGACCACCATATCTGACGGGGTCGACAATCCTGAGAAAAACCATGAAGACATCAATATTCGCCATAATTTTCCTACTTCCTCTTGCCACAACGCCTGCTTTGCTGGCGCAACATGACACGTTCAACGTGAATCCGGATGCGAGCCAGGTCGGTTTTTCGTTGGCGGAAGGAAGCCATCATGTCTTGGGGACGTTTCACGTGCAAGGGGGATCGATCAGCTACGACAGGGACAAGAAAATGTCGGGCTCTTTGGTAGTGGCAGCCGGGAGCGGCAACAGCGGAAACTCGAGCCGCGACAAAAGGATGAACTCCCTCATTCTGGAGTCGGATCATTTTGCGGAAGTGGCCTTTGCGCCGAGCACCTACCAGGGGGAGCTTGCCTCGACGGGAGACTCGACCATTCAAGTGGCGGGCGTATTCACGCTGCATGGCGCTGCGCACGATTTGACTGTGCCGATGCAGGTCCACATCGAGGGCACAAGCCTGACGGCCAAAGGGCACTTTACGATTCCCTATGTTCAATGGGGATTAAAGGATCCAAGCTGGGGATTTTTCAAGGTCGCTAAAGAGGTGGACATCGACCTCACACTCGGCGGGCAGCTGGTGCATGTCAACTAGAGCTTTCTGCGACGACGGCGCGTATGTCTCTGGTCTCGAGAATGCGTTTTGGGTAGCCTCGCCGGGCTACTGCCAGCATGGCGAGCCCAATTTCACGCGTGGAGAGAACGTGGTTGGGTAGAACCCAGTGGAGGAACGGCAGCAGTGGGCTCATCAGCGTATACATGAGCCGATACGACGGGGTTTTTGACTGGATACCGTCCAGTGGCTGGATGATGCCGGGACGGAACATGTAGGCACTGAGAGGCAGACGAAGCAGGGCATTTTCTGTACGTCCCTTGACCCGGGCCCACATAACGCGTCCGTGCTCAGTGCTGTCGGTACCTGCGCCGGAGACATAGATAAAGGTCATGCCAGGGTTGATTCTGCTGAGCGGCTCGGCTGCCGCCAGGGTTAAGCCGTAGCTGATCCGCTCGTAATCGGCCTGATTCATCCCGCTTGACGATACTCCGACGGTAAAAAAGCAGGCGTCAAATCCCGCCAATTCGTCCTCGATTGGTGAGAGGTCGCTCAGATCGGGGAGGACAACCTGCTGATATTTGGCCGACTTGCCGTAGGGTCCGGGATCGGAAATGCGCGAACGGCCCACAGTGACAACCAATGCCACATTCGGATCGGCCAGACAAGCGCGAAGGACGCCCTGGCCGACCATGCCTGTTGCACCGAATATGATTATTTTCATGGGGTTACAATTCTTTTCCGCCGACATTGTCGGCAGTTCGTTTCGAACCGTTCGGTTGATGGCCATCCTTGCCGGGGCGACGAAAGCTTCTTGGATTCTCAAGCCTTCTGTGAAACTTCGTTGAAAAGAAAGACAGGCCGCTGGTTTGTTGGATGCCTGAGCCGCAATCGGTTGGACAGACCATTGTGCTGAGCATGCCTTGCTCGCTTACAATTGTCGCGTCTTCTTTCTTAGTAAAGGCAACAATTATTCAACTTCCGGGGGCAAACCTCCTTTTCATAACGCGGCACCGGACGAAACCTTTGATGAATCAGTTTCGTCCCTAAAACGTAGGCGGACCGTGTCACTTTTTTCGGGTCCTGGCCGCAATTGTGCCCTCCGGTGGGCATTGGATCAACGAAACGACGGGAAACGAAATCATGTCCATTGAAAGCACGCAAGAACTCCAACATCGCGAAATCGATAACGATGGGGTAACCCGCCCCCGCAGAAATCCCTGGATTCGGATCATTCTTTACCTGGTGATTGTCGGCGCGGGAAGCTATCTCGGCTGGCGGATCTACACCAATCACCAGCAAGCAGCGGCCACGAGCGCCCAACAGGCCAAGGCTCTCATGTCCCGGCCAGTCCCCGTGCAGGTATCTCCTGTGGTGCAAAGGCCGATGCCAATCTACCTGACCGCTCTTGGCACGGTGATGCCCTATATGAGCGTAACCGTGAAAGCGCGGGTTAACGGGCAGTTGCTTCCGGTGCGGTTTACCGAAGGGCAGGAAGTGCGGCAGGGCCAGACGATCATGGAGATCGATCCCGCCCCATACAAAGCGGCTCTGGACCAGGCGAAGGGTACGCTGGCCCACGATGAAGCGCTTTTGAAAGACGCGCAAGCTCAATATGGCCGCTACAAGGCGTTGTACGCGGCAGGCGTTGTGTCAAAGGAAACAATGGAAGCCGATGAGGCTACGCAGGGCCAGTACCTGGGCGCCATCCAATCGGACAAGGCCGCCATTGAAAACGCACAGTTGCAGTTGAACTGGTGCTCCATCCAGTCGCCGATCAGCGGCAAAATTGGATTGCGCCTGGTGGATCCGGGCAACATTATCACCGCCAATACCACCAACCTTGTGGTCATCAACCAGTTGATGCCAATCGCCGTGTACTTCACCCTGCCGGAAAACCAGCTCCCGCAGGTTTTGCAAAAGTTGAAGTCGGACAAGCGCATGCCCGTGGACGCGTTCGATCAGGGCGACACCCAACAGATTGGCAGCGGACAACTGTTGACGGCCGACAACACAATCGACACTACGACCGGTACAGCCAAGCTGAAGGCGGTCTTCAGCAACGAAAATGAATCCCTCTTCCCCAACCAGTTTGTAAATGTTCACCTGGTGATGGAGAACCGTCCCAGCGCGCTGGTGGTTCCGTCGGCGGCAATCCAGAGCGGCACGCAGGGATCGTTTGTGTGGACGGTGAAGACCGACGACAAGGGCGCCAGTACGGCGCAAATGGTACCGGTAACGGTTGCGCTTGCACAGGGCCAGGTGACGATCCTTGACAGTGGCGTGACGCCGGGGGCGATGGTGGTTGTAGACGGCGCCGACCGGTTGCGGCAGGGAGCCCAGGTGACGGTAAGCCAGGCCAAAGGAAATGGTGGAGGCCATGGTGGCGGCAAAGGGGCCGGGCAAGGGACGGGACAGGATGCCGCGCCAGGATCGGCAGCAGGCCCCGGAGGCGCCGGAGCCGGACAGGGGACAGGGCAGCATCATCATAAGGAGCAGCAGTGAGTTTGAGCCCCTCCAAGCCCTTCATTCTTCGTCCGGTAGCTACTTCGCTCTTGATGGCGGCAATTCTGCTTGCAGGCTTCGTAGCCTACGAGCAGTTGCCTGTTTCGGCTCTGCCGGAAGTCGACTACCCGATCATCCAGGTGTTGACGTTTTATCCAGGAGCCGGGCCGGAAGTGATGTCCTCTTCGGTCACAGCCCCGCTGGAGCGGCAGTTCGGTCAGATGCCTGGCCTTAAGCAAATGACCTCGGTGAGTTCCGGCGGCGGTTCTGTCATCACCCTGGAATTCAATCTCGACGAGAACATCGATGTTGCCGAGCAGGAAGTGCAGGCCGCGATTAATGCGGCCACAAGCTTTCTGCCGAACGATTTGCCGAATCCTCCTGTTTACAGCAAGGTGAATCCTGCCGACGCGCCGATTATGACGCTGGCGTTGACGTCGGATTCCATGCAGCTCGACAAGATTGAAGACGCCGCCGACACGAACCTGGCACAGAAAATCTCGCAGGTTACCGGCGTGGGACTGGTTTCGATTGCCGGCGGACAAAAGCCCTCGGTGAGAATCCAGGCGAATCCATCGCAGTTGGCTGCGTATGGTCTGAGCCTCGAGGATCTTCGCACTGCGATTGCGGCGTCGAATGTGGACCAGGCGAAAGGTACGCTGAACGGCAATCGCCAGGCTTACACGATCGGTGCGAATGACCAGCTCGTCTCGAGCTCCGACTACAAGCCTGTCGTGATTGCGTATCGCAACGGTGCGCCGGTGCGCGCATCCGACGTGGCCACGATTGTGGACGCGGCTGAGAACAATCAGCAGGCCGCGTGGATGGACCGCCAGCCGGCGGTGATCGTGAACATTCAACGGCAGCCGGGCGCCAACATCATCGCAGTGGTGGACCGCATTCACGCGCTGCTGCCCCAGCTGCAAGCCAGCCTTCCAGCCGCGATCCAGGTGAAGGTACTCACCGACCGAACCTCTACGATTCGCGCCTCGGTTCGGGACGTTGAATTTGAACTGATGCTCACCATAGCGCTGGTGGTGATGGTCATCTTCCTCTTCCTGCGCAACCTCGCTGCGACGATCATTCCCTCAGTCGCCGTGCCCCTCTCGATCGTGGGCACCTTTGGCGTGATGTACCTGCTGGGCTACTCGCTCAACAACCTGACCCTGATGGCGCTCACCATCTCGACTGGCTTTGTAGTGGACGACGCCATCGTGATGATCGAGAACATTTCGCGTTTCATTGAGGAAGGCGACGGCCCGATGCTTGCCGCCCTCAAGGGAAGCGAGCAAATCGGCTTCACCATTATGTCGCTGACCGTTTCGCTCATCGCGGTATTGATCCCACTTCTATTTATGAGCGACGTGGTAGGCCGGCTGTTCCGCGAATTCGCCATCACCCTCGCCATCACGATCCTCGTCTCGGCGTTCGTTTCGCTTACCCTTACGCCGATGATGTGCTCGCGCATCCTCAAGAACAAAACATCAGCCGAGCAAACCCGCTTCTACAATTGGTCGGAGAAGATCTTCAATGCCATCATCTCCTCCTACGGGCGCGGACTTAAGGTGATCCTGCGCCATCGTTTCGCCACTCTGATGGTGACCATTTCAACATTTGTGGCGACGGTGCTTCTATTCATCATTGTGCCGAAGGGCTTCTTTCCGGTGCAGGACACGGGCGTAATTCTTGGTATCTCGGAAGCGCCGCAGACAGTAAGCTTCGCCAACATGGCTCAGCGGCAGCAGAAACTTGTCGACGTGGTTCTGCAAGACCCGGCCGTGGATAACGTTTCGTCGTTCATTGGCGTGGACGGCACCAACACAACGCTGAACTCGGGACGCATCCAAATCACGCTGAAGCCGCTGGACGTGCGCAAGGTGTCGGCAACGGAAGTGATTCAACGCATGCAGAGCAAGGTAAACGCTGTGGAAGGCATCCAGCTTTTCCTGCAGCCGCTCCAGGATTTGACGGTGGAAGACCGCGTGAGCCGCACCCAGTTCCAATACGCGCTGGAAGATCCGGACCAGACCGAGTTGGCCACGTACACCCGCAAGATGGTGACCGAACTGAGCAAGGAAGGCTCCGTGACCGACGTTGCCAGCGACCTGCAGGATCAGGGCCTGGCGGCCGACCTGGTAATCGATCGCGACACTGCGGCTCGGCTGGGTATTGCCATGGCCGACGTGGACAACACGCTGTACGACGCCTTCGGCCAGCGCCAGGTGTCGACAATCTTTACGCAGCTGAACCAGTATCACGTCGTGATGGAAGTTGGATCGAACTTCCAGACCGATCCGGCGACGCTGAACAATCTTTACGTGAAGTCGGCAGGCGGAACGCAGGTTCCCCTGAGTATGCTGGCCCATTGGGAGCAGGGGCATGCGCTGCTTTCGATTGGTCACGAGGGCCAATTTCCATCGACGATTGTGAGCTTCAACCTGGCTCCGG
>Ga0302320_10004532_pt1 | contig 31541 bp, 27 predicted proteins | sample Bog_T0_3_FD_202130 | JGI IMG/M metagenome (GOLD analysis project Ga0302320, IMG submission 202130) | Peat permafrost microbial communities from Stordalen Mire near Abisko, Sweden - Bog_T0_3 | ecosystem: Environmental > Terrestrial > Soil > Wetlands > Peat | place: Sweden: Abisko, Stordalen Mire... | reverse complement strand
TCGCCGGTATAGATTTGGGTATCGGAATTGAAGACTTTCTTGTCGTTGTAGGTGGTTGTTGCGCCAATGTTGGAGACTTCCGACAGAATCGACTGGTATTCCTGGTTGGCCGCCGCGTCCTGAGCCGTGTTGAGGGTGCCATTCGAGGTTTCGGTCGCCAGCGTCACGGCCCGGTTCAGCAGGCTGGTCACTTGCGAGAGCGCGCCATCGGCCACCTGCAACAGGCCCACGCCTTCCAGGGCGTTGGTTTGCGACTGGGCCAAAGCCTGCGAGTTGGCCTTCAGTCCGTTGATCAGCGACAGGCCAGCCGCATCGTCTGCACCGGAGTTGATCTTCGATCCGGAAGACAACTCCTGCAACACCTTCGAGAGGCTGTTGCTGGTGTTGTTCAGGTTGTTCTCCGCGTACAGGGCGGAGAGGTTATTCAAAACACCCAGGGACATAGGGCCCACCTACAAGGTACGTGGGTCCCGAAGCTCTGCCGGGATGACGCGCCCTTTCTGTTGCTTTGGGCTGCTGCTCCCGGTAACGTTACGGCCGCACCTGTATCTTGTTTCGGCTCTGGGCAGTAAGCCTTTAAAACACAGTATTTGTGCTTCGATTTCATACAGCCGGGGTGAGAGCCGCGCGCACTGGCAATCCAGGCTCAACGAGCGTCTCTTTGCCCGCTGATAAACTGGAACTACATGATCCTCCCGTTTGTCCGCGAAATCTTTGCGGAGCTGGAGCACTCTTCGGGATTTGAGCGCGTACGAAGGCATCTGAGCCTGGGTACGGGGCGGAGATGTGTGTCCGGGCTGACGGCGACGGCGCGGTCGCTCTATCTGCCGCTGATGGCGCGGGCGGCCAAGCAGCCGGTGATCGTGATTGTGGCCGACAACAAGGCTGCCGAGGCTCTGGAGCCAATGCTGCGCGCCGGATGCGAGCTGACCGGCGCGATTGACCCGGCTGAAGTGGTGCGGTTCCCGGCACACGATGTGCTTCCATTTGAAAATCTCTCTCCTCACCCGGACGTGCAGGAGCAGCGCGCGGCGGCGCTGTGGAAGCTGGCCACCGGGGCCGTTTCTATTCTGATTGCGCCGGTGGAGTCTGCGGCGCTGCGGCTGTTTGACCGCGACTACTATGCAGGACTGGCGGTGACGCTGAAGCGCGGCGAAGAGGTGGACGTGGAGGTGCTGACCGGGCACCTGGCCGCCGTGGGCTACACGCAGATGGACCTGGTGGAGATGCCGGGGCAGTTCACGCGGCGCGGCGGAATTCTGGACGTGTATTCGCCGGAGAGCGACCGGCCGGTGCGCATCGAGTTCTTCGGCGACGAGATTGAGACCATCCGCAAATTCGATCCGGAGACGCAGCGCTCGCAGAGCGGCCTGGATGAGACGCAACTGCTGCCGCTGACCGAGACGCCGGTGACCGAGCGGCTGCTGGCCGCGGTGCACGGGCGGCTGAACCGGGCTCGCGTGGAAGGCGAAGACGAGGAGATGGCGGCCGAGATGGCCGCGGCCGGCGGAGTGAGCGTGTTTCCGGGGTGGGAGTTTTTCTCCTCCGTGGCCGGCGCGGAAAAGTCTCTGCTGTCCTTGCTGCCCAAATGCGCGCTGTTTGTGGAGGAGCCGGCGATGGTGCGCAACCAGATCGACCGCTGGTGGAACAAGGTGGAACAGCGGCATGAGCGGTCGGGCATCGGGTCGCTGATCCGGCCCGAGGACATTTATTTGCGGCCAGAGGTGCTGCAGGCGTCGCTGGTCTCACACATGGGGCTCGATCTGGATCAGCTGGGCGTGGTGGACGTGCTGGACGAGGACAACACGCTGGGCGAGATCGAGCTGCAAACGCGACCCACGCTGCGGTTTCACGGGTCGATTCCGGCGCTGACCGAGCAGTTGAAGAGCCTGATGGCGGTGGAGACGCGGATTGTGCTCGCGGCTCCGCACCAGGGCGACGTGGAGCGGCTGGCCACAATGCTACGCGAGTACCAGATACCTTACCGGCTGGGCAGCAGGTTCTTCCACCCCGGCGGCGAAACGGTTCTGGACGAAGCCAGTTACATGGCCGGCGACATGCGCGTGCCGGTGATTGTGAAGTCGCAGATTGCGGCGGGCGTGAGCTTTGCGGACACCAACCTGGTTGTGTTCGGGGCCAACGATCTCTCCGACGACGCGGATGTGACGGCGCGGCCCGCGCCGAAGCGCTCAAAGACTGCGGCGTTTATTTCCGACTTTCGCGACCTGGGTGTAGGCGACTATGTGGTTCACGTGGAGCACGGAATCGCGCAGTATCAAGGCCTGAAAGAGATTACGCAGGACGGGCTCTCGGTGGAGTTCATGATCCTGGAGTTTGCCGAGGCGGCCAAGTTATATGTGCCGCTGACGCGGCTGGACCTGATTCAGAAATACCGCTCGACTGACGCGGGACCGGCGCCGGTGCTGAACCGGCTGGGCTCGCAGCAATGGACCAAGACCAAGGCGCGGGTGCGCAAGGCCATGCAGGATATGGCCGGCGAGTTATTGAAGTTGTACGCCGAGCGGACCACCGCGCAGGGAACGGCCTTCTCCAAGGACAACGAGTTTCAAAAAGAATTTGAAGGGTCGTTCGACTACAACGAAACGGACGACCAGTTGTCGGCAATCCGGGCCATCAAGTACGACATGGAATCGACCATGCCGATGGACCGGCTGCTGTGCGGCGACGTGGGCTACGGAAAAACTGAAGTCGCCATGCGCGCGGCGTTCAAGGCGGTGCAGGACGGCAAGCAGGTTGCGGTGCTGACGCCGACAACGATTTTGAGCTTTCAGCATTTTGAGACGTTCAAGAAGCGGTTTGCGCAATTCCCCATCAACATTGAAATGATCTCGCGCTTCCGCACCGCGAAGGAACAGAAACTCATCGTGGAGAAGGTGGAGACGGGCCGCGTGGACATTCTCATCGGCACGCACCGGCTGCTGTCAAAGGACATCAAGTTTCAGGACCTGGGCCTTCTGATTGTGGACGAGGAGCAGCGTTTCGGCGTGCGCCACAAGGAGCGGCTAAAGCAGATGCGCAAGGAGATCGATGTGCTGGCCATGAGCGCCACGCCGATACCGCGCACGCTGCACATGTCGCTGATGGGCCTCAGGGACATGAGCGTGATCGAGACGCCGCCCAAGGACCGCATGGCGATTCAGACGGTGGTGGCCAAGTTCGACGAGAAGATAGTACGCTCGGCGGTCGAGGTGGAACTGGAGCGCGGCGGTCAGGTGTACTTTGTGCACAACCGCGTGGAATCCATCTATGAAATCGCCGCGCGGATACAGGAACTGGTGCCGGCGGCGCGCGTTGCGGTGGGCCACGGGCAGATGAGCGAGACGGAGCTGGAGCGCGTGATGCTGGCCTTCATGGGTCACGAATACGACGTGCTGGTGGCGACCACGATCATTGAAAACGGCCTGGACATTCCGCTGGCGAATACCATCTTGATCAATCGCGCGGACCGTCACGGGCTAAGCGAGCTCTACCAGCTGCGCGGGCGCGTAGGCCGATCGAACCGGCGCGCGTATGCATATTTACTCATTCCGCAGGACACCGAGTTGACAGAGATTGCGCGCAGGAGGCTGGCGGCGCTGAAGGAGTTCAGCGATCTGGGCGCGGGGTTCAAGATTGCGGCACTGGACCTGGAGCTGCGCGGCGCGGGCAACATGCTGGGCGGCGAGCAGAGCGGACACATCGAGGCGGTGGGGTTCGAGCTGTACACCTCGATGCTGGAGGCCGCGGTGAAGGAGATGAAGGGCGAGGCGAGCGAGGAACGGCCTGCCACGCAATTGAATCTGGGCATCGCGCTGCGCATCGACGAGAGCTATGTGCCGGAAGAAAATCAGCGGCTGCGGCTCTACAAAAAGATTGCAGGCTCCACGAGCGAGGCGGCCGTGGCCGAGGTGCGCGCGGAGATGGAAGACCGCTACGGCGCACCGCCGGATGCGACCGTGTACCTGCTGGAGGCCGCGATGATACGCCTGGAATGCGAGCGGATGGGGATTGCGCAGGTCGATCGCAAGCGCAGCGAGTTGCAGATCCGGTTCATGGAAAACGCGAACGTCGATCCACAGCACCTGATGCGGCTGGTGGCAAAGAACGCCAAGCGGGGCGCGCAGTTCACGCCACAAGGGCTGCTGAAATATCCGTTGAGCGCCACGCGGTCCGACGAAGTTCTGCTGGAAATTCACGAGGTGCTGGCCAATTTGGCGGCAGCTCCGGTGAGTGCATAAATTCTGAATCTCACGAATGAAAGAGATGCAATGAAGAAGATTTTAGCGACGGTTGCGATTGGAGTTTGTATGACTGCCGGAATTACGGCCCATGCTGCGAATGGAGACTGGAAGCAGCAGTTCCAGAAGGTCTCCGACGATTACTTCGACCAGGTGTACTTTCCCAACGCTCCCACAGAGGGGACGCTGGTGGGCTATCACCAGTACGACGGGCAGTTGGAAAATCTGTCGCGAAAGAATATCGATGCGGAGATTGCGAATTTGAGACAGACTCAGTCGCGGCTCAAGGAGATACGCATCGATAAGGCGAATGAGGAAGCTGAGGCCCGCGCGAAGGGGCCGCAGGCAGGTGAACCCGGATCGAATGGTGTCGAGTTCAAGGCCACGCTGTCAGCAGAGGGAAAGATAAACGTCCTCGGTGTCGTGCGCCAGGATCCAGCGCTTTCTCCTGAGCAGGTCAAGCGTTTGGAAAACAAGATCTACTCATTTCATTATCGTCCCATGACTGCCAATGGCCTTGCGAAAGCAAACGAATCAGGCGTAGAGACGCCAACCACCATCAAGGTCTATCTCGACACCGGTTTCGACCCTGTTTATACCGATCTGGAGATCGTCGAGTCCAACGTCAATTCGCAGCTGCTGACTCTGGAGACCATCCGTCCCTGGGAGAAGAATGCGGACAACTATTCGAGCCTCTGCGCGAATGGAGCGTTCACGCTGATGGAGCGCAAGTTTGCTTCGCCGGACGAACGGCTGCGGTCGCTCATTGCCCGCGAGAAGCAGATGCCGGCGCTGCTGGCCGATGCGCGCGCGAACCTGAAGAATCCTCCGCGCGTGTACACCGAGATTGCCATTGAGCAGTTGCCGGACATCATCGTTTTCTTTGAGCACGATGTGCCGCAGGCCTTTGCCGATGTCAAAGATCCGGCGCTCAATGCGGAGTTTGCACAAACCAATGCAGCGGTGATTGCGAGTTTGAAGAGTTACCATGACTGGCTGAAAACGGATCTGCTGGCGAAGTCCAACGGCGACTTCCGCATCGGCGCGGAGACGTTCTCAAAGAAGCTGGCGTACGACGAGATGGTGGACCTGCCGCTGGACAAGCTGCTCACGATCGGCTGGGCCGATATGCGCAGGAACCAGGAGCACTTCAGGCAGGTTGCGCACGAGTTGGAGCCGGACAAGACACCGGAGGCGGTGCTGGAAGAACTGGGCGAAAATCATCCCGCGCCCGATCAGTTGCTGGACACGTTTCGCGCCACGTTCGACGGGCTGGTGAGCTTTATCCGCGCGCATCATATTGTGACCATCCCTTCCGACGTGCGGCCGATTGTGGAAGAGACGCCGCCCTTCATGCGCGCAACGACGCAGGCCAGCATGGATACGCCGGGACCGTTCGAGACGCACGCGACGGAGGCCTACTTCAACGTGACGCTGCCCGACCCCAGGATGACGCCCGCCGAGGTGCAAGGGTACATGCATGCGTTCAACGTGGGCACGGTGATTTCAACGGCGGTGCATGAGACCTATCCGGGGCACTACGTTCAATTTTTGTGGGTGCCGCAGGCGCCAAGCCGGGTGCGCAAACTGCTGGGCGCGAACACCAACGTGGAAGGGTGGGCGCACTACACCGAGCAGATGATGCTGGACGAAGGCTACGGCCAGCCGGGCGCCGGGGCGAAGGATGAGCGCGAAGCGAAGTTTCTGCGCCTGGGGCAACTGCAGGATGCATTGCTGCGCAACGCGCGCTTTATTGTTGGCATCGAGATGCATACCGGCAAGATGAGTTTCGACGAAGCGGTGGCGTTTTTCCAGAAGGAAGGCTGTCAGTCAAAGGAGACAGCATTGGTGGAGACCAAGCGCGGCACCGGCGACCCGACTTATCTCTACTACACGCTGGGCAAACTGGAGATCATGAAGCTGCGCGAGGACCTGAAGAATAAACAAGGCGCGGCTTTCTCGCTGGAGAAGTTCCACGACGACTTTCTGAAACAGGGATTTCCGCCGGTGAAGATTGTGCGGGAAGCGTTGCTGGGAGATGATTCGCCGGCGCTGTGAAAGCCATACATCGTTCAGCCCGGCTTATCCCCCGCATGGGGCACGCCGGACATGCACTGAACCTAGTAAGCTGTAAGCAAAATCACGGCCGCGCCATGCGCGGCTGCTGCTGAAATGAGGCGGATGGAATGAGCAATCGGGTACGGAAAGCGGTTTTTCCCGCAGGTGGGCTGGGCACGCGGTTCCTGCCGGCGACCAAGGTGATTCCCAAAGAGATGCTGGCGCTGGTAGACAAACCCATCATCCAGTACGGCGTGGAAGAGGCGATCGCGTCGGGGATCGAACATATTATCTTTGTGACCGGGCGCGGCAAAGGCGCGATGGAAGACCACTTCGACATCAGCTACGAGCTGGATGCGACCCTGGAGCGCAAAGGCAAAAAGGAGTTGCTGGCCTTGTCGCGCAGCATTTCTTCGATGGCGCGGATCAGTTATGTACGGCAGAAGGAACCGCTGGGCCTGGGGCACGCCGTGCTGTGCGCCAAGGAACTGGTGGGCGACGAGCCGTTTGCGGTGATTTTGCCCGACGACGTGATTGAAGCCGAGCCGCCCTGCCTGAAGCAGATGATTGACGTGTTCGACGAGCGCGGCGGATCGGTGCTGGCGACGATGACGATAGAGGGGGCAGGAATCAGCGCGTATGGCGTGCTGGCCGGCTCGCAGGACGCTCACAACGAGCGCATCTATAACTGCACCGGGATGGTGGAGAAGCCTAAGTTTGAGGATGCTCCGTCAAAGCAGGCGATTATCGGCCGCTATGTGCTGACGCCGCGGGTGTTTGAGCTGCTGGAGAAGACTACGCCGGGCGCGGGCGGCGAGATTCAACTCACCGATGGCATCATGGCTCTGCTGAAGGCAGAGAAGGTTTTCGGTTACACCTTCAAGGGCCGGCGGTTCGATGCCGGAGATAAGTTCGGCATGTTGCAGGCGACGGTCGAGTTCGCGCTGAAACGGCCGGAGTTTGCGGATAAGTTCAGGGAATATTTAAAGGGGCTGGCGTTGTAAGTTTCTAGCCGGCAAGTTAGTCATGCAGCAAGGCCGCAAGTGAACAAGACGCTTGCGGCCTCACTTTCTTATTCCTTCCACTTGATATTGCAGCCGATCGAGGGGCGCTGGCCGGCGGGAATGGGCTTGCCCGCGAGTGCGGCGTCGATGGCGGCGCGCAGGTCTTCGCCGGTGACGGGAACGCCGTTGCCGGGGCGGCTTGAATCGAACTGGCCGCGATAGACGAGACGGAAATCGTCGTCGAAGAGGAAGATATCCGGCGTGCAGACGGCCTTGTAGGCATGCGCCGCGGCTTGTGTTTCGTCGTGCAGATAGGGAAAGACGAAGCCGAAGGTTTCAGCCTGCCGTTTGAGGCCGGCGGGGCTGTCAGCAGGGAAGGCGTCGGCGTCGTTGCTGCTGATGGCGGCGATGCCGAGAGGCTTGCCGGCGTAGTCTTTGCCGATCGCGGCAAGAGCTTTTTCAATGTGCTTGACGTAAGGACAGTGGGCGCAGATGAAGAGGACCAGGAGCGCCTTTTGCCCGCGGAAGTCATCGCGGCGGACGGTTTTTCCGGTCACTACGTCGGTGAGGGCAAAGTCGGGGGCGACGGTGCCGAGCGAGAGCATGGTGGATTCAGTGAGTGCCATCAATCATCTCCACTAAAACAGCGGGGGCTGGCGGCCGGGCATGGTCAGGCCGAAGTGTTCGTAAGCCAGGCGCGTGGCGACGCGGCCGCGGGGCGTGCGGTCAAGAAAGCCGATCTGGATGAGGAATGGCTCGTAAACCTCTTCCAGTGCGTCTTGCTCCTCGGCCAAAGTTGCGGCCAGGGTGCTGAGACCGACGGGTCCGCCGTCGTATTTCTGAATGATCGCCAGGAGCAGCTTGCGGTCAATATCGTCAAAGCCATGCGCGTCCACTTCCAGCAGGGTGAGGGCGGCGTTGGCGGTGGGGCGGTCAATCTCGCCGTTTCCGCGCACCTGGGCGTAGTCGCGCACGCGGCGCAGCAAGCGGTTGGCAATGCGCGGTGTGCCACGCGAGCGCAGAGCGATTTCCGCAGCGCCGTCCTGGTCGATGGGGATCTGCATCACCTCAGCGGAGCGGGTGACGATGAAGCGCAGTTCCTCTTCCGTATAAAACTCCAGGCGCAGCAGGATGCCGAAGCGGGAGCGCAAGGGCGAGCTGAGCAGGCCGGGGCGGGTGGTAGCGCCGATGAAAGTGAAGGGCCGAATCTCCATGACGTGGGTGCGCGCCGCGGGGCCCTGTCCGATGATGATGTCCAGCTTGTAGTCCTCAAGCGCGGTGTAGAGCTTTTCTTCCAGCACCGGCTGCATGCGGTGGATTTCGTCCAGGAAGAGCACCTGGCGCTCGCGCAGGTTGGTGAGGATGGCGGTCAGGTCGCCCTGGATCTGCAAAGCCGGGCCGGAGGTCTGCTGAAAGCCCACATCCAACTCATTGGCAATGATGGTGGCCAGGGTGGTTTTGCCCAGGCCCGGGGGCCCGAAAAGGAGTACGTGATCGAGGGCCTCGCCGCGGGATTTTGCGGCTTCCAGCGCGATGGCAAGCTGCTCTTTCGCCTTGGACTGGCCAATGAATTCGCCGAGCCAGCGGGGGCGCAGTTTGAGTTCAAAGCCCTGCTCTTCGTCGGCGCGCGAGGCGCTGACTAACCGTTCTGGGGTGTTGTCGCGGGCGATGGCCATGCTGAGGGAAGTCTAACGGGCCGGGGTTGCGGCTGCAACCGGGGCTGGTGGTGCAGAATGCCTGTAAGCCTGAGAAGCGATGGATCTTGCCTTGTGTTCACCGGTTTCAGCGCTGCGTTCATCTGAATTTGTTAACAATGAATTCTCAATCAATCAGGGAATCACCGGCGGGCGCAGCGATTCAAGAGTTTTATTAACGGACTTGATTCCGTAAGAAGCCCGCAGGACGAAAGATCTATTCGCGGACGGCTGGATTCGACGATCATTGAAGCTATATTCGGGATTTGAAGCGCACGCGCGGCTTTGCGCACGATATGGCACGCGAGGTCATGAAGAAATGCAGGGAGGCGAATCAATGTCTAGAGGCAATTTCATCAAGGTGCTGGGACTCTCCTGCCTTGTCCTGTCATTTACCGGGTGCACCAACACGCAAGTGGGCTCCATCGCGATTACGCCCGCGGCGCAGTCCGTGACGGTTGGCCAGACCGTGCAGTTGACAGCGACCGGAATCATCGACCATGGGAGTCATCCGGCGACATCGCAGGATGTAACCAGCCAGGTAACCTGGACCTCCAACGCGCCAACCGTTGCGATTGTGAGCAGCGGCGGAGCGGTTACGGGAAAAGGCGCTGGATCGGCGACGATTTCTGCCACCATGCCCGGGGCCACTGGCGCCACGGCGGTCATGACCGTGACATCCGCAATCGGTGGAACCTCTGGCGGGCAACTGATGTCGATCAACATTGTGCCGGGCGGTGTCACGGTATCGAACAAGGGAATGACCGGGCAATTTCTGGCCTTCGGCACCTTCTCGGTTTCCCCAACGGTGCGCGACCTGACCAACTTGGTCACCTGGATTTCCACCTCGCCGGAGGTCGCCTCCATCGACTCTGGTGGAGTGCCCGGGGAGATCGGCGGACTGGCCACAGCGATGGGTTATACGGGCAATAGCATCCTCTATGCCGAGGGGACAAACACGGACGGCTCAGTTGTGTTGTCCAACCCGGAAACCTTCACGTGCAATGACCCAACTCTCAATGCATGCAATCAGAATCCGGCGCATCCCCAATTCGCGACGATAACCGTCTTCAATGCCGGCGAAAACAATACCACCTGGCTGATTACTGCGCCGTCGGACACCGGGGTTGCGAACCTGATCCATTGCGGTCCTGGCTGGACCACCGGCGCGTCTGTGTGTACGGGAACCTATGAGACCGGCTCGACAGTGACGCTGACGGAATCGCCAACCGGAACCGGGTTCGGCGGCTGGTCGTCCGGAGACGGGGTAGCCGGAGTGGGCTGCCAACCTGCGTTGGGGAAGACGCTGCTCAACTCGCCCACCTGCACGGTGACGCTGGTAGGCGACACATCAGTGGGAGCCATTTTCTACTAGGCAGCAACGCTGCCGCAAGTAAGCCGCCCTTCGGGGCGGCTTTTTTTGCGAGTTGAGGGAAGGATGAAGGATGCGGACCGCATCCATGGCACTTTCCGGAACGGGGTAAAGGACACGCTCACGACGGTAGATTGATCACTCCAGCTACCAGCTTGTAGTGGAAGCCTTCAAAGGGTTCACTCAGACTCACGGTGAGGAAGGTTTTTGCGGGCTTGTCTTTGAAGAAAAAGGCATGCGGGTAGATGCCTGCGGGCAGCAACTTAAGTTGATCCAGCCATGCGGGGTCGGTGACGGCCAGATCATAGCGAACGCGGCTGACGTGGCCTGCCCGAAAAATGGCGCGGTTCTTGCGCTTGCCGCTTTCGTCGCGAATCCACCACCACAAATCTTCTGGATGGATGAACTCGAGAGAATTGTCCACAGGAACGCTGTCTATTTTTCGGGTATAGACCCTGTCTCCGTAGCCCTGCAATATCGCCGGCCCCTTGTTCACGTAATCGGCAAGAAAGCGCGCGTCGCGTGGGTTGTCGAAGCGCCGGACCAGGCGCCACACCTCTCCCGTGACAAACACATCTTCAGGATGGCAGTTGGAACCACAATTTTCGCCGAGTTCTGCTTCGAAGACGTCCAGAAGTGCTGCCGGCTTCCCGTTTGCGTAGCAGGTCTCTTTCACGGTGAGACAGCCGGGGACTTGTCTTCCGACAAGCCGCACCCATTTCTTTGTGACGAGACTGATTCCAGCGACACAGCGATGGTCATGCTTGTAGGAGTTGGCGAGACAGAGAATCCGGTCGAAGCTCATGGAGCCAGACTTACCCCCGGACCACAGATTTAAAGATGGCGAATTATTACACTATCCCAATGTTCCTGCAAATATTCGAGCGCAAGCCTGCGGTGACAGTGCTCCGCGGTGGCTTCGCTGCACAGCAGAACTGTTTTTTTCTGAAAGCTATCTCTGGAGAGAACTGACTCGACTTTCCTTGAACTTATAAGAGCGATATAGGCTTCGGTATAAGTATCCCAGCTTCCCTTTTTCTTCTTGAACGCATCCAGGATGTCTTGCGTGGGTGCTAGCAGAGGCTCGTGTTCATAAGCGGCGCCGCATATCTCGTTGAGAAAGTAGGCCAGATCGGCTTGCTTGGCAAATGCGGCAAGTTGGGAAGTATTGTTCAGCCGCACGTCGAGCAGGCGCTCAATGCCGTACGCTTTCAGTGTGCCGAAGAACTGGCTGGCGCTCTTTTGGGTAAAACCGATGCTGTAGATCTCCATTGGTCCTCGTCGAGTTCCGCGAAAAGAGCGGGCTGGTTGCCGACCAGCGGCTTTCGGGCTTCAGCGGCGACGGTTTCATCGGGTTCGATGCGGCCGTCGCCGCGAATGTGGAGCATGGTATGGCCGCGCTCTGTGAGCACGCGGCCGATGAGCAGGCGGCGGTGGCAATGAGCGGGATTCTCCTCGCCGCAAACCAGGGCCACGCGGAAGCGCTCCATGCCGGTCTCCAGACGGGCGATGGCTGTCTGAAAATGGGAGTCCTCGCGAAGCCGGCTATAGAGGACGCGGCCTTTGGCGTCGTAGTAGGCCGGGTTGGCTGGGCGACCGCCCAACTCCGCGCCAAGAAAGAGATAGCGTATCCCCGCTTCCTCCAGAGAACGCTGCATGAGTTCCCTGTCGAACTGCGGAACGTACTTTGAAAACGGTGAGCTGCGCGTATCGACAACGACTTCAACCCTATGCTGGCGGAGAAGGGCAAGCCACACCTCGACGGCATGGTTGGAATGGCCGATGGTAAAGAAACTGCTCATGCGCAAGCCCTTGCAGAGGAGGATAGCACTTTACGAGCGGACGCCGGGCAGGGCGCTTGTCTTGCTACTCCGGGTGGGTGGCCGAGGGGGACAGGACGAAGTCGGCCGGGGTGCGCGCGGGGAGCGAAAAGTGGGCGTCCAGATCGGCGGCCAGCACGGAGGAGACTTCAGGCTTGCCGGGCTGTACGTGGACGCGGATGCGCTGGTTCTTCAGCAGCTCCAGCCACTCCCACGCCCGCTCCTTGTCTGGAAAGGGACGCGAAAATTCTCCGGAAAAATAAGTGACCTCGCTTCCATCCTGAACGATATAGGAGTATTTGAAGGTTGCGCTGAATTGCCGGGGGCTGCCGAAGAATTTGGTTCCCTGGCCTACGTCGACGCTTTGAACCACTCCTTCCGCGACCGGCCAGTGTTGCGCCAGACGGGCGTTGCGGCGCTTGATCCACTTTCTCCAGAGGCCGGCGAGGGAGGCCATCAGCGGGGCGATCAGGCCGTGAAAGGACGTCCAGGAATGGAAGTTGTTCCACCTGAGCCGCCTGAGCAGATCGAAGATGTCGGGGGTTGTAACCAACGGAACCTCACCCGGAAACTGCCTACCACGATACAACAGGCCGGGGTGGATGAAGCTTCAGATTTCGAGCAATTCCGGCGGAGGCGTTTAGACTGGAACCTGTCTTCTTGAACGCGATGACCCACCGGTTCAGAATCCTTCGCCGCTTTCAGTTCAATCTGCCGCAGCGCATTGCGGCGGGGTTGCTGGCGCTTTTCCTGGTGCAGGGGCTGTGGCTGACCGGCCACCAGACGCTGAGCGACCGCGATTACCAATATGCGCGATGCGGGCGCGAGACCTGGGAGCGGCCTGCGGCCCTGGCCGGCTACTACACCACCTGCGGCAATATTCACGACGGAATCCTGGGGTACCGGCTGGCCGGGCTGCCGCTGACCTTGAACCTGCTGGCCGAGCGCGGGCTGGACCTGCTGCGCAAGCCGGAAGATCGCGTGGTGCAGGCGGACGCAGGCGCGGAGTTGAGCACCTGGGAACTGCGCCACCAACTGACGCACATTCTGCTGTTTCTGCGGCTGCCGTTTCTGCTGGCCGGGTGCGGGCTGGGCGGCGGGCTGTGGTGGGTGACACGGCGGCTCTACGGCAACTTGGGCGGCTATACGGCGCTGGGCCTTTACTGCTTCTCTCCCGCAGTGCTGAAGGCCTGCGTGGCGCCCAATGCGGAGGTGCTGGCGGCGCTGGGCGTGTATGCGGGCGGGTATGCGTGCATTGGCGTGGCGCACGCCATGCAGGGACCGGCAGCCAGGTGGCGGCCGCGCCTGGTGCTGCTGACGGCGGTGTTTGGCGTGGCGGCGGCGGCTCACATTGCGGCACTGCCGGTGGCGGCTCTGCTGGGACTGCTGGCCATGCTGTGGGTGGCCGAGGGGCACAGGAGCCAGGCTCTGCCGGTGGTTCTGATGGCCGTGGCCGGCGCGCTGCTGCTGGTGTTTGCCTGCTATGGATTCTCGCCGGATGCGTTCAGCTATGTCTTCCGTTCGGAGGCGGGATTTCTCTGGTTTTCCGTGGACCCGGCCCGGCGGTTCTTTGCCACGCTGGGGAACGCCGGAATCACGGTGGCGTCGGGTGCATCGCTGGTGCTGTACCTGGGCCTGCGCAGGTCGCGCTATTTCGGCAACACGGCTCCCCTGCTCTGCACCCTGGCCTTGTTCCTTCTGGTGATGAAAGGCGTGCCCGGCGCTCCGTGGCTGTGGGCGCTGCCGTTTCTGCTGACGTTTGTGGGCGGAGTGTTTGCCGACGCGTACGAGGGACCGCGGGGACGGCTGGCGATGGCGGCGGGCGGAGCAATTCTGCTGCTGCAGGCGGTGTTCTGCGTGCTCAGCTTGCCGGGGTTGCTCTAGGGCGCTGAAATTGCAGGCCGCGGGTGAGATATTCCGGTCTGCAACGGTGGAAAAAGGGCCATCCTGGGAGCGAAATCCGGGGTAAAAACCGGCCGGGCGGCCGCCCCGGGACGACGCTCCGGACAGGTCCCTTGAAAATGCTCATATATTTATGCAATATAAGGACTTATTTATCTCAATCTACCTTGATCAAACGGGGCTCAAACAGGTAAAATAGAAGCACAGCCTGCGGACCCGGCCTCGCTATCACCGGACTGTTTCCGCCGCCTTCCCGCAGGCCTAGAAAAAACCTTATGGCAGACGATCAAAATCCCCAGCTCCCTCTTGAAGGCGGTACGCCTCCGAACAGCGGCACAAACCTCATTCCCATCAACATTGAAGAGGAGATGCGCCGCTCCTATCTCGACTACTCGATGAGCGTGATCATCGGGCGCGCGCTACCGGATGCCCGCGATGGCTGGAAGCCCGTGCATCGCCGCGTGCTTTACACCCTCAGCGAGATGGGCTTGCAGTACAACAAAAAATACACCAAGTGCGCCAAGGTTGTGGGCCAGGCCATGGGTGTCTACCATCCCCATGGCGATTCGTCCATCTACTACACCCTGGTGCGCATGGCGCAGCCGTTCTCCCTGCGCTATCCCATGGTCGACGGCCAGGGGAACTTTGGCTCAGTCGACGGCGACCCGCCTGCGGCCATGCGTTACACCGAGTGCCGCATGGAGCGCATTGCCGGCGAAATGATGGCCGATATCGACATGGAGACCGTGGACTTTACGCCCAACTACGACGAGTCCACGTTCGAGCCCACGGTGCTGCCCACGCGCATTCCCAATCTCATCGTCAACGGCTCAAGCGGCATCGCGGTTGGCATGGCGACCAACATTCCACCGCACAATCTGACGGAAGTTGTCAACGCCACCATTGAATTGCTAATGAACCCCGAAGCGGGGCTGGCCGAGGTGCTGAAGCACGTGCAGGGGCCTGACTTCCCCACCGGAGGCCTGCTCTACGGCAAGAGCGGCATTCCTGCCGCGTACAAGAGTGGCCGCGGCCGCTTCATGATGCGCGCCAAGGTGGCAACGGAAAATGTAACCAAGGAAAAACAGGCGATCATCGTCACCGAGATTCCTTACCAGGTGAACAAGTCCGTGCTGATCCAGCGCATTGCCGAGCTGGTGAACGACAAGATTGTGGACGATATCAGCGACGTGCGCGACGAGAGCGACCGCGACGGCATGCGCATTGTGATCGAGCTCAAGCGCGGCGCGCAGCCGGAGATTGTGCTCAACCAGCTCTACAAGAACACGCAGATGCAGGAGAGTTTCTCCATGATCTTCCTGGCGGTGCTGAACGGGCAGCCGCGGGAGTTGGGTCTGGATCAGGCCATCCGCTGCTTTATCGATCACCGCAAAGACGTGGTGCAGCGCCGCACGGTCTTCCTGCTGCGCAAGGCCCGCGAGCGCGAGCACATTCTGGAAGGTTTGAAGATTGCGCTCGACAATCTCGACTCGGTCATTCGCATCATTCGCGCCTCGGGTTCCAGGGCAGAAGCGCGCGAGAACCTGTATGCGTGGGGCAAGGGCACGGAGATTGTGATTACGCTGGACCGGGTGCGCCTGCCGAGCGAGGAGAAGGGTCTCACGCTCCGGCAGATCGACGCCATCCTCGAGTTGCAGCTCTACCGCCTGACCCAGCTCTCCATCGACGAACTGTTGAACGAGTTGAAGCAGGTGCTGGAGAAGATTGCCGAGTACGAATCGATCCTGGCCAGCGAGAACAAGCTGCGCGCGGTGATTGTGAAGGAACTGGAAGAGGTTCGCGACAAGTACGGCGACGCGCGGCGGACGCTGATTGTGGACGAGAGCGCGGAGCTGCAGTTGGAAGACCTGATCGCCGATGAGCAGGTTGCGGTCACGGTGAGCCACCAGAACTACCTGAAGCGCACGCCCATCAGCATCTATCGCCAGCAGCGGCGCGGCGGCACCGGGCGCACCGGCATGAAGACGCGCGAAGAGGATTTTGTCTCGCAGCTCATCGTGAACTCGACGCACGCGTTTCTGCTGTGCTTTACCAACACCGGCCGGGTGTACTGGCTGAAGGTGTACGAGATTCCCGACGTGGGCGCGGCCGGCAAGGGCAAGTCCATGCAGAGCCTGCTGAACCTGCAACCCGGAGAAAATGTGCGCACCATTCTGCCGGTGCGCGACCTGGAGGAAGAGGGCAAGTTCATCTTCTTCGCCACGCGCAACGGGATCGTCAAGAAAACCCCGCTGAAGGATTTCAGCAATGTGATGGCGCGCGGCATCATCGCCATTGCCATCGACAAGGACGACGACCTGATCGACGCGCGCATCACCGACGGCAAGCAGACCATTTTCCTGGCCACGCGCGAGGGCATGGCCATTCGCTTCGAGGAGCATTACGATGCGGACGGCAACGGCGCCGGCCTTCGCCCCATGGGCCGCAATGCCGCCGGGAACAAGGGCATCTCGCTCAAGAAGAACGATCAGGTGATTGGCGTCGCCATTACCGATTCCGACGAAACGCGGGATCAGAATCGCGACGAGTGCGCCGCCAGTCTCGGGCTTACTCCCAAGCTTGTCAGCCTGCGGGCAGCACTGGCAGCGGCAAAGGAAGCCCTGCAAAAGGCTCGCGAGGACAAGAGAAACGGGCCTGTGGGCGACGAAGCGCTGAAGTCCGCGGAAAAGGCCGCGGAGAAGGACGTGGATCATGCGTACAAGGCGCTGAAGGCTTTGGACGAACGCCTAGGGCTCAGCAAATTCCTCATCCTTACGGTCACGGAGAACGGCTTCGGCAAGCGCACGGATATCGACGAGTATCGCCTGACGGCGCGCGCGGCCCAGGGCGTGACCAACCTGAAGGCAACCGCCAAGGTAGGCAAGTCCGCCTCGATCCTGCTCGTGGATGACACCTCGGAGTTGATGGTCATCAGCCAGTTCGGCAAGATCATCCGCATCGACACCAACGGCATCCGGGCAGCGGGACGCTCCACGCAAGGCGTGCGCCTGTTGAACCTGGAACCGGACGACAAGGTGGCTGCTGCGGTCATCATTCCGCCCGATGAACTGAAAGACGACGAGCCGACGCTATTGCAGTAGGGAATGCGCGACCGGCAGAATGCCCCAGGTCTCAGACTTGAGACCTGGGGTGCTGATTACCAGTCAATCAATTTCAGAGCGATGGAACCCGCCGGATCGCCTTATCCATCGGCTTGTTCGGATTGCGGACTACGCCAATCTTCGCCCATGCCGCCTCGCTTAACTCAGCGATAAGATTGAACCGCTCGCTGGAGGAAAGGTTTTCGCAGTTGCGGACCCGCTCCTGCAGGTGCTCCGGCACATAGGTGTAGTCAAATTTCATCTCGTCCATGGGCGATGCCTCTGGCCTGTTTCCAGGCCTTTGCCTGCTTCGTTCCCGAAAGAATCCCGTTTACAATGTCCAGTCATCGACAACCAGCCCTTTGACCCTGTCGAACTCGCGCGTATTGGCCGTCACCAGAATCAGGTTCCGGCTGAAGGCTTGTCCGGCGATCAGCGTATCGTACTCGCCGATGCGCTGGCCTTGCCGTTCCAGTGCGGCGCGAATCTCCCCGGCGGCTTGGGCATCCTGCTCGGTGTAGTCCAGCACAGCAATATCGCTGCTCAGAAATGCCGTCAAACGGTTGGCATTCTGAGCAATTCGTTCACTCTTGGCCACCCCGTACCAAAGCTCATGGGCAACAATCGATGAGGTTGCCAGCGCGGCTTTGCCGCGAACAGCCTGGATGAAACGCACACGCACTTTGGCGGAGGTCCCGTTGATCAGCGCGATGCAGACATTTGTATCGAGGAGGCAGTTCACTTGAAATACTCACGAATGGGCGCGAGGTTCTGTTTGCGCCCTTCGGGGAAGAGCGGGTCTGCTCCCATTGCGTCCATCCGCGCAAACCACTCCTCGACCGATTCCTTCCTGGTTTCAGGCACCGGCTCCAGCAGGACGCCCGCGCCCATGCGGGTCACGCGCACCCGGTCGCCCTCGAAGCGGAACTCCTTGGGCAGGCGCACAGCCTGGCTGCGGCCGTTCCAGAAGAGCTTGGCGTCTGCGTGCTTCGGATCTGTCCGGCTATCGATGGCCATTGCGTCCTCCCCTCTTGATCTATGGCAATAGTATATACCATTTCGTCTGGCGCCGCGTTCGCGGCTGCGGCCATTTTGGACCCGTTACGATAAGGAAGCGGACAATTGTCAATGCGCCCGCAATTTCCTGAGCAATGAAGGGGCAAGTCGAACGATGCCGGCAACTGGAGCCAAGCCGTTGGGCACAAAGGACGAGGCGGGCGCGGCGCAGGCTGTGCGTCAGATGTTCGACGCGATTGCGCCTCGCTACGACCTGCTGAACCACGTGCTCTCAGCCAATGTGGACCGGCTCTGGTGGTGGCGGACGGCGCGGCGCTTCCGGCCCATCCTCGCCGATCCCGATGCGGCGATTCTCGACATCTGCTGCGGCACCGGCGACATGACCATGGCGCTCTTGAAGCATCGCCCGCAGGGAGCGCGGCCGATTCTGGCTGCGGATTTTGCACGGGGCATGTTGAGCCGCGGCGCCAAGAAGTTTGGCGGACCGGGCGTGGGCGCGCGTGCGGCTGGCGCGCCGTACGCCATACCGATGGAGGCCGACGCGCTGCATCTGCCGCTCCAGTCCCAGTCGCTGGATCTGATCGTGACCGCATTCGGCTTCAGGAATCTGGCCAACTACGAGGCCGGACTAAGGGAGTTCAACCGCGTGCTCAAGCCGGGCGGGCAGTTGGGGATTCTGGACTTCAGCGAGCCGGGCGGAATACTGGGCAAGGCCTACGCAGTGTACTTCCGGCGCGTGCTGCCGGCCATCGGGCGGGCCATTTGCGGCAAGGATGGTCCCTATAACTACCTGCCTGCTTCGGTAGGGAGCTTTCCGCAGCCCGCGGAGATGCTGGAGTTGATGCAGGCGACCGGCTATGCGGAGTGCGCGTGGCAGCCTTACACCTTTGGGATTGCCGGGTTGTACACGGCCAAGCGCGCCGCGTTAGCCTAAGAGCCTGATGACTTCCGCCGCCACCAATCCGCCGGTTTTGGACCTGTCGGGATTTTCCGCAGCGAAGCGGCGCGTGGCCATGCACTCCATGATGGCCGCGGCGGCGATGACGCTGCTGAAGCTGGCTGCGGGGCTGCTGTCCGGTTCGCTGGGCGTGCTTTCGGATGCGGCGCACTCCGGGCTGGACCTGGTGGGCGCGGCGCTGACGTTCTTCTCCGTGCGCGTAAGCGACAAGCCGGCCGACGAAGACCACACCTACGGCCACGGCAAAGTGGAAAACCTCTCTTCCTTCAGCGAAGTGATCCTGATGGCCGTTTCCAGCGGGTGGATTATCTGGGAGGCGGTGGAACGGACGCTGAACCACAGAGTGGAACTGCGCCACTCCGTATGGCCGGTGCTGGTAGTGATGAGTTCGATCGGGGTGGATTTCTGGCGCTCGCGGCAACTGCGGGCGGTGGCCGTGCAGACAGGTTCGCCGGCGCTGGCGACCGACGCCTTCCACTTTGCCAGCGACATCTGGTCGTCGGTGGCCGTGCTGTGCGGGCTGGGCGCCAGTTGGGTGGGCATGCGGTTCGGGATCAGCATGCTGCGCTATGCGGACCCTCTGGCGGCGGTGGTGGTTTCGCTGATGATTCTGCGGCTGACGGTGCGGCTGGGCCACGAGGCAGTGGCGGTGCTGCTGGACGAGATTCCAGTGGAGACGCGGCGGCAGATCGTGAGCGAGGTGGAACGGGTTCCGGGCGTGCTGGCCGTGGAGCAGGCGCGGGTGCGGCGCGCGGGCGCGGGCTACTTTGCCGACCTGACGCTGGCGCTGCCGCGGCGCTATACCTTTGAGCACACCGGGGAGTTGGTGCAGGCGGCCACCGAGGCCGTGCACCGCGCGCTGCCCTCGGCTGACGTGGTGATCCACACCGTACCCCGGGGGTCAAAAGCTGAAAGCATTTTCGACCGCGTCCGCGCAGTGGCGGCGCGCAACAACGTGTCGGTGCACGATCTCAGCGTGCAGTCCAACCGGGGACGGCTGCGCGTGGAGTTGCACGTGGAGCTGGACGAGACCATGCCGCTCTTGTCGGCGCACGGTTTTGTGAGCGCCATGGAGGCGGAAATCCTGCGCGAGACGCCGGAGATCGACGCGGTGCTAACGCACATTGAAAGCGAGCCGGCCACCATTGAACAGCCGGAGGAGATGGTGGAGGAAGACCGCAAGATTGAATATGCGCTGCGCAATACGGCGGCGCTGTTCCCGGAGATTGCGGACGTGCACGAGATCCTGGTTGGCCGCACCGGCGACCACATCTATCTCTCCTGCCATTGCACGCTGCCGGACGAATTGTCCATGCAGCGGGTGCACCTGGTGATCACCGCTCTCGAGGACCGTTTCAAGCTGGAGTGTCCAGAGGTGCAGCGGGTCACAATTCATCCCGAGCCGATGACGGATAATTTGCGGTAGGGCGTGCGATGGTGTTTTCAGAGGGTGAGCCGGAACCATGAAGACCCGTGGAATCGTGAATTTCTTTCAGGTGGCGTCCGTGCTGATGCTGCTGGTGGCGGCGGCGCTGCTGGCGGCCATCACGACCATGCACTTCGCCATTCACGGCGCGGAGGTGCAGGTGCCGGCGCTGAAGGGAATGACCGTGGCCGAGGCGCGCAGCGAGACCGCGGGGCTGGGGCTGAACCTGGACGTGGATAACCGCTACTACTCGGCGGACGTGGCCACCGGGTATATCCTTTCGCAGTCACCCGAGCCGGGAACGGTGGTGCGCCGGGAGTGGCGGGTGCGCGCGGCAGAAAGCCTGGGTCCGCAGAAGGTGGAAGTGCCGGACACAGTGGGCAAAGAGGAGCGGGTGGCGGCGCTGGAGTTGCGGCGCGAGGGCCTGGAAGTGGGCGTAACCGCGCATCTGCCCTACGCGAAAGCGGCCGAAGGCACGGTGCTGGCGCAGGACCCTCCGGCGCACGCACAGGGCATTGCGCGGCCCAGCATCAACCTGCTGGTGGCCGCGCCTGAAGACAATGCCGCCGACGGTTTTGTGATGCCCGACCTGACCGGAATGACGCTGGCAAGCGCAGAGGGAGCGTTGGCCAAAGTGGGCATCAAATCCGCTGCGCCGCATTTTGTGGATGTGCCTGTGGGGCCGGTGGGCAGTGGAGATGCGCCGCCCCGGATGCCGGTGAAGCCGGGCGCGGTCCTGGCGCAGCAGCCGGCCGCCGGCTTGCGCGTGGACCAGAGTACTCTGGTGAAGCTGACCGTAGCGAAGTAGCCGGTGAGCGTAGTTGGTTAGTAGGCAAGGAAAGTTACGAGAGGAGAAAAAGCGAAATGGGATTGCAGGAAGATATAGAACGGGTGGCGCTGCAGGAACGTGAGATGGAGTTGCCGCGGCTGGACTCACAGGTGGCATGGGAACTGGGCACGCGCCTGCGGACCATGGCCCAGGAGCGAGGTCTGTCGATCGTTGCCGATGTGCGGCGCTTTGGACAGCCGCTCTTCTACATGGCGCTGGAGGGCACGACGCCGGACAACGTGGAGTGGGTGCGGCGCAAGAGCAACGTGGTGGCGCAGATGCATCGCAGTTCCTATGGCGTGCGCCTGAGCCTGCTGAAGAACAAGGAAACGCTGCTGAATAAACAAGGGCTGCCGGTGATCGACTATGCCGAACACGGCGGATCGTTTCCGCTGCGCGTGGCCGGCGCAGGCGTGGTGGGCAGCGTGACCGTCTCCGGCCTGGACGGGCGCGACGATCACGGAATGGCGGTGGAAGCGCTGTGCTTCCTGTTGGGGCGCGCCTATACCGCGATCCGCCTGCCAGCCGAGCAGGACTACGACCACTAAAACCCAGGGCAAGGCATGAACGGGGCAGACAGGGTGCGCAGGTGCGCAGCCATTCTGCCCCGGATCTTCTGGTTCTTCCTTCTCCAGGAAACTAATTTGTGCGGCGTATATGTGCCTGCGGCGGTTAAACTGGTTGTCGCAAAAGGAGGCACCCCATGCAGACACGGATACTGGGCACGACGATGCCCGTGCTTGAAGTGCAGCTTGACCCCAACGAGAGCGTGTATTCAGAGAGCGGAGAGCTCTCGTGGATGACAAGCTCGATTCAAATGAGTACCCACACCCAACTGGGCGGGGGTGGCGGGCTATTGGGAGTGTTGAAGCGGGTGGCCGGCGGCGGAAGCCTGTTCATGACCGAGTACCGCGCCATGCAATACACAGGCGAGGTGGCGTTTGCCACCAAGGTGCCGGGGCACATTGTGCCGGTGGCGGTGGGCCCGGGGGCCGAATACATGGTGCACCGGCACGGGTTTCTGTGCGCCACAGATCAGGTTTCCATCGGCGTGGGTTTCCAGCAGTCACTGGGAGCGGGCATCTTTGGCGGCGACGGATTTATGCTGCAGAAGGTGGGGGGCGCGGGAACGGCCTGGCTTGAGCTTTCTGGCGAGCTGATTATGAAGACCCTGGCCCCTGGCGAGACATTGCGGGTGCATCCCGGCCACGTGGGGGCATTTCAGACATCGGTGGGGTTCCAGATCACGCGGGTTCCGGGGCTGAGGAACATGATGTTCGGCGGCGATGGAATTTTTCTGGCGATGCTGACGGGACCGGGAACGGTGTGGCTGCAAACGCTGCCGATTGCGCGGCTGGCGCACCAGATCGGCGAATATCTGCCCAAGCCGAAGAATAACGGATAGTTCAGGCGGGGCGCTGCCGGGCGGGATGAGCAGGATTGTGGTACACGTGTCTTTAGCTGTTGAGTACGCGAGGAATAACGCATGACCGCTTCTGCTGGCAACGCGCGCACGCTGCGCAGCGACATCGTCTTCGCCTTTACGCTTGCCGTGGCTTGTATTCTGGCGTGGCTTATCCGCGATGTGCTGGTGCTGCTCTACGTCTGCGCCCTGATTGCCGTGGTGGTGGGTCCGGTGGTGCGCTCCATCTCCCGGCTGGGCATTGGCCGCTGGCAACCATTCAAGGGCACAGCCATTTTCTTTCTTCTGCTGGCGATTGCGGCCGCGGTGACCGCCTTCGGCTTTCTCGCTTTGCCCCCGGTGATCCGCGACTTGCAGGCGCTTGGAGCGGAGATGCCGACGCGCCTGCCCGCGCTGATGGAGAAGCTGCAACATCTTCCCTTTGCCAGCCAGTTGAATACCGACGAGATCAGCTCCCGGGTCGATGATTTCGCCAGCCAGAGCGTCACCTATCTGCTGCTCTCCATCCGGGATTGGGCCGGCAAGCTCTTCAATGTGGTCATGGGCTTCATCCTGACCGTGTATTTCATTCTGGAGGGCGAACACGCCTACCGCTGGTTTCTTTCCTTTTTCCCGCCGGCAAGCCGCGACCGACTGGACAAGACCCTGCAACGGGCGGAGATCCGGATGGGAAAATGGCTGCTGGGCCAGGGCAGCCTGATGCTGATTCTGGGAGTGATGAGCACCACGGTCTATCTCTGCCTGCACATTCGCTATGCGTATGCGCTGGGCCTGCTGACCGGGTTGTTCAACATCATTCCCGTGCTGGGCGCAGCCATCTGCGTACTGCTGGCGCTGCTGGTGGCAGCCCTTGACTCCTGGGGCCGAGTGGCCGGCGTTGCCATCTTTTACCTGATCTATCTGAATGTTGAAAACGCCTATCTGACTCCCCGCATCATGCAGCGCAGCGTGAACCTGCCGGGGCTGGCAATCCTCGTCGCCCTGCTACTCGGCTCCGCGCTGGAAGGCGTTGTGGGGGCCTTGGTCTCCGTTCCCACCGCGGTGCTGGTCGCCGTCCTTCTGGACGAATACGTGGTGAACAAAAGCGCGGCGTGAAGTTACCCGCGGGCTCTACTTGCCTGCCTGCATGGCAGCGTCTACGGCGGATTTCATCACTCCACAATCGGAAAAGAAACGGACGAGGCTTGCGGTGAGCGGCTCCCGGGACCCGGCAATAGGCTCCAATGCACCCGAACGGGCCGGCAGCGGCGCGGCTTGCGCCATCTTGAGTTCGCCGGTTCCCTGCGCGTCGAGGATCAGGGCGGTAAGTTTGCGAGCCAGGTTGAGCGGAAAGCTTTCAGCCACAAAGACCAGCTTGCCGCGGGTGGTGATCACGACCGGTCCTTCATCGGTGGAAAAAACCTGTTCGGTGGAACCGGCGGCCAAATCGGCGAATTGCGCGACAGGCTCCAGCTTGAGGCCTGAGTATTTGCGGCCCAGACTGTCAGCGTAGAGCTGCGCGAAGGCCTGCGCGGTGGACTCATTTTTCCACGCCGAGAGGTAGAAGACGGCAAGGGATTTGGTGCTGGCCTGTTCCGCATCGGTTTTGGCGCTCAGCTGCTGGCCGGCCCAGTAGATGCCGCCGTTCCAGGCGGGCGTGAATCTGCGTGCGGCGGAGTCGCCCCCGAAGAGTTCGGTCAGGATGTGCAGGTCCAACTGGCCTATCTGGCCGATGTCGTAAGGCTTGTAGAGCTTGTCCACCAGGGGATGAATGTCGGGCAGCAAGGGCACGGCGGGAACGTGCTGTTTCTCGTACTCGCGCGGGTTGATGATCTCCCAGCTCGAGGTGGGCGGCCGGTCCAGGGCTCCGGCAAAGGCCGCGGACCGGCCCTGGTCCATCCATACATCCTGCTCAAAGCTGAGGCCCTCGCGATACGGAAAGAGCATGGACTCAGAAAGCAGCAGGGGGGCGCGCGCCAGCACCGGCGTGTCTTCCGAGCCTGACATCTGCTGTTTGACCACGTCGATGACATCGGGATCCTTGACCAGGCTCTTGCCCAGGGGCTTGAGAACGTAGTCCATCATGACGGCCGTGGCCTGGCCCTCCGCCACGGCATCGCGCGCCGTGTCCATTTCATCCTTGGCCAGGTGGTCGGAGTCGCCGGAGGCGTTGAGCGAGACGTCTTCAGGAGTCTGTTGGTCCCATTTTTCCAGGTCGGCGTGTTGGTCCTGCAGGGCGTGGGTCAGCTCATGGGCCAGCACCGGCTTCTGCTCTTCGATGTCCACCCAGTCCAGCATGTTGACGGTCTTGGTTTTGGCGTCGTAATAGGCTTCAATCTGCTCCTTGAGCAGCGCCAGCAGAAAAGGCTTGAGCTCAAAGTCGCGGTCGATCAGCCCAAATTTCTTGAGGACGATTTCGTCTTTCTGCAGGCGTTTGGCGCCTTCGTCCTCATCGAATTTCTCCTTGATATAGCCTTCCACGGCGGCCCGTGTAGTGATCTGGCGCTTGACTGTGCTCTTGATGGGTAACCCGGTTTCGTCAGAGGAGAACTTGATGAGTTCATCGACAAGCGAGAAGAGCTGTTTGGCCTGTTCGGGGGTGATGTGGGTCGCGGCCTTGCCCGATTCAGCGGACTGAACCGGCTGCTGCTTAGGAGCGGTTGCCGCCGGCTGTTGCGCCAGGGCCGCTGTTGCCGCCAAAAGGCAGAAGACTGCCGTCCATGTCCGCCCGCGTCCCGCCCATCCCACTCGTGGTTGCTGCTCGCTCATCCAATCTCCTTAGCCACCCCGTACACCAGGCTCCGGGTTCCAGGGTTCCGGCCGGTGCGGCTCAATCCTCTTCCAAGGCTATAATCAGGATGCGGTCAAGCGCGAAGTTTCGACCCAAAAACTGCGCCAGACCATGGAAAAGCTCCCCTATGACTGATACCAATCTTGCCGTAACCATCCAGGCCACAGCGCTGGCTGAGATGCTTAAATCCGCCGCCAGCCAACTTTGCCCCTATCGGGGCGTCCTGACACCACGGGAGTTTGACGCGCCACAGGCGGAAACAGCGGCACTGGCAGCCGGAGCCGCAATTCACGATCTGGGCTGGCTGCGGCGCGTGGCCGTGCGAGGAGAAGACCGCTTCCGCTGGCTCAGCGGCATGGTCACCAACACGGTCAACGATCTGTTTCCGAATTCCGGCGCGTGGAACCTGGTGTTGAACGCGCAGGGCCGCATTCAGGGCGACCTGATGGTCTGGCGGGGACACGAGGAGCAGTCGCCGCTGCGGCGCAATCCCGATGCTGCCAGCCCGAAGAACGCGGATCGCTTGCTGGGGACGCCGTTTGCCGGGGAGTCCGAGCTGGAACTGGTGATCGCAGCCAATCAGTACGACAAATTGCTCGCCCACCTGAACCAATTCATCATCATGGACGACGTGGAACTGGTTCCTCTGGATACAGTGACGCCCGGCGAGGCAGGGTCGGAAACGGCAGTCGGGCTTTCCGGTCCGCTGGCCGATGCCGTGCTCGAGCGGGTAGGCTTGCCCGCTATTCCGCAGGCGCTGGCGGGAACCAACGTGGAGTGGAACGGGTGGAATCTGAGGATTCTGCGCGGCTACGGCGTGCTGGCGCCGCACTATGAGTTCTTTCTGCCGTCCACGGGGCTGGCAAAACTGTGGTCGTGCCTGCGCACGGCCGGGGGGGTCCCGGTGGGAAGCGCGTCGCTGGAGACGTTTCGCATTGCCGAAGGGATTCCCGTGTACGGCATCGATATCGCCGAGCGCGACCTGCCGCAGGAGACCTCGCAGTTGCGGGCGCTGCACTTCAACAAAGGCTGCTACCTGGGGCAGGAGATTGTGGAGCGCATCCACGCGCGCGGCAGCGTTCACAAGCATCTGCGGCAGCTTGAGCTCACCGGCCCCGCGCCGGCCGCCGGAACGGAATTGACCCAGGACAGCGGGGCCGCCGCCGGACAGATTACCAGCGCGGCCGAGTTGCCGCTGGCCAAAAACCACCGCGTCTTTGCGCTGGGCATGATCCGCGGCGAAGCAGAAATATCACCCCAGCGACAAAGACCTGTCGCCGGGGGCCCCGAAATACACAGTCAATCATTTACCTACAGTGCCGGTACGGCCACGGGCACGGCCCGCATTCTGGCCACGCCGCCCAGCCTGGCTCCGAGTGAGTGAATCAACCAGCAAGTCAGATAGGACATCCTGAACAATGAGCGATACCCCCAAATTTACCGTCATTGACCGCCGCAAGTTCAAGGCGGAGGAAGAACAAGAGAGCGCGCAGTCGTCCGCGCCAGAGCCGGGAACCCCGGCCGAACCCAAAACCGGGCCGGTTGAGCCAGGCGCCGGACCGCGGCTGGTGGTGACGGAGAGCCGGCGCGAGGCTGAGCGCGAGCCCGCCGCGGCGGAAGTTCCCGAGGAAGCATCGGGGCCGGAGCTGCCTCCCCCGCCAACCGCCGAGGAGAGCCGGGAGCAGAAGGTAGCCTATGACGCTTCAGCCCAGCGGCTTGAGGAATTGATCCGGGCGCAGAATCCCGCGATGGGCGCGCAGCCACCGGTAGGTTTCGAGCACCTGGTGCAGCAGTTCTACGTCTCCGCCATGATTCAGATGGGGGCGGGAACGCAGGAGGGCCAGCGTCCGCGCGTGGATATTCTGGGCGCGCGCACCACCATCGACCTGCTGGGCGTGCTGGCCGAGAAGACCCGTGGCAACCTGACCGAAGCCGAGGACCGGACGCTGCAGACTGTCCTGTTTGAGGTGCGCATGGCATTCATGGAGTTGACCAGCATGATCAGCCTGCAGGGTATGCAGCCGCCTCAGCCGCCGCCACCGGGCAAGCGCTAGTGTCCTGTCTCTGAAATTCACAAAAAACAGAGACTGTCATTCTCCGGGCAAGCGCTAATGTCCTGTCTCTGAAATTCACGAAAAAACAGAGACTGTCATTCTGAGTGAACGGGGCCCCGAACGCTTTTCAGTTCGGGGGTGGTGAGCGAAGAATCCGCTTTTGTTCTTGCGCGCATTTTTCAAAGAGACAGGCAACAGGCATTTGAAATCAGTTCCGACGAGAGGCTATGCAAGGCCAGCTCACATTTCTTGGGACGGGCACATCGATGGGGGTTCCGACGCTGGGCTGCTCCTGCGCCGTCTGCACCTCCACGGACCCGCACGACAAGCGCCTGCGGCCCTCGCTGCTGCTGCGCTGGCAGCAAGACGGGCAGGACGGCAGCCATGAGCGCGTGGTCGTCATCGATACCGGTCCCGACTTCCGCGAGCAGGCCCTGCGCAACAAGCTCACGCGCGTGGATGCGGTGCTGTATACGCACTCCCACGCCGACCACATCCTGGGCCTGGACGATCTGCGGCCGCTCAGCTTCAGAGTCTTCCGCGAGGGCGCGCCGATTCCGCTCTACGCCTCGGCAGAGACAGCCGCGGTGCTGGAGCAGATCTTCGACTACACATTTTCTCCGCACGCCACTTATCCCAACCGCGCCCGGGTGCAGTTGCAGCCGCTGCTTGAGCGCAACCCGGTGCACGGCGTGGAGTTCCTGCGCGTTCCGGTCATGCACGGGGATATGGAGATCGCCGGATTTCGTTTCGGGCGCGCCGCTTACCTGACCGATGTGAGCGACATTCCGGAGAGCAGCTTCGCCCTTCTGGAAGGGCTGGACCACCTGGTAATCTCCGCGCTGCGCTACAAACCCCACCCCAACCACTCCACGGTGGAGCAGGCGCTGGCCTGGACAGAACGCATTGGCGCCCGCCAAACCTGGTTCACCCACATTGCCCACGATCTTGGCCACGAGGCGACCAACCGCACATTGCCGGCCGGCGTCAGCCTGGCCCATGACGGGCTGACTTTGTCCGTCAGCCTGGGGCCAGTGACCCAGTGAGCGATCATTCAGCACACAAGATGTCCGTTTACCGCTCGATTCAGGAGATCCCTGCCGGATTTGGCCCCTCGGTGGCCGCCATCGGCAACTTCGACGGCGTGCATGCGGGCCACCGGGAGATTCTCTCTGCTGTGGTCGCCGAAGCGCGTGCGCTGGAAACCCCGGGCCAGAGCGTCCGCTCCGTCGCCATCACCTTCGATCCGCACCCCGAGCAGTTTCTGCGCCCTTCCAGCGCGCCCCGGCTGCTGACGCCGATGGACGAGCGCGTGCGCCTGCTGGCCGAAACGGGCATCGACGCCGTGCTGATACTGCCGTTTGATGCGGCTCTCGCCGGCCTCACCGCAAAGGATTTTGTGCGTACCATTCTGGTGGAGGCGCTGGGCGTTCGCGGCCTGCATGAAGGCGATAACTTCCGCTTCGGCCATCGCGCCCGCGCCGGCGTGGAGCAACTGCAGAAGTTCGGCTCGGGCTTCGGCTTTGCCGTCCATGTGCATGACCCGGTGCACGTGCACGGCATGGAAGTTTCCAGTTCGGCCATCCGTGCGCTGCTGGCCGCCGGAGACGTGCGCCGGGCGCGCTGGATGCTGGGCCGCCCGTTCGAGGTGCGCTCCACGCCGGCCCGGGGCCGCGGCATTGGCACGCGGCTGCTGGTTCCCACCGTAAACCTGGCGCCGTATGAGGGATTGCTGCCGGCCTTCGGCGTGTATGTCACGTGGCTCACGGTGGACGGACGCCGCTTTCAGGCAGTCACCAACGTGGGCAACCGGCCCACCTTTGGCGAGGCCTCGTTTGCCGTCGAGTCGTACATCCTGGACTTTGAGCCGGTGGACCTGGACGAGCAGACGCCGCTGGAGCTGGAGTTCCTGCTGCGCCTGCGCGGCGAAATCGAGTGGCCTACTCCCGAGGCGTTGAAGACGCAAATCTTCAAGGATGTGGCGCGAGCACAACGGTATTTCCGCTTGGCATTTAGCTCCTGAGGGAATCTTTTAAAATCCTTGGACCAAATGAAGGCATTTCCCGCAGCCTGTACAGCCCGTACATAAAACCAATAAAATCAACATGGATCGGGTGCCCCATCCATTTCACAGTTCCATCGTGAAATGGGTGGGACACCACGAGCCCCACCCGCACCCTGTATAGTTTCCTGTTGGATTCTGACCAGGCGGGCAACGTGCTCAATGACGGCGCCAACTACTACTCCTACGACGCCGAAGGATGCATCTGCGCGGTCCAGACCTCTCCTTCAGGACCGGCCTATGGCTACATCTACGATGCGGGAGGCACACGGGTCGCCAAAGGCGCCATCACACCGAGCCCCAATCCGCTCACTCAACCCCTTTCCTGCGATCCCGGCAGCAACGGCTTTCAACTGACCGAGAGCTACGTGCTGGGCCCGGGCGGCGAAGAGCTGACCCAGTTCAGCGTGGCCAACGGCGTCAGCACCTGGCAGCGCACGAATGTCTATGGAGCAGGCAAGCAGTTGGCCACCTATGACATGGTAGCCAATCCCGCATACACCCCGACCAACGGGCAACCTGCGCAGATGCCCGCATTGCACTTTCAACTAACTGACCCGCTCGGCACGCGCCGCATGCAGACCAGCGCTGACGGCCAGCCGGAAACCTACATGCAGAGCCTGCCCTTCGGCGATGGACTGAACACCTACCCGGCTCCAAACTATCCGGCCACCGCCGATGACGCCACGCCGCTCCACTTCACCGGCAAAGAACGTGACGCCGAATCAGGGAATGACTACTTCGAAGCCCGCTACTACAGCAGCACAATGGGCCGCTTCATGTCCCCTGATTGGAGCGCCAAGGAAGAACCCGTACCGTATTCCAAACTCGATGATCCCCAAACGTTGAATCTGTACGCCTATGTGACCAATAACCCACTGACGAAGGTCGATGCTGACGGTCATGGCGGCGATATCGCGGTAATCGAGGATGGACCGACCCAAGGAAATCCAATTGGCCATACAGCAATCGCAATCACCGGAAAGGGCGTGTTTAGCTTTGGCAACGGTACGCCCCTCGGTTCTAGTACAACGGACTATTTGCAGCGGGAGTCTCCTCGGCGAGATCAGACGGTCACGATTATCAAGACAACGCCAGCGCAGGATGAAGCAGCCGCCAAGGAACTGATGAAGCAGGACAGCAAGGGTGGTATCAACAAATATCCGGACAACTGCTCCGCAAGATCCAACGCAGGTCTGGATGCGGCAGGTGTTCCTGAAGTTCCGGGCAGCACAACTGTCCTTCCCGGGAGTGAAAGTAGTGGAACAGCATTTGACCCGTCGATACCTGGAACAGCGGGCGCAAGGGCAGGAGCTACGCCGGGAAGTCAAACGATCCCAATTCCTAAGGGAGGGGCTGTCCCGTCTCAGATGAAACAGTTTTAACCCAACGCCAGGAGCACCTGCACCGAAGCCGGAAAACTCAAAAAAGCAGCAAGGGTCTTCATAGCGAAGGAGCCTGCTCGGCGGTGATACGAACTAAGGACTTTTCCTAATGAAGCGAATTCGAGTGTCTACGATTCTGGGGTGTGTTGTGCTTGTGATTTCCCTGGTCTTCTGGCCCGTATTTCGGGTCCGTCAATTGAGTGCTGCCTTCAACATGATCAAAGAGAGCGACGACCGAAAAATCGTATTGCAGCGAATGGGAAATCCATGGAAGAGCGAAGAATGTGGCAAGTATCTCGGAGGGTATCCTGCGGGCTGTGTTGAGGAATTCATCTACGCACACCCTTACGCTCCCTATGTTCCCGAGTACTGGGTCATATACTTCAACTCGAGCAATCAGGTGATCAGCAATGTGCACATGATCTCAC
>Ga0302320_10004530_pt1 | contig 31547 bp, 27 predicted proteins | sample Bog_T0_3_FD_202130 | JGI IMG/M metagenome (GOLD analysis project Ga0302320, IMG submission 202130) | Peat permafrost microbial communities from Stordalen Mire near Abisko, Sweden - Bog_T0_3 | ecosystem: Environmental > Terrestrial > Soil > Wetlands > Peat | place: Sweden: Abisko, Stordalen Mire... | reverse complement strand
AGAACCTAGTGCCCAGCCCCAGCAGTCGCCACTAACCACTAGCCACTCATCACTGCTTTTCAGCGGCTTTTTGTTTGGATCGCAATGCGAGCCGCGGAGTAGTGCAGATTGCTCACAACTCCTGGCTACTCGCTCTGCGCCAGCCCCCCGAAATTCGTTCACTAATTCATGGGGTCCTGGGAGCGTGCGATTCAGCCCGCAAGGCGGGCGAAAGATCGTAGCCCAGGGCGCAAGCCCTGGGAAAAGGACCCTCACCCCGCCTGCGGCTCCCCTCTCCCGCCCGGGCGGGAGAGGGGATGGGGAAGAGGGCGGGCGCGCTGCCCCACGGCTCACGCCGTGGGCTACGATCTTTCGCCCGCTTTGCGGGCTGACTTCATGAACGAATTTCTGATTCAGGACGCCAGTATAGTGCGTCACAGACCCTGCAACATTCAATTTGCGGCGCGCGTGACGTAGCGCCGGGCTTGAGCCCGGCATGCCGACCTGAAGGTCGGCGCTACAAGGTGCGTTTTCTGTGGCGCACTAAACTAGCCGCTCCCCACTCACCACTGCTCTTGATGTTTTTCCTTCGCCCCGGGGAGAAGGTGGCGGAGGGACGACGCCGGATGAGGGGTCTCTTTCATGCGCCCACACGCCTGGAGCGCATGGGTTGCGTTGAATCGGATGGGCGGCGTTGAGCTTTGTAAAGGTCCCTTCGGGAGCTCGCAGACTTCAAGGGGCCGAAGTCTGCGCCAGCCGCGCATCGATTGACTCGGCGCACAGAGCGTTGCTTTGCGCCAAACTACCTGCTCACCTTCCAGCCCCATTGGCGCGCTGCAACAGCAACTCGATTGCCGCGTCAATGCCCTTGGAATGCAGTTCCGCACCGCGAGGCATCAACGTATCGCCGACCCAGGCGAGCATGTCGGAGACATGATGTTGAAAGTCCAGAATCGCCAGAAGCTCCGTCCGATCCTCTCCACCAAAACTGACATGGTCGAGACCGGCGAACTTCGCCTCTGTCTCTTCGCGCTCATGCTTCCAGAACTGGATGTATCCGGCCCGATCCTTCGCACGGGAAATCTTCAAATCACTGAGGGTTAAGGGAACCAGCTTGTGCAGAAAGGCTTCCTTTTCGCCCAGGCTGGTGTGGTGCAGATACAGCAACTCGCGCATGCAGTAGACCGAGCGCACATACTTATCGCTCAACACCACCAGGACAAACTGGGCACGGCCGATTTCCTGCATAAAGCGTGAAATCCAGTCGCCCGGGCGCAGCTCAGATTTGTCGCGTTTCAGTTCCAGAGTAGGGGGAAGCCGGCGCTCGATTTCATCCACCAGTGCTTCGCTCTCACCACCCCAGGCGTAGGACACGTAGACCGGCTGGGGCTGTCCAGGCAATCGCGGCACCTCGACGGGCCTGACCTCACTAAACGCCGCCCGTTTCGTGGTGGATTGTTCACCCTTGCCGGGTGCGCCGCCGGGCTGCCCACGTTCCCAAATTACTTCCGGCGGGCGGCCAATACTGACCTGCCGGATTGACTCCACCAGATGTTCCACCAGCGTTAGAGCAAGTCCCCCGGCCGCTTCCACGGTAATCTTTCCACGCTGGCCGCCGGCATGGGCAGCAGGCAGTTGCGAGGTGATGCGGGCTGTTGATCGATGCTCGTCATCGTAAAAGCAGACGCCGTAGGCCCAGTAGACCGCGTGCACGCCAGCCCGTCTACCGATGCCGCACAGCATGGCTCTTAAAACGCCTTCATGCAGGAACGCGTAGTCGAGGCGGGCGATAGCGTTGGGATCACCCCCGCGCCAAACGTGCTCGATGGCGTCTTTCATGGCTTCCTGTTGAGGCAGCAAAGCGGGCGCGATGTACACGTCCTCCGCCACCTGGAAGCAGATTTGGCACTGCTCCATCAGCGAGATGAACAGCCTATGCTCCTCTTCCCCATAATCCCGCCAGGCGAGAGCCGCCAGCACCTGGGGACTGAATCGCCCGGCGCTGCGGCGAATCTCCGGCAGCGCCGTCCGGCGATTCAGAACGGCGTAGACCCCGGCCAGCGCCCAGCCGAGATCCAGCACTACGGCATCGTCAAAAACTCCCTGGCGATAGAACACCTGGCCGCTGCGGTGCAGATATTCCAGGACGACGCCGGGAACGGCCGCGCTGTGCCCCTTGGCGCAGAGGCGTTCGAACTCAGCCCGCGGCAGAGTTTTCTCATCAGCTCTCGCTCGCAGTTTCCCAGTGATCTTGACCCAACTGGCCGGCAATCGCACCTTGCCATAGCGCTCAAGCTGGTAACGCGCCGCGCTTTTCAATTCCAGTTGCAGCCCTTCCATGCCGTCGTCCTGTTTGGCACTGCACGAGGTGACGCGCAACCGGGCAAAGCCATGGTCAGGCGGCAGGGCGGGCGCGCGCACTTGCAACTCGCCGTCGCACTGGGTCTGCACCACAATCACCGGCGCCTGTTCGCCGCCGAGCGAGCGCGCATATTCCAGCCAATAGGCGAGCGGGCGATTCCGCGTCAGCATGCCTTCCCGTTCCGTCTCGTCGGCATTCTCATACGCGGGCGTCCAGGCAATCACGTAGATCGCCCGCTCATCCAGGAACAGAGCGTGCGTCCCCAGGTAAATATCCTGACCGCCAAAATCCCACACCACGGCATCGACGGCGGGCAGGCCGCCACGCGCTGCGGCCAATTGCACGGCGGAAAGCGTGATTCCGTGGGTGGAGGGCACGGACTGATCAAAAGGCTCATCGCGCAGGCGGCGCGCGACTTGGGTTTTTCCCACCCAGCCGTTGCCAAGAAGAAAGACTTTTACCGCACTATTGGCGGCTTCTCCATGGGCAATATCACGCTGCCAGGCGCGAATTCGGGGGAGGGCGTTATCATTCCCTTCGCGCGATCCGAGCTCGGAGGGTGGGCCCATCAAGTGGTCGCAGTAGAGTGCTTCGAGCCCGCCCCACGACGCCAGGGGTTGAGCCCCGGGATCACAATTGAATGAAACGCTTTCCAACAGCTGGAAGCTTCCCAATCGGGCTAATCCCGCCAGGGGCTGCAAATCCTGGAGTTGGCGGCACCCGCCCAGGTCGAGGCTTCGCAGGGCGGTTAGTTTGGCCAGGGGCTGCAAATCCCGGAGTTTTTTGCACCCGCTCAGGTCGAGGCTTCGCAGGGCGGTTAGTTTGGCCAGGGGCTGCAAATCCTGGAGTTTTTTGCACCCGCTCAGGTCGAGGCTTCGCAGGGCGGTCAGTTTGACCAGGGGCTGCAAATCCTGGAGTTTTTCGCACCCTCTCAGGATGAGGCTTCGCAGGGCGGTCAGTTTGACCAGGGGCTGCAAATCCTGGAGTTTTTCGAACCAGCTCAGGTTGAGGCTTCGCAGGGCGGCCAGTTTGACCAGGGGCTGCAAATCCTGGAGTTTTTCGCACCCGCTCAGGTTGAGGCTTTGCAGGGCGGTCAGTTTGGCCAGGGGCTGCAAATCCTGGAGTTGTTTGCACCAGCTCAGGTTGAGGCTTTGCAGGGTGGTCAGTCCGGCCAGGGGTTGCAAATCCTGGAGTTGCACGCACCCGCCCAGGTAGAGGCTTTGCAGGGCGGTCAGTTTGGCCAGGGGCTGCAAATCCTGGAGTTTTTCGCAATCGCTCAGGTAGAGGCTTCGCAGGGCGGTTAGTTTGACCAGGGGCTGCAACTCCTGGAGTTTTTCGCACCCGCTCAGGTTGAGGCTTTGCAGTGCGGCCAGTCCGGCCAGGGGTTGCAAATCCTGGAGTTGCCCGCACGCCGTCAGGTCGAGGCTTTGCAGTGCGGCCAGTCCGGCCAGGGGCTGCAAATCCTGGAGTTGTTTGCACCAGCGCAGGTTGAGGCTTTGCAGTGCGGCCAGTCCGGCCAGGGGCTGCAAATCCTGGAGTTGCTCGCACCCGCTCAGGTCGAGGCTTCGCAGGGCGGTCAGTTTGGCCAGGGGCTGCAAATTCTGGAGTTTTTCGAACCAGCTCAGGTCGAGGCTTCGCAGGGCGGCCAGTTTGACCAGGGGCTGCAAATTCTGGAGTTGCTCGCACCCGCTCAGGTCGAGGCTTCGCAGGGCGGTCAGTTTGACCAGGGGCTGCAAATCCTGGAGTTTTTCGCACCCGCTCAGGTTGAGGCTTCGCAGGGCGGTCAGTTTGGCCAGGGGCTGCAAATCCTGGAGTTGCACGCACCCGCTCAGGTCAAGGCTTTGCAGGGCGGTCAGTTTGGCCAGTAGGTTGAAATCCCGGAGTTTTTCGCACCCGCCCAGGTTGAGGCTTCGCAGGGCGGTCAGTTTGGCCAGGGGCTGCAAATCCTGGAGTTGCATGCACCCACTTAGGTCGAGCGTTCGCAGGGTCGTTGCCTTGCTCAATTCCTCGGGAAGACGCGCGAGAGGCAAGCCCGCCAGGGAGAGTTTGGTGGCCCCAGCCTGAATCGCTTGCCGGACTTTTGCCAGCACAGATGTGTCAACGGTATTCATGTTTCAAGGGGAAATGGTTTCAGGTGCCCTTTCTTTTTCCCAAGGTTGGGGTGCTGCTCCTTGGGCGGCGGTTCGACCCTGCCGAGAGCCGCGTCAGTGGCAAGTTCGAATTCAAGCGTTTGAGCATGCCCTTCTCGTATTCAGTCTCGGCGACGCATGATTCCAACGCGGCAGTATACCTGTTGTGCGAGGCGTAAACAACCTGCCATCGCGGCCTGGCGCAGGGTAAAGCCTTGCGCCGCGGGCGTCGAAGCGCAGCGATTGGCTCGGCGCGCGGAGCGGCGTACCGCAGAGTTATTTTTCTGCGAGAAAAAATACCCTGCGGTACGCGTGGTTTGTTTCCGGGCGCGGGGAAGGAATGTAGCGCGGACCACCGCCATTGTGGTCCGCGTCTATTCCCCGGCAAGGACCGTGACCATCGTCAAGCGGCCAACGTTATTGAAGAACCGCAGACCGCAAATTCGGCGGTCTGCGGTACGCGTGATCTGTTTCCGGGCACGGAAATGAATGTTGGGGAGATGAGGACAGACACCAGTGTCCCTTTATGTGGAGGTGGGGGGATTGATCCCGATTTGATCGGGACGCCGCCATTGGGCTGTAGCGGCGGACGGAGTTTACGCCGCAGGGCGGCGACGCTGTAGCGGCGGTCTCCGACCGCCGTTTGGGCGCGCGATCGCGCGCCCCAGCGACCGGCATCGATCAGAGATCGACGCTACACGGATCAATTCGGGACAGGTCGCGAACCAGGTTTGTCCAAATTAGAATTTGCCGGAGTTCAAATTGGGTATGTTTGGCCCTGAATTGGCGTGCAGGGAATGGTGTCAGGAACCATTTTGAGGGAGAAATGGTCAATCCTCCACGTCGGCGGCGGTGATGGCATCGCGGGAAGCGTGCCAGATTCGCAACACTCGCCCGTGTTGCTCTTCCTCATGGGGACACGGGACAGACACCTATTTTCCTATTTTTTTCATGACCGACAGCGGGTGCTGGAGGATCGCACGGGGCGCCGGATTATTCCGGCACGACGCGGTCGCGCTCGAAAATCGTCCAGCGTGAACCTTGAACCGGCCCTGAGCATGTGACCGGCCGCGAAGTGACACTTTGGAAAATAGGAATATAGGTGTCTGTCCCCCCCTACTGGCGGTCGCTCCACCCTTGGCTTCCGGTCGTTTGGGGACCTTCGATGATAATCCTATACCCCTTTTTATTGGCAACGTCGATCAGACCCATCCGTTGGGCGGCGTTGCAGGGCTTTCCATCCAATCGTTCGCATTTCAAAATCCCGCGCCGCGGCGCAATCAGGGTCACGCGGCTGATGTGTTCGACAGCCTCTTTCCGCTTGCCATCGTACGACCTTCTGGCTTCATTAATGGTCCGCACATCATCTTCTGTGCAAGGTTTCCTTTGCAGCGTCTCGCATCGGATCTGCGGGCGGGTAAAGGTCTCTTCCTCGTCAATGCCGTTGGGCTTTGCTGCTGATGCAATCACTCCCGTCATCAGCAGAGCGGCTAGAAAGCAGAGTACTTCCACCATTTTGATCTGTTTCATCGGGGCTCCATTTCTTGATTCCACCGTCGCTGCTGCACAGCTCGGGACACTTCGCCCTATCACCATGCGCAGAGCGACGGAGGATGTCCTATGACCGAGAATGAAGCGCTGACGGACAATGACATATTGGCACAAGAATTTACCACATCCGCGAGCCAGGGAAACTCAAAATGGTGCAGGCAGGGGGTCGAGAGTGCAGAGGCGGTTTGCGATGAGAACAGGACAGGTAGGGAATCGCCCCCGCATTCGGAAACCCGTTGCCGCCCCTTCCAAGACAATCCTATCTTGAAATTGGTGACAGATGCGCGGCCCAGCCACCTCCGGGGGCAAGGTCGATCTCGACGGGCCGGTCTGACTGTAGAGTTGCGGGCGAATGGGTAACGTCAGTTGGCGTCACCGCCGCCTTGGGACCGTCCTGGTAAACATCCGCGTTCCATTTGCCCTTGCCCAGCGGCTTCAGCGAAATGGTGAGATGGCGCGGCGTCTGATTGGTCATGGCGCCGATGTACCAGTCCCGGCCGAGGCGGCGCGCGATGACCACGTCTTCAGCCACTTCTCCTGCCAGCACGCGGGTTTCGTCCCAACTGGTGGGCACCTGGCGGATAAAATCCGTTCCCACCGCGCCGCGATACTCCTCTGGGCTATCGGAGACCATCATCAGCGGGCTTTCGTAAACCACATACATGGCAAGCTGCTGGCAGCGCGTGCTCATCACCATGGGGTAATCGTAATTCACGCTGAATTGCTGCGGCGTGACGTTGCGAAAGCCGCCGGGCGTGTAATCCATGGGACCCGCCAGCATGCGCGTAAAGGGCAGAGTGACGTTGTGCAATGGTGTGACGCGGTTGCCCGCCTTGTTGTATTCCGCCCCCATCACGCCTTCGCGGGTGATCAGGTTCGGATAGGTGCGACGCAGGCCGGTGGGTTTGTAGGCGCCGTGGAAGTCCACCATCAAGTGGTGCTCGGCGCATTTGCGCGCGACCTCCTCATAAAAGTTCACCATGTTCTGGTCGTCGCGATTCATAAAGTCGCACTTGATTCCGCTTGCGCCCCACTTTTCATACAGCGCCAGCGCCTCATCCATCTGCGTGGCCATGTTTCTCCATTGCATCCAGATGATCAATCCCACGCCGTGCTGGCGGCCGTAGCTGAGGATTTCCGCCATGTCGAGCTCGGGAATGGGCTTGGTGATGTCGAGTGAAAGTGGATTCCTGACCGCCTGCATTTCCGGCCCATACCAGGGCGGCTCAAACTCCAGGTAGCGGGCGCGAATATCCTCGGCAAAGTCGATGTAGTACTTCTGGTTTGCGGTGTTCATCACGCTGGGCACGGGCGGTGTGGCCTTGAAGTTTACCCACCACGGGAAGACCGTCTTTCCCGGAACGATCCAATGGGTATCCTTCAGCACGCAGGGGTCGCTGAGATTCAGAACGATGTTTGACTCAATCAGTTCACCCGGAGTGCGGCCCAGCATCAGCACCCGCCACGGAGTGTAATGCGGAGCGGTGGCGCGCACCGCCACGCCGCCTCCGTTCGGCAGTGGTGAAAGGCGCGTCACCAGCGTGTGCGGCTGCCCCGCGACGCCTTCTACATACATGCCGGCGTAATCGCGCAGGTTCGCCTCCGTCAGGCCAACGGTGGTGGTGCCGCCAAGCGAGATGGTGAGGGGCAGTCCGACAATCGCACCAGCTTCAATGCGGTCCAACGAGATGCGGTCAAATTCCTTTTCCTGCGCGGTGTTGAAGCTCCCGTATTGCGCCGCCCAGCAGGTCAAATCGGCAGGGAAGCGGAACTGCGAATGCTCAGACAGAAGTTCGAATTGGTGGAGCGGTTCCTGATCCGGGATGTAGTATCGAAAGGCGGCGCCATCGTTGTAAGCGCGGAAATGCAATTCGATTTTGCGATGGGGCGCGGCGGTTTCCTGAAGGGCAACAATCATCTCGCGGTAGTGGTCGCGCGCTGTGCTCGATTTGCCGGCGACGAGGGAATAGGTTTCGTCGTGCATGTTGCGGCGAACGTCGGTTATCTCCTGGCCCGCTCCCCAAGTGCCGCCCTGGCGGAATTCGAGCGAGAGCGGGGAATCCTCCACCACGGTTTGGCCATGAAACGTCACGCTGTAAACGGGAGCGTTGGCAGCATTCAAACTGAAAGTGATCCGTACAGCTCCATCCGGAGAAGCGAGGCGCAAAGGTCCGGCCGAAGCTGCGGCAGAATTTTGCACTTTGACGAAGGCGAGAGCGAGAAGAAGGAATGACAGCCAGGTAATTTTGCGCATGAATTCTCCAGGAGCATCAGTAATGTTATCCGGGACGAGCTATTGCATCCCGGGCGGTGACATCATACTCCTGATTTCGAAAGAATCATCGTGCAGACGCTGTGGCACAGGCTGCGGCGGGAGCGCAATTTGACGAGCAGGCTGTCCGCAGTGGATCCACGCCACAACAACTTGCACTTGATTTCCAGAGTGGTACAATCTGCCCAGGATCCCGCGTCCCCCGCCGCTCGCGTATTCCTGTGTGTAAGAGCCATGGAGGTGTGCCTGTCGAAGGACTCTCCTTCCAGCACAACAAACCGATGGAAAACAATGAGAGCAGAGAAGAGTTGATCAGCAAGGGCGTTATGGGGCTCCTCCTGGGCCTGGCGCTGATGGTGGCAGGAATCTTTGTGGGCCGCCAGCTTCACATAGTCTGGAACATCTGGCCGAGCACGGATGCTGTGGTGGTTCGTGGCACGGTTCAGGAGGTGGTGGATGTCCCCATCGCCAAGGGTGGGGGGCCGTATTACAACTACGTTCCGCAAATTGAGTTCAGCTACACAGTGGGTGGCAGGAAGTACACCACCTCGGCTCCCTCAGTTTACAGCACCGACTCATTTGATCAGGCCGCGGCAAACCTGAAAGGATTGTATGCGCGGGGGACGCATCACCCCATTCGCTACAACCCGCGCAACCCGGGCGAAATTCAATTTGGCGTCATTGAGTTTGGCCCGCTGGCGTTTGCCTTCCTGCTACTGGTTCTTGGCGGCGTGGTGTTGGCAATCGGAATCAGAGCGTTGGGGAAGGGAATTGCGCAATCGCCGGCCCGTGTCCCGACGGAGCAGCAACGAGTGGGGGCAACCGTGCTGCCTTTCGCCGCAAGAACCCGCCCAGAGGCTTCAGCCGCCACAGTGAATTGCCCGAGCTGCGGCAGGCAGGTGAGGGTGACGGAGGATAGCTGCCCCAACTGCCTGAAATCCCTGCGGGCTGCGTAAGCGGGTGATTGATTCGAGTATCAAATGGCGCGGGGCAGGGGTGAACGAATTACGAAGGCGGTAGCTTGCGCCTGGGCCCTAACCTTTTCTTGACGCACTGTAAGACGCGGCCCCGCCCTGCCGTGTATCGCAAACGGCAGGGCGGGGCCGTGATCTTATGGATTGACGCGTTGATAAGACGCAGCCTCGTTGATGGTATTAATCAGATTGTCGTCAGCGCCTGCCTTGCGAAAATCCTTAAAGTCGTCCATCGAGGGCAGGAATTTCAGGCCGCGCTGCTTCACCAGTTCGGCCACACGCACATTCGGCACCTCACCATTCAACAAGCTGATGATGTCGTCCTTGCCAAGTCCCTTGGGGTTGGAAGGTTCGGCGGGCTTCACTCTGGGCGGGGCGGAGGTGAGCCGAACCACGAAATCAATCTTGGTTTGACCTTGGGAGCTGTTGACGGCGCTCACTTCAAATCTGTTTTCCCCAACCTGAAGGTCAAGCGGATCGGACTTGAATTGGGCCGCCTGCGCGTTGGTGGGCCGCATCGTTACGGACCTTCCGTTTACCGTGACCGCAGGCATGCCGGAGGCGTCCATTACCACACCCTGGATGACAAGGGGCGAACTCGAAACCTCCACGGTCTGCCCTTCGGCAGCGGCGGGCTCCGTCAAAACAAGCGTTGGGAGTGATGTTGGCACGGTCACATTTACATACACATTCGCGACCTTGGTTCCCGCCGGGCCAGTGGCGGTGATGGTGTAGTTGGTGGACTCCCTCGGTTGCAAAGTAATCTGTCCCGCCGCCGCTACTCTTCCCATGCCGGGCTCAATATCGAGGCTGGTGGCGTTGGTGGAGGTCCATGCCAGCGAGATGGGATGGCCTTTCTCAATGGATGAGGGTTCGGCATGCAAGGTCACATCCAGGGCCGACGACGCGGGTGGCTTCACCTCGGCCACGACCGCGTCAAAGTTCCGCATGCCACGTTGGATGGCCATCGTCCCTCCCAGGTTTAATTGTGCTGCCTGGTAAAAGGCGCGCTCCGTTTGCGTCTCGCCCCACTGGTTTTGTGGCAGGTAGGTGAGTTTGATGCTGGCGTTGGAGGTTTGAAGCACCATCACAACCTTTTCAATCTGAATATCCCGAATGTCGCTGATGGCGATTTCAAAACCATTCATGCTGGCTTGCATTCCCTCAACGACATCTTTTCTTTCAGGTTCCGGAGCGGCGAAATGACTGACTCCGGAGGGAGCTACGAATTTCCTGGCATGCCGCGAGGGCGAGGGGCTTGCCTCGGCTCCCCCAACAACCATCGTGTAGCGAACACTGGTTCGCGTAACATCGAGCCAGCCATAAGAACCCCAAAACACCGCCACGGGATAGCGAAGCGTGGGGTTGGTGTCAGCATTCAATAGATCGGGCTTGGGTGCGTTCATGGGGTTCGGAGGGGCGACGGGTGAGGCAGCACGCTTCTTGCCAGCCATCCCTACACCGAAAAGGGAACCTCCGGAGGTTTGCGCGGCTCCGAGTTTGAGATACGGGATAAAAAGAATGAGGACCAACAGCAAGCAACCCCTGCGAAAACGCAGGCTATTCGGCATAGCACACCTACTTCCAGCGAGGAACGCGGGGATTATAGCTTGGGGGTGCGGAGGATTGCAAACGAGGTTCGCCCTGGCCCGGAATTTTGTGATGGGCCGTACGGACGGAACAAGAGTGATGCTTGGGGCCGCTTTGATTTGAAAGGAAATCGTTACCGGCGGTGAAGCAAGTCCGCCGGCGGGATGGGTGCCTGCAACGAAGACGTCTCCCAACGTTCCGGGACCGGGGTCCACGTGCGCGAAAGAAAGTCAATGCTGGTGATACCAATGAGGAGAACCAGCCAGAGAAGAGCGGAGAGCAGCACCACGCGGTTCAGCTGTGTGCCCCAGCGCAGGTGCATGAAGAAGAGCAGCACCAGGGTGGCCTTGCAGCAGGCGATGACGAGCGCCACGACAGTGTTCCAGGGGCCGAGGTCAACATAAGCCATGCCCGTGGTAAGGCCGGTGAGCACCAGCAGCGCCCCGAAAACGAGGAAATAAGAGCTTTTCGGAATTACGTGACCGGACATCTAGTATCGCCCTCCAATTAAGTACAAAAGCGGGAAGAGAAAGATCCAGACGATATCGACGAAATGCCAATAGAGGCCGATGCCTTCGATCATGTTGAAGCGATCAGGCCCATACTGCCCTCTCCACGCCTGCACCACCAGCACGGCGAGTATTCCCACTCCAATGATCATGTGAGCGGCGTGAACACCGGTCATGGTGAAGTAGAAAAAGAAGAACAGTTCCACTGATTTGGCGTGGGGGCCGGCAAAAGTGAAATTCAGGCCGGGAGCCAGACCTTCATGGTAATCGTGCAACCATTCAAAACGAAGTTTGACGAAGACGAAGATAAGTCCCAACAGGATTGTCAGAATCAGGAACGTAACGAGAGAATTCCTTTTTCCCAGTTGGGCGGCGCGAACGGCCAGCACCATGGTCAAGCTGCTGCCAATCAGCACTGCCGTATTGATGGCGCCGATGGTGACGTTCAGCATGTGGCTTCCCGCTTCGAAGCCTGGCAGGTAGAGGTTGCGATAGATGGTGTAAGCCGCAAAGAGGCCGCCGAAGAACATCACCTCCGTGGCAAGGAACACCCACATGCCAAGGGTGGCGGAGTCTTGCTGCTGCTGCAAGTCCTCGAATTGGTGCGCCAGGGAGCTCGAGGCGTGACTGTCAGACAACGTGATCCTCCTTGGGGCCGTATGCGTAAGCTTCTTCCGTCACAACAGGGAGTTCGGCAAAGTTCTCAGTGGGTGGGGGTGAGGCCGTTTCCCATTCCAGGCCTTTGGCTCCCCAGGGATTGGGACCGGCGATGGGTCCGAACTTCAGCGACCAGAGCAGATAAATCAGGGGAATCGCATAGCCCACGGCCAGAACCGAAGCGCCCGCCGATGACATGACGTTCAGCACTTGAAACTTGGGCGGGTAGATCGCGTAGCGGCGCGGCATGCCCAGATATCCCAGCATGTACTGGGGGAAGAATGTGAGATTGAAACCAACAAAGATGATGGCAGCGGCAAGACGCGCCCAACCGTCAGGATAGAGGCGGCCGGTCATCTTGGGCCACCAGAAATGGAGCGCACCCAGATAGCCCATCACGGCGCCACCCACCATGATGTAGTGGAAGTGGCCAACCACGAAGTAAGTGTCATGCACGTGGGTGTCAACGGCCAGCGTGGAGAGGAAGAGACCGGTGAGTCCGCCCATGGTGAAGAGGCCAATGAAGCCCAGGGCGTAAAGCATTGGCGCCTGGTAGGAGATGGACCCCTTGTAGAGCGTCGCCGTCCAGTTGAAGACCTTGACGGCGGAAGGAATCGCCACGGCAAAGCTGAGCGCGGAAAATACGACGCCGGCGTAAACCGATTGGCCGCTCACAAACATGTGGTGGCCCCAGACAACGAAGGAGACCACGGCGATGGCGACGCTGGAGAAGGCCACAAATTCATAGCCGAAGATGCGTTTCTTGGAGAAGCACGCAATCAACTCACTGACCACGCCCATGGAGGGCAGAATCATGATGTAGACGGCCGGATGCGAGTAGAACCAGAAGAGGTGTTGGAACAGGATCGGGTCGCCGCCGACGGCGGGATCGAAAATGCCGATGTGGAAGAGCCGCTCAAGAGCGACGAGAACCAGAGTAACGGCCACAACGGGAGTTCCCAGAATCTGGATGAGGCTGGTGGCGTACATGGCCCAGAGAAATAGCGGCATGCGGAACCATGTCAATCCCGGGGCACGCATCTTGTGGATGGTAACAATGAAATTCAGGCCGGTGAGAATGGAGGAAAAGCCGGCGATGAACACTCCCAGCGCCGCGGAAAGAACGTTGGTGTTCACGTAGCTGGTGCTTAGAGGAGTGTAAAACGTCCAGCCGGTATCGACGCCGCCCCAGATCACCGCGTACATGGTGAGGGCGCCGCCGACCATGAAGATGTACCAGCTCAGCAGGTTGAGCTTGGGGAAAGCAAGGTCACGGGCGCCGATCATTAACGGCACCAGGAAATTCCCCATCACGGCGGGGATGGAGGGAATCATGAAGAAAAACACCATCAGGATGCCGTGCATGCTGAAGAGCTTGTTGTAAGCGCCCGGTTCAAAAATCGCGCCGTTGGGTTCAAGAAGATGAAGCCGGATCAACACCGCCGCGAAACCGCCCACCATGAAGAACCCTGTGATCGCCAACAGGTAAAGAATGGCAATACGCTTGTGGTCCGTCGTCAGCAGCCACGATTTGACGCCATAATCGGCGTTCAAATAATTCACGCGGTTTTCAGTATCTGCCGCTGCCGTAGTCATTATTTCGACGCCTTCCCTTCTTGCGGGCTCAAAGACTTGATGTACGCAATCAATTGCAACAACTGTTCCTCCGTTACCTGTCCCTTGAACGTGGGCATGATGGGCTTATAACCCTGGACAATCTTCGCGGAGGGGTAGAGCACTGATTCGCGCACATAAGCTTCGTCCGCCACTACCGTGGTTCCGTCATTCAATTTAACCGGCTGGCCGTAAATTCCCGTCAGCGAGGGCCCCTTGCCGGTTCCGTGGCAGGTGATGCAGGCCAGTTGGTCATAAAGCTTGGCGCCGGCCTGGGCCATGGTGCCGCCTCGAATGCCGCCGCTCAGCCACTGTTCGTATTCCGTGGGTTCCATCACAATCACTTCGCCCTTCATCAGCGAGTGGTTGGTGCCGCAATACTGGTCGCAATAGAGATCGAAGTGGCCGGTCTTGGTGGCCTGGAACCAGAGCATCGTGTACATTCCCGGCACCACGTCCTTCTTGACGCGGAAGGCGGGCACGGAAAAGTCGTGGATGACATCCTCGGAAGTCATCGTCAACTTAATGGGCTGGTTCACCGGAACATGCAATTCATTGATCTCTTCCACACCTTCGGGATGTTGAAGTTTCCACATCCACTGCTTGCCCACCACAAAGATTTCCGTGCTGGCCTTGGGCGGACGCGAGTTACGAATAAACAGTCCCGTGCCCCAGAGGAAGATGACCAGAACGATTCCCAGGGGAATCCCGGTCCAAATGATTTCCAAGGGGATGTTTCCGTGGATGGCCTTGGGCTGGTCCTGATCCGAGCGGCGCCGGTAACGCACCGCCAGGTAGAAGATGGTGAGAAAGATGACCGCCGTGAAAAAGAGGTCAACCGCGGTGAGGAAGTAGTAGAGATAGTCCACTCCCTGCGCGATGGTGGACGCTTGATCCGGTATGATTTGGAACCCTTGCCACATTCTATTCAGTCACCCTTGCTATTTTGGATTTGCAAATTTGGATTTTAGATTTTGGATGTTGGATTGAAGAAAACGCGCGCCGGCGCTGATCCTTCCCTCCAAAGTTGCAAGTCCAAGATCCGGAATCCAAGATTCAAGATCCAAAATTCAAAATCGGAAATCCACTGTCCGAGAGATAAAGTCCAAAAACTGTTAGAACTAAAATCCAGAATTAAGAATTCTCGTGCTTCCCGCCGCGAGAAAGGGCAAATAACAACGTGCCCATGCAAAGCAGTGTGATTGCTCCTGAAATTTTCAGGATATGCCCAACCACCACGCCGTATTTTCCCGTGTGCGGATCATACTCGCAGCAATAGAGCATAACGGCGTCAACGGGATTCCCGATCTTTTCATTGGAGGCTTCCACCAATGCCAGGCGGACGTCCCGCGGCTGGTATTGAATGCCGTAAAAATAACGTGAAACCTTGCCTTGCGGCGTCAGTACAGTGATTCCGGTGGCGTGCGCGTACTGCCGCGTTTCCGGCATGAAGTTGTAGTGAAACCCCACTGCCTGCGCCAGCGCGCGTATGGAAGGCTCATCGCCCACCAGAAAATGCCACCCTTGCTTTGCCGCGGGGCGCCCGTACAGGCCCACGTAGACGGCCTTCTTGCCCATGGCCAAATCCGGGGTCTCCGTGGGATCAATGCTCAGCGTCACCACCTGATATTGTTCGCCGATGTTGAACGTTACATCACGCAGTGCGTTCAAAAGGCCATTTTCCGCCATCGTGCACAGCATCGGGCAACGGTAATATACCAGCGAGAGTATCACCGGCTTCTTGCCGAAATATGAACCCAGGGTAACGGTCTGCCCTGTTTCATCGCGAAACTTCAGGTCCAGCGGAATCTGATTATTCAAGCGCTGGTCAATTCCAACACCGCGCAATTGCGGAGGCGTAACCGAGGCATTGTCCTGTGCCTTTGCAGCCATCGACAGAATGAAAATGAACAGGATCGCCTGTGCCACCAATGCGGCGCCCGGAATCAGGCCCATTCTGCGGGCCGGAGCGTTGGCTTGCCGGGAATCGTGTTTGGCGCTGTTCATCATTTCTGCTGCTTCCTCTCCACACCCGTGAGGGTTGGAGCACGCTGATTATCTCTAGGGGGTGGCCGCTTTCGCCGGGGAACCTCCCGCCGGTAAACTGCCGGTGGCCGAATAACCTTTTTGGAGCATCAGCTTCATGTCCGCCGGATTTCCAATCTTCTCATTGGAAGCGTCAGCCAGCGCCACGCGAACATCGTGCGAGGGATAATCAATGCCCAGAAAATAGCGCGAAACCCTGCCTTTCGGCGTCAGCACAACGATCCCGGTGGCGTGTTCGAACTCGTCCATACCCATCATGTATCTGTAACGAAATCCCACCGCCCGCGTCAACGCCCGAATGGAGAGCTGATCACCCACCAGGAAATGCCAACCCTGCCCTGCCCCAGGCCGCCCATACAATCCCACATAGATGGCTTTCTGGGCTCTGGCCAATTCCGGCGTATCCGTGGGGTCAAAGCTCACGGTTACCACCTGGTATTGTCCGCCGATGCTGGCTTTGACGTCTCGCAAGGAGTTTACCAGGCTGTGTTCCGTCAGCGTACACATCATCGTGCAAGTGTAATAAACCAACGAAAGAACCACCGGCCCCCTGCTGAAATACGAGCCCAGCGTTACGGTCTGGCCATTTTCATCGCGAAACTTCAAATCCAGCGGCACCTGGTTGTTCAAGCGCTGTTCAATCCCAACGCTCCGCAAATGTGCAGGACCGCTCGCGCTTTGATCTTCTGCCGTCGCCGTCATTCCCAAAGCGAGAATTAATAGGCCCGCCTGTGCCGCCACCGTGGCGCTCCGGATGAATCCCCGCCGGCCGTTTGATTCCGGGCCGCGTTGAGATCCGCACTGGGTGACAACATGCATTTCTACGGCTTTGCCTCCGCGCCAACGGATTTGGGCGCAGCGCCAGCCTTCGAAGTTTTTGCCTCCGCCGCGGCGCTGTCACGCGCAGGGTAGCCTTTTTGCAGCATCAACTCCATGGCGCGCTCAACCGGAATCCTTACAACGCCGGCATGGGGGTCCACCCATCCGTATCCCGCCAGAATTTTGTCCTGCTCGTCGCGGTAGTGTTTCAGGTCAAGAGGCGCCGTGGTTTGCAGGCGCAGCTCAGGCGGAAGGTCGCGGACATCCTGGTCAAAGGGTGTCGCCGCCGGGCCCATGGGTGTGTGGAGAATGAAAAAGTGAAAGACAAACGCGCTTCCCAGCACGCCCACCATGACCAGCGCCACCACTCCCATCGCCAGGGCAAATAAGTGCCTCACGCTGACATTGGAGTCTTCGTAGCGCCGGGAGTTTTCAGGTCCTTTAAGATGTTCAGACATGGAGCTCGATTTCCTTCGCTGCTTGCTGCCGACCACAAAATACTAATTGCCAACCACCACAGAGGGCGGTCTATGCATGATGCATTAAAGCCTTCAGGCGCGGATCGTGAAGCGGCAGCAGTGGCCGCCCCTGCAATTCCGAAGCGTAACGCCACATGAACAATCCGCCAATTCCCACGACAGCCAGCAAATCCGTTGGGTGAAAAACCGGCCCCGCGGGATTAAAGGCCGGAGTCAGGAGCCAGAAAATATCAACCAAGCTCATCACCAGAAGCAAGCCTGCCACCCGTTGAAGTAATTCCGCCCGGCGCTTCACAAACCGTGTGAGCAACAGAAGGAACGGAACGGCAAAGTGGAAGACGATGAGGAAAATCGCCACAACAGCCCAACCTCCGCGCGCGCGGCTAATGTACCAGGGGACCTCATCCCGCAGATTGGCTCCCCAGATAATCAGGAACTGTGAAAAGGAGAGGTATGCCCACAACATGGTGAAGACCAGCAGCAGGTTGCCGTAGTCATTGAGCAGTTTGGGTGTCACCATCCCGTTCAGCGATTTCTCTTTCGACAGGCGAATGACCGTCAAGGTCAGCAACGACATTGCGGCCAGCACTTCACTGACCATGAAAATCATGCCGAAAATAGTGGAGGTCCAATGCGGCTCAAGGGACATAACCCAATCGATTGATGCAAATGAGACGGTTATGCCAAAAATCAGAAGGCTCGGTGCGCTGAGGTTCTTGATGCGCTGCGTCAGCCCAGGCTCGCCAGTCTCATCCTGTTCCCGTCCCCATTTATTGATGCGGGAGGTAACGAAGATCCAGATGGCAAAGTAAATTATCGTGCGAATGATGAAGAATGGCACATTGAGGTAAGCATGTTTGTATTGCAGCAGGGGATCCGCTGCCACCTTGTTGGGATCTGCCCAACTGTAGAGCACCGGCAGCCGAACAAGGATGGGCACAACCAGGAAAGCCATCAGGGGTAGTGTCTTTGTGGCCGCTTCCAGGGGACGGCGCAGCGGGAATCCCCACGTGCCGCTCACCAGATTGTGAATCAGCCGAATGGCGGTGCACCCCAGAGGCAATCCAAGCCAGAAGACGAAGGCGAAAAGATACGACCGCAGGAACTGCACGGGATCGCGCGTCCCCAGCACAATCAAGAGGGCAACTCCTGCCACCCCAATCACCAGCCCGGTCTTGCGCAGGCGGTCAACTCCGGGTATGGATGTTTCAGCCGTGTTCATTTTGCTCCGTTTGTAAGTTGTTGCCGCGCATCCGCCGGCACGTCATCCAGCGTGGCGTGTTGGCTCAGTTGCAGCGCGCGAATATAAGCCGCGATGGCCCAGCGATCCTCCGGTGAGACTCGGGCCGCATAACTGTACATGGCGCCGAAACCTTCCGTCATAACTTCAAAGAAGTGTCCCGCCGGCGCCTGGCGTAGTCGCTCAATATGGTAGGAAGGCGGCGGCGGAAACCCGCGCTGCACAATCATTCCTTTGCCGCTGCCGGTGTAATCATGGCAGGGCGAGCAATAGATGTTAAACCGTTCGCGTCCGCGTTCCAGAACCTTCTGCGTCACCGGGAAGGGGAACTGGTCAGCCACGACGCCATTCACTTTGCCCGTGTAAAGAAGTTCGTCGGTACGCACATGCCCGCGCGGCACCGTGTCCGGGATTTCCGGGCGATCAGCGCGTCCATCCTGGAAAAACTTGCTGCCGTCGTCGGGTTTCAGTTTGGGTTGAACGTGCATATCCACCCGGCAGCCCGCGGCGCACACTGCCCCCAAAGCCAGGAGCGCCAATTTTGCGCCCGCCTGACGGGTCCGATTTTTCCAGCCGTTAAGCCTCAATCTCAGATACCTCATGGGCATTTAAACTTAGTAGGAATTCCCGGGTCTTTTCAGCGTCGAATTTTTCATCGCGAGCCTCAATGCAAAGAAAGAATTTGTCGCGCGAGGCCAGCTCAAAATTGGGCGCATTGAACACCGGGTGATAGGGTGTCGGAAAACCATTCAGCGCCAACATCCCAAAGACAGTTGCCAAACCTGCGAAAAGGACAGTCAGCTCAAAAGTGATGGGGATGAACTGGGGCCAACTGTTGTAGGGCCTTCCGCCAATGTTCAGCGGATATCCAATAACATTGGGCCACCATTGCAGAAAGAAACCGCCACTGCAACCGATCAATCCGCCAATCAGGCAGACAAGGGGGACGTACGTTTGATGAAAACCGATCGCCTCGGCCAATCCCTCAACAGGGAAGGGCGTGTAGGCGTCCATCTCGCGGTAGCCCGCCGCATAGCTGCGTTCGGCGGCGTTTAGCACGTCGTCCGCGGTGTCGAATTGGCCTATCAAGCCGTAAATGGGTTGTTTTTTCATCGCCAAGCTTCCGGAGCGTAAATGCGCCCCGACATCAACATCACCTTAGTGCTTTCCCCCGTCTTCTTTCTCTTTCAGTTCATGCGCCAGTCCCCGCATTTCAAAGATGGAAAGTGCGGGCAGGAAGCGGATGAAGAGAAGGAAGAGCGTCAGGAACAATCCCATCGTTCCCGCATAGACTGCCCAGTCCCATTTGGTGGGGTAGTACATTCCCCACGATGAGGGCATGAAATCGCGATGGAGGCTGGTGATGACAATAATGAAGCGTTCCAGCCACATCCCCACCTGAATAACCAGTGAGATCACAAACAGCGCGGCTACGTTCTGGCGTATTTTGGCTGACCATAGCGTGGTGAGCGGAATCGCGATATTGCAAAGGATCAGGCTCCAATACATAGGTGCATAAGGGCCGGTCATCCGGTTCAGTATCATGTAATGGTCGTAGGTGTTTGGCCCGCTGAAAAACGCCATGAAGATTTCCATGCCGTAGCCGTATGCCACGATAAGGCCGGTAGCCAGAAGGATCTTCGCCATGTTATCGAGATGGTGCATGGTGAGGAAGTCTTCCAACCCGTAAAATTTGCGCAGTGGGATGGCAAGCGTCACCACCATGGCGAAGCCGGAATAGATGGCGCCGGCAACGAAGTAGGGCGGAAATATTGTGCTGTGCCAGCCAGGGATCACTCCCAGGGTAAAATCGAAGCTCACAACAGTGTGGACAGAAACCACCAGGGGCGTGGCCAATCCGGCGAGCAGCAGGTAAGCCATTTCATAGCGGTGCCAGTGCCTGGCCGAACCGCGCCAGCCCATGGCCAGACCGCCATAGATGAGGCGCGAGATGGCGTTCTTGGAGCGATCACGCAGCGTGGCGAGATCGGGGATTAATCCCACAAACCAGAACAACAGGGAGATGGTTCCGTAGGTTGAAACTGCAAAGACGTCCCACACCAGCGGGCTGCGGAACTGGGGCCATGTCCCCATCGTGTCAGGATACGGCATCATCCAGTAGAAAACCCACGGACGCCCCATGTGCAGCAGGGGGAACATGCCGGCGCAGGCCACGGCAAAAAGCGTCATGGCTTCGGCGAAGCGGTTGATGGATTGCCGCCATTCCTGGCGCATTAACAAAAGGAAAGCGGAAATCAATGTGCCCGCGTGGCCGATTCCGATCCACCACACAAAATTGACAATGGCGAAGCCCCAGCCGACGGGGATGTTGATTCCCCAAATCCCCACACCAACGGTCAGCAAATAGCCGATCGCAATATGCAGCAAGCCAAGAAGACTCAATCCGACCAGAAGACCTGCCCACCACCCCTTCTTGGTTTTTTGCGTGAGAACGATGGCGCTGATCTTGTCGGTGATCGTCGCGTAGGTGTGCCCCGGGGCGAGAACCGGTACCTTCGGTCCTAACGGCGGCGTATTTTGCAATCCATCAGCACCCACGACTTACTCCTTGATTTCCGGGTTGGGGTTTCGCAGTTTGGCCAGATAAGTGGTTCGTGGCCGCGTGTTCAAATCTTCCAGGAGCCCGTAATTTCGCGATTGCGCTTTCATCTTTGCCACGCGGCTGCCCTTGTCATTAATGTTGCCGAAAACGATGGCTTGCGCCGGGCATGTCTGCTGGCATGCAGTCAGGATTTCACCGTCCTGCAGTTCACGATCTTCTTTTTCCGCCGCGATTTTCACCCGGTTGATTCGCTGAATGCAGTACGTGCACTTTTCCATCACGCCGCGGCTGCGTACCGTAACATCCGGATTACGCAGCGGTTCCAGGCTGGGAGTTGTCCAGTCGGACCAGAGTTCAAAGTTGAAGCGCCGCACTTTATAGGGGCAGTTGTTGGAGCAGTACCGCGTGCCCACGCAGCGGTTGTAAATCATTTCATTCAGCCCTTCGGGGCTGTGCATGGTTGCTCCCACCGGGCAAACATATTCGCACGGTGCGTTTTCGCAGTGCATGCAGGGGACCGCCTGGTTGTACATGGCGGGATTTTCCAAACCACCCTCAAAGTAGGTGTCAATGCGAATCCATTGCATTTCGCGGCCGCGTGAAACCTGCTCTTTTCCGACCACGGGGATGTTGTTTTCAGATTGGCATGCCACCACGCAGGCATTACACCCGATGCAACTATTCAAATCAATGGTCATGCCCCAGGAGTTGCCGTTGTAGGGGAATGACGGATACATGGAAGGCCCGTTTCCATCACCTTCTTCGCGGGTTACTTCGGGGTCTTTGCGGAACTCTTCCAGCGTTGTTCCCCGCACCAGCTTGCGTTGCAGCGCGGCCACGCTCTCTTCTTCGCGCTCTTCGCCTTCCTTACCCATGATGTGGTGGTGCTGGGTGGTGGAGAGCGGGTAAGTCTTCCCGGTCTTTTCGAATTCGGCGGTGCCGATCCGCGGGCTTTCCGTGGAGGCAAGAAGGTAGGCATTGAAGCCGATGCCTGAGCCGACGTGTCCGGCCCGGCGGCGTCCATAACCCAGGTGCAACGTCAGGGAGTCATCGGCCTGGCCCGGAGTAATCCAAATGGGCGCTTCAACGCTTTGCCCATGCGAGGTCAACTTCACCAGTTCGCCGTTGGTTACACCCAGTTTCCGGGCGCTGGCGGGGCTGATCAGCGCGGCATTGTCCCAGGTTAATTTGGTGATGGGCTTGGGCACTTCCTGAAGCCAGCTATTGTTGGCGAAACTGCCATCCCCAACGGAGGGGTCGGGGCGCAAAACTATTTCAATTCCGCTCGCATTGGTTTTCGCCGGGGCCGCAACTTGCAGGTTGAGCTTGACGGGTTTGGGGGCGAGCGCCGATTCCGCCACGATTCCGTTATTCAGTGATGTTTGCCAGAACTCTTCGAAATCAGCGCCTGGCTTCTGCCGCTCCCAATAACCACGGATGACGTCATGCCCGGTTGATCCCGCCTGGCCTCCCAGGACTGCCAGAATTTCATACGCAGACTTGCCATCGTACAGAGGCGAAATCAGCGGCTGGATGATGGTCACCGTGCCGTCATAAGCGCGCGCATCGCCCCACGATTCAAGGAAGTGAGCTTCCGGAACATGCCAGTGGCAGAGTTCGGCCGTTTCATCCTCGTACAGGCTCAGGTGAATACGTGTTTTAACTTTAAGCAGGTGATCGGCAAAGCGTACATCGGGGGGAGCGTCGTAAACCGGATTGACGCCCAGGATGAACAGGGTGTCAACGTGGCCTCCCTCAATATCGGCCACCAGTTCCTTCAGAGATTCAAGGCCGTTGACAGGGTTAGCTTCCACCGGGTCCGTGTAGTGGACGGTCTTCCCGACGTTGCCCAGTGCATCATTGATGGCGTGGGCCAGAGCATGGACGATGGGCGGTTGCTGCTCGCCCGCAATCACCAGGCTTGTGCCGCGATGGTTTTGCAGATCACGAACGAGGGCCGGTATCCAACTGACAGACGCGGGGGGGGATGCAGCGTCCCCGCTCTTGATTCCCAATCCCAGTGCCAGGGCACGGGCAAAAGCTTCTACATCGCGAGCCCGCATCGGTGCGCGGTGATCCGCCATTCCACCGGTTACGGTGGGAGTGCTTTCCGCCACATAGAGGCGGCTCATGGTGGATTCGGGGCCGCTGATGCGCCGTTTATCCGCGAAGTCACGCGCGTAACGCACTGCTCCAGGCCCGGCGCTGAGGAAGTCGGCATCCAACGATACAATGACGTCCGCCTGGTCCAGGTGATAAACCGTGCTGACGTACTCGCCAAAGGCCAACTTGGCGCCTTCACGCACCGTGTCGCGGCTAAGCGGTTCGTACTGATGCCATTTCGCCTGCGGAAACTGCGCAAGGATCGATTGAATCTGCTCTGCCAGCGTGGGGGAAGTCACTGTGCCGGTCAGGATGCGCAACCCTGAGCCTTTTAGTTCCAGCAGATCGGATCGGCGCTGGTCCATCGAGGTCAGGAACGTGCTCCAGTCACCAACGCGGCCCCGGTAGATCACCACCTGGGCGCGATCAGGATCGTAAAGCCCCAGCACGGAAGCTTGCGCCGCGACATTGGCGGAGCCAAGACTGGCGGGATGGGTGGGATTCCCTTCCACCTTGGTGGGCCTGCCCATGTGGCTTTCCACCAGCAATCCGGTGGCGTAGCCCGCCAGTGGCATGGCCGTGGCGTAGAAGAGTGGTTTGCCGGGAACGAAATTTTCCGGCTGCTGTTGCGCGTAGGGAACGATTTTTTGATCGGGCAGCTTGGTGCAGGCGGTAAGCCCGGCCAAGGCTGCGGATGCTCCCATGAGCTTCAGCATGTTGCGCCGGCTCACGCCCTGTTTATCCGCGCGTGGATCGTGGGGAAACTCAGTGGCCAGGAAGTCGCGATAGTCCGGCGTGCCGGCAAGCTCGTCCAAGCCGCGCCACACGCGCTTTTCCGGCGACTGATCCAGCTTCGCCTGGATCTGCACCAGGTCGAGGGGTTTCCCGGGTTTTCGATTGCTCTTCATAAGAAATAATGCTCACAGCCAACAGCTAACAGAGAACTGATTCCTACGAATTCTTTTCCAACCCACTCAAGACAAATGCTTAAACCTTCACCTGTCTAACCATCAAAGCCGGCATTGACTGTCGGCTTTGAGCTGTCAGCTCTTTATCGATGACACGTATAGCAATCCGTAATGAGCTTCGGTTCCTTGATCTTGTACTTCTTAACCAACTCCCGGCCCAGTTCAAGCTGGTTGGACGGCTCCACATAATCAGCCTTGAAGACGTCTTCGCGGCGGCGCACGTGGAGCGCGGGGTTCTTATGGCAATCGATGCACCAGCGCATGTACAGCGTGTTGGCGCGATAGGTGAGCGGCATCTCGCCAATCGGCCCGTGGCAGGTGGTGCAGCCGATTCCTTTATTCACATGGATGCTGTGGTCAAAATATACGAAATCCGGCACCGCATTCACCCGAGTCCATTCCAGGGACTTATCCGTGGCGTAGCTGGCGCGCACGGGCTCCAGCATGGAACTGTTCAGCCAAAGTTTGGAATGGCAACTCATGCAGGTGTGGGAGGTGGGGATGCCGGCAAAGCCGGACTTTTCAACGGAAGTGTGACAGTAGCGGCAATCGATGCCATCGTCTGTTACGTGATGCTTGTGGCTGAAAGGCACGGGCTGCTGCCGCGCCACATTAACGTTGGTGTAGTAGGCGGACTGGTTGACGGCGTAGATGATATAGCCCAGCCCCCCTACGATCAGGGCCACGGCAACAATGGATGCCTTGGCGATATGATTCGAACTGGGATGGAAAAGTTGCGCCATCGATCGGTTTGCCTGATGCCTTCCGCACAAGTTCCCCCGGCGCTCTTGTTTGCCGGGACAGCTTACAACGGGGCGGTCAATTCCCCGGAAAGGCTATATCGGATGTTTTCAGTCCAGTTTGGTTTAGCCGCAGCCCCACTACCGCAATCACGGGTGAAATTACACTATGCCAGCGGGGGCAGCGCCAGCCAAGTAATTTTTGCTACTCAGAGCAATAATCCAGAACCATCTGTTCCAAGGGAGCCTGGGAGAGTTTCCCATTCACGTTTCCAATATTCATTTGAACAGTATGTGTCCCAGAAGTTAGGGATTATATTGGGCGCGATAATTGTTTGTCAAAAGAAAATCGCGCACCCGCTATTGATGCGGCTTTCAGCCCGGCCAGTTCTTGATTCGCGTCAAATTCATTTCGCCATTCGCATGGATATTTCCGCAATTTGAGAGTGCGCTGGCGCGCTTCAATTAACGTCGCAATGCCGTGCGATCAATATTATGTTTTGCCGGCATGCAGTTCCCCTGCGTCCTGCGCCACGTCTCCATAGTGCGACTGGGGCAGGGCGAAGACAATGATGAGGCAGGCGAGGGTTATGGGAGCGACAATGAAAATGCTGCCTTCGGGGCCAGTGGCGCCGCCGCTGAGGATGAGACTGCCCACCGGGTGCGTGGCAAGAAGATGGTGCTGAACCATCAGTCCGCTGTCAGCCACGCCGTAGAGATAGGATTGGGCCCAGTCCCATGAAGTGTGGAAACCAATGGCCCACCACAACGACCCGGTGCGCCAAAGGCTGAGGCAAAAGACCAGTGACGCCAGGCCGGCGGAAAGCAGTCCAATGGGTGACTCGCCTTTGTTGCTGCTGTGTCCGAGGCCAAAGAGAATGGAGACAATGGCGGCCGAAGTCCAAAATCCCAGGGTCTTGCTGTGCGGCGTTTTGAAGACCCACTGGTACACCCCGGCGAGTCCCCGGGTCAGCGTGTATTGCAGGAAGCCACGCGAAAGGTACTCCTCCAACAGGCCCACCATCAGAAAGCAGACCAGCCAAACCGCTCCATAATGGAAAATCTCGCGGCCGAACAACAGGCGGCTGTCAATGACCAGGTATCCGGTTTTCAAAAGGATGATGACGAGGAGGGAAAGACACGTGACTCCCCAGAGCAACCCGGAAAAAAATCTCTTTACCTTGTGTCCACCACCCAGGCCGTAAACGGAATTGGGGCGCTTTTCGATCTTCGACATGACCCAGGTGATCAGAAACGTCACGACGAACGGAATGGCTTCTGCAAAAAAAACGTTGGGTGAGATGCCTATGGCCGCCCCGGGAGCCCCCGGCTTGTGCGAGGCAGGATGGAACTTGTGTGCGATGACATTGACGCAGAAAATGATGAACGCAAAGAAGCTGATGAAGATGGCCAGGCTCCAGCCGGCGCGAAGACCATCCTTGCCGTATAAGACCTTTTGGACCGTCGATGCTGGTGGGGATGGCGCTAGCAAGACGGGCTCCGCGGGCGTCAGCCCGGTTCCGTTGTCCGAGTTATCCAAGGCAATTCCTCACTTGGGGAAAGTTGTTCCAGCGGTTGCATTATAGCTTTGAACTGTAATTTGCCATGGATTTTCGCGCTGGCCTTCTACACTTTATCCTTTGCCCCTTGGACTTTATTTACGCCTTTTCAATCACCACCGCCGTGCCGTAGCAGAGCACTTCCGTGGCGGAGCCTTTGCTGACCACCTCCGACGCGTCGTAGCGGCAGCCCACAATGGCGTTGGCTCCCAATTCCGTCGCGTGCTGGATCAGCAAGTCGTAAGCCTGTTGGCGCGCCTGCTCGCACATCTCCGTGTAAGCACCAATCCTGCCGCCGATAATGTTATTCAGCCCGCCGATGATTCCCTGAAGAATCGTGGGCGACCGCACAATGATTCCCCGCACCAAACCCTTGTACTCGCAAATTCTGTAGCCTTCAATCGTAAACGTTGTCGTTACCGGCATTCCCATGACTTGCCTCCTTGTGGTGATTCAAATCTCGTTCGAGTTGAGCTGCTTAACACCTGTCCCCTTTGGAGTAGGGAAATTCGTCAGTGGCTCACCGATTTTAGGTGCTCGTTGCCAAAACTATCAAATCTCAACGGTAAGACATCGCGCGGATGCCTGAACGGTTTACGATAGCCTTCCGTCATCTTGTCTACTTCTCTGATTGAGAATGCATCTGGAGCTTGGCCGCGTTCGCAAGAGCCATCGCCTTTATCTTTTGTTGCGGCTTGTCGTTGGGCCAGCGTGTCACGTTAGCATGTCGAGGGTGTGGGGAAGGCTCGGAGATTATATCCAGCCCCTGATTGAGAACTGGCTGTGAGACTAGGTCAGCGCGCGCGATTATGCTGCGATTGTCCTTTCGTTTTGCGGCGACGAAAAGATCGCCTAAAAGCCAGATTTTCCTTTCGCTACAGCCAAATGTTCGGTATACAGAAACATCCATCGTTTTTGGTGAGGGCATGAAAGCTGCAAAGCTCACGCGACCAATCTTGAGGTGATCCCGGTAAAAAACGAAGCGGGAAATGGGTTCTGTCGAGGAAACTTGTCTGGGAACTCGATCAAACTTGAGGAAAGTAGCTTGTAAGAATCTCCAGAACTGTAGAAGGTAGGTCACGAGAAAACCTCTCCTCACCATATGACTTTGAGGATCCGCCAAAAATCCCCGCATAGACTAAGCTCTGTCCAGAAACGCCCAAGGAAAAGTTCTTTTGGTCAGCCACGTGCCACTCTAAGGAAATATCTCCACTGGGCTCTGGCACAACGTCAGGAGTTTGAATGCTGTTGGGCAGGAGTTCAATGAGTTGTGCTGCCCGGATCGCTGACTCGTTCGAAATTGGTTCGGCATCGTACCCGTCCCAACCTTGTCTTTCGCAGTTTTGACTTATGTGTGATACCTCGTCCAGCAGAGAATCTCTCCATCCAAAGGATGCTAGTATCCTTTGCTGTGACGCAATTCTGGAGACCATCGACCTGATCTCTTGAGACTCCGCGCTTACTCCATCCACACACCACTCGACGGGGGCATACATGGAGGGAATCGCGAAACGAGTGCTCATCGAAAAAGCTCCTTAGTCTTGTCAGTTACGCTGCTGAAGAAAATTTCATTCTTGATGTCCCGCAATATACTAAGGACTTCGAAAATCATTCTGTCCTCTGGGCTAAGATTCGTCTCTTTACTCACAGCTATATCCAATATTATAACAGTATTTATCGGGTCACGGGTGTCCGACGGAGTCTGGGTGATTACTGCGAGTGCTCCCCGATCCGGGAACGGGATGGCGAGCCGAGTGAAGAAGTGCGACAGGCCCTGCGGCAGCGCCGGCGGAATCCTAGGTGCCGCGGTAAAATACTCATCGTAGTCGAGGGTTTTCGACGGAATCTCAATTGAGTTGATGTAGCGGACAGCCACGCCGGTTATAAGTAGAGGCTTTGTCCCGATAACGTATATGCCCCACAGTCTCTGCGCTTCCGAGAAAACCTCTTCCCACCTTGTATAGGGCCGCAGGCGGCTGAATGTAAAGCCGTCGAGGCGGTACTGTACAACCTGTCGCCCATCGCCAGAAGTGAAGACATAGCCGTCGACCTGAAATTGAGCCCTCTGGAGAGGATCCTTAGCGTCTTTCATTTCGAAGGTCCCTTGCCACATGGTGCGAGTCTTTCTGGCTGGGTATTGGTCCCTGATCCGATCGTGAAGTTTCTCCAGATCAGCAAGACACACATTCCCAGGGAGTTTCAGACGGATGTCGATTAGCGCCTCGGTTAGAGGCGCCTTGGGGAAGACTTCTGTCATCGGTCAGTTGAACCTTTCCAAGATGGCATTCGAAAGACCATGGATAATTTAGCACGAATCAAAGCACGCAAGACAGTTGTCGGCAGGCTGGCGCTGCTCTGCGATTCACCTTGATGGCTCTCGGGTATTGCGTCCCGATATTATCCGCCGCGGCCGGTGTTTCTGGATGATTCCTGCCAGTGCTCGCAGGGCCTCATTGGCTTGTCCCGCACTCGGAAACGCAGCCGCAACGTCAGGTTCCAGCACAACCACAATACTGCCCGTGGCGTAACGCGACGCATACTTGTTGGGGCGAGCGTGACTAAAATCATATTCCGGGAGGATGTCATTGACATCCGTCCGGCCTGCCGTCTTATTTTGACGATTCGTTTTGTTCATAGTCTCTCCGCTCGCGGGGTATCGCCCGCCGCGCGCTGATAATTCGAATTGCCTCCCCACGCTCCGCGAACATAACAGCAAGCAACTGTCGCTTTGGCGAAAGCCCAAGCAGGACGAATCGCTCCTCCTCCACAGAGTGTCGAGGATCGCTTGTGATGCGGCCCAATGGATCCCCAAAGACGGTGGCCGCTTCCTCGAATGACACTCCGTGCTTCGTCAGATTACTCTCCGCTTTTTGCGGGTCCCATTCGAATTTGATCGCCACCGGTTATTATACCTTTGTGTGTTCACAGCAAGCGAAAAGATGCCGGAATTAGACAACTTAATATCCTGCGATGCAAGGCCGAATAAGAGGTGGAAGCAATAGACGGTACGATCCCCGCGGCCTCGGAAGGGCACAATCTTCCTGCTGTCTTGACCCCGCACGCCTGTTAAAGATACAGTTCAAACCCGCAGTGCCGGAGGCCGACCCGTGTACATGTCCCTGACAATTCTCGCGGCCGATCAACCCGAGGACGTGCGGTCAAAATCGCGGCTCATTCGCTTGTCAAACCACAAAAATTTGCTTCCCCGCACCAAGGCGGTGATCTTTGCCGCCATTGGCCTGGTCGGTCTTGCCAGCATGGTGATGGGCGCGGCCACCGGAGGCTTCCCGTGGCTGGGATACGTGATTGTGACCCTGCTGGTCATCTGGCTTCTTGATGCCTCCTGGAAAAACTTTGCCATAACCCGTCAGGACCCTCTACTTCGTTGCACGCAAGCGCCGGAGCAGTACCAGTTCATCGATGCCGTCATTACTGATCATGACATTCGCGCTGTGGGATCCGGTAGTCAGTCCTACGAGGTGATTGAAGCCACCATCGTCTATCAGAATTCCGGTGAAGAAGAGGAGATGGTTGAGACCTTCGACAAATCCATCTGGAATTTCAACCGTGGCCAGTACCCCATTCCCGCCCAGGTCGTCATCGATCGGCGGAACACAGCCCAAGCGTGTTTAGTCAGCATCTCCAAATCTGCCATTGACGCCATGCCCGAGGGTAAGAAGAGAGATGCGGGCGGATACGCAATCTGGTTTTTCCTCGCAGTTTTCTTCCTACTACTCTCCCTGTTCTTCCTGGCGGTGTCCCTGATGAGACTCTGGGAGAGGTTCAGCCTCAGGGTTTGACCCGTCGGCGGACCAGGGCGAACAGCCTGTCATCCATCTACAGCGTTCGATCAAGCAACACCGCTTCGCGGCTTTGCAGCGTGGCGCGAATGGCTTCCAAACCGCCCTCCAGGTCGGGAAACCTGGCAAGGATCGCGCTACCATCCTGCTTGTTCACCATGGATCGTAGCAGGTCGCACTGCCCCACCAGTTGCTCGTCGTAGTGGATCAACGCCTTCAGCGTGGGTGCCTCCTGGCGATAGCGTTGGGTCATGCGATCGTTTTCCGGAACCGGCTGTTGTTGAATCAACGCTTCGAGTGAGCCAATCTCCCGGGCCAACCGTTCCAGTTGTTGGGCGGCGGCAATTGCCGCATGGTCAGGAAAGGGTTTGGCCCGGGTGGGCGTGGGAAGGAACTGGCGGCGGTAATCAGCCTCGGCCTGGCTCACGCTGGCCATGGCGATGCCGAGCAGCCCTGAGGCTTTGCTGCGAACCAGTTGGTCATCGGCACGCAACTGGTTCTCCACGCGGTAGAAGTTGTAGCCCCAGCCGTGGAACAGGTTCGTGGCCACTTGCTTCAGTGGGCCGGCGTCATAAAATCCTGAGCTCGACACTATTGTCCTCCAGTTTTATTGGAAGGTTTTTCCGCGGGCAATTTTTCTTCGTGCAATCCTGCCGCTGAGCCCAGGGGATAGAATCCTGTGGCCGGTCCCCCGATGTTGAACGGCAGGCCAGCAGCGGCGTTGGGGGCGGAGACCAGGCCCTTTTCCGCCATTCGCAACGCCAGATAGTAGCGCACCGCTTCGATTGGAGTCAGGCCGATCGCCTGCAAGGAGATTAGCTCCCGCATGCGCTCATCCTTGGGCATGATCAGGATCTTCAGGTCGTTGAGCGTAATTCCATAAGTCTTCAGAAAGTCGGAAAGATGGGTTTTCACCAATTCACGAACTTCACCAATGTGCTCATTTATATCTTCCATCTTGGTTACTTGAACGACCTGGTTGATGGCTTGCTCGATGGCCGGCCCGGCGTAATCGGCCACTTCCTTGGTGTCAATCATATAGCCGTTGAAGGGTAGGTGGGTTATCAGTTGGAGGGCGGCTTCCTTGGTGTCCACGTGGATGTAGTAATCCACCTGGTAGGCCATTTCGGCCATCTCCTCACTGGTGGCCACACCTTCACTGCGGATCAGCAGTTTGGACCGGTTGATGTAAATGACCTCGAACACCCAGGGGGATGAGCCGCCAAAGAACCCTTGCGCAATCGAGCCCAGCAGCGGTTTGTCAGGAGTGGTGAGCGCATATTGGCCCGTCTCGTATACGTTCAGCACTGCTCCGCGTGCTTTCAACACGCAAAAATGGTTGCTCTCCACCGTGAGCAGAGAGCCGGAAACGATGCTTTCGTCGGCAATCTTGACGGCCAGGCTCTTGGTTCCGAGCATGTCCGTTCCATCCCGCAAAAGCGACGTAATAACCTGCCGTGTAATCGCCATGTCACTCCACCCCCGATTGATGTGATTTGAAGCCCAGCTTACCATAATTTGGAGGCCGCACAAAAGCTCTCGTATCGAGCCATGCATAATGTTACCGGAGGGGAGGCCGTCAAGCCATTTAAG
>Ga0302320_10004529_pt1 | contig 31549 bp, 38 predicted proteins | sample Bog_T0_3_FD_202130 | JGI IMG/M metagenome (GOLD analysis project Ga0302320, IMG submission 202130) | Peat permafrost microbial communities from Stordalen Mire near Abisko, Sweden - Bog_T0_3 | ecosystem: Environmental > Terrestrial > Soil > Wetlands > Peat | place: Sweden: Abisko, Stordalen Mire... | reverse complement strand
CCATGACCACCAGGCCGTCGGTGGTGACCACCCACTTGGCCGGGCGCAGGCCGTTGCGGTCCAGGGTGGCGCCGATGAGCCGGCCGTCGGTGAAGGCCAGGGCGGCGGGCCCGTCCCAGGGCTCCAGCAGGTAGCCGTGGTACTCGTAGAAGGCCTTCTTCTCCGGGGACATGTCCGGGTCCTGGCTCCAGGCCTCGGGCACCAGCATCATCATCACGTGGGGCAGGCTGCGGCCGCCGGCCAGGCGCAGGAAATCGGCCACCTGGTCCAGGGCCTGGGAATCTGAAGCGTCTGGCCGGGCGATGGGGCGGAAGTCCTCGACCACGTCGCTGCTGAAGGTCTCGCTCCGGAGCATGGATTCCCGGGCGGACATCCAGGCCAGGTTGCCGCGCAGGGTGTTGATCTCGCCGTTGTGCGCCAGCAGGCGGTAGGGGTGGGCCCGCTTCCAGGACGGGAAGGTGTTGGTTGAGAACCGGGAGTGCACCAGGGCCAGCCGGCTTTCGGTGCGGGGGTCGGCCAGGTCCGGATAGAAGGCGGCCAGCTGCTCGGCCAGCATGAGGCCCTTGTAGACGATGGTGCTGGCGGAGCAGGAGCAGATGTAGAAGGTGTCGAAGTTGGCGCTCCGGCTGGCCCGCTTGCGGATGGTGCAGAGCACCCGCTCGAAGGAATCCGGGGAGCACTTGCGGCCGATGATGAGCTGGCGGATGGAGGGCATGGCGTCCCGGGCCGAGGGCCCCAGGGCCTCCGGGCGCACCGGCGGGGTGCGCCAGCCGAGGATGTCCTGGCCGTGGTGCAGCACCGCCGCCTCCAGGACCGCCATGTGGTGCCGGCAGCCGGCCGGGTCCGGGGCGAGGAAGCACATGGCCACCGCGTAGTCGCCCGGGGCCGGCAGGCGGATGCCTTCGGCCGCCAGCTCCTCGGCCAACAGCCGGTGCGGGATCTGGAGCAGGATGCCGGCGCCGTCCCCGGTGAGCGGGTCGCTGCCGGCGGCGCCGCGGTGGGTGAGGTGCTCCAGGATCTCCAGGCCCTGGCTCACGATGGCGTGGCTGGCCTGCCGGTTGAGCGTGGCCACGAAACCCAGCCCGCAGGCGTCATGCTCGAAAGCGGGGTCGTAGAGGCCTTGGCGGGGGGGCAGCGACATGGGGAACTTCCTCGGGGCGGGCCGATTGGGATGGCACCTTGGGCCCGGGCGGGTCATTGATGCAACATCAGCAGCCGGTGGTGTTGAAAGGATCCCCCGGTCCATGCGGTCAGGCTGGATCGGTACGATGATTGTCCTTCCATTTAGGCTAAATTCAACATAAATAAATCTAATCAAGGCCAGTATTATAATAAATGATGAACCCATCAGCTTAAACCCGGACCCAAGCAAAGCCCTTTGCGCGGGTCCGGGCTCAGGGGAAGATAGGGGAATGGACGATTGCCAGAACCTCGGCTGCGCCTGCAGCCTGCCGGACCCCGCCGCAGCCCGGCACCCGCTGGTCCGCTGGATCGCGGCCAACCGGGTGCCGCTGCTGTTCGCCCTGCTCATGCTGGCGATCGTGCCCATGCGCGATCTCTGGGCCCCGGACGAACCGGATTTCGCCCAGTGCGTGCGCGAGATGCGGGCACGGGGCAACTGGCTGCTGCCCTACCTCAACGGCCAGCCCTATTCCGAAAAGCCCATCCTGTTCTACTGGCTCATGAAGGCCTCGGCCCAGGGCTTCGACTGGCTCACCGGCGGAGCGGGATTTGTCAACGGGATCTCCGCCTGGGCCCTGCGGCTGCCCTCGGCCCTGGCGGCCATCGCCTTCATGTTCAGCTTTCGCGCCTGGGCGGCCCGGTTCCTGCAGAGCGACCTGGCCGACCTGGCCGCCATGATCCTGGCCTCGGCCTCCATCTGGGTCTGGCAGGCCCAGGCGATCCAGATCGACATGCTGTTCGCGGCGCTGCTGGCCGGGAGCTGGCTGGCCTGGCTGGGCGGCTACCTGATCCTGCGCGGCCATGCCCCGGGCCGGCCGGGGTGGTTCTTCCTTTGCGCCTATGCCGCCCTGGCCCTGGCGTTCCTGGCCAAGGGGCCGCTGGCGGTGGCGCTCACCCTGCCGCTGGGGCTGGCCTTCCTGGCCTGGCAGCGGGACCTGGGGGCGCTGCGCCAGATCCGGGCCGGCCGTGGGCTGCTGCTGATGGCGGCCATCATCCTGCCCTGGTACGTGGCCGCGGGCATCCAGGGCGGCGCCGCCTACGCCTACGAGATGGTGATCCGCCAGAACTTCGAGCGGGCCCTGCACGCCTGGGACCACGTCCAGCCCCCATGGAAGTACCTGGAGTACCTGGCCGGCGACTTCTTCCCGTGGACCCTGCTCCTCCCCTCGCTGGCGCTGTTCCTGAAGAACACCGGAGCCCGCCGGTCCCCCGCCGCCCGGTTCCTGATCCTGGCGGTGGCCGTGCCCTTCCTGCTGCTCAGCTGCTCCCAGAGCAAGCAGGGCAAGTACCTGCTCATGGTCTACCCGTTCCTGGCCCTGCTCCTGGCCGCCATGCTCCAGCCCCTGGCCGTGGAGGCCGTGGGCCGCACCCGGGTCCGCCGGCTGGGCGGGCTGCTGGCGGCGGGCCTGGGCCTGCCCGCCCTGATCCTGGCCGCGGCGGCCTTTCTCGGCGCCGGCGGCCACCGGCTCCAGGCCCAGATCCAGCCGTTCCTGGGCCCGCTGCGCTGGGACGCTGCCATCCTCCTGCTGGGCGCCATCTCCCTGGCCGCCCGGGCCTGGATCGGCGAAGGCCGGCTCCTGGTGCGGGAGACCGCGGTGACCGTGGGCCTGGCGGTGCTGGTGACCGGCACCTGGGGCTTCCGCCTGCTGGACCCCCTCAAGAGCTACCGCAACTGGACCGCCGCGGTGCAGCCGCTCATCGCCGGGCGCCCGGTCTACTACTGGCAGACCATCCGCAGCGGGGTCATGGTCTACACCGACCACCTGATGCCGGAGATCCGCGACCGGGCCGGGCTGGAGCGGCTGCTGGAGCCCGAGGCCCGGCTGGTGGCCATGGACAGCGAGTGGAATGCCGACGCCTGGGGCATGGACGCCCGGGCCCGGGACCAGTTCGAAGTGCTGCTGCGGATGCCGGTGGGGGGAGGCGTCGCCCTCCTGATCCGCCGGCGCCCCGCCCCTGCGACCGCCCCCGTCCGCCAGGACGGGGCTTCTCGGAGTTCTTGATGAACCCCTATATGAAAGCCCTGCCCCTCATCCTGGCCGGCGTGCTGCTTAACGCCTTCGCCCAGATCGCCATGAAGAAGGGCCTGAACGCGGTGGGCGGCATCACCTGGGATCTGTCCTCCCTGGTGCGGCTGGGCCTGACCCCATGGAGCCTGGTCTGCTTCGCCTGCTACGCCGTGAGCATCGTGCTCTGGGCCGGCGCCCTGAACCTGGTGGAGGTGAACTTCGCCTACCCCTTCCTGGCCCTGGGTTTCCTGGCCAACGCGCTGCTCAGCCAAGCCATCCTCGGCGAAACCATTCCGCCCCTGCGCTGGGCCGCCCTGACCCTGATCATCCTGGGCGTCGCGCTCCAGGCCTTTACCGGCGCCCCAAAGCACCTATAATCAAAATTTCAAACCCGACGCAGAAGCCCATGAACCCAGAAGGTTCCCCCAAAGCGCTCCCCATCGATTGGCCCGTACCCGGCCAAGCGCCCAAGGATATCCGCATCCTGGTGGTGGACGACCAGGAGATCGTCCGGATGTCCCTGCGCCGGATGCTGGGCATGCACGGGTTCACCTGCCTGGAGGCGGCCGACGGCCGCCAGACCCTGGCCCTGCTGGAACAGGAGCGCGTGGACCTGGTGCTCTGCGATATCCGCATGCCCGGCATGGACGGCCTGTCCCTGGTGAAGAAGCTGGCCCACCGGATCCCGGAGATCGCCATCGTGATGGTGAGCTCCATGGACAACGCCGAGATGGCCATGGAGTGCCTGCGCCACGGCGCCTACGGCTATGTGCTCAAGCCTTTCAAGACCAACGACATCCTCATCGCCGTGGCCAACGGCCTGCGCCGGCGCATGCTGGAGCTGGAGTACCAGGACCGGCAGCAGCTCCTGGCCCAGCGGGTGCTGGAGCAGACCAAGGTGATCCGGGCCTCCCGGGAAGAAGTGGCCCTGCGCCTGATCTCCGCCTCCGAGCACCGGGACAACGAGACCGGGGCCCACGTGCGGCGGATCGGGCTCTACGCCGCCGAGATGGGCAGGCTGCTGGACTGGGACGAGGAGGACGTGGACTGCATCCGCGCCGCCGCGCCCATGCATGACATCGGCAAGATCGGCGTGCCGGACCGGATCCTGCAGAAGGGCGGCACCCTGACCGAGGAAGAGTGGATCATCATGAAGACCCACACCACCATGGGCGCCAATATCCTGAAGGATTCCGCCGTGCCCTTCATCCAGATGGGCGCGAGCATCGCCGCCGGCCACCACGAGAAATGGGACGGCTCCGGCTACCCCGGCGGCCTGAAGGGGAAGGACATCCCCATCGCCGCCCGGATCACCTGCCTGGTGGACGTCTACGACGCCCTGATCAACCGCCGGGTCTACAAGCGCCCCTGGCAGGAGGAGGAAGTCCTGGCCTACCTCCACACCGAGAGCGGCAAGCTGTTCGACCCGGTCCTGGTCAATGCCTTCTTCGACCATTTCCCCAGCTTCCAGACCATCCAGATCCAGCATCCGGACCGGTTCGCCCAGCCCGAACTGCCCGACTGATGCCGTCCTGGCTGAAGTTCGCCTTGCTGGCCGCCGCGCTCGAGCTGATGTGGCGCAGCAACCGGGTCAGGACCCCGGTGTACAAGCGCCATCTGGTCATCTTCGGGGTGGTGGCCCTGTTCGGGGCCATGGACGATTACCGCCTGGGCGGCGGCTGGATGGCCGGCCTGGCCGGGGCCGTCCTGGGCCTGGCCGCCTGCAGCCTTCCCTGGGTGCGCTCCCGCAAGGTGCGGGGCAATGGCTGGCAGCGGGGCAGCGGGCACCGGAGCGACCCGGCCGCGCCCCTGATCCTGGTGGCCGACCCGCACTGGAGCGAGGGGCTCACCGGCCTGTTCGAGGCCCGGAACGCCCACCCCGAGGCGGACTGGCTGTTCCTGGGCGACGTGTTCGACGTGTGGGTGGGCCTGGCCGGCATGGACGGCCCGCTGCAGCGGGAGTTCCTTGCCTGGGTCGAGATCGCCCGGCGGGAAGGGCGGTGGGTGGGGCTTTGGCTGGGCAACCGGGAGTATTTCATGGACAGCCTGGCAGACCGCTTCGACCTGATGGGCGAGGGCACCGGCGGCCAGCTGCCCGAGGAAGGGCTGGCCTGGGAGCACGGCGACCTGGTGAACCTGGCCGACTGGCGCTACCGGGTGTGGAACCTGGCGTCCCGCAGCGGCCCGGTGTGGCTGCTGGCCTGCATGCTGCCGCGGCGCCTGGCCCAGGCCCTGGCCCGCCGCCTGCAGCGGGCCCTGCACACCACCAACCGCGACTACAAGCTGGCCTTCCCCCGGGAGGCGTTCCGGGCCGCCGCCGCCGAACAGCCGGACAAGACTTTCATCACCGGTCACTTCCACACCCACGAGGTGGAGGCCAACGGGATCGCCCTGCCCTGGGCCCATGAAGGCAACTTCGCGGTCTGGCAGGATGGGAAGATCAGTCTGCTGTGACGGGAACAAGACGGCCAGAACGGCTCAGTTCTGGATCGCGGCGATGCGGATCTCGGCCACCTTGTTCCGGTTGATCAGGAAGTTGATCCCGGGGCCGAGCCACAGGTGCTCGCACCCGGGGTTGAAGCTCTCGGTGTCCTCCTTGCCCGAAGCGAAGGCCTGGCGCACCTGCTTGAACGAGGACCCCACCCGGATGCCCTCCTTCGTGGCAAATCGCTTCGATTTCGTCCAGATGGCCGCCACCGGCGTGCCGTTGCCGTTCTCCAGATCGACCTTGAGACCCAGCCTTTGATAGTAGGTGTCCCTCTGGGGGAGCCGGCCGCCGATGCGGACCTCGCCCACGCCCAGGCCGGGCTCGAGGAGGGCGACGACCTGATCGGCGCGCCCCGGCGCCGCGCTGGTCGCAGGCAGGCAGGCACAGAAGGCGGCGCCGGCGATGGCAAGCACGCTGATCCATTTCATGGGCAACTCCTGTGAATTGTTAGCTTATTTCTTTACCACTTTCTTGCTGATCAGCTTCCAGTTCCCCTTGGGATCCGCCTTCAGCGTGAACTGGAGCGGGACCGAGGGGCAGCAGTTGGCATCCGACTTGGCATAGGCCAGCCCCTCCATCACCAAAATTATCTTTCTTTGCCCTTCAGAGTCGGGCCGCGCCCAAGGATCCCGGGCAGCGCGATTCCAATTGTCATGCATCGGAAATTTTAAATGAATTTACCATTCAGGCGCGGGGATTCCATCCGCTCCAGAGGCGCCCCGAGCCGGCGGATCAGACTAGACTCATCAACGGTCCGATGCGTCCATTCAAGGGCTCGGCATCCGCTCCGGAGGTCACGATGCGTTTCTGGACATTCGCGCTGGTGCCGGTCCTGGCCCTCCTGGCCGGGTGCGCCGGGTTCTACGTGAAGTACGATTTCGACCCGCACGCCAGTATCGCCTCGTACAAGACCTACGACTGGAACCCGGCCGCCAAGGCCAAGGCCCAAGGGGTGAACAACCCGATCATGGAACGCCGGGTGCGCCGGATCGTGGAGGCTGAACTGGCCGCCCGGGGCTTCCAGCCGGCGCCGGCCGGCGACCCGGATTTCCTGCTGGCCTGCTACCCGGCCTATCGCGACCGGGTGGTCCAGACATACACCGCCATGGGCCCGGCCTGGGGCTGGGGCCGGCCCTGGGGCTACGGGGTCAGCACCGGCCTGGTGCAGGCGGAAACCTACCGGGAAGGCAGCATCGTCCTGGAGGTGGCGGACGCCAAGAGCGGCCAGCTGGTCTGGCAGGCCGTGGCCGAAGGGGCCCTCGACGGCATCCAGGATCCCGGGGACGCCGAGGAGCAGGTGACCCTGGCGGTGAAGAAGATGCTGGCCCGGTTCCCGCCACCCAGGCCCCGCTGAGCGGTTCTTTTTGCTTTTCCAAGTGAAGGAGCCGGTAGGATTGCTATCCTGGGGCAATCATGGACACCAACCGAATCCTGATCGTCGATGACGAACCTGATTTCCGGACCCTCCTGGTGGAGGCACTGGGCAGCATGGGCTACAGCCCGGAGGGGGCGGAAACCGCCGAGGTCGCCATCCAGATGGCCAAGCAGCGGCACTACGCCATCATCTTCACCGACCTGAACATGCCCGGCGGCCTGTCCGGGCTGGAGCTGATCAACTCCATCCAGGAGATCGACCCCCGGACCTTCTGCATCCTCATGACCGGCTACGCCACCACCGAGTCCGCCATCCAGGCGCTCAAGCGCGGGGCCTACGATTTCATCCAGAAGCCGTTCAAGCTGGCCGAGCTGGACGCCAGCCTGGTGCGGGCGCTGGACCACTACAAGCTCAAGCGCGACAACGAGGCCTACCAGACCCGGCTGGAGCAGATGGTCCAGGAGCGCACCCAGGAGATCCTCAAGCTCAACGAGAACATCGAGAAGCTGTTCGAAGGCTTCGTCAACGCGGCCGTGACCGCCATTGAAGAACGGGACCCCTCCACCTCCGGCCATTCCGCCCGGGTGGCGCTGCTCACCGTGGGCCTGGCGGAGGCGGTCAACCGCACCCCGGACGGCCCCTACGGGCCCACCAGCTTCAGCGCGGCGCAGCTGCGGGAGATCCGCTACGCCAGCCTGCTGCACGACTTCGGCAAGGTCGGGGTGCGCGAGCAGGTGCTGGTCAAGGCGCGCAAGCTGGAGCCGGAACGGCTGGAACGGATCCTCCAGCGGCTCTACCAGCGCGACCTGGAGACCATCAACGCCCGGGTGCAGGAAGCCTGGCACAACGGCGAGCCGTACGACCCGGGCTACGCCAGCGTGCTGATGACCGCCCGCCAGGTGGAGCGCGAGCGCATCGCCGACCTGATCCTGCGCTGCAACGAGCCCCAGGTGCTCCCCCAGGAGGTCGTGGAGGCCATGGACGAGCTGGAGGAGCTGGGCTTCAGCCACTGGCGCGGTGACGAGGAGCGGATCCTGGAGGCCGCCGACATCTCCGCCCTGCGCATCCCCAAGGGCAGCCTGTCCAGTGAGGAGCGCGACGAGATCAACAGCCACGTCCAGAAGACCTTCAACTTCCTCAGCAAGATCCCCTGGACCGGGCCCTTCGCCCAGGTGGCCGACATCGCCTACGCCCACCACGAGCGGCTGAACGGCATGGGCTATCCGCGCCACCTGAAGGCGGAGGAGATCCCCCCCCAGAGCAAGCTCATGGCCATCTGCGACGTGCATGACGCCCTGGTGGCCGCCGACCGCCCGTACAAGGCCGCGGTGAGCATCCCCCGCAGCCTGGAGATCCTGGAATACGAGACCAAGGCCGGCCTCCTGGACCGCGGCGCGCTGAACATCTTCCTGGAGGCCAGGGTCTACGATCTCACCAAGGGCATGCTCAACGTCGAGGCGGTCAGCCCATGATGGCCGACCCCATCCTCCTGGTGGACGACGCCGACGAGCTGAGGGCCAACCTCAAGGAAGCGCTCACGCTGGACGGCTACCAGGTGGAGGACGCGGCCAACGCCAACGCGGCGCTGGCGCTCATGGGGTCAAGGCACTACCCGGTGGTGCTCACCGACCTGAACATGCCGGGCGGGCCCAACGGCTTCCAGCTGATCGAGGCGGTGAAGGCCCACGACCCGCTCACCCTCTGCGTGGTGATCACCGGCTACGCCTCCATGGAGACGGCGATCCAGGCGGTGAAGTACGGCGCCTACGACTTCGTCCAGAAGCCCTTCAAGCTGGCGGAGATCGAAGCGGTGCTGGACCGGGCCCTGGACCACGCCGCGGTGCTCCGGCAGCTGGCCGGCTACCAGAACGACCTGGAAGGCCGCGTCATGGCCCGGGTCCGGGAGCTGAACCTGTTCCACGAGGAGGTCCTGAAGCTGAACGATCTCCTGGTGGCCTCCCAGAGCGAGCTGAGCGAGGCTCCCATCCTCGAGCCGTTCCTGGCCCACCTGCGGGCCCGCTATGCCCCGGCCCTCTGCGCCGCCCTGCTGCCCACCGCGGACGACGGCTGGGAGCCCGCCGGCGCGCTGCCGCCGCCTTCGGCCCTCCTCGCGCCCATGGAGTGGCAGTGGCGGGAAGGCTGCCCGGAAGGCCACCTGATCCCCCTGCGCAGCGGCGAACTCTGCCTCGGGCTCATCTGCCTGGGGTTCGAGGAGCGCAACGCGTTCTTCCCGGACGACCCGGCCTTCGTGCTCTGGCGCAGGCAGCTGGAAGCGGCCCTGCACGGGCTCCGGCGCACCCGGGACCAGGTGGGCGCCGCGCGCTCCAGCCAGCCCTGACATGGCGGACACGCCCCACCTGCTGCTCTGGAAGGGGATCTTCGGCCTGGACGCCGCGGATGCCTCGGACCCCGCCCCGGGCGGCGTGGTCCTGTTCGGCCGCAACCTGGACCCGGACCCGGAGTCCGGCCCGGCCCGCTGCCACGCCCTCCTGCGCGGGCTCCAGCGCCGCTGGGGCCTCGCAGCCCCCCTGGCGGCGGCGCTGGACCAGGAAGGCGGCGCGGTATCGCGTCTGCGGCCGTGGGTGGGGCCCACCCCGTCCCTGCGCGAACTGTGGCTGCGCGGCGGCCCCGAGGCCTGCCGGCGCTGGGGCGCGCTCTGGGGCCGGGGCCTGGCGCTGCTGGGCTGCAACGTGGACTTCGCCCCGGTGGCCGACCTCTGGGCCCCGGGCGCGGCCATGGGCGACCGCTGCGCCGGCGCGGAGCCCATGGAGGCGGCCCGGGCCGCCGGGGCCTTCCTGGCCGGGCTGGAGGGCGCCGGGGTGCGCGGCTGCCTCAAGCATTTCCCGGGCCTGGGAGGCACCGCCCTGGACAGCCACGTGGGCCTGCCGGAACGCGCCGGCCTCCCGGAGCCCGACGCCCTCCCGTTCCGGATGCTGGCCCATGCCGACCGCCTGGTGATGGTGGCGCACCTGCTCCTCCCGGGCAGCGGCGGCCTGCCGGCGAGCCTGTGCCGGCCCATGGTGGCGGACAACCCCTGGGGCACGCGCGCCCGCTGGCTGCCCGACGATCTGGAGATGGGAGGCTGCCAGGACTGGGACTGGCCCGAGCGGGTGCGGCGCTGCCTGGAGGCCGGGCACCAGGCCCTGCTGGTCTGCCAGACTCCGGCCGGCATCGCCGCCTGCGCGAGGGCCGCCGAGCAGCTGCCGGAAGCCCTCTGGCGGCCGGCCCTGGCCGGGTTCATGGCCTTGCGCCGGAACCTGCGCGCCGGCCCCGCCCGGTTCTCCCGCACGGCCTGGCGGGCCTGGGTCCGGGAACTCCATGCCATCCGTTGACATTTCCAACCCGGCGGATCCTTGAACGGCGCCCGAGGTTCTCAGCTATTCTTAACCGAGCAAGGAGACATCATGGAACACGCCTACTATCCGCCGATCGTCATCGAGGAAACCCCTCGCGGCGAGCGCAGCTACGACATCTATTCACGCCTGCTCAAGGACAACATCATCTTCATGGGCACCCCCATCGACGATTCCGTGGCCAATGCGATCGTGGCCCAGATGCTCTTCCTGGAGAGCGAAGACCCGGACAAGGACATCCAGATCTACATCAACAGCCCCGGCGGCAGCGTCACCGCGGGCCTCGCCATCTACGACACCATGCAGTTCGTCAAGAACGACATCGTCACCTACTGCATCGGCCAGGCCGCGAGCATGGGCGCGCACCTGCTGGCGGCGGGCACCAAGGGCAAGCGGTTCGCCCTGCCCAGCGCCCGGATCATGATCCACCAGCCCTCCGGCGGCGCCCAGGGCCAGGCCTCGGACATCGAGATCTCCTACAAGGAGATCCAGCGCCTCAAGGAGAGCCTGGCCGCGGCCCTCGCCAAGCACACCGGCCAGAACCTCAAGAAGGTCATCAGGGACATGGACCGGGACTATTTCATGAGCGCCGACGAGGCCCTGGAGTACGGCATCATCGACAAGGTCCTGTCCGAACGCCCGGCCTAGTGGACACAACATGCAGCCGCATGTCTTCGAGCATCTGCGCCGGCTTCCCCGGCACCGGTCCGGCCTGCCCCTCCAGGCGCTGAGCCTGAACCCCGGCGACGTGGTCAACCTGGCCGAGAACGGCAACCGCTGGGGCCCCGCCGAGGCCGTCCAGGCCCAGGTCCTGATGGAGCTCACCGGCCCCGGGGCGTTCAGGACCTACCCCGCCGGCGACGGCCTGGCCCTGCGCAGCGCCATCGCCGGCCGGCGCGGGCTCGACCCCGGCCAGGTGATCCTGGGCAACGGCAGCACCGAGCTGATCGGGATCGCCGCCCGGGCCATGCTCTTGGACGGCGGCAGCGGACTGGCGGCCCGGCATAGCTTCGAGGCCTTCGGCCTGGCCACCCAGGCCGCCGGCGGCCGGTTCATCCAATGCCACGCCACCGCCACCGACGTCGAGGCGGCGCACCTGCTCGGGGCGGTGCAGCCGGACACCCGCATCGTCTACCTGGGCCACCCCGACAATCCCACCGGCACCCTGCTCGAGCGGGACGCCCTCACGCGGCTGGCGCTGGAGCTGAGGGAGGACATCCTGCTGGTGGTGGACCAGGCCTACGCCGAGTACGAGGATCCCGCCACCTACCCGGACGCCTCGACGCTCCTGGAGCATAGGAACAACCTGCTGGTCCTCCACACCTTCTCCAAGCTCCACGGGCTGGCGGCCCTGCGCATCGGCTACGGCATCGCCAACCCGGACCTGGCCGGCCTCCTGGAGCGCATGCGGTGCCCCTTCAACACCAGCCGCCCGGCCCAGGTGGCAGCGGAGGCGGCGCTCCAGGACGAGGCCTTCGAGGCCTTCTCCCGCGCCCAGAACCTGGCCGCCCGTGAAGCCTTCCTGGCGGAGGCCGAGCGGCACCGCTGCCGGGTCTCGGGCCAGGCCGGGAACTTCATGCTCATGGAGACCGTGTTCCCGGCCCGGGAACTGGCCCGGGACCTGCTCCGGCAGGGCATCATGGTGTGCCCGGCGGACGGCTACGGCCTGCCCAACCACGTGCGGGTGGCAATGGGCACCCCCCAGGACATGGACGCATTCTGGAAGGCGGCCGGGCCGATTCTGGATAACCTGGGCTGCGGCTGCTCCTGAAGCCTCTCCCCAATCCAGGACCCGGGATTTCCATGTCGGACTCTTACAGCATCGCCAGCGACCACCTCCGGGCTTCCGTGAAGCCCCACGGCGCCGAGCTCTGCCGGCTCCAGACCGGCGCGGGGCTGGACCTGCTCTGGGACGGCGACCCCGCCGTGTGGGGGCGCCAGGCCCCGGTCCTGTTCCCGGTGGTGGGGGCCCTCAAGGGCGGCCGGCTGCTGCACCAGGGCCGGTCCTACCCCATGGGCCGGCATGGCTTCGCGCGGGACATGGCGTTCCGCCTGGCCCGCCTCACCGGCCACTCCTGCTGCTTCCGGCTGGGCGACGACGCCGCCACCCGCACCATGTATCCCTTCCCCTTCCTGCTGAGCCTGGATTTCCGCATCGACGGCAACGAACTCCGGGTCAAGTACGACCTGCACAACCCCGGCGACAGCGATCTCCCCGCCAGCTTCGGCGCCCATCCCGCGTTCCGCTGGCCGCTGCTGCCCGGCATCCCCCGGAAGGCCCACTGGCTGGAATTCGAGAAGACCGAAGGCGACCTCCTGCCGGTGCTGGACGCCGACGGCCTGCTGGCCGGCCCCGCCCGGCCCAGCCCCCTGGCGGGGCGCATGCTGGCCCTGGACGACGGCCTGTTCAGCCGGGACGCCCTCATCTTCCGTCCCGTGCAGAGCCGCGCCGTGCGCTTCTCCGCCCCCGGCGCGCCGGTGCTGGAAGTGAGCTGGGACGGCTTCACCGAGCTGGGCCTCTGGTCCAAGCCCGGGGCCTTCCTGTGCATCGAGCCCTGGCGCGGCTATGCCAGCCCCGAAAGCTTCGACGGCGAGTTCAGCGACAAGCCCGGGATCTTCCTGGTCAGGCCGGGCGGCACCGTGACGGCCCAGTACAAAGTGAAGGTCCTGCCGCCGGATATAGGCTGATCCACACTTCCCCTATCGCGCCCTCTCCGGTTTGAGACAATGCCCCTTCGGATCGAGGAGACGGCATGGCAGTACAGTGCGGCATCGTGGGCTTGCCCAATGTGGGGAAATCCACGCTCTTCAACGCGCTGACGCGTGCCGGGGCGGCCTCGGCCAACTATCCGTTCTGCACCATCGAGCCCAACACCGGGGTGGTGGACGTGCCGGACCCGCGGCTGGACGCGCTGGCCCGGCTGGTGAGCCCCCAGCGGATCATGCCGGCCTCCCAGCTGTTCGTGGACATCGCCGGGCTGGTGCGGGGCGCCAGCAAGGGCGAGGGGCTGGGCAACGCGTTCCTGGCCAACATCCGGGAAACCGACGCCATCGTGCAGGTGGTGCGCTGCTTCGAGGATGGTGACGTCACCCACGTGGAGGGGACGGTGAACCCCGAGCGGGACCTGTCCATCATCGACACCGAGCTCATCGTCAAGGACCTGGACGCGGCCGAGAAGGCCCTGGACCGGCACCGCAAGGCCGCCAGGAGCGGCAACAAGGAGTCCATCCAGCTGGCCGGCATCCTGGAGAAGGTGGCCGCCGTCCTGGACCAGGGCCAGTGGGCCACCGAGGCCGGGCTGCACCGGGAGGAACTGGCCCTCATCAAGTCGTTCGGCTTCCTCACCCTCAAGCCCATGCTACTGGTGGGCAACATCGGCGAGGCAGACATCCCCGACCCCTCGGCCAATGCCCACTATGCCCACCTGCTCAAGGCCGCGGCCGGGCGGAACTGCCCGGTGCTGCCCATCTGCACCAAGCTGGAGGCCGAGATCCAGGAGCTGAGCCCCGAGGAGCGGCCGCTGTTCCTGAAGGAGTACATCGTCCAGGACGGAGACGTCATGCATTTCCTCTTCAACGTCTAGCAGGCCGGCATGAACAGGCTCAAGGCCGGCAGAGCCGACGCCCGCGGCGCCCCCATCGAGGATCCGCAGGTGCTGCAGGATGCCCTGCAGGCCCTGTTCGAGGCCGAGACCGAGTTCTTCATCAAGGTTGAAGGCACCTCCACCCTCCCCTACGCCTCCCGGGTCCAGCAGCTCCATTTCCCGGAAGGGGAGTTCGTGCTCAAGCTGGTGCGCCCCCTGCCCCACGAGATGCCGCCCGGGGCGCTGTTCCGCATGACCTTCGCGGTGGACGGCCTGCGCTTCGAGGCCAGCACCCACCGGCTGGAGAGCGCCGCGCACATGGGCCTGCTGCCCGCCCTGTGCGACCCCGGCCAGAGGCGGGCCACCCCGGCCCTGATCCTGGCCGACCTGGCCCTGGCCCGCAGCGGCGACGCCGAGCCCCTGGCCGCGGCCCGGATCCTCGAGCGCCAGATCGCCGAACTGGGCGGCCCGGCCACCGCCATCCTGTGCGAAGAGGTGGACCCCACCCTGCTGCTGGCCCAGGAGACCCGGACCCGCTTCCTGCCCTACCCCACCGGCCCCGGCGACCGGTGGGTGGAGACGCTGGACGCGATGCTGCAACCTTGACTGGCCACCTATTGGCATCCATACTATTGCCAGTTGGCGTGACGCGGGGGTCACCATGATCAAGAATGCTACCTTCGATTGGCTCGCGGAGTCACGCAGCGAGGATATGCCGACCCAGCTCCTGCTGATCGAGCGGCTGCGCCAGGGCGTCCCGTTCCGGGAGCTGGCCCTGCTGATCCATCGGACCGGCATGTCGCAGGAAGAGGCGGCCATGGCCCTGCACATTCCGCTGCGCACCCTGGCCCGGCGCAAGGAGACCTCGGGCCGCCTGGCCCAGGGCGAAGGCGAGCGCTTCGTCCGCTTCGCCCGGATCCTGTCCATGGCCAAGGACACGCTGGGTTCCATGGCCGGCGCCCAGGCCTGGATGCGCCAGGAGAACCGGGCCCTGGGCGGAGCCACCCCGCTGAGCCTGCTGGATACCGATATCGGGGCCCAGGCAGTCCAGGACGTGCTGGGCCGGATCGAGCACGGAATCTTCTCTTGATCCGCATCTGGCGGCTGTGCCGCGCCGCGCACGCGCAGGCGCCGCTGTCCGGCGAAGGTGCCCGGATCTATGGCGGCCGCTGGAACGCCAAGGGCACCCGGATGGTCTACTGCGCCGGATCCCTATCCCTGGCCTGCATGGAAGTCCTGGTCCACCTGGACTTGCGCCGCCTGCCCAGGGACTACCAGGCCATCGCCATCGACCTCCCCGACGACGTTCCCAGGAAAATCCTCGCCACACCTGAACTGCCGCCGGATTGGAACCAGGTGCCCGGGCCGGAAAGCCTGAAGCAACTGGGCAGCGCCTGGGCCGCCACCGGCTCAGAGGCGGTCCTGGTGGTGCCGTCGGCGGTCATTCCGTTCGAATTCAACTATCTCGTCAACCCGGGCCACGTGGACGCCGGGCGCCTGACGGTCCTGCCGGCGATACCTTTCCCGTCCGATGATCGCCTGGCGCGACCCACCTGACAGCCTCAGCGTGCGGACTGGAGAGGATGGCTGGCCATGAAGGCCGCGATCTTCGCCACTTCCTCCGGCGAAAGCCGGAACGCCGCCGCCCCGGCCACGCCGGCCACCTGGCCCGCGTTGCGGATGCCCACGATGGCCGCGGTGACCTCGGGCCGGCGCAGGCACCAGGCGATGGCCGCCTCGCCCGCGGTGCGGCCGTGGCGGGCGGCGATGGCCTTGAGCAGATCGGCCAGGGCCAGGTTGCGGGACAAGGCGGGCTCCTGGAACGGGGCCTTCTTCCTGCGGAAATCATCCTCGGGCAGGGCCGCCATCCGCTCCCGGGTCATCTTCCCGGTGAGCAGGCCGCTCTTCATGGGGCTGTAGACGATCACGCCCACCTGCTCCTGGCCGCAGTACGGCAGGTGCGCGGCCTCGATCTCCGGCGAGATGATGGAATAGGGCGGCTGCAGCGACGTGACCTGGCCCTTGGCCGCCACCCGGCGGATCTGCGCGGGATTGAAGTTGCAGACCCCGGCCCAGCGGATGCTGCCCTTGGCCTTGAGCGCCTCGATGGCCTCCCAGGCCTCGTCCAGGTCCTCCTCGGGATCGGGCCAGTGGATCTGGTAGAGGTCGATGGCCTCCACCTTGAGCCGGCGCAGGCTGTCCTCGCACTCCTTCAGCACCGACTCCCGCTTGAGCCGGCCCGACACCTTGCCGTCCGCGTCCCAGACCAGGGCGCATTTGGTGAACACGTAGGGCCGCGCCGCCATGCCGGCCAGGGCCCGCGCCACCACTTCCTCGGAATGGCCCAGGCCGTACACCGCCGCGGTGTCGATCCAGTTCCAGCCCGCGTCCAGCGCGGCATGGATGGCCGCCACGGAATCCGCGTCATCCTGGGGACCCCAGCCGAAGGCCCAGTTGTTGCCTCCCATGGCCCAGGCGCCCACGCCCAGGGGGGTGATCATCAGGTCGCTCCTGCCCAGTTGCCGCTTTTCCATAAGTACACTCCTGCGGCCATTATGCGGCCGTCCATGTCGACAAGGGGCCGCCGCATGCCGATTTTTGTTGCGTTTTCCCACGGGCGACCATCTTGAGCCTGGACCTATCCTGCGGCGAAGTGTCCATCGGCTGTCGTAGAACGCAGGAGGTGGGCCGGATGGATGGACCGTCCGGCCTTCGTTTTCATGTCCGTCGATAGGTGCAGATGCCACACCGCTGCTTTTCAAGGTAGGCGATGCGGGGTGTCCGGAACCCAGCGGGCTTAACGGACAAGCATGACGAAATTTAGCGAAAATCAATGTCCCGGCAAGGGGGAAAACCCTACTTCACCGGCGCCACCTTCACCACCCCGCCATCGCCGCTGGCGCGCAGCAGGCTGTCCTGGATCCGGTTGCCGCCGCCCCGGCCCAGGAACACCTTGCCCATGGCGCCCTGGCCCAGGAGGCTGAGGATCTCGAACTTGCCGATCTTGTCTTGCATCGAAGCCCTCGCCCGGCGGCCGCCAGGATGCCCATGCTACATCGGCATAATGAATTTTTGCATCAATGCATCTGGATGGCCATGGCATCCAGCCGGGCGATGCGCTTGGCCAGGGGCGGGTGGGTGGAGAACAGGTCGAGGATTCCCCCGCCCCGCAGCGGGTTGATGATCATCATGTGCGCCGTGGCCGGCTGCGCGTCGCGCATGGGGCTGGCCCGGTTGAACCCGTCGATCCGCTTCAGGGCCGAGGCCAGCTGATCCGGGCGGCCGGTGAGGTGGGCCGAATAATCGTCCGCCTCGTACTCCCGGGACCGGCTGACGGCCATCTGCAGCAGCAGGGCGGCGATGGGCCCCAGGATCATCACCAGGATGGCGGCCAGGGGGCCGCCGCCCTCGCGGTCGTCCCGCGGGCGGATGAAGAACGCCAGCCGCGAGAGCAGCATGATGGCCTGGGCCAGCACCGCGCAGATGCTGCCGATGAGGATGTCCCGGTGCTTCACGTGGCCCAGCTCGTGGGCCAGGACCCCTTCCAGCTCCTGCCGGGACAGGGCGCCCAGGATGCCCTCGGTGACCGCCACCACCGCGTGGTCCGGGTCGCGCCCGGTGGCGAAGGCGTTGGGGGTCTCGTCCGGGATGATGGCCACCCTGGGCATGGGCAGCCCGGCACGCTGGGCCAGGTTGGCCACGATGGCGCACAGCTCCGGCGCCTGGGCCGGGTCCACCAGCCGCGCCCGGTAGGCCGCGAGCACGATCTTGTCAGAAAAGAAGTAGCTGACCCCGTTCAGCAGGATGCTGAGCACCAGGGCCAGGATGACCCCCGACTGGCCGTAGAGCACATCGCCGATCCACACCAGCAGGGCCGTCATGGCCATGAGAAGGATGAATGTCTTGACGCCGTTCATGGAAACTCCCCTCCCCAATCCTATCCCACAGCGCCGGCCGGGGAAGCGCTACGCTGTGGGTGCTGGAGTTGCGCCATGACCCGGAAGGTGTTCTGGGAAGATCCCTACCTGACCACCCTGGACACCGTCGTCGAATCGGTCCGGGGCCAGGAGGTGACCCTCGGCGCCACCATCCTCTACGCCCTCTCCGGCGGCCAGGAGAGCGATGCCGGGACCATCCAGGGCCACCCGGTGCTGCAGGCGCGCAAGGACGGCCTTGAGATCTTCTACACCCTGCCCGAAGGGCACGGGCTCGAGCCCGGCATGGCCGCGCGCCTGGAGCTCGACTGGCCTCGGCGCTACCGGCTCATGCGCCTGCACTTCGCCGCGGAGCTGGTGCTGGAGTCGGTCTACCGGGCCCTGCCCGGCGTGCGCAAAGTGGGCGCCCACATCGGCGAGGCCAAGGCCCGGATCGACCTGGCCTGGCCGGAAAGCATCAGCCCCTGGCTGCCCCGGCTCAGCGCGGAAGTCCAGGCGCTCATCGACGCCGACCACCCCATCATCAGCGCCTTCCGGGACGAAGCGGCCGAGCGCCGCATCTGGGAGATCGCCGGGTTCGCCCGGGTGGACTGCGGCGGCACCCACCTGCGCCGCACCGGCGAAGTGGGCGGCGTCCGGCTCAAGCGCGACAACATCGGCGGCGGCAAGGAACGGATCGAAATCTTCTTGGGAGCGACACCATGCAAATGAGCAACATCCCCTTCGGCACCACCGACTGGTCCCAGATCCCGGTCACCGAGCACCCGGGCACCACCGGCATGGGCCTCTGGCGCACCCGCGACTTCGCCGGGATCCGGGTGCGGATGGTGCAGTACACCCCGGGCTACCTGGCCGACCACTGGTGCTCCAAGGGCCACATCCTGCTATGCCTGGAAGGCGAACTGCACACGGAACTGCAGGACGGGCGAAGCTTCGTGCTGACACCGGGGACCAGCTACCAGGTGGCCGACCAGGCCGAGGCGCACCGGTCCTCCACCGCCGTGGGGGCCACGCTGTTCATTGTGGACTGATGGCCAGGGTGCCCACCGCGCAGTTGGCGGTGGCGTCGGTGAGGCTGGTGCCGGCGGCCGGCAGGACGCGGAACTGGACCACACTGAGCGGGATGCTGGCCGAGGCCAGCGGCGGCTGCGCGTCCAGCGCCACCCGGCAGATGGGCCCGTCCAGGGACCGGTCGTTGCCCGGCCCTTTCTGGAAATCGTCCACCAGCAGCGTGGTCTGGCCCTGGATGGCGCTCTTCAGCAGCGGGATGCCCGGGCCCGGGTCGAACAGGATGTTCTCCACGTACTGGGGATCGGCCGCCGCCACCCGGGCCCAGGCCACGGGGCCCGGAGCCAGTTCCAGGCTGAAGGCGACCCCCCGGCCCTGGTCCGTGGCTGGCCCCACCAGGTCCAGCACCAGGTGGGCGCCCGTGGAAAGCTGGGCATCGCGGATAAACCGGTAGCCTGAGGCCGGCGGGTCCGCATAGACCAGGCCCAGCCGGGAGGCGTCGCCGCCCCGGCCCCCGCCCCCGCCGCAGGCCAGCAACCCGGCCAGGGCCAACGGAAGGAGAAGGCGGGGAGAAACCATGAATTAAATATAGTTCAAAACGCCCGCTTCACCACCACCAGGGTCACATCGTCCTTGAACCCGCCGCCTTCCATGTGGGTGAAGGTGCGGGTGAGCAGGGCCTCGAACAGCTCGTCCGCCGACCCCCGGGGCAGCTGGCGCGCCACCTCCACCAGGGCCGCGTCGCCCAGTTCCTCCCCGGCCGCGTCCTCCGCCTCCACCAGCCCGTCGGTGAAGATCACCAGGGCGTCCCCGTGGTGCATGGTGGCCCGGCCCTCGACGAAGGCGGCGCCCGGGAGCAGCCCGACCATGGGGCCGGTGGGCATGAGCCGCTGCCAGGGCCGGCCGTCCCCCGGCACCAGCAGCGGGGGGTTGTGCCCGCCGTTCACGTAGCGCAGATCGCCATTGGCCGGGTTGAGGCTGCCCATGAACAGGGTGGCGTAGCGGTTGCGGTCCCGGACCTCGTTCATGCGGGCGTTGAGCCGGTGGGCCAGCTCGCCCCAGTCCGCCACCCGCAGATCGGCCATGGCCCGCAGGAACGCCGACAGCTGGGTCATCATGAGCGAGGCCGGCAGCCCCTTGCCGGAGATGTCGCCCACGGCCAGGTGCAGCCTGGGGCTGCGGTCCTGGTCGGAGGCCATCCACAGGTCGTACAGATCGCCGCCCACCGCCTGGTACGGCAGGTTGGCCGCGGCGCACTGCCAGCCGGGCGGCTCCGGCAGCCGCTTGGGCAGGATCCGGCGCTGGATGTTCCGGGCCAGCTCCAAGTCCTTCTCCAGCTTCACCGCCGCGATCCGGCCTTCGCGCAGCTCCCGGCCGGTGAGCTGGGAGCAGGTGATGTTCAGCAGGGTCTGGAAGAAGATCTCGTCTTCCTCGTTCATGGCGCCGATGGCCGGCTCGGCGGCGTAGACGAAGCCGTGGCTGTGGTCCAGGTCGCGCAGCTCCATGGCGCGGCTGAGCCCCTGGGACGCCACCAGGGCGTGCAGGGCGTCGCCCGAGAGGGACGGGGGCAGCTTGCCCAGGCCCCGGCTGTGCATGACCTGGCCGTTCAGGTCCACCACCAGCAGGCGCTGGATGCTGAACTCGCCGGCCAGGGAGTCGCCCATGAGCCGGATCAGGTCCTTGGCCGTCTCCCCTTCGCCCAGGGTGCGGGTGAGGTCGAACAGGGTGCTGAGCCGGGAGATCTGCATGGCCAGCGCGCGGTTCTGCTCGCTGCGGTTGGATTCCAGCCGGCGCCAGGCCAGCAGCGGCGCCGAGATGGAGAGCAGCAGGACCAGCGCGTCCGGCACCCGGGGCGCGCGCACCGCCAGGTGGCCGTAGTGATCCTCGCCGTACACCCAGGGCAGGCTGGTCCAGCCCGGGCCCGGGTGGGCCGGGAAGGCCGGGGCGTTGCCGCGCAGGAACAGCCAGCGGCTGCCGTTCCAGATGCCGCCCTGGGCGGCCTTGGCGATGCCCAGGGCGGTGACCCCCACCAGGTGGATGAGCGCCTCCTCGGTCACCTGCTCCGGAAAGGTCTCCAGGAAATCGATGATCGGCAGCAGTTCCTGGGTCCCCTCGGGGATCCGCATGGACAGTTCCCGCAGGCGCTGGAAGGACGCGTTGGGGGCCATGGGGGCCGGGGACGGCGCAGGCGTCAGACCACGCGTTTGATCATGTAGCACTCGCTGCCCCCGCCGGTTTCCAGGTAGCGGATCTCGTCCATGAATCGGCTCATGAGCAACAGCCCCAGCCCGCCCTTGCGGGGATGCTTGACGTATTCCCGGGGATCCGGCAGCACTACTTCGTTCTCCCGGATCGGCCGGCCCTGGTGCAGGATGTGCACCTCCAGGGCCTGGGGCAGGAAGCGCAGCTCGATCTCCACCAGGTGGTCGGCCTCGCCGCTGTAGGCGTGGACGATGACGTTGGTGACCGCCTCGTCCACGGCGATGGAGATCTTCGCCGAGGTGGCGTCGTCCATGCCGGCGACCATGGAGGCGCGCTTGGCCATGCCCGTCACCAGGTTCAGGTAGCGGGTCTGGCTGGGGATCACCAGCCGGAAGGACTCGGGTTCAGGCGGATTGCGCACTCAGATCGCCCCGTTCAAACTTTTCAATGCTTCCTCTTCGGTTGCGAACACGCGGTAGAGTTCGGTGAAGCCCAGGGTGTCGAAGATTTCATGAACGTTCTTCTGAAGCTGGCAGAGCATGATGTCCCCGCCATTTTCCCGGACCGTTTCGATCAACCCCATTATGGCCCCAAGACCGGCGGAACTGATATAATTCAATAATCTGCAATCCAACAGGATGGTGTACCGGCCGGCCAGGACCTGCGCCTCCAGGGCCGCCTCGAACTGGCGGACCGTATGGGCGTTGATGAAGCCTTCCGGCCTCAGCACCACCACGCCGTCCACCTCGTGGACCTGGATCAAAAGGTCAGCCATCCGCACGCTCCGAGAACCAGCCTGAATCCTATCGCCCTCATGAAGGAATTGCCAGCCACGGGTCAAGGCGGTGCGGGTAGTATCATGGGTAAACCCGAGACCGCCATGGACGAAAGCAATCAGGCTGCATTGAAGAAGCTGCTTCAGCAGTGGGTCGATGACCGGCAGCAGTCCCTCCGGGAACAGGTGCTGGCGGCCCTGGGCCAGGCCCAGGAGGGGTTGCGCCCGGATGATGCGCTGATGGAGCAGATCCTCGCCGCCACCGCGCCGGCCCCGGTGGCCGTGGCCCAGGACACCGACAGCGATCTGGGCGCCGGGCTGGACCTCATGTCCGAGGCCGCCACCCAGGGCGAGGTGCTCAAGCGGCTGCTCGACGGGATCATGCGCTTCGCCGAGCGCAGCGCCCTCTTCGTGATCAAGCAGGGCATCGCCACCTTGTATGCCCACCGCGGCTTCGAGGCCGACCACCCCAAGCTGGGCGTGCCGGTGGTGCCGCCGCCCGAACTGGAACAGCTCATCCAGGCCCCCGGCGGCCTGATCGCCGCCCCCGGCCCGGCCTACCTGGCCCTGCTGGCCCCGCTCAGCCGCTTCGAAGCCAGCGCGGCGCGGATCATCCCGCTCCACCTGCGCCGCAAGACCGTGGCCCTGCTGCTGTTGGACAGCGGGGTGCGCGAGACCCTCGAGCACCCCAGCTTCCTCCGGGCCATCGCCCTGGGCGCGGAGGCCAGGCTGGCGGCGCTGGCCAGCGCCAGGGAGGATGAGCGGCCGGCCCCGGCCGAATCCCACCCGTCGGTCATGACCATGCGCATCCCCGATCCCATCCCCGAGACTGCCCCGCCGGCCCTGGACCCCATGGTCCGGATCAACGCCGAGCGCAGCGCCCGGGTGCTGGTGGGCGACATCGAGCTCTACTTCCCGGCCAAGGTCACCCAGGGCCAGGCCCAGGGCAACCTCTACGCCGCCATGAGGGACGAATTGGACCGGAGCCGGGCTTCTTTCGTGGAGCGCTACGGGGCGGAGCTGGAAAGCCACCACCAGATTTTCTACAAGACCGTTGTCCAGCAGCTATGCGCTGGGAACCCCGCCCGGCTCGGCCCAGCTCCCTGGGCAGGGAGATGAGGCCGGACCGCCATGGAAAAAACATCTGTTCTCCCCAGTGACAACCGGCTGGAAACATGGTAAATCCTTGATCCTTTGACGGGATTGAGGGAGCCATGGCGAATTTGGGCAAAAAGTGGACATGTTTCAGCTGCTCGGCGAAGTTCTACGACTTCACCAAACCGGAGGCGCTCTGCCCCAAGTGCGGGGCGAACCAGAAGGAGGCTCCGGCCAAGCCCAAGGCCGTGAAGAAGGAGAAGGTGGTGCTCCAGATCGAGGACGATTTCGTGCCCGAAGTGGACGCCGACGCCGCCGGGGAGGACACCCTGGAGGAAAGCCTCGGGATCTCCGGCGCCCGGGCCGAAGGAGTGGATCCGGGGGACCTGCAGATGGACGACTACGACGAATAACATGCCCTGCCCCGGGATCGACCGCCACACCCACCTGGAGGGCAGCCTGGACCCCGCCTGGGTCCGCCGGCGGGCGCTGGAGGAAGGCCTCACTCCGCCCCGGGCCCTGGAGGCCCTCTGGCGCAACGAGGCGGTGCCCTTCGAGGGCTTCATCCGAGCCTTCTTCTTCAGCAGCGGCTTCCTGCGCGACGCCGGGGCCGTGGCCTCCGCCATCCGGGCGGCGGTGGGGCGCCTGCCGCCGGCCCTGCCGGGCCAGCCCCGGGGCATCGACCTGTGGGTGTCCCCCCATTTCCTGGTGAAGCTGGGGCACTTCCTCACCCTGGACGCCCTGTGGCGGGGCATCGATGAAGGAATCCTGGAAGCCCGCGGCCAGGACGTCCAGATCGCCGTCATCGTTGATGCCGTCAACCATTTCGGGCCCGAGCACGGCCACGCGGTGCTGGACCTGGTGCTGCCGGACCAGCCGGCCTGGATCACCGGCTTTTCCACCGGCGGCCTGGAGGGCGTGCCGTTCAAGGCCTGGGCCCCGGTGTTCGACCGGGCGCGCAAGGCCGGGCTGAAGGTGGCCGCCCACGCCGGCGAGAACGGCCCCGCGGCCAACGTGCGGGAAGCGGTGCTGGACGGCGGCGTGGCGCGCATCGTCCACGGAGTCCGGGCCGCCGGCCATCCGGACATGCTCGAACTGCTGGCCGAACGCAACATCCCCGTGGACGTCTGCATCACCTCCAACCGGGCCCTGGTGCCGGAGCTGGGCGTCCACCCGCTGCCGGCGATGCTCCGGGCCGGGGTGCGCTGCGCCCTGGGCACCGACGACCCCGGCGTGATCCCCTGCACCCTGCCCGGCGAATGGGAGCAGGCCAAGGGCCTGGGCCTGGCCCCGGCCGAACTGGAGGCCCTGCGCGCCCACGCCCAGGCCGACGCCTGGTGCGTCCAAGCTAAAGATGCGTGAATCCTGGGCCTTTTCATGGCAAAATAGCGGATTCGGTGCGCGCCCGTAGCTCAGCTGGATAGAGCATCAGGCTTCGAACCTGAGGGTCGGGCGTTCGAGTCGCTCCGGGCGCACCACGAACTTTTCACGAGGCTTGACATGCGAATGTGGCGGAACTGGTAGACGCACTGGATTTAGGTTCCAGCGGTTCACACCGTGCGGGTTCGAGTCCCGCCATTCGCACCACATGCCGGTCCCACAGCTTCTCCTTTTCCAACTCGCAGCAGGAGCACCCATGCAGTCCAGCCTCACCCACCACACCGCCACGCGGAAATCCCTCGAAGTCATCGTTCCCGCCTCGGAGGTGACCGCTGAGTTCAGCAAAGTGATCGCCAAGCTGACGCCGAAAGTCAAGATCCCCGGGTTCCGCCCCGGCAAGGCCCCCAAGTCGGTGCTGCTCTCCCGCTACGACCGCGAGATCCAAAGCGAAGTGGCCGAAGCCCTGGTGGAGAAGCACTTCATGGAAGCCGCCACCGCCGCGGGCACCCAGCCCATCTCCCGGCCGGCCCTGGAGAAGGTCGAGCTGAAAGAGGGCTCCGACGGCAAGTTCAAGGCCCTGTTCGACGTGGCCCCCCAGGTGACGATCCCCGAGTACAAGGGCCTGGCCGTCACCAAGAAGAAGCAGATCATCGACGACGACGCCGTGGCCGCGCAGCTGGAGACCATGCGCCAGGAGGCCGCCAAGTTCATCCCCGTGGACGACGGCGGAGCCGAACTGGGCCACTACGTCACCCTGGACATCAAGGTCAAGCCCCAGAGCATGAAGGCCATGGAATACAAGGACCAGGTGATCCAGCTGGCCGACGGCCGCCCGTTCGACACCGAGATCCTGGGCATGCGGATGGACGAATCCCGCAAGTTCGTCATCACCATCCCCGAAGGGGACGCCAACAAGGCCATGGCCGGCAAGCCGATCTCCTATGAAGTAACCATGAAAGATCTGCGTCTCCGGGAAGTGCCCGAGCTGAACGACGACTTCGCCAAGGACCTGGGCGCCCACGCCAGCCTCGACGAACTCAAGGCCTCCGTGCGCAAGGAACTGGAGACCGGCGCCGAGAACGACGCCCTGTCCCGCGCCCACCAGACCATCCTGGAAGGCTTCCTGGACGCCACCACCTTCGAAGTGCCCGGCTCCATGGTGGCCCTGCAGCTGAACGACTACTGCCAGGAGTTCGGCGAGATGGTCGCCCGCCAGGGCGTCGACCCCAAGAAGATCAACTGGGAAGCCTACCGCCAGACCCGGCTGCGCGAAGCCGAGCGGGCCGTGCGCTCCGGCTACCTGCTCCAGGCCATCGGCAACACCGAAGACATCCAGGTGAGCGACGAGGAAGTGGACGCCGAGATCCGCGAGTTCATGGCCGAGCGCAAAGTCCAGCAGTCCTTCGAGGCCTTCAAGAAGCAGCTGGACCAGGGCGGCGCCACCAACGAGATCAAGGGCCGGGTGCGCACCGACAAGATCTTCACCCACATCCTCAGCATGGCCACCGTCACCGAAGAGCTGCTGGACGCCGAGGCCTACAAGGCCCTGGTGGAGCTCGAGCGGCGGCGCGAAGCCGGCGTCCCCGCGGCCCGGTTCGACGCCGGCGGCGTGGAAGGCGGCGAGCTTGAAGACCAGGAAGGCGGCGCCCCCGTCGCCGTGGTGCCGGCCGAGCACGTGCACGGCCCCGACTGCGACCATGACCACTGATACCCCAGCGGGGGGACCGCCCGCTCGCGCTGCTCGCTCTACGTCCCCCCGCACCCCCACATCATGTCCGGGCGGAGCCCGGCCATGATGTCTGCCAGGATCGGCATCGTCACCATCTCGGACCGGGCCAGCACAGGCGTCTACCAGGACCTGAGCGGCCCGGCCATCCGGGAGACCCTCGATGCCTTCCTCAGTTCCCCCTGGGAAGCCGTCTGCCGGCTCATCCCCGACGAGCAGGACCAGATCGAAGCCGCCCTCAAGGAGTTGTGCGACGACGAAGGCTGCTGCCTTGTGCTCACCACCGGAGGCACCGGCCCAAGCCCGAGGGACGTCACCCCCGAAGCCACCCGTGCCGTCTGCGCGCGCATCCTGGACGGCTTCGGCGAGCGCATGCGGGCCGTCTCCCTGCAGTACGTCCCCACCGCCATCCTGTCCCGGCAGTGCGCCGGACTGCGCGGCAGCGCCCTCATCGTCAACCTGCCCGGCAAGCCCCGCTCCATCCGCGAGTGCCTGGAGGCCGTGTTCCCGGCCATCCCCTACTGCCTCGAACTGGCCGGCGGGCCGTCCCTGTGCACCGACGAGACCGTCATCAAGGCCTTCCGCCCCAAAACTTGACCGGCCATGCGGGATGTTTTCGCGGCAGAATGGTGCAGATTCTAGGAGCGCACCATGAGCGAGAAAGTCCAGAGCTACGCCAACCACAAGCGCATCGACCCCTGGTACCACTACGTAGGTTTAGGCCTGGTCCTGATCATCTTCATCATGGCCCTGGTGCATCCGTTCCGCGGCCATGGGGGCGCCTGGCAGATCATCGTCTCGGTCTTCCTCATCATCCTGTTCCTGCGCGTGCGCATCTACGCCCTGCGGCTGCAGGACCGGGTGATCCGGCTGGAAGAGACGCTGCGCATGCAGGCGTTGCTGGGTGAGGATCTGCGCGGGAGGATCGGCCAGCTGAGGCCCGGGCAGTTCGTGGCGCTGAGGTTCGCGTCGGATGGGGAGTTGGCGGCGCGGGTGAAGGAGGCGCTGGATGAGAACCTGCCGGGGGCGGAGATCAAAAAGCGGATCCAGGTTTGGCGGGCGGATACGTTCAGGGTTTGAGGCCGGCGGACGGTGCGGGACACTCCCGGACCCCTGCCCGTTTCGCTGGCGGTGGCCTTGACGAGGATCGTCAGAACCGCATTGGAGATGTGACCGGCTTTCGACACGGTCACTTTACACACGGCCGAAGCGGTCGCTCCGGTTGCACGACCGGTAATGGTACCATTGGCCGCCCGCAGGGATTCGAGAGCCTCCGGAACATGTAACGCCAGCATTGACCGGCACGGCCCCCGGCGGCGCGATGAGAGGAGGATGGCCAATGGCATGATGACAGCGGATGGTTGGATCAAAAACGGGGCCGTGTCCGAGGTAGAATGCAGGCCCGATTGACGCGCAGATGCATGAACCGCACAAAGGCTCCGCGTTTCGCCGTAATTCGTGTCAATCCTTTCGTGGTGATCAACGCCTTGGTGGCAATGGGTGGGGCAACTGAATCCAAGCGTCTCCTAATTGTGGTTTAAATAGAAATACAGGTTAGCCTTAAGGGTTTTCGAGGATTTATCGTAACATTCAAAGTGGATCCCTTCTTCTGAAAAAAATTGCGAGACAATGTAAAATTTATTATTATATTTTAACTCCATTTTTTTCGTGTCAGATAGATCAACGGGATGACTCCCCTTACGGAATACGGCACCAATGATTGCACTATCTAGCTTTGTATTGGTAAAACCACCTGTACCGCTATAAAGGCAGATAACTCCATTATTGAGACAATCTAATAAATATCCAGGAACCTCAGATGACTTGTCCGGTTTCTTAATTAATTTAATATATGTGACACGACTAACCATTTTTTCACTGGAAACTAATAGTAAATCACATGGGCCTTCCAGGTTGGGTTCAACCAGATTCAAAATTATCTCTCCCTTTTTTGTTTTTGTGAATGCACCCAAAAGCGGGGTCAGTTCTGCGGTTTCTTTTTTGCAAAGATTTAATGATGTTATGTTTGGCTGATCCATCTTTGTATCGCCATATACGGCCGTTTTCATCATAAGGATTAGGCTAATGGCCGTCAATTGACCAATGGGGTGGGTCCGAAATCAATTTATGAACGCCATATGATGCTCCTACGGTGTGTAAATCGGGATTATTCCCATTTTTGGGAGACGAAGTGATGGTCGTGAAAGTTCCGTTCTTATTGCGAATTACCAAGTCGCCAGACCACTGGATGTTCATATCAATTGCTTGACCTTCATTATGCCTAGAATTTCTGGCTGCATGATGCACTAAACTGTAACCTTCAACCATATCACCAGCCGCAAGAAAAGATCCGTGCGCGTAGTAAAAGTGGTCACTATCGCATGCAGAACCCCTAAGTTTAACGGGAGTTTGGTGTCTTAAGTACCAACGCCACCACCAAATAATATCAACAGTTCCATGGGTCATATCTCCTGAGTAACCAGGAGGGATTCTTGGGGTCCAACTATGATTACAGTCCGGATCAGTTACTTCCATATTAAATTGACACGGTACTGGGCAATCAAAGCAATAATAATCTTTGAAAATCCGCCAACTCCAATGCATCAAATATTGTCGAGGCTCCGGCCTAAGTGTTGAAGATATGGAAATCCTGATGTCTTTTTGCGTCTCGTTCAAAGCAATAATAAAATCTCTAACATTTTCCTTAAAAGGTGAAGATAATGTTTCCATTGAATCCGATCCAGGGAATCTGTGGCACCAACCAATTCCGCTATTTTCAGCACAGATCGAGCTTGAAGATGAAGCAACAACAATTACGGCAATTGTCAAAATTTTCATTGGCACCTCCATGGTGTTAGCTTCGATTTTTGGATGACATCAAGGATTGAAAGTTTGGCTTGAGTGACGGTATTAACATTAAATATAACGAGGATATGATCCTCCCTGATTACAATGACTGATGAAAAGCATTGGTTCCCCGGAATGAAAACCTGCCCATGGCCACCAGATGATTAGTTAATTTATTGGCATAACTGGTTGCAACTGCGAAATGCTAAGCAAAGCAGCCAGACGACAGGCCGACCATATGGCGGCATGCATTCGCCGAAACTTGATGCTTCCCATGGGATTGGCCGGGGCAAACCGATGAAAACCGCTCACACACAAAGAATCTGACACTTCCACCAGGAGACTGGAATGGATGAGGTTTATCCTTGAGGGGTTCGGTTAGGGCGGTTTAGGCGTCTTGGGGAACTGAGTTTCGGTGCGGATAATTATTCAAATAAGATTGTTTGATGCATCGTGGGGTGGGTGGATGGGGCCGGAAGGGCTTGGCGCAGCCATGCTTAGTTCCTTCGCAGCCGGGAAACCGCCTAATGATCCGCCCACCATAGAGGTTATTAGGGCCTACCGTGGGCCCGGTGGCGCTGGACAATCCAAGCCACCACTTCCCCCAGCGTCATCCCGCTGGAATCCAGTTCCACCGCATCCTCCGCCCTGCACAGCGGCGACACCGCCCGGGTGGAATCAGCCATATCCCTGCGCTGCAGGTCCGCCGCCACCTCCGCCAGGGGCAGCGGCACGCCCTTGGCCTCCAGTTCCCGGAACCGCCGCCCGGCCCGGGCCTCGACGCTGGCGGTGAGGAAGATCTTGCAGCAGGCGCCGGGGAACACCACGGTGCCGATGTCGCGCCCGTCCACCACCCAGCCGCCCTGCCCGCCGATCCGGCGCTGCTGGTCCACCAACACTTCCCGCACACGCGCGTCGGCCGAGACCGGGGTCACCATGCGGGTGATCTCCGGGGTGCGGATGGCGTCGCTCACGTCCTCGTCCCCAAGGAACTCGCGCACGCCCCGCTGCTGGATCTTCAGGCCGGCCAGCACCCGCTCCAGCCCCGCACGGTCGTCCAGGCCGACTCCGGCCCGCTGGAGGGCCAGGGCGGCGGCCCGGTACATGGCGCCGGTGTCCAGGTAGTCCCAGCCCAGTTCCTGGGCCACCCGCTTGGCGGTGGTGGATTTGCCTACGCCTGAGGGGCCATCGAGGGCGATGAGGGAAAGCTTGGACATGGGGTTCCTTCGGGGTTATGTCCATTCTGATACACCTGGAGCCCTTACTGCCAGGATGGGACGGACTTCACCAGCCTTTTGGCGGAAATGACTGTTCCGCTCGAATGATGTGGAGGATTCTCACCACAGGGCCTTCCACCCGGAAGAAGATCCGGATCAATGGTGGGACCACCAGCTCCCGGGCCCTCGCTGTCGGCTCTTCGGGAATCAGCCTGCCGGATTCAGGAAATTCAAGAAGCCTTAGAAGGCTGCTTTCAATTTCCGTCGCGAGCTTGGCTGCGGCGACCGGGTTGGCCAAGGCGATGTAACCGAGAATGTCGTTGAGTTCGGTCCTGGCGGATATGGCGAAACGGAGAGTCAGCCGCGCCATTTGGCCAGATCCGATTTCACGTCCTCCCAGGATGCTGTCCGCCCCTCGGCAAAATCCTTCTCGCCCTGTTCGATCCCCTTGAGGATGTCCGAACGCCGGGTCAGCGCTTCATAGGTCGCCACGTCGAGCAGCACCGCGGCGGCTCGGCCGTGCTCGGTGATCACCATGGGAGCCTGGTCCTGCCTCAGCGCATCCAGGATCTTGGCGGCGTGACGTTTCATGTCTGTGACCGGAACCAGCCTCGGCAGCATTGGCCCCTCCCATGGCACCAAGTATGGGGCCAATTCAGGGGCCATGCAATGCCATGCCCGACCAGGCCTGATACACCTGGAGCCCCAAACGGCCGAAGCCGGATGGGGCTCCAGGGCAAATCCCGACTATTCAATAATGCAAAGCACCTGCCGCATCTCCACGTTGTCGCCCTGCTTGACGTTCATCTGGGTGATGACGCCGGCGCTCTTGGCCTGGAGGTCGTTCTGCATCTTCATGGCTTCCAGGATGATGACGGTCTCGCCCACTTCGACGCGCTCCCCTTCCTTCTTGAGGATCTTCAGGATGAGGCCGGGCATGACGGCGGTGAGGGCGCCGGCTTCGTCGGCGGCGGCATGGGAGGCTTTGCGGGGCTTGCCGGTGACCTTGGGCTCTTCCAGGCCTTCCACGGCCACGCTGTAGGCGATGCCGTCCACTTCGGCGCTGCCGGGGGTCAGCTTCACCAGGTGGGGGTTGCCGGAGATGAGGACCTGGTGCTCTTTGCGCTCGCAGGAGAATTCCACGCCGTTGACCAGCATCATGCCGTCGCGCCGCTCGAGCTCGTAGGCCTGGCCTTCCAGGGTCAGCTTGAACTTGTTGTTGGCCATCTTACCACCCCCTCTGGATGCCCGCCCTGGCGGCCATCTTCCACATGGAGCCCTCCTGGGCCGGCCCCGCTGCCGCAACCGGCTTGACGTCCTTGCTGTTGGCCTGCAGGAACAGGGCCTCGCCGATGGCGGCGGCCAGTTCTTCC